>MWWB01000176.1_pt1 | contig 14306 bp, 12 predicted proteins | sample 1047291 | NCBI WGS metagenome assembly MWWB01 (sample SAMN06349976, study PRJNA376086) | soil metagenome | isolation source: MS4-1 sample Antarctic (ecotone) soil | place: Antarctica | reverse complement strand
CGGCTCGTGGTCCATTGACCGTATCACGACTGCCTACGAAAGTGATGGTATCGGCATGTGCGACAAAAGGCGTGCCGAGACAAAGAAGGATAAAAGTTAGAGAGGCGAGGACAAGTTTATTGAGATGGGGCATATGTTTGTCCTTTTTGTGAGACGGCCGAGCGTCGGCACGAGCCACGCCGGCGCAGGCGGCGAGAGACTTCTTAAACTGAACCATGATGCTTCTCCTTAGGGTTGAGAGACTGAATCAAACACTTCGGCCCGTGGATTGGGCCTGTGTCACGGTTGTGGAGGTAGTGATCACGCCGGTGACCAACAATGACCAAAAGATTCATTTGATCGGCACTAGTCTTGCTCCTTTCAGAGGTGGTTGATGGTCAGTCGTGGGTGCGGTGGTCGATGATGTACTCCGTGCCATGGTTATTTGCTCCTTTGTCGGTTGACCCGAGTAGCGAGTTAAGGCAGATCAGGGGCGACCGCGCCGCCGCCTCAACGAAGTGGAGTCGGCCGGCTTTCGCGTTGATACATCGAGCCCACGTTTGGCACGCCGCCTATTCGACGCGCTTAGCTGTTTCTGTGGCGCAGAGGGTTCCAATCAAGTTGTCGTTAGCATCGAAGAGTTCAGCGGTATCAGTACTCGTAAAACTATCACCCTCTCGACTGAGAGTGATGTTTCGTTTGACCCTTAATAATCCGGCGAACGTGCCGTCCGGGTTAAACCGAAAGAACCTGTATGTGCTGTCGTAGTGCCGCCCGCCGATGTAGCGCCATCTACCGAGACCGGGGCCGTGTGTCGGGTCGGTGTCAGTGGTCATCAGTGATCCGCCGCGAATGAACATCTGCATGGCGCGAAGGGTTCCGATGGGGTCGCCTGTTTCACAGACGCTAATGGTCACCTGCGAGTCCCACACGCCTTCGATCTTTCTGGCGTTTGCCGAAGATTGGCGTGACTTTTCTGATCGCTGTTCGTCGTGTGATCCTTCTGCGGATTGCAGTTGGTTGTTCCGTCCGTCCTGTGCCTCTTGCGCGGACACCAGAATTTGCGTAAACGTCAGAGTAAGGATGATCGCCAGCGCTCGGCCGGAAATCTGTTTCAGAAGTTGCTGTCTCATTGTTTGTCTCTCCTTTAGCCTTCCAGAATGTTCGCCGGGCTAACGCGGTGGCTGTTCTTCCCGGAACGAAGTTGATAAGTAATGCTTTCTTACCTCCTCAATGCGGGAATCGCGGCGAAAAGCGGTCACGACATCCGAATCTTTTTACGCCGCCCCGGCGACACAGTTAATCGCATCAGGCGCATGTATAATGGCGGCGGCGTTAGTCCAGCCGACTCACGGAAGGGGAATTTCGATGTCGACCCCGGCGTCACACGAAGTTACGCACCTGCTCCGGGCCTGGAGCGAGGGCGACCAAGCGGCGCTCGAGCGGCTGATACCGCTGGTCCATGCCGAGTTGCACCTACTGGCGAAGCGTTACATGCGCCACGAGCATGCCGGGCACACGTTGCAAACCACGGCGCTCATTCACGAGGCTTATCTGCGGCTGATTGATGCACGGCAGGTGCGTTGGGAAAATCGCGCGCACTTCTTCGCCATCTCGGCCCGCCTGATGCGTCAGGTTCTTGTGGACTTCGCCCGCCAGCGCGGCTACCAGAAACGCGGCGGCGCAGCTCGTCAGGTCTCACTCGATGAAGCGCTAGTAGTTAGTCACGGGCGGGATGAAGATTTGGTGGCGCTCGACGAGGCGTTGAGCACGCTGGCCGAGATTGATGAGCGCAAAAGCCGGGTGGTGGAGTTGCGCTTCTTCGGTGGGCTGACCGAGGAAGAGACGGCCGAGGCGCTCAAGGTCTCGCCCAAGACGGTCAGGCGCGATTGGCGATTGGCCAAATCCTGGCTGCGGCGTTGGCTGAGCGCGGAGATGAACGATGAAAGCTGAGCGCTGGCAACAAGTGGAGCGACTCTATCACGCAGCGCTGGAACGGGAGCCGGACGAGCGCGCCGCCTTCCTCGACGAAGCCTGCGCCGGCGATGAAGAGTTGCGGCGGGAAGTGAGTGAACTGCTCGCTTTTGATGATCCAGCGGCGAGCTTCATTGAAATACCAGCACTTAAAGTTGCGGCAGAGATGGTGGCTGAAGATCAAACTTCCGTAAGGGTGGGCCAGACGGTTAGCCACTACCACATCATCTCATCGCTTGGGGCGGGCGGGATGGGCGAAGTCTATCTGGCCGAAGACACAAGCTTAAACCGGAGAGTTGCCCTCAAGTTGCTCCCGTCCCTCTTCGTCAAAGACAAAGACCGCCTGCGCCGCTTCGCGCAGGAGGCACGCGCGGCGTCGGCGCTCAATCACCCGAACATCATCACGATTCACGAGATCGGCGAAATCGAGGACACGCACTACATCGTCATCGAGTACGTCGCGGGCGAGACCTTGCGGCGACGCATCGCCAGCACATCCGGGGAAGGGATGAAGCTGGCTGAAGCGGTTGAGATGGCGGCGCAGGTTTCTGCGGCACTAGCCGCCGCGCACGAGGCCGGGATCACGCACCGCGACATCAAGCCGGAGAACGTGATGGTGCGGCCCGACGGGATCGTCAAGGTGTTGGACTTCGGTCTCGCCAAGCTGACAGAAGTCGCACCGTCTGTCGTTGATTCGCGGGCTGCGACGCTGGTTAGGAACGACACCGAGACCGGGATGGTGATGGGCACGCCGGGCTACATGTCGCCGGAGCAGGCGCGCGGCGAGCGGGTGGACGCGCGCACCGACATCTTCAGCCTCGGCGCAATGCTGTACGAAATGGTGGCGGGGCGGCCACCGTTCGCGGGCGCGACGACAAGCGAGATCATCGCCGCGCTGCTCCGAGACGAGCCGCCGCCGCTTATCGGAGCGCCGCCCGCGCTGGAACGCATCGTCAGCCGCGCGCTACATAAAGACCGCGCCGAGCGTTATCAAACGGCGAACGAGATGCTCGCCGACTTACGGCGGCTCAAACAAAACTTAGACAGCGAATCTCATTCCCAACGCTCCGCTCCGACGAAAGCAGGTGATGAGACAGCGACGGCAAACGTCGCCGCTCGGTCGACCGGGCCGCGCGCGGGGCGGTTGCGCGGCAGCAGATTCTCGACTCGCCGCGCCGTCGTTTACACCGCCGTTTTGATAGCTCTGACGTTAGGCACGCTCGGATATTTGTGGCGTTGGCGGCAAACTTCCGTCGCGCCGCAAACTGAAATCAAATCGCTCGCGGTGCTGCCGCTCAAGTCGCTCGACGCGGGCGAAAATTATCTGGGGCTGGGCATCGCCGATACGGTCATCAGGCGAATCAGTCAGACGGGCGAGTTGATCGTGCGCCCGACGAGCGCCGTGCGCCGTTATCTCAACGAGGACACGGACGCACTCGCCGCCGCGCGGCAGTTAAACGCCGACGCGGTGCTCGAGGGAAGCGTCCAGCGCGCCGACGACCGTTTGCGCGTGAGCGTCAATCTGCTCCGCACCTCGGACGGCGCATCGTTGTGGACTGATAACTTCGATATGCAGATGACCGACATCTTCACGATTCAGGATGCGGTGGCGCAGCAGGTCGCTTCGCGTTTGCATCTACAACTCGACCCTTCGCAACAAGCGCGGCTCACGAAGCGTTACACATCAAACGCAATCGCTTACCAATTTTATCTGAAGGGCGTTTATACCTTCGACCAGCGGGTATCCCATAGCAAATCACAATGGGAAGCGACCATTGATTTTTTCAAACGGGCGATTGAAGCCGACCCGAACTTCGCGCTGGCACACGCGCAGCTCGCCTACGCCTACGCAGTCAAGGCGGTCTTTTTTGAGCCGACGGAAGCAGTGTGGGCGGAGCGCGCGAGGGAAGAGATCAATCGGGCGCAGACGCTCGATTCGCAACTTGCCGAAACTCACCTCGCGCGTTTTCAACTCCTGTACAGCATATACGAGGGTTTTCAAGGCGAAGCCGCCGTTCGTGAAGTACTCTTAGCGCAGCAACTCAACCCAAACGTCGGTCACGTTGAGTTGGCACACCTTTATTTACACCTCGGACTTGAAGACCTCGCCGCTCCTCAACTGCAACGCGCGTTCGAGATTGACCCGACGAGCGTGTATGTTAAAGATACGACCCGTCTCATGTACATAGTGGGCTGTAAATACGATGAATACGCCGCGCATCGGGAACTTTACCGGAACGATTTGATGGAAACATGGTATTTCATGGGCACAGGTCGTCTGGCGGAGGCGCAAAGGGCGATTGAAGAATGGTCACCGAAAAGACCCGATGACATTATCTTGCCGCCTAAAAAGGCTCTGCTCTTGGCCTTGAAGGGAGACTTCGGCGCGGCGGAGGAGGCGATTCCTTCCATCCTCGGCAGACATCCCGTCAAAGACCCCTTGTATCATCACGCCGCTTACGACATCGCCTGCATCTACGCGCTGGAAGGTAAGAGTGGTGAAGCCGTCAAATGGTTAAGAGAGGCTGCCGCCACGGGTTATTCAGTTTACCCCCTGTTCGAGCGGGATGCTTATTTGAACCGCATCAGACAAGCGCCCGAATTCATCCAATTCATGGCGGAGATGAAAGCGCAGAATGAAAGGTACAGGCGCGAGTTTGCACAAACACCGTGAGGATTTTGCGCTTGGCGATTTTTCGACACATTTTCAGGCCGTCGCCGAAGGCAGTGTTCTATGAAAGGGACGTGTCAAAGAAAAACTATCCCGACGCTGGCGACCAACATTATTCTTCGACCGCCAGCCAGAGACGTACCCGTAAACCACGCGACACGACTTTGGCTTTTACACCTCTGTTTGAATTACTTTGTTACTTCACGAGAATTTGCCTTCTGGTGAAGTAAGGGCACGAGAAGTGAAAAGCGCTTGATTCTAAAACAGAGTTGAGCGCTTTTTTCTTGACGTGGTTAGGAGATTTCCACAAACTCGCCGGGCTGGATGGTCGAGAGCGTTTCTTTAACTTTGGGAATAAGCGGCGCGAGCGTGGGATACGTGTTATCGCGCCCGATGAGGACGAAGAAGCGAAGGTCTCTGGCGGCAAGGTTCTGCTGATGCTTTATGTTTTGGTCAACGGTCAGGGACACATCAAAGTCAGGTTCGACTAAAGAGAGGAGCGCTCCGTTTTTCTTCTCTTCCCATCCCATCTGTCGGGCGGTTATCACTTCATGCTCTGTCATGAGCCGCCGCAGTCGTCTATCAACGCAGTGGTCGAAGAAGATTTTCACGCGGCAGACTTTTCTTCCAAAAGCCCGCGCTTAGCGAGTTCTAGAGCGGATTTCGATTCAGTTTACCAACCGTTTAGAGGCGGGCTATGCCCGCCTCTAAACCAAAGTTGGTAAGCTCATGTGCAAACCGCTCTAGAGGCTGTTCAAAAAGCTGAGAGGTAATGAGTTATGCTTGAATAAAGCCTCTTCGTGTTAGCCTCGCCGCATTATGCACCAAGCGAGACAGACGCGTCGAAGGCCATATCCAAGCGACCTGAGCAATACCGAGTGGGAGATTTTAGAGCCGTTGCTGCCAACAGAGAAACCGGGCGGCAGACATCGCGGTTACGCTCTGCGCGAGATCATCAATGCTCTCCAGTACCTCATCAGAGGCGGCGGCGCGTGGCGGTCGCTGCCACATGACTTGCCGCGTTGGCAGAGTGTCTATCATTACTTCCGGCTGTGGAAGAGAGATGGGACATGGCTCAGGATTCACGATCATCTCCACGAAGAAGTACGCAAACAGATGGGACGTTATATCGAACCCTCTGCCGCCATCATTGATTCGCAATCGGTGAAGACGACGGAAAAAGGGGGGTGCATGGCTACGATGGAGCGAAGAAGATTAACGGGCGCAAACGCCATATTCTGGTGGATACAACAGGACTTGTGATTAATTCAGTCGTGCATTCGGCAGCCATGATGGATCGTGACGGAGCGTTCTTCGTCTTGGGCGCGGCCTCCGGCGTGTGCGAGCGTCTACAGGTGATCTGGGCTGACATGGGCTATCGCGGTGAGCGGCTCAAGACGTGGATCGAGCAAACGTGTAGATGGAAAATGGAGATTGTGAAGCGCCCGTCGAAGTGGGGACGCTACCCCGTGGATGTCGAGCCGGAACCGATGCCTCGCTTCACCGTGCTTCATCGTCGGTGGGTAGTCGAGCGCACCTTCGCGTGGGTCGGTCGCTACCGGAGGATGAGCAAAGACTATGAATATCTCACGCAGAGTAGCGAGGCAATGATCCACTTGGTGATGACGCGCTTGATGCTGCGACGACTGGCACTCAAAGCCCCATACGGAGTGCCGAGCCGCCAGCGATTGGGGTTAAAGCGTTAGCCGACAGCTTTTTGAACAGCCTCTAATCTCGACTTTATCCATTTTTAGAGGGGCAACATGGCAGTGGTATAAGTCTTTTGTTTTCTACGCCAGACTTTTTGAATATCCCCTTTTTGACCGACATTAAAAAAAGTCTGGCGAATAGTCAGGACGCTAAGTCTTTTATTGACGTCACCTGTTTTCAAAATGGATAAAGTCGAGCTAATACGCCAACCGCTTGCTCGCGCGTGACCCCTTCAAAGCCATCAAGGAATGACTCTAACGACTCGCCTGCTTCGAGGTACTCAAAGAGATGGGTAATCGGCACGCGCGTTTTGTCAAAGCACGGTACGCCACTCATTCGCTCCGGGTCAGTCCAGATGAGGCCATGAATGTTTAAATCTTTTCGTGTCGTCGTGGTTAGCATGGTGCTCTCACCTCACAGAAGCGCTTTCGTTAAGTGTATCATAATGGAGAAAAGCCGCTAGTTTTTGAAGGAAATTCCATTACATTGAGCACATAAAAGAGCACTCTCAATTCCAATGAACGGAGCCACCCTATATGACCGATGAAAAGTCGGACCTACTCAAGACATTTGAAGGAGATGAGAATAATATTCAAGCAAGTATTACCGTCCTGAAACACTTCGGCCTTTTCGGTTTATATGAGCGAGTTTCCCCTCTCTACGACGAACTTCTTGTTGCCGTTCAGAACCACTTACCAAATGGCAAGTTTCCCTTTATTCGCAAATCTCAGGGCGGTATTGATTTGCCGTCGTATGACTTTAACTTGCGGCTCTACATGACTCTTTCTGCGCAACAACAATTCTTTCTTGCCGCAGGTCACTTATTTCGAGGACACATCACAGAGGTAGGAGGGCACGCGCGCCGAGCAATCGAAGGGGCAGGTATTGCCTATTTATCGAAGACGAAACCAGAGATAGCTGATTACTTCCAATCAGGAAACACGAAGAAGCAAAGAGACAGCACGAGTACAGGTAAGATTCTGCCGAAAGACAATCCGCTCACGGCTCCACTCAACGATAGTATCGAATATGCGAGCAAACTCATTCATAATAACTACCTTTCATTTGCTAATCGCTTACAACCGGACCTAAGCACTGTGGGTTCTAGATGGACCCTTTCAGCAAAGCTATACCTTCATGAAGCGACAGAGCACAACTTAGCACCCTTTGTGAACGTAGCGTTGTGGCTTCTAAAAGTAATGGAACGTGTAGCAAGGCTATTAGCGGCAAGCTTCGATTTACCTGATTGTGATTGGTTTAGAGACCTCGAGAGCTTCCAAAGCGAGATAGACCGACACTACGCCGAATTACGAAATTTTTTGTTACAGGAAACCTAACCAATGGGTTTAGAAGAGAACCGACTTTACTTATGTGCTACCTCTCTCTTTGAGAACTGCACGAAACTCTCGAACACCTTCTTCTACAAACTGTCGGGCGGCTTCTAAAAAGCTCTCATAGTCATCAATAATAGCTATATGTTCCGGAATATTTATAGGGGTGCGCTCTTGAAACTGACGAATAGGAAGGCGGAGACGGGACTCACCTTGCCTGAATTGCTCCATATAAGGGAAAAAAGCTAGGCATGTAAAAGCGAAGTCTACATATTTTTCTTTCAGTCGTAAAAACTCATTCACATCTTCGTCAACGAGCCTCCCTGAGGCGAGAAAAAATCCAGGGCTTAATGGCTCAACGAAAGTGACGATTCCATCGACATATTCCTGTAGCTTTGCACGAAAATAATTTTGGAAGTAGTCAGCTTCAAACTCTAATTGAAACTCTTGCCAATTCACTAACTTGATTGGGCTATTTGCTGCCGCAGTAATAGCGCCTTCTTGAAATCCCTCGGATGATATGATGTATCCGGCGTTCGCCCCTGCATCCTGAACTACAGATCGGAAAGCGTGGACTATAGTTTGTGGAACTCGCGCTTTCCAATGCTTGCATTCACAAAACAAGACGAACTGACGCTCATTAATCCGTTGAATGCCGTAGACATCAATTTCTACTTGACCTCTTACTGTCTGGATAATTTTTTTGTGTTCGACATCAAGCCCGGCTTTCTCAAGCACATCAGCTACAAGCCGCTCAAGGTCCTCCCAATCAGTAGGCAATCGGCTCGTTATCAATTTAATTATTTCTCCCTCAGGGCAGGCCAGGAAATGCTCAGATTTTAGATAGAAAAGCGGGAACTATGTTAGCGCAAGAGGGCTTTTGTGTTCACCACAATGTATTGTGGTTCCCTTCCCTTTTTGAAAATGGATGTTTCACGCCTTTTTTAGAGGTGATGACCTGTTATTGCAAACGCAAGATATTGCGCTTTGCTCGAAAAATCCGCACCCGTTTTCAACAAAGAGACTGATAACGTCACTTATGGCCTTAAAGTTCGCCCGAATTACGAATCACAAAAGATTTACGACGGCACTTGCTCAGTGCGGTTATCTACGACCAGAACCCCTTCGTCCCACTCATTTTGTCATTAGAATTATCATCACCATGACCTGTCACGACATTGTCAAACCACAAGGGAGTTGAAAAGCACACACTGCCCCACCAGTTGGGTCGCTCCCAACCGATCCCAGTAATAGTAATGTTCACTTACTCTGACGACGGTCTCTTCTGCGACGAAACTGACCAAGCGAGGCTGCGGCCTTAAATGCTCGCCAGCTCGACAGCGATCTCTTGTGTCTTGAGCATCGACCTGAAGGCAGAGACGAGCAGGCGGGCCAACGTCGAGCCGCGGTTGAGCAAGACACTTCTGATATGTCCATGCTCATCGGTCTCGATCATTCCGCTCACGCTACACACATCGCGGACAAGTCGCAGGACGCCATAGCGCTTCGCCTTCGGCTCTTCCGCGCTCAGCCACCCTCTGGCCCACATCAACACGTTATGAGCCAGGGTGTTGAGTAAAATGATCATCTGTTGCGCTGCCGCTCGTTTCTTGCGCCGCTTAGTCAAGCCGACGCCCTGCTTGTCTTCCTTCAGCTCAATCTCAATGGCGCCAGCGCGCTTGTCATAGAGCTGCGCGTACGAGAGTGCCACCAGCTCCGGCTCATGAACCTGCTCCTTTGGGCGGCCTAACAAGTCAATAACTTCTGGTGGAGAAAGCGTCGAGATCAGCAGGTCGTAAGACATCTGGCCGTTGCGCTTCGGCCATCTGATCGCCAACCGCTTGACTGGTCGCACGTAGTCAGGCGTATCGAGCGGAACCACCCATCCCATCTCGCGCTGCGGATGATGAGGATCCGAGAACCACTCAATGACCGTCGTGGCCCAGGCTTCGGCACGCTTGCTCGAGATGTCCTTGCAGTGCAACTGATAGCCTCGATTTAAAAGCCAGTTGACATCATCGAGACTGCCGCCACCAGAGTCCATGCGGATCACGGTGCGCCCGCGGCGCTGATAGTCGAGTTGAAGTACTTCTTCGGCGGCGATCACCAGAGAGCGCAGTGCAACATTAAGCTGCACGTTGCCAGCAAAGAGATCGTCCACGACGATCTCTTCGTAACGGCTGGCGATCACACGCCCCAGCTGACGGCCGTAGCGAATGCCGTCCTTTGAGAAGTAACCTTTCTTCGAGAGCTCGGCTTTGGGTCCGCAAGGTAGACCTGACATGTCGATGTCGAGCATTTGTAAACAAGAGTCGTAGTCGTGGCGAGCGGCTTGGGCATGCTGTTGGAAGAGGGTGGCAATGACCTGCTTCATCTGTAGAACATTCTCCGGTGTACAGGCGTCAAGGGTGTCCTGGATGACTGAATATTCGGCACAAGCCGTGCGGCCGAAGGCGCGCTGCAGAGCTTCGTCGCTGCGCAGGCGGGTAGTACTCTCGTTCAGGCCGCGGGCTCCTGCGAGAATCGTGACGAAGGCATCGTAAAGTTTTTCCGCCGGAGTGAATTTGACCCTCTTCTGCGGTACTTTGACCGCCAGAGCGATGCTCTCGATGAGCTTCAACTCCCGCAGCTTAAGACCGATGGCGGCTAAAGAAGCGCGTGGTGAAAAGTGAGTTGTTGATGATGTTGTTTGCTCCTGCATAGTGCTCCTCCTGAACGACTGACTACAGCGGTTTTCACATGAGTGCGACTGCCACTTGACGGAATTGGCTCAAGATTGTTCTCAGTAGCCTGATAATCTGCTAATTCAGTTTGGTCGCATCCGAGTGAGAACCGCTATAAAGGAAGAAGGAATGGTTGAGGAAGGATAGCGGGTAGAGACAAACGGCTAAAATAAATCTTGCCAGAGACGGCAAGAAACTATAGATTCCGGCCATGCGGAAATTGGGAGGGAAAAGAGTCGCATTTGCTTGGATTTTACTTCTCGATTTAGGAAGGGTTTTTGGCCGGGGGCAGTACAGTGATGAAAGTAGGCATTTATGCCAGAGTCTCGACGCATGACCAGCAGACGCTTGGCTTGCAAGTCAAAGCCATGCGCCAGTACGCCCGGCAAAGGAAATGGAACATAGCGCTGACGATCGAGGATGTTGGATCAGGCGCTTCCGAACGACCTGAACGTGATGCACTGATGCGCGCGGCGAGGAGACGAGAGATCGATCTGATCTTGGTGTGGCGCCTGGATCGCTGGGGGCGCTCGCTGGCTGATCTGGTGGTGACGCTCAAAGAACTGGGTGAATTGGGAGTCGGCTTCGTCTCTTTGTCAGAAGCGCTCGATCTGACTACACCATCAGGCAGAGCGATGGCCGGGATGCTGGCCGTCTTCGCCGAGTTTGAAAGAGAGATCCTCAGAGAACGTGTCCGGGCCGGCATCGCGCAGGCCCGCCTGGAAGGTCGGGCGCACGGCAGGCCAAAGTCGGCGGCTTTAAAAGAGAAAGAAGTGAAGAAGCTCTACGCCAAAGGAGTGAGTAAATCTGAGATCGCGCGGCAGTTGCAGATCGCGCGCACCAGCGTCCGGCGGCTGTTAGGCTGAGCTGCTTAAAGCTCGTTCCGCATTTAATAATCTAGGCAAAGCGATAGGCTACAGAGTGATGACCATTGCCGCTGGCACACGAATCGGACGCTACGAGATTCGCTCACTTTTAGGAGCAGGTGGGATGGGCGAAGTCTACCTCGCGCAGGACACCACCTTGCGCCGCACGGTCGCCGTCAAACTCCTGCCCGCCGACTTTACCGCCAACCAAGATCGGCTCACTCGCTTCGAGCGTGAAGCTTTTGCCGCATCTTCCCTCAACCATCCGAACATCCTCACCATCCACGAGATCGGCGCGGAAGACGGACACCACTTCATCGCCACCGAGTTCATTGACGGCGAGAGTCTGCGCCAGCACATGGCGCAGGGAGGTTTGGAACTACGTGAGGTTTTAGAGATCGGCGTTCAAGTCGCCTCGGCCCTGGCGGCAGCGCACGCCGCAGGGATCGTGCACCGGGACATTAAGCCGGAGAACATCATGCTCCGCACGGACGGCTTCGTTAAAGTTCTCGACTTCGGGCTGGCGAAGCTCACCGAACAGGAGAAGCCTGCGCCCGGTTCGGAAGCGCCGACCAAAGCTTTGAATAACACCGCGCCCGGCATGGTGATGGGCACAGTCAACTACATGTCGCCGGAGCAGGCGAGAGGGAAGGATGTGGATGCGCGCACCGACGTCTGGAGTTTGGGCGTCGTGCTCTACGAGATGGTCACAGGGCGCTTGCCCTTCGCGGGCAAGACGACCGCCGACGTGCTCGGTTTGATTCTTCATAAAGACCCGCCGCCGCTCACACACGGAGGCGCGCACATCCCGGCTGAGTTAGACCGGATCGTGACGAAGGCGCTCAGGAAAGATAAGGAAGAGCGGTATCAGGTCGTCAAGGACTTAGGCTTAGACCTGAAGAGCCTGAAGCAGCGTTTAGAGTTCGAGGCGGAACTTGACCGCACGGAGACGCCGGAGGGCGGTGCGGCAAGACGAGCGGCGACGAGCGGCAGTGGCACGATCAACCCAACATCGAGGATCGCGGCAGCGGAGACCGGCGGCACGAGCGGCATTCACACGACGACCTCAAGCGCCGAGTACATCGTTGGTGAGATCAAGCAGCACAAGCGCGGCGCTGTGCTCGTCTTGGCGGCGCTACTAGTGGCAATCCTTAGTCTGGCTTACTTCTCCTACTTTGCTAAGAGCAACACGGCGGCAATTGATTCGGTGGCGGTCTTGCCGTTCGTCAACGCGAGCAATGATGCTAACGCGGAGTATCTGTCGGACGGCATCTCTGAAAGTTTGATTAACAGTTTGTCGCAACTGCCGCAGCTAAAAGTCATCGCCAGAAGCTCCGCGTTCAAGTACAAGGGCAAAGAGGTTGACGTGCGGGAGGCGGCGAAGGCTCTCGGCGTCGAGGCAGTCGTCACGGGCAGGATTGTCGAGCGCGCCGGGAATCTGCAAATCAGTGTCGAGATGGTGAACGCGGGCGAAGGGACGCAGATGTGGGGCGAGCGGTACGAGCGTCGGGCGGGAGATTTACAATCGGTTCAATCGGAGATTTCCAGGGAAATCGCGGAGAAGCTGCGCCTCCGGCTGACGGGCGCACAGGAGCAGCAACTGACGAAGCGGGCGACCGAGAACCCGGAGGCGTACCAGCTTTACCTCAACGGCTTGTTCTACACGAGGAAGGGCGGGGCCGAGGGTGCGAGGAAAGCACTCGACTACTACAATCAGGCGGCGGCGCTCGACCCTAAGTTCGCGCTCGCCCACGCCGGGGCCGCCGATGCCTACCGTCTGCTTGCCCTGAATAGCCTGCTCGACCCGAAAGAGGCGGCGGCGAAGGGGAAAGCGGCGGCGCAGAAGGCCCTGGAGATCGACGGCGGGTTGGCGGAGGCGCATTTGGTGCTGGCGGGCTTCGCGACGGACGAGTGGGATTGGTCGGGCGCCGAGCGCGGGCACCGGCGCGCCATCGAGTTGAACCCGAACCTCGCTCTGGCTCACCATAGATACTCGCAGTATCTATCGGCGGTCGGGAGATTCGAGGAGGCGCTGAGGGAGAGCAAGCGGGCGCAGGAACTCGACCCTTTGCGGCTGAACGTGAAAGGTCAAGAGGGAATTATCTTATTCTACGCCCGGCGCTACGACGAAGCTATCCAGCGGTTCCAGGAAGTCCTCAGGCTGGAGCCGGATAACGGTGTCAGCCTTATTTTTCTAGGGTATGCTTACGCGGCGAAGGGGCAGTACGCGGAAGCCATAAGCGCGTACCAGAAGCAGATCAGCCTCGAAGGGGAGACGACGAGCGTTCTGTGTTACCTAGGCGATGCTTACGCGAAGTGGGGCAAGCGCGACGAGGCGCTCGTCGTGCTCGACAAGCTGAAGAGGACGAAAGAGTACGTCTCGCCCGGCGAGCTTGCCACTCTCTACGTCGGACTCGGAGACAAGGAGGCGGCGCTCGGGTCGCTTGAGAGAGCCTACGCCGCGCACGATCCACAACTACAGTACCTCAAAGTTGACGAGAGCTTAGACCCGCTGCGCTCTGACCCGCGCTTCCAAGACCTCGTGCGCCGCGTCGGATTGCCGCAGTGAGCCGTTGCAATAGGGTATTAAGCAGCAACCTTTACCAGCGGCGCATCAAAGGCGGACTGCGAGAGAATGAAGTCTGCCGTTGCAGATAGCAGTTACCACACCGCCGGACGTTTTTAGGTTTATTTCCGCTTGAATTATGACGATCAATAATTTACAGCAGTAGGCTTCACCTAATTCGGGCGAAAGTTGGGTATGGCCTTAAAGTTCGCCCGAATTAGGAATCACAAATTCTTCACACCGAGGCATGCTGATAGAATTGCTCTAGCGCAAGAAGGTCTTGCTCACGGCTCAAGGCCCATGCGCCGCACAAGGTCTGCGAAGCGCGGGTCATCGCGGAGGCCTTCAAAAGGGAACCGGAGGGTGTCAGATAAATTGTGTAAGTGAGTTGTCGCCTAACATGGGTAACCGACCGTCGTAGAGGATGGCGAATTGGTTCATCGCGCGACTCCAGTTAGGGATCGGCATCGTCCACTTCTTCGCCGC
>MWWB01000174.1_pt1 | contig 14367 bp, 9 predicted proteins | sample 1047291 | NCBI WGS metagenome assembly MWWB01 (sample SAMN06349976, study PRJNA376086) | soil metagenome | isolation source: MS4-1 sample Antarctic (ecotone) soil | place: Antarctica | reverse complement strand
ATACAATCAAAGCTTGTTAAAAAAGCAGATGGCATTATTGAAACGTGCAAAAGTGCTGTAAACATAAGCATCGGCCTTATTGGTATTATGGCGCTGTTTATGGGTTTTATGAGCATTGCCGAAAGGGCCGGAGGGATACGTGTATTATCGAAAATGATTGGACCTTTCTTCTCACGACTCTTTCCTGAAATTCCTAAAGGTCATCCGGCAATGGGGCACATGATGATGAACTTTTCTGCCAACCTTTTAGGATTAGACAATGCTGCTACACCTTTTGGGATCAAAGCGATGGAAAGCTTGCAGGAAATAAATCCGCAAAAAGAGGTTGCATCTAATGCACAGATCATGTTTTTATGTTTACACGCTGCGGGTTTTACCTTGATACCTGTAAGCATTATCGCGGTAAGAGCATCATTAAAATCTTCGAACCCCACCGACATTTTTGTTCCTTGCATGCTCACTACATTTGTTGCCACCATGGCTGCTATGTTCATCGTTAGTATTAAACAAAAGATCAACCTGTTGCAACCGGTAATTTTCGCCTGGGTAGGAGGCCTTTCTGCCGTTCTTGTTTTACTGGTAATCTATCTTACTTCATTAGATGCGCAATCTGTTCAATCATTTTCGAGTGTATTGAGTAACGGACTTATTCTCCTGATTTTTTTATTAATAATTTTTGGAGCAGTTTATAAGAGAATAGATGTGTTCGATGCGTTTATTGATGGTGCGAAGGGAGGTTTTGAAACGGGCGTTCGCATTATTCCCTACCTGGTTGGGATGTTGGTAGCTGTAAGCATGCTGCGTACAAGCGGAACCTTTGATGTAATTATAAACGCGCTGAAATCTATTTTTGCCGCTCTCGGTACCGATACCCGTTTTGTAGATGCACTACCTACTGCATTGATCCGCCCCTTAAGTGGTGGTGGTGCCCGCGGTATGATGATAGATGTTATGAAAAATTTTGGTCCTGATTCTTTTGCAGGTCGGCTTGCTTCAATATTTCAGGGAGCGTCTGATACTACGTTTTACGTTATTGCCGTTTACTTTGGGGCAGTTTCTATAAAAAACACCCGCTATGCTGTTGGTGCTATGCTGCTTGCTGATCTTGTTGGCATATTAACTTCTATATTACTGGCTTATATGTTTTTTGGCCGGGTATAGAATTATACGATTTGATTTACCTTGCCCCAAAATATTATTAATGAATTTTGAACTAAGTGAAGAGCATTTGATGATCAGGCAGGCTGCAAGAGACTTTGCTGTAAACGAATGTTTGCCGGGTGTAATAGAACGTGATGAACAACAAAAATTTCCGAAAGAACAAATAATTAAACTGGCTGAACTTGGCTTTATGGGAATGATGGTCGATCCTAAATATGGCGGCAGCGGAATGGATACTATAAGCTATGTTTTGGCGATGGAAGAAATTAGTAAGATTGATGCGAGTGTAAGTGTTTGTATGAGCGTAAACAATAGTTTGGTTTGTTGGGGATTGGAGGCTTATGGGACAGAAGAACAAAAACAAAAATACCTTACACCTGCAGCTCAGGGACAAAAGGATGGACAACTATACATTGGCGCTTTTTTACTAAGCGAGCCTGAAGCAGGCAGCGATGCAACTTCGCAAAGAACTACGGCAGAAGACAAAGGCGATCATTACCTTTTAAACGGTACAAAAAACTGGATAACTAATGGCTCATCTGCTTCGGTTTATTTAGTGATGGCTCAAACAGATGTTTCCAAAGGCAGTCATGGAATTAATACTTTAATAGTTGAAAAGAACTGGCCCGGTGTTACTGTTTCCGTTAAAGAAAATAAGTTGGGTATTCGTGGAAGCGACACGCACAGCATCTTGTTTACAGATGTAAAGGTTCCCAAAGAAAACAGGGTAGGAGAGGACGGCTTTGGTTTTGCGTTTGCTATGAAGACACTTGCCGGTGGACGAATAGGTATAGCATCGCAGGCGTTAGGAATTGCAAGTGGCGCTTTTGAAATGGCAGTTAAATATTCTAAAGAACGTAAGGCTTTTGGAAAAGAGATAAGGCACCACCAGGTTATTCAATTTAAGCTTGCTGATATGGCTACTAAAATAGAAGCTGCGCGTTTATTATGTTTAAAAGCCGCATGGGAAAAAGATCAGGCAAAAGATTACACGGTAAGTTCGTCAATGGCTAAAGTATTTTCAAGCGAAACAGCTATGTGGACAGCCATCGAAGCAGTGCAGGTGCATGGCGGTTATGGCTTTGTAAAAGAATATCATGTTGAGCGGTTAATGAGGGATGCAAAGATCACCCAGATATATGAAGGTACGAGTGAAGTTCAACGGATAGTTATTGGCAGAGCAATCTTAAAATAAAACCATCTCCAAGCCTTTCAGGAAAATTTTTATGCCAATACAAGAAGACAAATACAAAGGGATAATCACTGAACTGAAAACTAATAATGTTGCACTCGTTGCTGTAAGTAAACTGCAATCAATAAACGACATCAAGAAGTTATATGATCTTGGTCAACGCGATTTTGGCGAGAACTATGTGCAGGAACTGGTGGAAAAACAAGCGCAATTACCGCAAGATATCAGGTGGCATTTTATTGGGCATTTACAAAGCAACAAAGTAAAATATATTGTGCCTTTTGTGCATCTAATTCAGGGCGTGGACAGCTTTAAACTGTTAATTGAAATAAATAAACAAGCAAAAAAGATAGGCCGTGTTATACATTGTTTGTTACAGGTACATATAGCTCAGGAGGAAACAAAGTTTGGTTTGGATGAAGCAGAACTCGATGAAACAATGAACAAACTACAAGAGAGTTCAAGAGATTATCAAAACATATTTATTGATGGCTTAATGGGCATGGCAAGCTTTAGTGACGACGTGAAAAAGGTAAGGAGTGAAATGAAAATGCTTAAATCATTGTTCGATAAATACAAACCCTTGTCAACTGTCAACTGTCAACTGTCAACGCTCTCTATGGGTATGAGCGGCGATTATGCATTAGCAATTGAAGAAGGAAGCAACATGGTAAGAATTGGCAGCTTAATTTTTGGAGCAAGACATTCCAAATAATTGGATAGCTAAAGATAAATTCTGAGGCACTTTCAAATAAGGCTGTTGAAAAATTATTTATACAACTAAAAATACTATTGGTCATAATTAAAGAAGGACTGTCAAAGCCAGCAGCAGCAAGACTTTTAACAACTGATTGGCTCTTTTGCCATAATCAAATCAAGCATAAGTTAATCGTAATCCCTTTACAACCTGAGCTACTTTTGTTTTACAAGCAGGGAAATTATAAAGGTCAGCAACAGATTAGCAAGTATTAGTCAATTATAATTTTCGAGCTGCAAATGGGAAAGCTGTATTACCAGCACAAAGTTTATTTTTTAAGATTTTCATATGGCAAGCAATCGTTAGAGGCTGCTCCGTTTCTACGGAGGAGCCATTTTTTTTAGTGCTAATTCCAATGCTCCATCTAACTCTAATAGAAAATTTATTTTGATGCCTCCTGCTCTTGTATTTATCTATGTTCAAACAACTCGGGTTCAATAAACTTAAATGTTGTTCCTGAATAACTTAAATGCTGTTTCTTGCGCTGAAATTTCCCGTAAATGGTTACTTCTATAATTTTTGATCTTGGTGGTGTTTTAATAGATTGGAATCCAAAATACCTTTATAAGAAAATATTTAAAGACGAAGCCGGGATGGAAGATTTTCTGCAGAAGATCTGTTCGTCAGACTGGAACGAGGAACAGGATGCAGGACGTTCGTTACATGAAGCAACCGAGGCATTGGTTAAAGAATATTCTGAACATGAACAGAGCATACGTGCTTATTACGGACGTTGGCAAGAAATGCTCGGGGGTGCGATTGAAGGCACTGTTGAAATATTGAGGAAGATGAAAGAAAGTAGAAGGTATAAGCTATATGCATTAACGAACTGGTCTGACGAAACTTTTCCAATCGCTCAGGAGCAGTACGATTTTTTAAACTGGTTCGATGGAGTGGTTGTATCAGGAACTGAAAAAATGAGAAAACCTCTACCTGAATTTTACCGGCTTTTATTAAACAGGTATAATGTAAAAGCAACAGAAGCTCTTTTTATTGACGACAACAAACGAAATACGGATGCCGCAAAACAATTAGGAATTGATTCAATTGTGTATACTACTCCCGAAAAGCTAATAGAAGAATTGCAAGTCAGAGGCATTCAACTTTGATGGAAAGAAATATTTTATGCAGGCTCACCAGAAAAGAGAGTATTCATTTTATTTGCAGAGACTGACTGTAATTAATTAAATAGAACACGGACACCAGTTAAATATATAATTACTGTTGCAATGCAAAAGTGAGCGTAAAAAATAAGATACCTTTTTCATTGCAGACAATGTAACAAATGCAGTGACAAATGCAATTTTCGAAAAGTGCATTTAACATCATATTCCGTATTTTCATTTGTAAAATCATTGTAATGAAAAAAATATATCTGCAGGTATTAATGTTGTTTTCTCTTTCATCGTTCGCACAAACTGAGGCTTTAAAAACAAGAATAAGTCAGTCAGCCGATAAAATTGAAACAAAGGTTATTGCATGGCGGCGAGATTTTCATGCACATCCCGAATTAGGAAACCATGAAGTTCGCACAGCAGACATTGTAGCAAAGCACTTAAAATCTCTTGGCATTGAAGTTAAAACGGGTGTTGCAAAAACCGGTGTCGTCGGACTTTTAAGAGGCGCTAAACCGGGACCTGTGGTTGCACTTCGTGCTGACATGGATGGCCTGCCTGTTATAGAACGTACACCGGTTCCTTTCGCATCTAAGGTAAAAACAACTTTCAACGGAAATGAGGTAGGAGTGATGCATGCCTGCGGACACGATTCGCACGTGGCAATTTTAATGGGAGTTGCCGAAATATTATCAGCTATGAAAACTGATTTAAGCGGAACAGTAAAATTTATTTTTCAGCCGGCAGAAGAAGGCGCACCGTTTGGTGAAGAAGGCGGGGCTGAACTAATGATAAAGGAAGGCGTGATGGAAAACCCTAAAGTAGATGTAGTTTTTGGGCTGCATATAAATTCACAAACAGAAGCGGGTAAAATCACTTATCGGCCGGGCGGAACTATGGCCGGCGTAAACGATATGAAGATAACCGTTAAGGGAAGATCAGCACATGGCGCTTATCCCTGGTTCTCAGTTGACCCGATTGTTGTATCGGCACAGATCATCAACAACCTTCAATCTATTGTAAGCCGCAACCTTAATGTTACCGAAAATGCAGGTGTGGTTACCATTGGTTCAATACATGGAGGTAATCGTTCTAACATTATTCCCGAGCAGGTAGAAATGATGGGAACGCTTCGTGCGCTAAGTGCTGATGACGAAAAAATGCTGATTGAAAGAGTGAAGCAGGTAGCAACCAAAACAGCAGAAAGTGCAGGTGCCACTGCAGAGGTTAAAATTCCTTTTAGTGCGCATTACCCTGTTACTTACAATAATATTGCCTTAACCGAAAAGATGTTGCCATCGTTACGTGCTACTGCAGGTGCAGAAAATATACAACTAAAACCTGCCGTAACCGGCGCTGAAGACTTTTCTTTCTTTCAGGAGAAGGTACCTGGTCTGTTTGTTTTTTTAGGCGGAATGCCCCACGGTAAAGATCCTAAAACAGCTCCTTCACATCACACCCCTGATTTTTTTATTGATGAAAGCGGTTTTATATTAGGTGTAAAAGCATTAGCAAATCTCACTTTGGATTATATGGAAATGGGAAAAAAGTAATTAAATCTTTTATTCTCATCCTGCAACCTTAACGGTTGTAAATCATTGAATTTAGTATATCTTAACAGCAAAATTTATCACCTTGAGAACAGTAAATAACATACTTGCACGCAAAGGAAATTCAGTTGTTAAAGTAGAGCCTTCCACTTCTGTTATACGTGCTCTGGAAATTATGGCTGAGAAAAACATAGGCTCGGTGGTAGTAATGGACGGAACAAAGTTTTTAGGGATTATGACTGAAAGAGATTACTCGCGTAAGGTAGTTTTAAAAGGACGTTCTTCAGATCATACTACTGTTGCAGACATCATGTCTTCAGAGTTTCCTGCAATAAATCTGACCGACAAAATTGAATATTGTATGAAATTATTATCTGAAAATAAACTAAGATACTTGCCGGTTATTGAAAACAATAGTTTAGCAGGTATTATTTCTATGACTGATGTGGTGGCAGAAACCATTATTAGCCAGCAGGAGATGATTTCGCACTTACAGAACTACTTACAATCGTAAGTCTCCAGTTTCTTCTTAATGTAATTTTCTTAATTACTCACTTTCATTTACTTACCAATAATCATTCTACGTTGACACGACGAGAGGAAAAGATTTAGAAGTACCTGCAACAGTAAAATCATCGGAAGGAGATTGCCCAAAATGCACTTCAGTACGGGTTCAACAATAATAAGCAGGTTTTATTTTATTATAAAAAAACAAGAACAGATGAAGTATTCGCTTTTATTCTTATTCTCACTGGTTTTCTTTTCCTGTTGGGGGCAAAGCTTGTTATCCCTTGATCGGAATAGAATCCAATTACCAAACGGATGGAGCTTAACACCAGTTGGTAAACGCCTGCCCCTTGGCGACTTACCGCTTAATATGGCAGTTAGCCCCTCAGGAAAATATGTGGCCGTAACTAATAATGGACGAGGCGTACAAAGTATCCAGCTATTTGATGCTAAAACTCAGAAAGAGTTGGATTCTGTTATGGTAGACAAAGCATGGTATGGACTTGCATTTAGCGGCGACGAGCAAAACCTGTATGCTTCCGGTGGTAATGATAATATTATATTGAAATATCGTATTCTGAATGGCAAATTAAAGCTGGCTGATAGCATAGTATTAGGTAAGCCCTGGCCTGTAAGAATATCGCCCGGAGGTATAGCCATCAATAATAAAGCAAACCTGCTATATGTGGTAACAAAAGAAAACAACAGCCTTTATATAGCAGACTTAAAAACTAATAAAGTAATTAACCGCTTCGACTTGCCTGCAGAAGGCTACACCTGTCTTTTTGATCCCGCCAGAAGCACGCTTTACATTAGTTGCTGGGGATGCGACAAAGTATTGTTATTTGATACAGATGCAAAAAAATTTACAAGAGAAATTTCGGTGGGCGACAATCCAAACGAGATGATTGTTTCAAAAAACGGTCGTTACCTGTATGTATGCAATGCCAATGATAATTCTGTCTCTCTCATCAACCTTGAAAGGAATGCCGTTATTGAAACTTTGAATACCGCTTTGTTTGCCGACGCACCCCCCGGATCTACGCCTAATGGGCTCGCTTTAAGTGCTGATGAAGAGTACCTGTACATAGCAAATGCCGACAATAATTGCCTTGCTGTATTTGATGTAGAGCATCCGGGAAAAAGTTTAGCTAAAGGATTTATACCAACAGGCTGGTATCCCACCAACGTGAAGGTTATAGGAAAAACTATTTGGGTAACCAACGGAAAAGGATTGACTTCTATGGCTAACCCTAACGGCCCTAAGCCGGGTGAAAAGAAAACAGTTGTTACAATCTCAGGCGAGGGAGAAAATGAGGCTGCTGATGTGCAGCATATATCGGCCCTTTTCAAAGGTACACTAACCCTTATCCCTCAGCCTTCTTCCAGTCAGTTAACAGCTTATTCCAAAGCTGTGTACAACAACACGCCTTATACAAAAAACAAAGAAACAACGGCAGAGGGTCGCGCTAACAGCCCGGTTCCTATGAAAGTGGGTGTGCCTTCTCCAATAAAGTACGTCTTTTACATAATTAAAGAAAACCGTACTTACGACCAGGTATTAGGAGATTTAAAAGAAGGTAATGGCGATTCGTCTCTTGTGTTATTTGGTGAAAAGATAACCCCCAATCAGCATGCCCTTGCGCGGGACTTCGTGCTGCTTGATAATTTTTTTGTAGATGCTGAAGTAAGTGTTGATGGCCATGCCTGGAGTTTAGGTGCTTATGCAACTGACTTTATTGAGAAGCATTGGCCTGCACAATACAGTAACCGTGGCGGCGTAACTCCCGCACAGGGCAGAAGAGAAATAGCGAACAATAAAACATATATATGGAATGCCTGTAAAAAAGCAGGTGTCTCTTACAGAACTTATGGTGAATTTTCAACCGGGCCAAGGGGGCATCTTCCAATACTAAAAGACCATGTATGTCCATATTATAAAGAGTTTGATTTAACAGTACAGGATACAACAAGGTTTTATCAATGGAAAAGAGATTTCGATTCTTTACTCGCGGGTAATGCTGTGCCGCGTTTCAATAGTATCAGGTTAGGGAATGATCATACAGAAGGATTACGGCTGAACCGCCCAACACCTTTTGCACATGTGGCAGATAATGACCTCGCTGTTGGCCTATTCATCGATCATTTAAGTAAGAGCCCAATATGGAATGAAACGGCTGTCTTCATTATTGAAGATGATGCGCAGAATGGTTCGGACCATGTAGACGCCCATCGAAGTACAGCATACCTTGCCGGTGGATTTGTAAAAAGAAAATTGGTAGATCATACTGCATACACCACTACCTCGATGTTACGTACGATGGAATTGATTTTAGGGCTTCCGCCAATGACGCAGTTTGATGCAGGGGCGATACCAATGTGGCGATGCTTTGATACTGTCGCCCATCCCTATGCTATGACACTAAAGCAACCGGCAGTAAAGCTTACAGAAAAAAATACAGCAGTAAACAAGTGGCAGCAAAGGAGCGAAAGCTTCAACCTTGCACAGGAAGATGCCGAACCTGATGTAGAATTTAATGAGGTATTATGGTATGGGATAAAGGGCCCGTCTGTTCCATTTCCTGGTCCGAAGCGATCTGCTTTTGTTAAGGTCGTAGATAATGATGATGATGATTAACAGCAAAAGATTTCGAATTCTCCTATTTAATTTAATAATTTGTGCAATTGGCCTTAGTGAACTTAAAAATAAGTATTGCCACGAAAAGAGATGCCTCGAATGTTCTGTGGGTAATGCATTGCTCCGGGATAAAGGAGAGGCTGAATAGCTGACTAAGCTATAATCACTTTAATACCTCTTTCTTCAAGCAATGTAACGGTATCTTCTGGTACTTTGTTATCTGTTACAATATATTGAATATGATCGAGCGTGCAGATCTTGCCCAAACCACGCCTTCCAAATTTTGTGCTGTCTGCCATTATAACTACTACCTGCGCTAATTCAATCATTTTTTGAAGCAGGCTCGCTTCAGCAAGATTAGTAATTGATAAGCCAAAATCGAGATCAATTCCATCTGATCCTAAAAACAAGATACCGCAGGAAATATTTTCTAAAACGAGTTCGGCAAAGTAACCGGTTGCAGAAAATGAACTTGGATGAATCAATCCGCCTAATTGTAAAACATCAACATTAGGGCGGTTACATAACTCTAAAGCAACCCTTAAAGCAGGAGTAATCACTGTAAGATGCTTGGAAGGATAAAGTGTACGTGCTAATTCAAAAACGGTTGTACCCGAGCCAATAATGATAGAGTCATTCTGTCCGATTAAAGGCAGGGCAGCCTTAGCAATCTTTTTCTTTTCTTCAGTATTAATAAATTCCTTTTCATCTATTGGTCTCTCGATAGTGTAAGGATTGTTTATTGATCCTCCTCCCTTAGTTCTATATAAAAGATTTTTGTCCTCTAACAGTTTTAGATCCTTACGTATTGTAACTTCAGAAACCTGCATATCATCACTCAATTCCTGAATGTTTACACGGCCAATTTCCTGTAGTTTTTGCAGGATTAGTTGATGTCTCCCGGTTATATTCTTCATGATTTATAAACTCCTAATCTTTAGCAGACAATTTTATTGTAAAGCTTAATTAAGCTTCTGCAAATCAAATAAATATTTTTCTACTTATTCTTTTATATTTTGACAGTAGTTTAAAAAGCTTTAAAATAGTTCAACTATTTTTTTTAAAGCTTTACATTTTCTTTTTAATTCTTTTTTTATCAAGTAAATGTTATTAATCTTGTATTGCCAACTCCATCACAATCATTATTTTCAACTAAGCTTGCCATGTACAGATTAATTACTTTCTTAATTAACAGGAATAAAGATTTATTCCTGTTTCCATCTATGTTATTTCTTATAGTTTCTACTTTTTTAGTCCCCTTCGTTTTTATCTCTTTATCCATAAGACAACTATCATTTTAAAAATTGCTTGTTTCTAACTATTTCTTCCAAAACCTAAAACATATGAAAACAAAATTCTCCTACGCACTGCAAGCCATTAAGGTTATTTTGACAAGGATGGCTACTTCTAAAAGCATAACAAAAGCTTTTGGTAATTATTCAGAAACGTTTCCTTCTCTCATGCCCGAAACAATTTTCCGGCAAGGTCCTGTAAGCAATGTTAATAGAACTTATAAGTGGAGTACGTTGTTTGCCGTCTCTTTAATTGTAAGCTTGTTGTCGTTACCGTCACTTACTGTTCTTGCCCAGGGCACTGATGCATCAATCACCGGTGTGGTAAAGGAAGTTCAGGGAGGATCTTTACAAGGGGCAACGGTATCGGTAAGAAACGAATCGACAGGTTTTCAAACGAGCACGGTTACTACGGGAAAAGGAGAATATTCCTTTAAGCAACTACCCTTAGGCGGGCCTTACTCTGTAACAGCAAGCTACGTTAATTTCCAAAGCCGGAAACTCACAGGTTATACTTTAAATTTTGGCGATAAAGTAACCGTAGACGTTGACTTGTCTACATCAGCTAACATGCTTCAGGAAGTAGTTGTTACAGACAGAGGCGGTTATAGAAAGGAAATACAAAAAGCAGGTGCTGCAACATCTATAACAGCAGGTCAAATTAAAACACTGCCTAACGAGGGTCGAAATTTTACAAGGCTTAACAGTTTATCACCTTTACAAGGCGCTACTAATTTTAGTTTAGGTGGACAAAGAACCACCGGTACAAACATTACAATCGATGGTATGAATGCTAAAAACCAGTGGACAAATGGAACAGTAGCCGAAGGACCGTATGCTATATCTCTCGAAGCAATCAGGGAGTATAAAATAGTAACAAATGCGTACGACGTATCGCAGGGACGACAATCAGGCGGCTCTATAAATGCCGTAACAAAAAGTGGAACTAATAATTTTGAAGGTTCAGCATTCATGTATTTCCGTAATAATGCCCTTTCAAGTACCTACGATATAAGGGGAGTAAAGCGTACGCAGGATTTCAGTAATTATCAAACCGGCTTTAGTTTAGGCGGACCTATCATTAAAGACAAACTTCATTTCTTTATTGCTTACGACAGGCAGGATGCTGCACAGCCCTTGGTAATAGCAGACATTCAAAATGCTGATGATGAAGCAAGATTAGGTATCAAAAAAGATACGCTTGATAAGCTGCTAAAAATTGCTTCCGAACTCTACGGTGTAAAGGGGCAGCAAGTTGGACAATTCAACCGAAAAACAACAACTAACACAGCCTTTCTTCGTTTAGACTGGCAACTTAATAGTAAAAACAAACTCACTTTAAGGAGTAATACCACACATTACCTTTCACCTTATAACGATGGTGACAACTCGAATATAAATCTTTTAGAGTCTTACAATAACTTTAAGGACGTTTCTACCACCATAATGTTAGGATTACGGACGGCTATTACGCCAAAATTAACTAACGAATTCAACGTCCAGTACCTATACTCTTATAAACCAAAAACACCACAAGATCCCATTCCTTATCAAAACATTCCAAGAGCTATAATCAATGTTACGTCCCCCTTTCCTACGGCGACTAATGCAAATGCCACGCAAACAAGAACTGTACAATTTGGTGGCCAACGTTTCTCTCCTGAGTCTAATTTAATGAAGCAGGTACACTTATCTAACACTGCTTATTGGAACACTGATAAGGTGAGTTTTACTTTTGGTACCGATAATATGGTAACCTATATGGATACGTATTTGTCCAGCGAACAGAACGGGCGGTTCTTCTTTAATAATCTAACAGATTTAGCAGCTTTAAAATCTTATCGTTATGCCCGCGAAGTTCCTTTACAAGGCGCTCCAACTGTACAGCAAACCATTCTTGATTTAGCTGTTTTTGCCCAGGCAAGTATGAAGCCTCTTAAAAATGTTGACTTTGATTTAGGTATTCGTTACGATGCGACTGCGTTTCTCACTTCAGGCGATTATAACGCTGCTGTAGATAAAACCTTAGGTGTTAGAACTGATGTAAAGCCACACGACTGGAATAATATCCAGCCACGCTTTCAAATCACGTGGGACATTGCCGGAAAAAGAAAAAATATTTTAAAAATTGGTGGAGGAATTTTTGCCGCGCAACCACACTATTATGCCATGGTAAACAACATTCAGAACAGTGGTACTAAGGTCGGTTCTATCGACGTTACAGGCGATCTTGTTCCGACACCCGATTTTAATGCCTATCGTAAAGATGTTGCTACTATTCCGGGCATACCTACAGGGGTAAAATATATCTCAACCATCAACGCTGTCAATAAAAATTTTGAAGTTCCCTCAACTTTTAAAGCTAACATCAATTTCAATCATTTCTTTAGCGAAAGATTGAGAGTGGGATTAAATGCCATCTATTCGAAGACCTGGAACAATTACGTTTATGTAGACAGAAATTTGGTAGATGAGCCTTACTTCCGCATAGCCGCTGAAGAGGACCGGGGCGTGTTTGTTCCTGCAAATAGAATAACGGCAAGGGGCCTGGTAAATTGGCAGGATTCCAGAAAAACTACAGAAGTAGGTCGTGTATTGGAACTGATATCTCCGGGTGAAGGAGATCAATTAACATGGGTTGCTGATGCAAGCGTAAGAGTAGGAAATGATGGTTATGTTAACACCAGCTATACCTACAATACAACAAAAGATAATTCAACCTATAACTGTTGTGTGGCTAATACATCAACTGGCTTACCCGTAAAGGATGATCCAAGGAAGCTTAATTATTCTTATTCAGATGTTAACTTTCGGGATAAACTGGTTTTTAATGGAGCTACGCCATCATTTAAAGGTTTTCAGTTAGGAGCAACTTTAATTGGAATTGGTGGTACCCGGTATTCATTCTTAGTTGGCGGTGGTACCAGTTTAAACGGTGACTTTGTTCTTAATAATGACCTTGCTTTTGTATATGATCCTAATGATCCGGCAACACCTGATGCCATAAAAAAAGGAATTAATGATTTATTGAATAATGAGAATACAGATAAAAGTGTTAAGGATTACATCAACAACAGTTTAGGAAAAATTGCGGAACGTAATGGCGGTGTTAATCCATTTTACACCACAGTGGACTTGCGGTTAATTAAGGCAGTTAACACTCTGAAGAGACAGAAAATAGAGTTGTCAGCAGATCTTTTCAACTTTATGAACTTGCTAAATAAAGAGAAGGGGAGAAACAATAACCGTGGTAATACAAACCTGCTAAATATTAATGGGTTTAACCAAACTACCAGACAATATCAATATGCAGTACAAAATATAAGCGCTCAACAGATAGGAGGAACTCCATGGCGTATACAGCTTGGTATCAGGTACACATTCCAATAATTAAATAGATTGCTTAAACATTCGCAACTAATATTAAAATATGAATACAACAACTTCAACCAATGATACATTACTTGATAAAGCAGGCATTCCCAGGCAAATTGCATGGGGCTATTTAGGAATTTTAATTTTTATGATGGGGGATGGTATGGAACAGGGATGGTTAAGTCCATACTTAATTGAACGCGGGATGACTATACAACAGTCTGCACTTTTATATACTGTATATGGTATTACAATAGCTATTTCCTCCTGGTTCTCAGGCGTTTTAGCGGAAGGGATGGGGCCAAAAAAAACAATGCTGATCGGCCTTTTGCTCTACATAATAGGAACCATTGGCTTTGTAGGATATGGTGTTCCTAATCTTAATTTCGGCACCATGCTTTTTACGTATGCACTTAGAGGATTTGGTTATCCTTTGTTTGCTTATTCATTTCTTGTCTGGATAACTTACAGAAGCCCGGGCCAAAAGCTGGGCCGGGCGGTAGGGTGGTTCTGGTTTGTATTTACCGGTGGATTAAATGTGTTGGGAGCTTATTATTCAATTTGGTCTATTAAGAATTTCGGATATATTAATACATTGTGGAGTTCTATTTTTTGGGTTCTGGTTGGCGCCTTTTTCGCACTCGTACTTAACAGGGATAAATTTAAACCACAACACGAAGGCAGGCGTAATACGAACGCAGAAGAAATGCTAAAGGGTTTAACCATAGTTAAAGACGAACCAAAAGTTTTGTTAGGCGGAATTGTGCGCATCATTAATAC
>MWWB01000173.1_pt1 | contig 14401 bp, 12 predicted proteins | sample 1047291 | NCBI WGS metagenome assembly MWWB01 (sample SAMN06349976, study PRJNA376086) | soil metagenome | isolation source: MS4-1 sample Antarctic (ecotone) soil | place: Antarctica | reverse complement strand
TACTTCTTTTGGGTTGTATTGCGCCCCGTGTTAGAGAATAAAGATAAAGGTAAATCGCAAGAGAACTGTTCGGAAATAAACCGTTCTCAACCGCTCTTTTAATTGAATTCGGAACTTTAGAAAAATCCTTTTCAGGGGAAACAGGATGGGTCTTATTGGGGATAGGTAGGTTAGCAGGCAGGTAGGTAGGTAGGATGGTAGGTGAATCGCTTCGATTATCTTTTACAGCATCATCAGGGAAGATAATAATCTCCGATAACGGATGTTTTACGTTCGGCTGCCTATCTTTGCCAAGATTATCAAAGATGCCTCGCTTTTGTGGAGCGCGTGTTTCAATTTTAACCCTTTCTTTTTTTGTTTTCTTTTCTGCCATTAACTAGCCTCTTTTTTGTTAACTAACTTAAGTGGGGAAGCTTCATCTGCTAAATTCAATCGTTCTAAAACTTCATCAGTTAAAAACAAATAATCTTCCGAGCCTTTAGAATCTGGTGCGTGTTCGTAAATTGATTTCTTATAAGCTGGTGCGGTTTGAAGTTGAACGTTTGTATGAATCAAGGGCTCAAAAACTAAACTACCATACAACCCCTTTACTTTTGCTAATGCTTCTTTACAGATAGAATTACGCTTATCGTAGCGTGTCATTAAATAACCGAGAATATCTAAATCAGGATTAGCACGTTTTGTTTCTTCAATCGTTTCACTTAAATCTTCAACGCCTTCGAGTGGGTAATACTCAGCAGCTATCGGAACAAGAACTGAATGGGAAGCAAGCAGTGCTTGTGTAAGCGTCGCACCTAAACTCGGTGGACAATCAATAACTATAAAATCGTATTCGGTTAGTTTAGAAAGAGAATCTTTAAGGCGGAACTGTTCACCAACTGACGATTGTTTTTCAACTAAAGCAAGCCTGATGTTTGCAGGCACAAGGTCTAGCCCAACAATATGCGTTTCGTAAATTGCCTCACGAATATCCTTCAAATCCTTCTTGGAACCTACAAGTACATCCGCTAAAGTTGTTTCGATTTCGGGCAATTCAAATGAATGTGTTGCATTTCGTTGCTGGTCAAGGTCAACAAGGAGTGTACGGTAGTTTCTAACGGCTAAACCAGCTGCTAAGTTGACTGAGGTAGTAGTTTTACCAACTCCACCCTTTTGATTGGCAATAGCGATTATTCTCATATTTTATGCTGCCTTCTTAGGTCTACCAGTTTCTGGTTTCACGAACTCCTTTAAATCACTTTCAGGAATAAGCCAAATACTTCCAGCAATGGTTTCCTCAAGTTTGGCATTTGGAAATAAGCCACGATTTAACCACGCTCTGACCGTGACGTGCTTTACTCCAAATCTTTTTGCAATTTCGGATGCTTTTAGACAATTTTCTTTCACAAAAAAATACTACTACCAATTCAAAAATAAATCTACAAAAAGTATAGCAGGATGCTTGATTATAAATATAGCGGGATGCTATATTTATTTTAACTTAACATTTAAGTAATCAACAAAAAATAAGGAGGAACAAAATGACATTACAAAACATAATCAACAATGAAATATTGGGAAAAGTAATATCCAAGACTTTGGCTTATTGGCTAGAGTGGTGCAAAGATACTTTGAGCAAGTTCACTAAAGCAATTGAGATAGACAAATGCTCGAAACATTTCCTATCTCCCAACATCAACCTTTAACTTTGGAGAAAAACGACAACAGAGACTGCCCTTTTATATAACTCCCACCTCAGAGTGCCTCTTACAGATTTAAAACGATTTTAATGGCATTCTAAAGCCAAATAGGGTGTATTTTAGTGGAAGTAGAATCCTCTTTAACAGAAACATAAAAGGAAGTCAAGCGTAAAAAAGGTGAGGACTTGACAACATTAAGAATAAAGAGTATAATATATAATAGGATCGGAAAAGAGCGAATTCCCTTCAACCTTCTAAAATATCAGGGAATACGCTCTGTTTGATAGCACTTATCAAGAACATTTTTTTGTTCGTTGATAACATAGACTAAATCTACTGTCAATCTTAGTTTATAGATGTCGGCAGTAGAAGTCAAGCGAAAAACGAAAAAAATTCAAAGGAGAGTTTATATGGGAAGAATGAAGGAACTATACACAGAGCGAGAGGCTGCCGACTATTTTGGTTGGTCTGTTTTCACAATGCGAGAAATTAGAAAGCGCGGAGAGATAGAGCACTTGATCTTCAACAACAAAACTGTGAGATACACGCTAGGTTCTGTTGACATTTGATATAAACTTAAAAAATGTCAGTTGTAAAATTAAATGATTTTCAATGGGAGAAAATACTCGCCTGTTTGAAAACTTGTCAAAACATTTACGTCGGTCAAGAAAGCGACTGCCGAAACTTTCTCGAAGCTGTCTTTTGGATTACTCGCTCCGGCTCGCAATGGCGATTATTGCCTGCCAGCTATGGTAACTGGAACAGCATTTACAAACGCTTTGCCCGATGGAGTCAGGTCGGCATCTTTGAAAAACTGTTTGAGCAAATATCTGCCGACCGCGATCTGGAATATCTGCTGATTGATTCAACCATTGTGCGTTCACACGCCTGCGCTGCCGGAGCGCAAAAAAACACGGAGCGCAGTCTTTAGGCAGAAGTCGCGGCGGACACTCGACTAAGATTCATCTGGCGACCGACGCTCTTGGCAATGCGATTCGCTTTATTCTAACGGGCGGTCAGCACAATGATATTACGCAAGCCGAAGCGTTGATTGAAAACCTGTTTCCCGATTACGTCATTGCCGATAAAGGTTATGATGCCGACGCATTCGTCTTGCTCATCAAGAAAATAAACTCTGAAGCGGTTATTCCGTCAAAGATAAATCGCAAGATTCAGCGGGAAATTGACACTGATTTATACAAAGAACGACATCTGATTGAATGCTGCATTGGGAAACTCAAACACTTTCGGCGAGTGTTTTCACGTTTTGATAAATTGGCAAAGAACTATCTGAGTTTTGTTCAGTTTGCCAGCACTATCGTCTGGCTCAGATAAAATGTCAACAGAACCTAGAACAGTTAAAAAAATATAAGAATGAGCACGTGAACGGGGGCAGCGAATAGTGAAAATGGACGTAAGACAAGATGTATTACCAAAACTGAGTAAGGTCAAAGAAAACAGCAATGGCTGGATAGCGTGCTGTCCTGCTCATGATGACAAAAATCCAAGCCTTTCAATAGCAGAGAAAGATGGAAAAATCTTGTTCAAATGCTTTGCAGGATGTTCATTTGTTCAAATTGTTCAGGCACTGGGAATAAATGAACATGAACAAAAACATAAATTTAAATTAGGTTCAATTAAGGGAGAAAAAACACAGATGGTAGTTGCCAAGTATGATTACACGGATGAAACTGGGGAAGTTCTTTATCAAGCAGTTAGATTAGAACCTAAATCATTCAGAATAAGAAGAACAAACGAAAATGGAGAATGGGTGTGGAATATAGAAGGAATAAAAAAAGTTCCCTACCACTTACCTGAAATAATTGAGGCGAGAAAGAAAGGGTATCCAGTGTTTCTATGTGAAGGCGAAAAGGATGCTGATAACCTCCGAAACACCTTTGGAGTAACAGCAACAACTACCGCATTAGGTTCTAACGCCTGGAATACTGACTACGCGGAATTCTTTGATGGACTAGACGTAATTATCCTACCTGATAATGATGAAGCAGGAAGAAAATACGCTAATGACGCGGTTATCTCACTAATAGGGACAACAAAATCAATAAAAATCATTACACTGCCAAACCTTCCAGAAAAAGGTGATGTATCCGACTGGATAGAACAGGGAGCAGATAAGGAGCAACTGCTGAATCTAGCAGCAGAAACTTCTGAATGGAGTCCTGTAGATTACCAAGAAGTCGAAGAGCAAAGTACTTCCGATATGTTTATTATAAAGCCGGCAAATACATGGATAGAAGAAGCTAGAAACAAACCCATTCCAAAAATGCTGTTTGGTGAATTCTGGTACGAAGGAGAAATCTGTATCTTGTTTGCCGATACAAACTTGGGGAAAAGCAGCCTAGCCGTACAAATAGCCAACAGTATTACCAAAGGAAAATCTATTACTCCTTTCGGGCTGGAGGCTGAAGCTCAGAAAGTTCTGTACTTTGACTTTGAGCTATCAGACCGACAGTTTATTTCAAGGTACTCAGAACAAAAATTCGGCAGTTACACCAATATCTACGAATTCGATGAAAAATTATTAAGGGTAGAAGTAAATCCTGATGGCGGTGTAGCAGATAACTTTGCCGAGTATGAAAAATCTTTAATTGCTTCCATCGAAGCTGCGATTGAAGAGACAGGTACAAAAGTATTGATTATTGACAACATAACCTACCTGAAAAACGATAACGAGAAGGCTAAAGATGCTCTGCCGTTGATGAAAGCCCTAAAATCACTCAAAACGAAACACAATCTCTCGATTCAAGTTCTGGCGCATACTCCCAAAATCTATCTATCAAAACCGATAACTAAGAATGACCTGGCTGGTTCGAAAATGCTTATAAACTTCTGTGATTCAGCTTTCTCGATGGGCAAATCTCAACTTGGGAGCGAGTATCGTTACTTGATACAAGTAAAACAGAGAAACTCAGGTCAAGTCTATGACAGCGACAATGTCTGTTATGGTCGGATTAGCAAACCGGACAACTTCTTAATGTTTGACTTTGAGGGATACGGAGCTGAAAGTGAACATATTGATACGAGCAGAAACAGTAAAGAACAAGAAATTCAACAAGTTAATGAATTGTCATCACACGGATACACTCAAAGAAAAATAGCCGAGATGACGGGTCATTCACTGGGAAAGGTCAATGCTTTAGTAAAAGAAACTGAGATTGACCCAAACAGCGATAAACTAGAAAGTGCCAAAGAGGCTGAATCATTCTACGATATGGAAGAAATGGAGAAAATAAATGATATGGATGGTCTGGAGACGTGATATCTCATTCGGGGAGTTGCAAATTCCTAGACTGAAAAATTGATAAGATAAAAAGTGTCTTCTTGTTACAACAGGAGGCTTTTTTATTTTAAATTCTGTAAGAACGGGATAAAGAAGATTTATTATTTCTTCATATTTTGTTGTAATTTAATTGCTCAATTTGTTCAGATGTTCATTCTAAAAATGAATTGAACAAAATGAACAGGCTGAACAAACTGTAAGGTATCAGACTGCTGGCAAGGTAAAAATTAATCCGAGCTCCAAAATTACGATACGTATCCCCCATAGCATTTTTCAGATGGTGTTTTAGAGCACTCAGGAAAATTCCCTAATTCTAGTTTTTTTGCCAAATAAACATCACTTCTCAAGACTTTAGTTTTGACCTAAGTATCTAAATTGACATTTCTTGGCTGGATAACCGGGGTAACAATACTGATTATTATACCGTCGAAGAGAATTTCCTCTGATGCCTCCCTCTAAACGCTGTGATATATAGACTTAGCTTATGATGGGGTAAATGACCATATCAGGGCAAGTATTGCAGATGACCCCTCACAGGACTCTAACGACTCATTATGGGCTGTGGAGGGCTGATAAGCCTGGTATGTGTATTTGCGCAGGGGAATTTTGAGAATTTCAAAATTTATGAGGCAGGCTGCACGACAGTGATAAAGAGCAATCCGACGAGCAAGACAAAGATTCGGCTTTTGCGTTACTGGGTCTTCAAACCGCCATGAAACCTGCGTTGGAGATTTCAGTTCCGGCAGCGCGGTCTATCTTGCACGTTGCCGATCTGGAACGAATCATTTCAGCGATTCGCACGCAAAATCTTAAAAACGTTCAACAAGTCGTCATTGCCTTGAAACATTCGGTTTTAGAAGGTCTGCAAATTAAACTGACCATTGATGAAAATGGGACGCTAAAAGCGGAATTTTTAGCCTTAAGCGAACAAATTAAAAATCAGCTAAATGCGCGAAAACAAGAATTAACTCAAATTTTTCGTGAACGCGGCGTCAAATTGTACGACCTAAACATTCAACAAGGCTCTGGGTTTGCGCGTCCGATAAATCATTCTGAAGCTAACTCTCAGTCTGACAAAATTTCTAATAGTGATACGGCTGACGGAGCGGATAGAGACGATTCTGGTAATCAAAATTCATATCGAATCTAAATTATCCGGCGCAATCATACTGCTATTCCAAAAAGCCCGATTGAATAAACAAGAGAGGCAAATATTAATTCGTATGTAAAAATCGGTGTTTGAGGCAGAAAACAATTAAGAAAAAGTTGAATGCTGATACGCCGACTTTGGAAAAATGTTAACTAACCATTCATTTGGCTCAATGATTGGAGGCAGGTCAAACGCTCATTTAGTTACTTCCCCATAACTCAGGTTATATTAATTTTTTTTCCATAATCCACTTGATATTGACCCAAAACGTCTTTCATCTCTCCGAAATTTTTGAGTTGCCCATGCTCCAGATAAAGCCCCATCCGGCAAATGCGATGCAACGCTCCATCACTATGACTGACGAAAAGAATGGTTCGTCCGTCGTTGGCAACTTCATTTATTTTGTTAATGCACTTATCTTGAAAAGCCGCGTCGCCAACAGCCAAAACTTCATCGATGATAAGAATTTCCGGATCGAAGTGTGCCGCAATTGCGAATGCCAGACGCATATACATTCCGCTCGAATAAAATTTAACCGGTGTGTCAATAAACTTCTCAACTTCGGCAAAAGCAACGATTTTGTCGAACCTTTTCTGAACTTCACGATTTTTCATGCCAATTATGGCTCCGTTTAGAAAGACATTTTCGCGACCTGATAGCTCCGGGTGAAATCCTGTTCCGACTTCTATCAGACTACCGAGACGGCCTTTAAGTTTAACTCGCCCACTGGTTGGTCTTGTAATGCGCGATAAAATTTTCAACAACGTTGATTTACCTGCTCCGTTCCCTCCGATAATACCTAAAGTATCACCTTGTTTTACTTCAAAACTAATATTTTGTAATGCCCATAATACTTCATCTTTAGATTTTAAGTGTTGAGGTGTAAATGGCTTTTTCATTAAGTTCATTACAGTACTCCCGAGAGTTAATTCCTTGGGGCGCAACCTATTAATAAAAAACTGTTTTGATAAATTTTCGACTTTGATAACTAAAGGCATTTTAAATTACATCAGCAAAACCATCTTCCATACGATAAAAGATTTGTAAGGCAAGTGCCACGAGTATAACTGCTGCAATGACTGAAACAGCAATTTCGAAAGAATCAAAATTTGTCCCGAAAAGTGCTGCTCGAAAACCGCTTACGGCTCCCGTCATAGGATTAAGTTTCCAAATCCAGCGAGTTTTTTCTGGAATCATATCCAGCGAATAGAAAATCGGTGTCACAAAGAGCCAGAGTTGTAAAACAACCGGTAAAATGTATTTAACATCTCTATACCGAACGTTAATTGCAGACAGAAGTATTCCTATGCTGGTTGCGATCGTATAACATAATATTAAAAATAACGGCGCGAAAATTAACGTCCGGCTTACTGCCACGCCGTAAATCGCCATTACAACCGTTAAACTGATTAAGCCCAACAATAAATCTAGTAAATTTGCGGCGACGGCAGAGAGCGGTAGGATTAAGCGTGGGAAATAAACTTTGGTCACTAAATTTGGATTACCAATCAAACTGGAACTGCTACTTGAAATTGCTACAGTAATAAAAATCCACACAGTAAATCCGCTGAAGGCAAATACTGGGTAAGGAACATTCAGTGGATTACTTTGTCCTAAGTTGGTGAAAAGTACGGAGAAAACGAGCGTACTAATAGCAGGCTGAAGCAAAACCCATGCAATACCCAAGAGAGTTTGCTTATACCTTATTTTGATGTCTCTTAAGGTTAAAAAATAAAAAAGCTCGCGATGCTCCCAAAGCTCCGCCCAATTAGGATTAAGCCACGTCCCCGCTGGTTCGATAATGACCGAGAAGTATTCGTCGGACAGCTTTTCTGATTCAATAGGTAAATTTACCGAGTGAATATCTTTAGAATAATTTGTAAACATTATGTATTGAGGAAATTAAAATTTCTGGCTAAAAGCTATTTTGGAGATTTAAGCTTTCGCCTATCAGATTCCAGTCCAAATATTGTGCTTAATATGTTTGTGAATTTTAATTAATTCATTAGGTGAATCTATGCGCTCTAAACTTTTGCGCCCAGTGAAGTTAACAATTTCCTTTTCTTGCTAGATATAGCTGCTAACCCTTTATTTTGTTTAATGTAGTTTTAACAACAACATAAATACTCAAAAGTTACAACACTATTATTAATCTAAAGAGGATGGCTTTTTTTGTTGGTAAATCTTCCATCCGTAATGAACTACATTACTTAATTGCTTTTCTACCCGAGGATAGCCTTTAAAAAAACAATAAATTTTATCTCCTAATGATACCAGAACTTTACGGACAACTTGTGGATTTTCAGACAACGGAGTTTGAAATTCTTCGATTCGTATTTCTTGTTGTGTTTGCTGTTGACGGATTTCAATTAAATCTTGCAAAGGAATCAGACACAATAAATTCTTTTTTTTCTCTTCAATTAATTGATAAGCGCGTTGGTGTTTGGCGATTTGTTCTTGCGTAGCATCGATGGTGTAAGGAAGACTATTTGAATTGTGAATGCGATATTCACAGACAAAGGTATCGAGTTTGGAAAAGTCAAATTCATACTTCGAACCCAAGCGAAGAAGAAAGTCATAGTCTTCAAGCGGAGGCATCTCATCATCAAAATATAAATCCGAAGTATTTACTACTTCTCGGTCAATAACGTAAGAATGAATTGGGATAAAGTTGTCACAAAAAAGATCGTAGCGATTGCGCCCGACAGTGAATGGAGTTTCCTTGGTGCTGATGTACCAGTGATTAGACTTTTGTGAAGTTTTGGCAACACGGCAACCGCCGACTGCAATTGCCGCTCCCTTGTCTTCCATAAGTTTATGAATGAGTGTGTTATATCCATGCTGATAAACCACATCATCGTCATCAAGAAATGCTAAATATCGTCCGGTCGAGTGAGTGATTCCATAGTTCAGCAGTGTACTGCGCCCGTCAGTTCCAGGTTCGAACTCAATAGTATGAATTTTAATCTTTGGTTCCTTTTGCCACGGCTGGTGAAGGATTATTTCCCGAACATCCCGGACGAAATCGTCGTTTCCGTTTTGGATAACAACCACAACCTCAAGGTCTGTCCACTCTTGAATTGATAACGAAAAGATAGCTTCTTCGAGAAATGGCAAACGTTCTTGTTTATGACAACGGGTAATTACACTAAGAGTTTTGTTTTCGGCAGGCGGGCGACTATTTTTCTTTATGTTCGTTTCCGTCTTTAGTTTTACTCCTTCGTTGTGACCGTTTTGCTTTATTTCTTTTTCAACTATCATACCTCTCGATAACTGCTTATATAAAAAACTACTTAATTTTTTTTCCGTTAATTTAATTATCTAACAAATCAATGGTTGTGTTCAGCAACTTTTAGTAAATATATCATATTTATTGTGCTCAACTGGTTACCATCGTGGAGAAGAAAAGCTAAAATAATGTGCAAAATTAGCAATCTGCGGATTAACATCCTCTTGATTCTTGAAACCAAAAGACAGTTCCGGTAAATCCGAAAGGGACGAATAATATTTACGAACGACGAGTTCGTCCTCAGCCCATTTGACAAATTTTGAATTTTGCCATTTCGAAGCTAAATATCTGCCTGATAGCAGCATAGTTTTATCTGCATTCGCATTGAACTCACGATTAAGCACAGAATGACCAAAAATTGCCCGCGGAGCGATTTTTACGGAAAAACCGGCTGAACGCGCGCGCCACGAGAAATCAACATCTTCCAAATACATAAAGAAATTTGGATCAAATCCTCCGATTTTTTTAAAAATATCATTACAAATTAGTAAGCATGCTCCTGACGCCCAAGGAGTTTCAAATGTATCTGCATCATATTGTTTATTATGTTCTTCAGGAAATTGACGCGCCTCAATTAAACTGTAAGGGTGTTTGCCGCTCATTAAAAGCAATTCTTTTAGCGCATTGCGGTGTAATGTTCCATCAGGATTAAGACACAAAAACCATTTGGTGGCAGAATCGGCAAATGCAGTTGTCATCAACCTATTCATTGCGTTGCCGAAGCCGATATTTCCCTCGGATGTGAAGCGGACAATCGGCAAGTTGCTTTCTCGCCAGTAACTTTCTTGACCATTATCCACTACAAAAACTTCGGCTTCAACCGGTAAACCTTTTAATTTTTCGCTGGCAAGTTCAATGGATTTTAGCAGTTGTGTAATTTGCTCTTGAGCATTATTAAAAGTTACAATACCTAGAATAAGCTTAAATGTTGTGTTGTTTCGCTTACCTTTTCCATTCGAATTCAATATAATTTTCTCATCATTCAAAGCTGAATTTTTCAATTTTGCCAAAGCCGCTTGAAGTTCCCAATCTTTTCCATGTAGACGTTGGCTTTTAACTACAAGTTCTTGATTAAATTCATTAAGAGATTGCTCCATATGCTTCAACTCCGCTGCTTTATTTTGTAACCTACGGTTTTCTTCTATCAGTTGTATTTCCTTTGTTTCAAGTTCACGTTGTAATTGAACAATAGTGATACTTTGCGTTTCTTGTTCAAGAAACTTTTGTTCAAGTTCTGTTTTTTGTCCAAGAAGAATTTGTTCGTTTTCCTGCAGCTGACAAATAGTTTCTTGTTGTTGTGGTATTGTTTTTTGTAGAATCTGAAGTTCCTGAAGGTTTTCGAGTCGTTGTCCCTGTTGATAGAAAAAATTGGTGATTTGAGTGCGATTATTTATACTAAATTTCAAAAATTCGTCAAAAGCTTCTGAACAATTACTTCCAACTGCTAAAACGCCTAATCCGTGTGAATGTGCAAACTCAAAATGAGGGTATTTAAGTTGAACCTCTTCCCAAAATCTCCAAACACCAAAATCCCGTTCTCGAACATTGATATCATGAAAAAGAACTACCCCTCTTTCACTCAATTTAGGCAGCCAGGTTTCAAAATCTTTCTTTACCGCTTCATAAGTGTGAAATCCGTCAATATGTAATAAATCTATATCTTTATCAGTGAAATGACAGACAGCTTCATCAAATGTGCTTTGAATTAGTCTAGAAAAGTCGCCATATAAAGTATCGTGGTGATGTTTTAAGTCATTTAAAATCTCAACTCCGTAAAATCCTGATTGAGAATCTCCTTCCCAAGTATCTATCGCGTAACAGCGAGTGTCTAATTTCAACTCTTTGACCGCTTGGCAAAAGGCACAGTAGGAAGTTCCATAAAAGGTTCCTAATTCAACAATTACGCGGGGCTTTAGAATGCTCGTCAAAAACATAGCGAACGGGATATGTCCCGTCCAAGTCGAAGGTGAGAGCCTGTGAACTGAAGCAAAGCATATGGAATGGTGAAGCGGATTAAATATTTTCATAGTTTAAATAAAAAACGATAATCAAAATCACCGTGTTGTCACTCGGTTATTATAAATTATAGGACTTTCTCAAATTAGCTGAAGGCGATTGTCGGATTTCGCATTTGTTGAATCAGATAATCCGACAACAAGCCTTGTTTTAACTGATAAACGGTTTTCTTGGTTTTATCAGCCAGTTCTTTGACACTTAACCAAACCAGCATCGCCGCCGCGATGTGATTACGCTGCGAACGGTTCAATCGGCACTGATAATGTTCCAGTCCGGTCGTTTGTTTAGCTTCACGGTGAAACTGCTCGATTTTCCACCGATGCCCGATATATCCGATTTCTTTCAAACGGTCGTGAAGTTTTCCCATTAATTCAGCAGCTTTGATATTTGCAGGGTCTTGTTCTTTGTAAATCTTTTTTTGATAACCGAGCAAATAACCGAAATGCTGAACATTACTAACAAGTTCATTGAGCCTAAATTCGACAATTTTATCCTCTTCAAGGTCGTATAGCCGAAAATAGTCAAAATCAGAAATAAGAATATATTTTGGAAGTTCGTGTTGTTCTAATCCGTGAAGATAATCTTTTGCTTGTGTGTATGCTTTATCGAGATTTTTCCCACGACTTTTCATCTCAATCAAAATCATCCCTTTCCAAAGCAAATCAATATAGCCGTCTTTTTCATCAAGTTTTTTAACCCGATGTTCGAAAGTTCCCACACGTTTACTGCTGATACCGAAAACATTGAAGAATTCCACTAAAAATGGTTTTGCGTCTGCCTCTTCTTTAGCTGTGTCAATCCACTCTTTTGAGAAACTCAAGGCTCTATCTTTTATTTCATTCCAACTTAAAGCCATATTTTTTCTATTTTATTCGGATAATATTTTGCAAAACTTGCGCTCAACTTTTTGAAGTTTTGAGAAATTAGAGGGATTTACATCAAAAACCAAATCACCTGACCATTTGAGAAGTATTGAACCCCGCTCGTTATGCTTAAATTATACTTATTGCGATAGAGAAATTTACGTATCAGTGTCTTTCGTTTTTTGCAGTCTGCTTGTTTTTTCTCGTTTTCCACCTGCTTCAAGTGGCTTTAATCGGTGAAGTTTTCTAGTCAGATTTGAAACTGATAAGCCTTGTTTACTTGCTTCTTCCTCAATTCGTTTGTTTTCTTCTTCCGTTAGCAAAAACTGTTTTCTAATTAATTTTGTCGGCATAAATTTATTTCAAAAAATACACTTTTTTATCAAGTTACGCAACCTTTTTACATTACAAGTTACGTAACTTGAATTATAATATATTTGTTAGTCAGAAATTACAAACAATAAAAATCAGAGAGGAAAATAAAATGATAAAACTAACCACAGAAAACACCGCAAAAGCTATCGAAAGATGCCGCAAACTGAAACCACAAATCCGCTTTATCGCTGAAAGAGTTTTTAGCGTTAAATCGGCAAATAATACCAATTCTTACACTGTTCGTTTTGATGTAAAGAACGGCGAAAAGTTCGGTGAATGTGAATGTAAGGCAAGTGAAAGAAACTTGGTCTGCTATCACATCATCGGAGCGGCAACAGCAAACATTTACAGGCAAGGTTTGAAACGTCAAACAGCCTAAAAGCGAAAGGCTTAGGAAAATCTTGGCGGACTTCCTAAGCCTCAAATGCCTATTAAGAAAAAGCTAAGGAAAAATGATGTTAAGTTTTTCATAATATTGCTCTTAACAACAAATGTAAAAAGCGTCCTGTATCGTCAATCATCAGTAAATACATCGTTAATAACAGATGTTGCGGCTGAGGATGCAAAGTTGAGATTAAGCAACATAAACAAGCATAAGTGCCATAATTGAGGGACAGCACTGGCACGGGACATATCCAACAGGTGATTGGACATAAAATGAGAAACAGCCCCTCGAATGCCCGTATTTATTGGGGTTGACTGAACAGTGCGACTGATAACGTTTTTTCTGTAATGGATTTTGAGCCCTTTTCAATCTCTTTCTACAATTGGTTGTGGTTTGAGACTCTTTGAAGATGAGAAATTCCAATCCGTAATCCACAAGATATTGTGGTCAAAGTCAAAATCAATATATGGTGGTGCAAACTGCTGAAAGACCGAGGAAAAAGGATTGTTTAGACCTGTTTGTTCGATTGCTTATCAGACCCTGTTACTGATCCGAGATTTCCAGTTTGTTCATCAACCAGGTCCAGTCCTCGCTCGTGTACCACTTCCTGAAATCCTGCAGAAATTCATCGGCTGCAAACTCCGACAGTTGTTCGAGCGCCGCTTCCCTGCCCTTTGTATCAAGCGGTTTGATTTCATACTGACCCGGATCGGGTTTTCCCACCGTATCAGTTTTTACTTTTGACTGTTTCACGGCAGATGATTGCTGCTGGCGAGAAGCGAAGAACTGGCGGCGAAGAACTTCGGTTAAAAATGCTGGAACAGACGAAACTCCATCGGTACGACTGGCAGCAACTTCGAGTTCAAGAATTAAAAGATCAGCGAGAGTTCCCCACTTTTCAGCTTCAGTTTTCGAGACGCCTTTGCCGGTAATTTTTTTGACCGCAGCATCAAGGCGCTTTGACATGACTAAAAACGCCTCACTCACGCGCGCGTCATCATCATTCTTTGTATTGTCTTTAAAAGAAGTATTAGCAGAGCTGTAAGTGTCTTTGTTTTCAGTAGCTTCAACCCACCTACCTACCAATGTTTGTTCAGTAGGTACTAGGGTATGTTTGTTTGGTAAGTAAGTAGGTTGTTCGGTAGGTAGGTGGGTGGGTCTGTCCCCTGTAATCTCTTCTGGAACAAACACCTCAAATTCATTGCCTAGGTGATCGCCATTAAACACTGTAATTCTAACAAGACCAACATTTTTCAAATGGGCAAGATTTTTAAGCAAGGATTTTTCAGCGCGAAGATTTGCACCAATCAACAATTTCGATTTATTTACCCTAATACTTCTTT
>MWWB01000172.1_pt1 | contig 14476 bp, 13 predicted proteins | sample 1047291 | NCBI WGS metagenome assembly MWWB01 (sample SAMN06349976, study PRJNA376086) | soil metagenome | isolation source: MS4-1 sample Antarctic (ecotone) soil | place: Antarctica | reverse complement strand
AACCTAAACCTCCTCAATCAGATCATCTTCATGCTCCCATTTCCTTCACCAGTCCCAGTACTTCGCGTATAGAGGCTGTTGTGTGGAGTCGTTTAGCAATTCTTGATGATGTTGCTATTGAAGATATAGATACTCTTCAAGATTCAGTGGGCGCTGCTCTGGATGATGAAGAATGGGAATCTGTGAAAGCTTCCGTTATCAAAAGATGGAAACAACAGCCGCCGCCACGGTAATGTGAAAAGCATCTCAGAAAAATCTATAAGAAACTTTTCTTAAAGTTTCTTATAGATTTTCACTTCTTGAGAATCCAAGGGGAATTTGCCATAGTTTTTTCACGAAATTAGGTGGCAATTTCACTTCAAATGGTTAAATATTCGGCCAAAAGCACCATTCAAAAATTTATAAGAAGCTTTTCGCTTTCCCTGCAAAGGGTTGCAAAACGATTCTTGCAACTCTTCATCCCTTTGCAGTGTTACAAGTTCGGCTTCTCTGAAAAGGGTTGCAAAATCTGCCATTTCAAGGTTGCAACCCTTTGCATTCCTGTAGAATACTCTAAGCCTTGCAATGGGTTGAAAACCAATACTTAAAATATTTCATCCCTTTGCACCCCATAGAGGTGAGCAAGTGAGTGAAAAGTTATTAAGCAAGAAAGAAGCAGCCGATTTCTTAGGTATTAGTGAGCGCACCCTTCAAAACGTTTTGGCTCAAAAGAAAATCGGACACCAACTTGAAAAGGTGAAAACCGGACACAAAATCGTGTTTCAGTTTGGTGAGTTAGAACGCTTTAAAAGGGATCGAGATGCTGAACGCGCTCAAATTGAAGCCAAGCAATTCCCAGCCGTTCAGCATTTAAGTCAAGATCAAGACTTGCAAAGGGTTGAAAAAAGAGGAGATGCAAGAGTGCAATCCCTTGCAATCCTACCTAATGCTACTCAGATGGAGGCGTTAGGCAGACTAATTGAAACCATGCTCCAACGTCAACCACAGCAAGAGGAAAAGATTGATTCTACATTGTTAGCTACCAAACTCGTGCTGACTCTTAATGAGTGTCGAGCACTTACAAGCTTCTCTCAAGGGACGCTCAAGGCCGCTATTAATGATGGGAAGTTGAAAGCACAAAAGATTGGGCGTGGTTGGAAAGTTAAACGATCTGACCTCGATAAGTACGTTGAAAATCTATAACACTCAAAGCGATAAAGAAACATCTTCTGGTTTTGGACATTTGGTGTGACGGCAAATCCTGTTAAAGAGCCAGTTTGGCCCACCTCGTAGAAACATAAGTGACACACAGAATTTAGACTTAACGTGAATTAGAAAAGAGTAGGGTGCAATTAAAATAGAATCTGGAATGTGACTGGCTTGGGTTCCTTAGCTAAGAAACATACGGTCATTGACCAGACGTTGGTCTGATAAATCTGTAAATGAGGGCTGAGCATTGCTTCTGTCAGAAGTGCCAATAGAAGCCAAAAAGATTGAAACTGAACTTCCTTCAGAAGTGCTGGTGAAGAAGAAAAGTTAAGCTAACCGCCGTGATCAGATTTTCAAAGAAGAACGAACGATTTTAACCACTATATTTCCATATCAGCCTGAGTGTTGAATTGAGTTGATATAGCCCTTGAAAACGCATCACAGGGGGATAAAGTGGCTATCTGGAAGGAATGTTAAGAATCTTCAATCAATCCAACTAATCTTTCTGTGTGATGGGGAAGTTGAATTCATGCTGCCACCACTTCAGTTCTCAGGGTGAACGTCAAAGATAGCTGATACAGACCAAAACCAACGCCCTACATCTCAAAGAAGATGCAGGGCGTTGTAAGAAAGTCACAGTACTTAAGGATTTGTGGTTGAAGGATCATCTATTTAGAAAAGAATGCTAACGCTGCAACTCCTGCCAGATGGTAAGAAAACCGTTAATTTGAGCAAAGTTCCAACTCCACTTTTATCTAAATCCAGAGTGATTTTCGGTTGATATTTCAGTATGAGTAGCAGCAAAAGGGTAAGGGAGAAAGAAATTTAACCTTGAATTAGGCTTGAATTCCTATCTTGCCGGAGTTGCATTTTCCATCTTGAAGAATAAAGAAATCTAAGGTCGGCTACTGAGAAAAGTGGGCTTGCCTTAGGATTCCTGCAGGAGCTTCCATTAGCTTTGAATGATGTTGGAAAAGCTTTCATGCTGAGTGATCTAAAGGAAAGCTCTTTTCTAAGTTGGTCGATGGTGATGGAGCTGCTGCCGGAAACTTAAAATCAAATCGTGGTAAATCCCTTGAAAAAGGATTTACCACGATTAATTTTGATAATAAAATTCCCCGCTGCAAGCTGCGGAGTATTAACAGGAAGTCCGGTGCGCGACCTAAACAGCGCGCACAAAGTCTGCTCCATTTCACGCAGCTTGCTGCGGGGAATGAACCCAATTAGAGATTCAACACAGGTAGGTTGAATGCATTTACCTATATTCGTTTTAACTGTTTATAGGTATCTTTAGTTAATTACTACTACATACAAAAAGAATGTAGTATTTTTTGGAAGAGAGAGAAAGAGAAAGTTATTTTTTAGAGAGAGAGTTAGTTTTAATTTTTTAAAGAGAGATTTTATTTTTATTTTTGTTACATGGACATTTACTACAAGGTTTATATCTACTACGGTTACTTCTACTACAAGGTTTACTACAGTGATAAAGGGGAGCTGCAGTAAGTAATCGTTGACTACTTAGCAACTATAGAATTATGATTCGCTTTGCACCATACGGGTGCCAGTCGATCAAGCTGACGAAAGCCGATTGTAAAGCTGGCTCTCAAATCCGAACGTTTTTCGTTCGTTCGCGATTACAGACTCCTATATCACTTATGAGTTCCAATGAGTTCCAATTTTAACTGCGATGGTTTTTTGGGAAATTCTAAGAAGCTTTTTGAATGCGGATAAAATCCATCCTGGGCTGAGCCAAAAGAGTTAGCGGCTTCCAATTTGTAATGAACACCAAGTGTTATTCAAGCTAAAGAGCCGCTACAGGATGGGGTGCAGTTTTAGGCGGCCAAGAGGCGTATTATAAGGAAATCTGCGGCATAATAAGAGTTAGCCTGCTGCGCTTACTCTTTGGGTCGGTTATAGTCTTTTCGAGTACTCGATTATGAACAACGCCTATCTTACAGTTCGTCGCCTTCCATACGAAGAACCACATCACACGCAGTTGGAAATCACGGCTTCAAATGGCGTCTTCACCGGTAGCACTGATATTTATTGCAATGTCAGCGATCTTTCGGAAATTGGCAAAAAGTTAAAAGCGTTTCCAAAAACTGTTCCCGACGAATACAAATATGAATATGGTTCGAGCGATCCAGCCGCGCGCTTCTATCGCCATTTTGTATTTCGTGTTTATACCGTTGGCTCTTGGGGCAAATGCGCGCTGCAAATCTCAATCAATCAAAATCCAAGCGAACCGGAAGAAAATCAAGGCGAACAGGAAGGAGGCGTTTGCCTTTTTTCTATTCCGGCTGAGCCAGCGTCTATCAACCGTTTGGGAGATTTGTTTATTACCTTTGGTAAGTTGCAACATCTTGAGTTCAAGTGGGTTCCAGATTCGGACACGAATGATTTATATGAGAAGCATCAATACAAGAATATGCCGTAATTCGACTGTACTTCTATTCCACTCATGACCGTTGCAAATCATCAACAGCAGGCTAACAAATCATTGCACCCGACGCCTTACAGTCCGTTCGTTCCTCACTCCCTTTCAGGCGCGGGTGAATTCAGTCGTTGTGTTGCAGCGCGCGGCTTGGTCGCAGTTGATATTTGCCAGTATGTCACTCATTAACTCACCTTACGCGGCGGAGGCACAGGAAGTAGATTTTAAGTATGCACAAGAAAGAACTGCTCGACTTGTATTCAGATTATCTGCTGGCCTCATTCGGAGCCACTACTGCCACAGGTTTTTCGCAACTTCTTGAAGGTCAGGTCAGCCACGATCAAGTCACTCGCTCTTTGTCTGGCCCGAAGAAGACAGCCGTTGACCTATGGCGCCAGGTCAAGCCGTTGGCGCGCCAGATTCAATCGGATGCGGCGGTCTTAATCATCGATGACTCCATTGAGGAGAAACCCTACACGGATGAAAACGAGATCGTCTGCTGGCACTATGACCACTCCAAAGATCAACAGGTCAAAGGCATCAACTTCCTCAGCGCCTTGTATCACAGCCAGGAGGTGAGTTTACCCGTGGGCTTTGAACTGATTGCCAAAACCGAGTTCTATCTCGACTCCAAGACCGGCCAAGAGAAGCGGCGCAGCCCTGTCACCAAGAATGAGTATTGTCGAGAGCTGATTGAGCAGGCCGTCAAGAACCAACTCCCGTTTCGCTTTGTTCTTTTTGATGTGTGGTTTTCCAGTGCCGACAACATGAAGTTCATCAAACAGGAGCAAGAACGAGACTTTGTGTGCCCGCTCAAGACCAATCGCAAGGTCGCTGTGAGTCGAGAAGACAAAGCCCAGGGACGTTACCAACGAGTGGATACGCTGGAGATAGAAGCCAAGGCCACCGCAGAGATTTATCTTGAAGGGGTAGAGTTCCCCCTCCGATTGGCCAAACAACTCTTCGCAAACGAGGACGGCAGCACCGGCTTGGTCTATCTGGTTTGCAGCGACACCACCACCAACTTTGACCAGATCACCACCAACTATCACAAACGATGGCAAGTGGAGTGTTATCACAAGTCGTTGAAGCAAAACGTTTCTTTAGCCAAGTCTCCCACTCAAACGCGCACCACACAAACCAACCATTTCTTTGCGGCTCTGTGTGGTTTTATCAAGTTGGAGCAGTTGAAAATCAAGACCAAACTCAACCACTTTGCCTTGAAGTCCAGGCTCTACATCAATGCTTTACAGTCAGCGTTTGATACCCTGCGTCAATTGACTCTGCCCCAAGCCGCCGCGTAAGGTAAGTCATTAAGTACATCATTACTCTTTCGCTGCTTGCTGCTGCGACCTATATCTGTCGTGCGGACAATGCACCGAAGTCGCTGACGCCTGTCCGCACCATCTCTAAAGCTCCAGTTGACATTAGACGAGTCACTCCGCGCCGTGCCAAAACGCTGAAGCTTGCACTTTTCAAAATTGGAGAGAATCGTAGCGACATCCTTCTGCATCTCTATGCTGACTCAGAAGATAAAACCTCACCGGCGCACCTCGACTTGTTCATGTGGCTCAATGGTCACTTTGCTCGTGTTCAATCTCTCAAGCTTCTGCGCCCCACTCATTATCCCTTTCCCGGCCCGCCCGTGGGAGGTTATGTAGGAGAATGGTCTCTTCATCCTTTGCAAATCCTTGGTGTGCAATGGCTTGATATCAAGAAACAAAGACAGCCAATTATCGCGTTGCGCGTGCCCAATTATGTTCCTGAGACTGGCTTCGAGTCCGAGGGTGAAATTCGTCTCTTCATCTTTGTCAATGGAGTCAAGCGAAAGCCAATACAACAAGCTTTTTACTACGTCCAGGGTTGGGGTATATCTCAGCTTCTGGAATTTGGCACAATGGACAAAGAAGGCAGGGTCCGACTATTTGACAACTACGACCGGACACAAGGTGGGCCGGACTACGCGGAAGGCGGCACCGCAGTTTACGAGTGGAATGGAGAGCGATTCGCGTTGGTTAGGTAGAACGGCAACTTCTACGAATGAACACCAACACAACCAATCACTGCACCCGACCACTTGCAGTCCGCTCGTTCCTCGCTACGCTTTCAGCGGCGGGTGAGCTTGGCCGTTGTCTTGCGTGCGCTCAACGCTTTGGGCGCGTTATGATATTCTTATGTACGATATGAAATTCAAACATTGGCTCTGGCTTTGGATGTTGTTTCTTGCTGCGGAAGCACACGCTGATATAATCGGGCATCACGAAGGCGCGCGTGACTTATATTTTTCTGACAATGGCAAAATTGCATTTTCGGGCGGTGCAGATAGTACGCGAGTGTGGGATGTTGAAAGCAAGCAAGAGTTGCCAGAGTTGCCAGTTCAAGCGGGAAGCATTGTTGCCGTTGCGGAAGATGGCAAAAGAGTTTTATGTCGCCACGACGGGCTTGATGGCAGACAGAAGATTGTCAATTTTACGTTTTGGTGGCGGCCTAACGGCGTTTGGCAGAAGGGAACGCAGGTGCGCTCTGCTGCTACAGAAACCCTGCTGGATGCTATTTTTATGAACGGCGATGTTATATTACTGTGGGAACAAAGTATCGAGCGGCGCGGTGCAAATGGCATTTTGCGCTACACAAAGCGCCTGAAAGGAATGTCAAAATGGCCGTATGTGGGTCGAACTCCTACAGGTGCCTTATCACATGATGGTACGCGCGCAATATGTATGGGCGAGGTAAACGAACAACTTCATGCCTCTGTCTATGATGCTACGAAAGCACAGTTGTTAATGCGGATCAAACTTGATCCTTTTGACTATCACTACAAGTGGGGATTTTCGCCGGATGCTAAAGTTATAGGCGCTGTCATCGGCGAGCCGGTAGAACCATGGGGGCCTAATGATGGGCGGCAGCCCTCGCAGTTCTTTCGTTATTTGTGGGATGTCCATACGGGGAAGGAGTTGGGCCAGAACTATGATCTTTCGCTCACGTTCTTGCCTGACAGTGGACGAACCCTGTTAATGCAAAGTCTCGGCGATACGCCGGGAAAACTCGAACTCTATGATGTGACTACAGAAAAGATGCTGCCTTTACCTTTTTTGCAGTCGTGGGGGAAACGAGCATTAAAGTCGTTTCGTATTTCGTCCAATGGGAAGGAATTGCTCGCGCTCGATGAAAAGGGCGATATTTGGTTAGAGCCACTGCGTTCGATTTCGTAATTGAGCAAAAATAAGTGTTTGATACGCTCTAACAAGCGGACGAACCAGGCGTTGCACCCGACCGCTTACAGTCCGTTCGTTCCTCCCCGCACCGCTACCGATGGAACCGCGCCGCGATTTACATATACGCGATTATCCAAGCTAAAAATCCGCTGCAGGATGGGGTGCGGCTTTAGGGCGTCTGGCTCCGTATTATAAGGAAATCTGCGGCATAATAAGAATTGTGTTGACGCGCGCGGCTTTCTAAGCATTCTACGCTATGCTAAAAATTATGAAGATGCATCATACAATTATGGTTGGTCTGTTGGGTGGGATTATTTTCGCGAGCAGTAGTCTTGGACATACTCCACCGCGAGGCAAAATTATCTTTCAGAGAAACCATTCTCATATTAGAGGTGGTGAAATCTATACAATGCAGCCCGATGGCTCAAAGCAAACCCGGCTTGTTAAAGAGTTTGATGGGTTAGGCTTTGCCATCAATCCTGAGGGGAAAAGTATCGTATTCGTCTCCAATCGCCTCAATGCCTGGCTTGACGAACTCTTCATAATGAGTTTGCAGAAGCGCAAACCGAAACGCATAACCGACGAGTTCAGGTATGTTTATAACCCCGCGTTTAGTCCTGACGGCGAGAGGGTCGCAGTGATGGCTGGATATAATGACCCACATGGCCCCGACCACCATTTCAAAATTTATCTTGTAAATGTGGCTACCTCAAAAGTCAGACAGCTTACTCAAGGGCCGGAAGATTGGCATCCAGCGTTCAGTCCAGATGGTAAGAAAGTTATTTATGCATCCGGGCCAGTTGCATTTCCAAATGAAGGCAAAGCCCAGAAACGGGATTTATTTGTCATCAACGTCTCCGGTTCCGGCAAAACACGTTTGACTCAGGCTCCAGAAGATGAAAGTCAACCTGTTTATAGTCCAAATGGAAATCATATCGCCTTTGTCCGTAATGGCAACATCTACCGAATGAAGGCCGATGGAACTGAACAGACACAGCTAACGAATCATCCAGCAACAGATTACTCCCCTTGTTTCAGTCCCGATGGGCAGCATATTGCATTCGTATCTAACCGAGACGGTAACGATGAGATATATGTAATGAATGCTGACGGCTCACAACAAAAGAGATTGACAAACCATCCTGCGCCTGACAGGAATCCAGCGTGGCAATGAGTCACCAACACCGGCAGAACAAGGCGATGCACCCGACCGCCTACAGCTTCGTTCGTTCCTCACTTCGCTCCCGGCGGCGGGTGAGCTTGGCGTTGTGTTGACGCGCGCTGTTTGAACAGTCACAGAACCATAGTTCATGCTACAATCGAGATGATGAAACCATTCTTCTTATTCTTGTGGTTTGTGGTCTTTCTATCTGCTGCAAATGCAGATACCACACCTCTGCCATATGTCATTGTGCCCGGGCATAGCATAGGGAAAATTGAGCTTGGCCAGACTCAAGCAGTGGTTCGTAAGAAGATGGGCAATCCCAAGATCACCTTGAGCGACAAGGCAATCACCCATGTGCCTGATGCAAGCACATATCCAGAGGAGGAATACAAAGATCTCAAGGAGCGAAGTGTTACTATAGATGTTTGGCAGCGCAAAAAGAATGATGTAGGCAGTTTGATGGCTATCTATGAAGTTGGTAAGGTCATTCAAATTCAAGTTTCCTTATTTGGCTATAGGACAAAACAGGGTTTGACACGCGAAACACCCATGATACGGTTGGGAAGTGTGTACAAAAATCCCAGAGTAGTTACCTACACTGTTCAAGCTGACGAGGAATTGGGCTTTGATCCGCTTGTCGAGCAAACTTGGGACTACCCACAACACGGGTTTGCTGTATTAACTGACAAGTACCAGCGGGGCACTCCTAGCATCAATTCCCTAATCGTTCATAAGCGCAATAATTTGTTACTACGTGTCACAGGTTTATACGATTTTTAGGCCAATGCTGACATAACATCAACACAACCAGGCATTGCACCCGACGCCCTACAGTCCGCTCGTTCCCCGTTCCAATTCCGGCCCATCAGCACACTCTTCAAATGCCGCCACCACGATTTTCATAAACGTGATTATCTGAGCTAACAATCCGCTACAGGATGGGGTGCGGCTTTAGGTGGCCAAGAGGCGTATTATAAGGAAATCTGCAGCATAATAAGAGTTCGGCTGCTGCGCGCGGCTTGATTGCGTTTGGGGGCTTTTTACGACAAAATAGAAAGCATGGAGAACTGGAAACCAACAACGGAGGCGGTCAACACAGACAGCTTTCAGAAAGTCACTGCTGCTAATCAAATTGTTGTGATTCATTTTTGGGCAGATTGGAACTTGATAGATAGAAAAATGGATTCAGTTCTGGCAAACCTGCGCCCGAAGTTCGCCGGACAAATTGGCTTTTACGCTTTCGACACTACGCCGGAAGAGAATTGGGATATTTGTCGTCAGTGCAATATCCTCAATCTGCCAGCTTTGGTTTGCTTCATTAACGGCCAACTGCATGAAACACTCATCGGTTTGAGACCAGAGGAAGAATTAGAAGCAAAGTTCGCCGCATGGCAGCAGTAGGCGAAACGCAACTAACCGCAAGACAACAAGGCGCAAAACCCGACCGCCTACCTTAAAGCCTCATGCCAAAAACCAACATAATGAGGATTATCATTTGTCATGCTGAGCGACAATAAACTTTAACCCCCCAAGGTTATAAATGTCAGATGCGATAATCTCTGTCTGATATTAACAAGCCATGATTTGCTCCGTGTCAATAACAAAGAATTGTCAATATAAAGCAAACGCCCCAACTCTAAAGTGAGTGGGGCGTTTGTCGTGACAATGTCACTTAATCTTCACATAGTGTAGGTATTTGTCTTCAGATACCTCAGAAACACGAGGTTCTTTGCCTTCAGGCACTTCACCACTACGGATATCTTCCATCTTATGAGCAGTAGATGATCTTATGAGAGCAAAACCATTTTCTGTGAATCGTGCCGTATTGACACTAATAGGTGGCGTCATCCTTGGTCGATGTTGAATCAAATCAACTTCGTTACCCACGATCTTATAGGTGCCTTTTTGGACTGTATAAATAGTACCATCAGGGTTTATCTTGGCCCACGGTGGTATCGACTTCTTTGGGCCAAGATAAACTTCTTCATGATGCCGATGGAGTATCCATTGGCCATCAGGCATTAAGTCAAATGCAGATACTACCTTTACGGGTTTGCCCTCCCGTGAGAATTGGCCTCGTCTGTGATATGTTCCTTGATACCGTCCTAATCTGGATTTAGCGATAGCAGCTTGCTGATTTGCCCACACGCCATATAGCACCAATCCTGCAACAATGGCTATAGTTCCTGATAGAAGATTTATCCTTCGTCTGGTCATTTTCATGTCAGACCCACCTCTGCCTCTATTGTGCCCCTACTGCTTGAAAGTCCCACAACTCCTATTGTGGGACTTACAAAATAGGATTTAAGAACTCGCATTATCATAGGTAATTCTGTGCTGTTGGCTCGGCGCAGGATTATTAGGAAAGTGGCTGTATAATAATTGTTAGCCCACCGCGTGCAGCTTGAGGGAGACAAGACAGCAGGATATTAGATGATTTCATGCAAGGCTCCCTCTATGCAAATCCTCTTGATTGACACCAAGGACAAATTCTTTGAGATTGAAGGCAACCTTGAGTTTGTAGGTGCTCCTGAACTCTATGACCTAAGTTATGAGATTGAATTATGGGATGCTATCGCAGCAAAAGCTGGTGTCACTTTGCTGAGCCAGTTCTTCTTCCCACCTATAAACAATCGTTATAAGGAAACCTACAAGGCAATCTGCGAGAATACGCACCACGATAGCTACGAGGGTCCTCCAATCCCGCAGCGGTTCCCACATTACTCACCTGATGATGGACCGTGGTTTTCCCCGGAAGATGGCTTAAGGACAGTACGAGAGGTGCTGAACTACTCAAAAGAGATGGAGTCTGGGAAGATAAAAGGTGCTGGCAAAAGAGCCCAACTTCATAATAAGGCAATAGCGGCTCGCTATTATCAAGACTTCAAATCCTTGAAGGGACTACTGGAAGGCGCACTTACCCAGTCACCCACCGCAAAGTTCAGGCTGACTACAGTATTTATGGTTTGATAGCCGATTTAACTCGACTCAGCGTAGCCACGTATGGGTGTTGCTTTTTGCACCACAAGGCAACCTACATACTTACATCCGCACAACCAATCATTGCACCCACGACCGCTTACCTGTGCAAAAGCCTCTCTTCAAATGCTTTCATAATGGGCCTTATCTCATCTGAATGTTTCAGAAGCTTGAAAGTCCCACAACACGTATTGTGGGAAAATGATGGTAATTATATGCTTGACGCATAGAAGACCTCCCGACATCTTTTTACCCGCTTCTGCCTCAGCGATACTCTGCCGGTATCTCGTTATATTCAGCCACACGCCGTTTGACTTCGTTATATTCAGCCACACGCCGTTTGATACTGCTACGATCTATGAGATACAAGAAAAAGAAGATGCCCCAAGCCACGAATACCAACGTCGCCCACAGTTCCGCACTTCTCAGTTCGGCTCTACCGTTCTGATCGCCTAAGATGCGACGCGCATCAAAGTAAACCCATATAGTTGAACCTACTAACACTGTAATCCACGGAATCGGGCTTGATATAAAATCAGACATCCAAATGACTCCGAATATCACAGCCATGGCTACGCACCCATAAATCAAAGTCTTGACTAATATCATCGCTTCCTCTTGATAACTCGCAGTTTCTTATGCTTTTCTATGCGTCAAGCATATAATTACCAAAATGAGAATAGGGTTTGAGAATGTCAATTCTCATAAATCCTGTGCTGTTGGTGCCGTGCGGCTTTTGCTGCCTCAGAGCAGGATTATTAGGAAAGTGGCTGTATAATAATTGTTAGCCCACCGCGTGCAGCTTGAGGGACGATAATTACACTTTATGAATGAAGAAGAGAGGAAGTGGCAACAGTTTGAAGAACACCTAAGACAGGCTGAAGAGGAACAGCAGAAACCTCAGCCTGACCTATTTTTCCAGCGGAGTATTGGTTGCCTCATCGGTGGCATACTTGGCCCTGTATTTCTCTTTGGTCTACTCTATATTAATGCACTTCTTAACCCTGAGGCAGAAGCTGGTGGCCTGTTATCATATTTGATCGCGTTCATTATGGCGGTTCCAATAGGCGGAATTTCCACTGCCATTCTAAGCCCATTCATTGTTAAATGGGTAAGAAAGTTGTGGGATTGCAATCCAAAATAAGTCGCTCCAACGTAATATCTGCTGCACAACCAGACATTGCACCACGACTGCTTACAGCCCTACATTCCGCTCGTTCTTCGCTCCATTCCAGCAGCGGGTGAATTCGGTCGTTAGCCCGTCGCGCGCGGTTTGGCTGAGTGCATTAAGATGAAAACCATGGAGATAATAGAAATTTGCAAAGGTCTGCTGGATGCATTGGAACAGTTTGATAAGGCTGTTTTGCCGCTGGGCTTGTATGCAAGCGATGATTTAGTGGATGGAAAGAAGCAAAAGCCACGTTATCAAGAGTGGCAAGGTGCCATTCATCCTTACTTGTCGTCTCAAGGTTGCTCCACGAGTGGTTTCTATACGCCAAGCCGCCACGTTGCTGTATCCTCATTTGAATTGTCAGAAGTCGGCACCATCGGTCTTTCCATCGTCAAGTTCTCCAACATAAAGGTGCGAAAGTATGGCTCAGGCTATCATGTAGATAAACATGAAGAGCGCGCACGTCGGTGGGAACAGGTTGATTTGAAAGGCCAAATCAGTGGCTTATGGAAGCAACCTGATCCGTTTCATCCGTTACAATCGAGGGTGGTCTTGTTCATTGGCTTCGATAAGTCTCAAAGGCCACTCGAACGTGAGTTGACCGAGTTGGAGCAAACGTTAAGGTGGGAGCAGAAGAATGCTCATTATCTCACTCGCACTTGGCAGGATAAAGCAAACCGGGGCTTTGGAGTTCGTTTGTCGGCATGGGCACGGGAGATGGTTGATAGTTGAAAGTGACCAACACCGTTACAACCAGACATTTATAACCAATCATTGCACCCGACTGCTACAGTTCCGCTCGTTCCTCGCTCCATTCACTCCAACAACCCATTCCCGTCCATATACGCAAGCAAAGTACTTTGATGGTGAACGGAGAAATAGGATTTGAGAATCTCTCGTTCTCATAACCTAACGTAAGTAGCTTGAACATCACACAACAGCGTTGCATGACTTTCAAAATACTGACTTCTTGTGAACGATGAACACCAATATAGCAACCCTTGATTCTTAACCTTCCTTCAAGACCTCATACAACAAAGCATCTCTTCAAATGGTTTAACCCCCGCTGGCTAACGTAAACGCGATTTATGTTTAGAACGGTTTATATCCACAAGCTCAACAGCAACTTCTGAAAATAGTGTGAGGGATTTGGTCTTGGGAAAAGCTTCTAATGCTTTAGAAAGCTTTGTAACGAGTTCAGGATGTTCTTCTACTTTAGATTGTCCTCTTTAGTATTGCTGAGGCTAAAGCTGCTCGATCTTGTGTTTGATATGCTGTGAAGGCTGCTGTAGGAGCCTTATTAGAATTCTTCAAATGGCATGAGGCTCACATCAACACAGAAACATTATCTTCAACTTCAATATCTACAGGGAATGGGATTTAAGTCTGTTTGGTTTGGAGACTTGCAAAGAATAGCTGGTACGGTAAAAGTACTTCAAGCAGCCAATGGGCTGTAAAACAATCAGGAGAAAGAAAAAGTCGCGCTTTCCATTTCTCGACCAAAAGAAATACTGGAAAACGCGACTGAATCAAACTACCATGAGTATCATCTCATCGTCTTCGTTCGTCAACACCTCTACACCCCAATTCTTTCCAAATTCCTACCCTACTCGACGTATTGGTGTAAGAATTTCCCAAGGTTCTCAACCAACATCCATCTGGAAGAGACCAGCGGCTAATGTTCCACACACCAGAATAGAGAATTCCTTTTGGAGTTCGGGTGTGGCGGCTAAATTAAAGCCAATTCCTTCTGCAGTCTTTCTCTATCTTCGTTCTCTGGCTGATGAAAATGCTCAGTGTTGGCCATCACCAAAGAGAATCGCTTTAGAGATTGGTAGTTCAGAAAGTAGCGTAAGAAGGTCACTCAAGCTCTTAAAGAAGCTTGGTCTCATTGAAATTTCCATCTGTCATGTAGAAGGAACAGACGAAAACACAACGAATCTTTATACGATTCTCCCGCTTTCATCTTTTCGTTTTCCGCGTCAGAATGAACAAGCTGCTATTCAGAGTGACGTGGCTAATGTCACTAAGGTTTATTCACAGGGAACACCAAACAAGAATCAGGGTTCTTTTAAACAAAAAACATACAACAACACCTCCTGCGCCCAAACGCCACTGGATGTACTCCTACAGCCGGCACCAGATGAGGAATCTGTTGTTGCTTTAGTTGAAGAAAACAACATTCAATCCAACGACCCCCAAAGCTCAGATTCTTCTCAAAAAGAGATTGAAGAGTTAATTCAACAGGTGCTTCAGGTTGGAATCAAACCTGAAAGTAAAGCTCGAGCTTTGGTACTTAACACTCCAATCGAGAAGTTAAAACT
>MWWB01000171.1_pt1 | contig 14531 bp, 16 predicted proteins | sample 1047291 | NCBI WGS metagenome assembly MWWB01 (sample SAMN06349976, study PRJNA376086) | soil metagenome | isolation source: MS4-1 sample Antarctic (ecotone) soil | place: Antarctica | reverse complement strand
CGCAGTTTTTGACGGACTGCTGATACGTCTCATATCCGATGTAAGAAACGGTTATTCTACTAGTTTTTCCGCAAGCAACGGAGAACATTCCATTTTCATCAGTGGTTGTTCCACCTTTGCTGAAAGCTATAGTGGCGCCTGAAAGCGGGTTATTGTTCGTCGCATCATAAACTTTACCCTGAATGATTTTTTGTGCAAACGAACAGGTACAAGCAGAATATATTATAAGAATAAATAAAATTCTCAACTTCATTATTGTTGATTTAGGTACATACAATGATAGCAGGCGCCTTTGCAATAAATACAAAAGATGCTGTGCTAAAAATTAAAAAGGATAAACGTTATTAAGGCTTGCGGAGGAGGTAAGGCAGGCCGAAAGTATCGACGGAGTTCTTTATTTTTCTTAAAAGAGTACTTAACAGGTTTAATTGCTGCAACAGCTTCCACATCATCAGGAAATAAGAGAAAGTCAGGTAAGCTAAATTTTATTGTTTTATGATTTTTGTCGCTGCTGTTTGAATTGCTGGTCAGCTTTAATTGTTGCTCAACTATTTGTTCCTCTTTTGTATCGTTGAGGCAGTAAATGTATTTTTTGCCATTAACTGTCTTTTGCGTTACCACATCATATAACTGTCCTTTCAGCCAAAAATTCTTTGCCTTCTTCTTCCCAGCTTACACTCTCCTTTATCGCATTCCACTCAAAAATATCCAGATCAAATTCGGCAATTGAAGCCTCCAGCTTTTCTTTAAATTCAAATCTTGCTTCCGCACGTAACTTTATAGCGTGCAGGTAAAAACCCATCTGCAGGTATGCAAAAACAAAAAGAAGAAGTATAACGATAAGAGGTTTCATCAGCCTATAAAGTACAATGTTAGCGACAATTGCAAAGAGAAAGAAAATTAAAACACATGATCAACCGAGATAAAATTTGTTTAGGTTCCTAATCCAATAAGATCTCCTAAAACTGTCTTATAAAAAAAACCTCCCGTGATAAACGGGAGGAAATAATACTACCAACTCATAAGCCGGATTTTGTTCCAATGCTATCATTTATCTGCGATCCCGGTTACCCGGAACCTGTTTCTGCCTACCCTGGATGGTGTCTTCTTTTTACAGAAAACGTTAGACGAGCAGCCTTCATCCCATCCTATACGTGGCATTTCAGCACCTAAGGTTTACCCTTACCTGTAATTACTTACAAGTATCGTAGGCTCTTACCCTACATTTTCACCTTTACGGGACCTCCCCAAACCCCTCCCGAAGGAGGGGAATGAAAAACTCGTAGTTATTTTCTGTGGCACTGTCTCTTATCTGTTATGCTTCGACAAGCTTACATAACAAATAGCCGGCTATTCACCGGTAGGTTGCTCTGCGCTGTCCGGACTTTCCTCCCCTTTTTACAAAGGCGATAGCTCGGTTGGTAGTATGCAAAGATAAAAAAGTTGGTTGGTTGAGGTGTTGACATGTTAATCCACTTTATTCTAACTCCTAAATTCTATCTCCTATCTTCTCTTCTTCTAATACTGAAAAAAAATTTCTGTTGCCCCATATCCAAAGCGAGGATCATATTGATTGATGAAGGTTTTTACTTCTTTCTTTGTTTTTAAAATATCGTGTATCTCTTCTTTTAGCTTGCCCTTTCCTACCCCATGAATTACTATCAAACTTGCCTGGTGATGTGCAGCAGATAAATAAAACCACTTCTCAAATTCCTTCAATTGAAGCGTAATAATTTCTAAGCTGCTCATGTTTTTCCAGTTGTCGGTTATCTTTTCAATGTGCAGGTCCACCACACTTCTTGCATCCTCAAGGTGTTGCCTTGCCTTACCTGCATCATACACTTTAAAACCTTTTGCGGCAAGTTTCGATACATCAATTCCCGGGTCTTCGTAAGGTTTATCCGGGTATTTTTCTATTAAGCGATGATTAAGGGATGGCAGGTTTTTCTCTTTAAGTTCTTCTATCTTTTGAAACAACTGCTTTGGCTTAATCCTGAAATGCGCTTCACAAAAATCAGCTTTATTCTTTTCGGGATTTAATAAGTTGAATTCAAAATCGAAAGATGGATTATCGTTAAGGTCGTCAAACTTTACATCATGCAAATAAAAATCCTTGTTAGGCAAAATATCACTTGTGATGTCAAAATCAGTCTTACCAAAAAAATTTAGTCTATACGTAAATTCATACCCAAGAGAAGTACGGTTGATAAGATATACTTTAAACAGCTCAACTAGATCATCGCCAAAAACATCTGTTTCAAACTTCGGAAATAAGGTAAGCCAGATGCCATCATCAATCTTTACCTCATCTCTTCGCTTTTCTTTTTGCACCTGGTCAACATACACCTTTGGCTTCTTTTCGGGAACAAGTTTTTTAGCCGAAAAACGTTTGAAATACGGAAAATCAATCTGATCCATATAAGCCGGAAACTTTACACCCTTCACTTCTATTAGCACCATTTTCTCGTTAATAATCTCCACAACTTTTCCTTCATCATTACTGTGAAGCACAACAATATCGTCACCAACTTCGTACTTCATTATCTTAATTATTGCCGCAAAGTTACTGATAACAAAAGGGCGCAAATACTAATTACTTTGCAAAAGGCTTAGTTCCCTGTTAATATTCTGCCTCGCTGTTTCCTCAAAAAGCTGGTGCAACTCAGGCGTAAAAAAAAGAACCTGTTTATTTGCTATTTGCTCAAGTGCATGCCTGCGACCATCTTTAAATCTATCATCAGGAAACTGGTTATATTCCTTTCGTATCCGGTAACTGTACATGAAATAATCCTCCCACTTAACGCCCAAGACAGAACTGTTAAAATCGAGAAAAAAAGACAGATCGTTTTCGAGCAGATAGTTTTTAGGGATTATATGTCCTTTTGTAGCAAGAATAAATTCTTCAATATTGTGAAGCAACGACCTGTTGATATTTAATTGCTGCAAATGCTCCCGCGCCTTTAATGCGCTTTTCTCTTCATTATCCTGACGGAAAGTATCGTGAACTATATCGTGATAAAAGATAGAAAATCCTACTATTGCCGGTTGATTGATGCGCGGCATAAATCTTTCAAGTAAAGAAAATAAATCTGCAAGGTGATTAAGATCATGATAAAAACGGTAGCGTTCCGTATAACATTCTACTATCTCATTCCATAACCTGGCTTTTACTTCTTCCTTCTTCGAAAATGCCGTTAATTGTTTCCACTTCTCTTCAAGGTAACCTGAAATGTTCTCCATGCGCCAAAGATAAGAAGCAGTTAGGTTAAGGTTATTTAGATGTCCAAAGTTTTGAGTGTTATTATCAGAAGAATTTAAAAAAGGTGTGTACGTAAGCAGTAATTATGTGTGGAAGGAATTAAGTTCCTGCTTTCTAAATTACCCAACTGCATTTATTGCCAGTTTACTTTTACGATATCCATAAGTGAAATAAACAACTAAACCAATGGCAAGCCAGATTAAAAACCTCAGCCAGTTTGTGTGGCTTTCCTGAGCCATAAGATAAAAGCAACTGATTAAACCGAGTACAGGTATTAGAGAAAATTCTTTTGTAAAAGACAATACAGCAACTATGATTGCTACGATCCAGAATATCATCATTGGAAACCCTTCCTTAGAAAAAATATTTATAAAATGCGCAGGAGCAAAATAACTGATTATGATAACCGATATAATAAATGCTGCAGGAATAATGTACTTGCCATTGATGAAGGGCACCTTAAACTTTGAAGCAGGTCTGTTAGGTTGCTTTTGTAAAACGAGTATGCCGGCACAAACCAAAACAAAAGCAAATAAAGTTCCGATACTTGTAAGCGCCAGCACAACATCCAGGTTGAGGAACATTGCAGGAACAGCCACACATAACCCCGTTAATATTGTCGAGAATGATGGCGTTTTATACACGGGATGCAGCTTAGAAAATATTTTCGGCAGCAATCCATCACGACTCATGCTCATCCATATCCGGGGCTGGCCTAACTGGAAAACCAGTAACACACTTGCAGTGGCGACAATAGCACTTACGCCTACAATACCCGAAATCCATTTTAATCCTCTTGCTTCAAAGATCAATGCCAGCGGATCACCCACATTTAATGTTGTATAATGTACCATACCCGTCAGCACCAGGGCAAGCAGCACATATAAAATGGTACAGATAATGAGAGAGTAGATCATGCCCCGCGGAAGATCGCGTTGTGGATTTTTACATTCTTCAGCCGTAGTGGAAATGGCATCGAAACCAATGTAAGCAAAGAATACTGCGGATACTCCTTTTAAAATTCCTGCTGCTCCATTAGGTGCAAACGGAGACCAGTTAACAGGGTTGACATAATATGCGCCTAAAACAATAATAAGAAATATAACGGCAAGCTTAATAATGACCATAATATTACTTGCCGAACGGGATTCTTTAATACCTATAAAAACGATATAAGTAATAAGTACAACAATTAGTAATGCAGGCAAATCCATTATTACATGCATCCCAAACAACTGCGGAGCCTGCATCCAGGCATTATGTCTATAAAGAATACCCGGATCAATAGATTGAAGTGTTTGTCCCTGAGTTATCCATGCAGAAGCTTCGTTATATCCATGATGGGCTGTTGTATAATCCATGGTAAGCCAACCAGGAATATGTATACCTGCCTTATCTAACAGTCCGGTAAAATAATCACTCCATGATATGGCTACGGCAATATTTCCTATCGCATATTCCATTAAAAGATCCCACCCGATTATCCACGCAAAAATTTCGCCGAAGGTTACATAAGAATAAGTATAAGCACTACCCGAAACAGGCACGGTTGAAGCAAATTCAGCATAACATAAAGCGGCAAAGCCACAGGCTATTGCTGTAAAAATGTATAAAAAAATTACACCGGGACCGCCATCGAAACACGCTTTACCAATACTGCTGAATATACCTGCTCCAATAACAGCAGCAATGCCCATAAAAGTAAGATCACGTACACCTAACACTCTCTTCAAATCAGTATGGCCATCCACTAAACCAGCTTCTGCGTCGGCTAAAATTTTATCAATCGATTTTTTACGAAACAACGGATGTGCCATTCAGAATTAGTTTTGGTAAAGCTTGAAAGTAGATAAAATATGGAAAGTTTGATTTACCTATCAACGCTAATAATCTCTATGAACAAGAAAGTTTGCTAAATCATGTAAAGGCTTTTTGCGAACAGAAACTACTGCAATATCTTCAAGATGCTGAAAAGCAACAGCTATATATTTCTCTTTTAATTGCCGCGCCCATTCATCTACCCCGCAAATCTCAAAAATAGAAAGTACTCTTTCCACTTTATCAGGTTCATTCATTTTCAATAAATCGTTCAGTTCATTTTTTTGATCTTCGTTTGCTACATCTAATGCATGGATCATTAAAAAAGTTTTCTTATTTGCAAGAATATCCCCGCCTACCTGTTTACCAAATTTTTGAGGATCGCCAAAAGCATCAAGGTAATCGTCCTGCACCTGAAAGGCAATGCCGAGGTTTAGTCCAAACTGGTATAAATGATCTGCATTACTTCCACCGGCACCACCTAATATTGCTCCCATCTTTAAACTCGACGCCATTAAAACTGATGTTTTTAAACCGATCATCTTTATGTAATCGTCAAACGTTACAAACTCCGTCTTCTCAAAATCCATATCTAATTGCTGCCCTTCGCAAACTTCAGCAGCGGTCTTATTAAACAGCGCAAGTATTTTGTGCAGGTAGGTAGTTCTAACTTTGTTTAGGTGTTCGTATGCCTGAATAAGCATTACATCGCCACTTAACAAAGCAGTGCTTTCACCAAATTTTGTATGCACCGTATCCATGCCACGCCTTAGTGGCGCTTTGTCCATTATATCGTCATGTATTAAAGTAAAGTTGTGAAATAATTCTACTGCAGTTGCTACTTCAAATGCATCCGGTAATATTTCGTCAAACAATTCATTCCCCATTAAACACATTACAGGACGAATGCGCTTGCCGCCCATTGCCAGAAAATATTCGCAGGGATCGTATAACGATTGAGGTTGAAGGGGGAAAAGCCGAACATTAAAATGCCTGGTAAAATCAACGGAGAGTTCCTGGAAAGAATGCATGCAGTATTAAGCTTAAATGGCAAAAATATCAATAAACACCATTCGTGCTTTCTTTACTTTTAAGCAGTGAGGATTGATAAAAACTGAGAAGGAGTCACGATAGAAATGCCACGATAAGGATGCAAAATGAGCAGATCAGGATCGCCGGTGATTATATAATCAGCATTTCCATCTATTGCAAGCTCAAGAAATTTATTGTCTTTAGGATCACGGCAATCAGTGATCACAGATGTAACAGCAATTTTTTGAGTCTTAATTAAAAAATTAGATAAGAATTCCATCCGGTTTTCTAAGGAAAGATATTTATCAAATTTTTCTCTTAAAAACACAGATTTTATTTCTTGTACAATAGTATCAGAAACTAGTATTCTGAATTTAAGTTTAGCAATTCTTAATGCTACGGCTGGTTTAGAATTGAAAAACAAAGAAGCACTTACAATGGTGTTTGTATCAAAAATCAGTAACATGGCTAATCTTCACGTTCAAGTATTTCCCTAAGAATCTCTTCAGTTAATCCGTGCTTTTGAGCTTCTTCACTTAACTTTCTCATGCTATTAATAAATTCAATCTTACTGCTTTCTTTATTCGCAAGTGCATCTGCATATGCTATTAATTCAATAAATAATTCGGGAGGTAATTTACGGGAACTTTCAAGAAGTTTTTCTTCCATTATATTCTTTGCTTCACTCATACAATCTCATTTTACTCAAATTTAATCATTCTTCTTCTTTCTTACCTTACTCCTGCTTTTCTTAATAGCAGGTGTAGTATCCTCATTCAAATCATCTTCATCAGGCTTCAGCACCCATTCAAAATCGAGTTGCCGCTTTGCAAGGTTACCGGATATTACCTTAATATATACCTTATCTCCCATCCTGAACTTACGACCACTCCGGCGACCAACTAAACTATAATCTCCTTCAACCAAACGAAAATCATCATAATCGGTAAGGCTTGTTATTGAAACAAGTCCTTCGCATTTATGCTCCACTGTTTCCACCCAGAAACCAAAGCCTGCAACACCGCTTACCACGCCTAAAAAAACTTCACCTAAATGCTCTTTCAAAAACTCAACCTGCTTGTATTTATTGCCAGCCCTTTCGCAGTCCATTGCGCTTCTTTCCATATCGCTGCAATGCTTACACTTCTCTTCCATCTTCTTATCAAAGAAGGGTTTACCCTCAAGGCAGCTCTCTAATACACGATGAACTATTACATCAGGATAACGGCGGATTGGCGAGGTAAAGTGACAATAATATTCGAAAGCTAAACCGTAATGCCCAATATTATCAGCCGAATAAACGGCTTTAGCCATAGTACGGATTCCTAATGTCTCCAGAACATGCTGCTCAGGTTTACCCTTCACATCTTCGAGCATCTGGTTAAAGCTTGAAGCAATTTTTTCGGGCGAAGAAGTGTCGAACTTATGACCATACTTTGTAGCGAATGCAATAAAGGGTGTCAACTTTTGTTCGTCAGGAACATCGTGAATCCTATAGGGAAAAGGAACTTCTTTCTTGCTAACCTTTACGTTAGAAACATGTTCAGCTACTGTTTTATTAGCAAGCAGCATAAACTCTTCAATCAACTGGTGTGCTTCCTTGCTTTCCTTCACGATTATTCCAATTGGCGTTCCTTTTTCATCAAGCTTAAACCGCACTTCGGTAGATGAAAAATTTATTGCCCCTTGCTTAAATCTTTCTGCCCTAAAGCCCTGAGCAAGATCATTCAATAATAAAACTTCATTTACATGAGGCCCTTCTTTCTTTTCAATTATGTCCTGAACGTCTTCATAAGTAAAGCGATGATCGCTATGAATAACAGTTTTCCCCAACCAGAATTTTTTCACATCACCATTTAGGTCCATTTGAAAAACTGCTGAAAAAGTAAGCTTGTCTTCATTTGGGCGCAACGAGCAAAGTTCATTCGATATTCTTTCTGGCAACATCGGGTTAACCCTGTCCGGCAAATAAACAGAAGTTGCACGTTTATAAGCTTCATCATCCAAAATAGAACCTGCCTGTACATAATGGCTTACATCTGCAATATGAACACCTATTTCATACAAATCCGGTTTTATTTTTTCAATCGAAAGTGCATCATCAAAATCTCTTGCATCAACCGGATCAATCGTAAATGTTAGTACTTCTCGCATGTCCCTTCTCTTCTTAATTTCGGAAGCAGAAATTATATCAGGTAAACGCTCAGCTTCTTCCATTACATCATCTTCAAAGGCCAAAGGGAAACCATTCTCAACAAGAATCTCTTTCATTGCAATATCACTTTCATGCTCTGCAAGAAGAACCTGTATTACTTCACCTTCCGGTTTTTTATTTGCTTTGTCCCAGTTTGTAATTCTTGCCAAAACCCTTTCTTTATCTTTTGCCCCATTAATTTTATCAAGCGGGATATATAGATCGGGCATAGGTTTATCAGAGTCGGGAACGAAAAAAGCATAGTTGGTACTAAGCTGTAAATGACCAATAAATTCACTCTGCTTACGACTTACTACTTCAGCAATCTTTCCTTCTTTCCTACCGCTCCTTGTATTTTCCTTCAACACTTTTACTCTAACTGTATCCCCATTTAAAGCAGTATTAAAATCTCCTGGCCTCACTAAAATGTCGCTCCCATCTCCATTGATCACTACATAACCTACACCGCTGCGGGTAATTTCAAGTGTGCCTTTTAGCAAATCGGGGTCATGTTTTTTGCTTCGTGTTGATTTTTCTTTTTTGCTCATAATGTTATGTGTGTCGTGAAAAGTTTTGAATATAAATATTTACAGCATTATCAAATTGCGTACCCTCATTAAAAAGAAAGCAGTGTTTTACAGGCAGAACAAACATGGGCATTTTGAGTAGCTCCTCATTAAATTTCTCTAATCGTACTGCATCTTTTTCTGTCGTTATGACCATTTTTTTTTCAGCCTGTATATCGTCTAGTTTTTGTTGAATTTCCTGCAGGTCATCTATTCTAAAAATGTGATGGTCAGAAAAGGTTTGCTCGTAATATGCTTTTGAGTGCGCACCAAGATAGCTTTTTAAAGGCTTTGGATTAGCAATCCCACATACCAACAAGATCTCATCATCTGTTGTAATTTCTCTTTCTTGTTTGGTAATTATATGATATGCCTTTGAATACTCAATGCCTGTAAAAAACAGGAGTTGCCCTGGTTTTAGATCGATCTCTTTTTTTACTTTGTTCTTTTCATCCTCAGAAAAGTCTGGTGGACATTTTGTTACAATTACAATTTGTGCTCTTTGATAGGATGAGCGCTGGTCACGAAGATCGCCGGTGGGTAAAAAAAAATCGCGGGTAAAAAGATTACTGCACTCGGTTAATAAAATATTTAAGCCCGCACAAATAGCGCGGTGCTGCAATGCATCGTCTAAAATTATAGCCTGCGTATTAGGACGATCATGGAGTAACTGAGGTATTGCTACTATTCTTTCCTCGCCCACTGCAACGGCAACATCAGGAAACTTAGCATAAAACTGCATTGGCTCATCACCAATTTCGAGAGCTGTTGTTTGCCTATTCGCCAACGCGTATCCTTTCGTTTTTCTTTTGTACCCGCGGCTTAATGTTGCTATTTCGTACCTGTTCTTTAGTAACCTTATTAAGTATTCAACCATAGGTGACTTCCCCGTACCGCCTACCGATAAATTACCAACAGCAATAATGGGCAGGTTGAAAGAAACAGTTTTAATGATATTAGCATCATATAAAAAGTTACGGACAATAACAGCAATTCCATATAGAAGCGAAAACGGGAAGAGAAGAATACGGAAAGATTTTAGCAGGTAGAAATTAAAATTCATACACTTTATACGGAGTGATACAGTATTTTAAAGGTACATCATAATGATGGGTATCATCAACTTTATCAACTGCTTCAAAATACGATACCCCAACTGTTATTACATTGGGTTTGCAACGGGCAATAAACCTGTCGTAATAACCTTTTCCATAACCCACACGATAACCCTTTTCATCAAAAGCAAACAAAGGCATTATTATAAAGTCAACTTCCAAAGGATCAATTTTTACTCCGTTCACAGGCTCAGTTATACCATATTTATTTTCTTCAAATTCCGTATCGTTGTTAACTTCAAAAGCATCCATAAAATTTGAAGATGGATCTATTACAGGGTAACAGAATTTAGCCGAAGGTATAAGATACGATAAGTAACGGGTGTACAGATGTGTATCCATTTCTGCGCGCTGTTCCATTGGCCAAAAACTGAGAACCACCTGTACTTTTTTAAAAGGCAATCGTTGAAATTGTATTAATAACAGGTCGTCAAATTTGCTGCGCTCCTGCACTGATAATTCTGACCTCTTTTTACTGTACATGTCCCGAAGTTGTTGTTTCTGCATTGTAATAATTAATCTGTGTTGGGGCTTTTAAAAGAAGCTGTTGATTTTTTAACCATAGGTACAGAAGGCACATAGTAGTTTAGTTTAAACAATTTCTTCTATGTGTCTAAGGGGTTAATTATCATTTTTAAAAAAAGAAAAAACAGTTGTTCCGTAGTTACGTTGAAAATCGAAGGTTGGATAACTTTCATAAGAATTCCGGGGCGTATGCTCTAAAACAAAATAACCATCCGCGGCGATCAATTTTTTCGAAATGATAATTTTAGGCAATTCATCGATAGTGCCAAGTGCATACGGAGGGCCGGCAAAAATAAAATCGAATTGTTCGGTACATGTTGTAAGATATGAGAAAACCTCGAGGCGGATTACTTTACAATTTTCTACCTTAAGCATTTCCATATTGCTTTTAATGAAGCTATGCATTTCTGCATCTTTTTCAATAACAGTAAGGTCAGAAGCACCCCGCGAAGCAAGTTCGTAGCTGATGCTTCCTGTACCTCCAAAAAGATCAAGTGTTTTAATGCCTTCCAAGTTCATGCGGTTCTGCAAAATATTAAATAACCCTTCCTTGGCCATGTCCGTCGTCGGGCGGGTATGCAACATTTTTACTGGTGGCTTAATCTTTCTTCCTCCATATTTCCCTGAAATTATTCTCATAATGCAAGGTTGAAAAAAGGAGTAAAATAATGCGAAGGATATTCATCAACATTAATAAGAAGCTTACTTTTATCAGCCTCATCTACAACTATATTTCCAAAAAATTTTTCCAGTTGCGAAAATAATGCTGACTTAAGATCAATCATTCCGCTTACGTAAATAGTAAGGTCGGGCGTTTTTAGATTGAACCGCTGACTAATACTAAGAAGGTAATAAAGAACATCATCGGACGATTGATATAAAAAATATTGTATAAACTGGAGAGCTCCCTCCTTCACTACAACTGCAATAAAATATAAAGGATAAAATTGAACCTTAATAAGGGTAACATTAGAAGGGTCTGTAATAAGGCGAGCTATAACCGGCGTAAAAGTATGTTTAATCTTTTGGGGTTTAAAATGATGATCAGCAACTTTTAAACATTCCCCCGAAAGCCGATATGCAGTGATAAGATTTAGCCCAGTATTAATAGAGTCGTAGTGTGGAATTGAATCTTGATCTTCACCAAAAGCGACATTCAAAAAATCGTCTAATATTTCTTTATCAAACTTTGCAGCCGGAACCAGCAAAGCATATTCGTTATTGATATACAACTTTGTATCATTATAAGTTTTACTAAACACCTCAGATTTCGCAACTACACCTACAAATAGCTTTTCAAAATCTAAAGCTTCTTTTTTATTAAAAGTATATAACTCGAAGTCTGTTATCATATTATCGCTTGCAGTAGCTAAACAAGCCATATGTGAATTGCTGATCTCAATTATAAGTTTATTAGTAATGGTAGCATTGCCGCCTTCAGGAGAATAAATGCCAAAAGCCATTGTAGACATGTAAATAAGATTGGGAATGCAAGTATACAAAAACTATAAGGCTTAGCTATAACTATACGTTTTATTAGAAGGCGGAAACCTTTTTCTTCCTGCAAAAAGCGATTGCACTTGCCACTCTTTGTAATATAAGGCGGCCTATAAGCGCTATTGCATCTCTGCGAGCAACTTTTTCCCTTCGGCTTTTAAATTAGCATCATCTGCCGTTCTATTAGGCAGCTTTACAAGTTGATTGAGTACTTCAATAGCTTTCGCGGGTTTGTTATCGTACTTGTAAGCTTTAGCAAGATCAAGTGAGTTTATGACAAAATAAGGTTCAAGCGCCTTTGCCTTTTCCATATACTTTTCCGCATCTTCAATTGTAGCATTAGACGTTTTGTTGGATGAAACCTTCACCACTGCCTTTTTAGCCCAGGGCATACTAACCATGTCGAAGTTCCATTTACCTAACACATAATTAGCTTTTGCATGATTGGGATTTATATAAAGCGCCTTATCAACATAAGTTCTAACGTCATTTAAATGAGCAACCATTTTTTTATTTTCTGTTTCAGCCTCAGCTAACTTATTTGCAGCAAGAGCCCTGATGTAGTTTGCATCAGCACTGTTCGGATCAACAGCTAAAGCTTTATCAGCATACTCTTTACTGGTCTCAAAAAAACCTTTCTTTATTTTTTTATCCCCTTGCCTCGACCCTGCTGCCACAGATATTTCAGCGCCTCTTATAAGTGCATGCATATTTTTTGGATCGAGTGCCAATACCTGTTTATACTTATCAAAAGCAAAGTCTTCTTTTAGAGTTCTATCGAAGTTTTGCGCTTCTTTTAAAAGCACATTCACATCCTGGGCGAAAAGCTGTGTTGAAAACATTAACATCACTAATGCGAACAATTTCATTTCTCTTCTCTTTTTAATTGATACGTTACACCTACTGATCCCTGAAAGTTTTTAATAGGCGGATGCAATTTAAATATTGAAATGACCACCTCCTCTGCATTAGAAAATTTGGCAAATATTTCACTTGCAATTTCTGTTGCCAGCGTTTCTAATAATGGTGTTGGCTTTTGCATTCGTTGTTTGACCATTTCGTATAAAACAGTATAATCAATTGTTTGCCCGATCGAGACTAAGGGAACTTCAGATGATGTATAAGAAGCTGTGAGCGATACTTCATACTCTCCTCCCAAAACATCTTCGCCTTTGTCCAAACCATGGTATCCGTATAATTTCAATTGCTTCAAGTGTACCTGCATCATAAGATATATTTTAAAAGTTCACATAAAAAAATCCGCCGGGTAAAGCGGATCTTTTTTATTTGGTTAAAATGATATTTATAATCCTTTCAGCGCTAAATATCTTTCAGCATCAAGAGCGGCCATACAACCGGTGCCTGCTGCTGTAACTGCCTGCCGGTATGTTTTATCCTGAATATCGCCTGCTGCAAAAACACCTTCCACATTTGTTTTTGATGTTCCCGGAATTGTTACGAGATAACCGCTTTCATCCATTTCTAACCATCCTTTAAAAACGTCGCTATTAGGTTTATGACCGATGGCTACAAAAAATGCACTTAAAGGAATATCTAAAGTTTGTTGAGTGCTGTGATCAAGGATTCTTAAACCTTCCACCTTGTTTTCGCCTAACACTTCCTGGGTAGAGGAGTTCCAATATATTTTGATGTTTTCTGTTTTCTTAACTCTTTCCTGCATTATTTTCGAAGCCCTCATCTGATCCCGGCGCACAATCATATGAACAGTACTGCACAACTTTGACAGATATAGTGCTTCTTCGGCCGCAGTATCTCCTGCGCCCACAATTGCTACCTCTTTTCCTTTAAAGAAAAACCCATCACAAACGGCGCAGGCGCTAACCCCGTATCCATTTAAACGCTGTTCGCTTTCAAGCCCCAGCCATTTTGCCGAAGCGCCGGTACTTATAATAATTGTGTCAGCTTCAATTATTTTTTCTTCATCTATCCAAACTTTATATGGCGTTTCCATAAAGTCCACTTTGGTAGCGATGCCGTAACGAATATCTGCGCCCATTCTGCTCGCCTGCCTTTCAAAATTTATCATCATATCCGGCCCTTGAATTCCATCTGGATAACCGGGGTAATTCTCAACTTCTGTAGTTATCGTTAACTGACCGCCAGGTTGAAGTCCCTGGTACAATACAGGTTTTAGGTTAGCACGAGCCGCATATATTGCCGCAGTATAACCTGCAGGACCTGAACCGATAATTAAACAATGAACTCTTTCAACTGTATTTTCCATTCTACTTTGATTATTTTATTAGCAACTCCTGAAATATAAATAATAGAGAGTAATAATATTTAAAAAAATCCGGCAACAAAATTAACTAAGACGTTTACTTCGAATACTTCAACTTTCAAACATTAACCTCAAATTGGGGATAAAAACTTAAAACCAATTATAAACAAGTTTGTGTTACTTAATGTTCTTTACCAGCTATCATTTATACATAAGGTTTATTTCTCACTGTGTTGGCATAAGAATTTTGCGTTTTATACCAAAACTTATTATGAACAGTAAA
>MWWB01000170.1_pt1 | contig 14532 bp, 23 predicted proteins | sample 1047291 | NCBI WGS metagenome assembly MWWB01 (sample SAMN06349976, study PRJNA376086) | soil metagenome | isolation source: MS4-1 sample Antarctic (ecotone) soil | place: Antarctica | reverse complement strand
TTCTCGCGTAGAGAGCCTCCAATTTCCCCCGCTCCGTTTTCGCTTCAGAACCTATTACAGAACCCTCTCTATAGCCAATCTCCAACTTTGGCCGCCCTCGCTTACGCTTCACGGGAATATCGGAAGCGGCTTCTCCTTTTTCATGATTCACGGCTTCTTCTCCGTGCATCATCGTTATAAGCGAAGTAATCACTTCATCACGCTCGGGCTTCTCTGTATTTTCGGAAGCGGCTTCCGATATTCCCTCTGTCATTTCTTCGCGCCTCTCTTCTTCGTAACGATCACGCGCCCGTCTTGGCCGCTCGAGGTGCGCGGCTTAGCTTTGGGCGGTCGCCCTGTCTTCTTCGGCGGCTCAAAGCCCCTTATATCTCCTTCGGGAATCATCCAGACATTTCCGCGCGACTCTTTCACCTCATAGGCGTTCGGGAGTAAGCCCCGCTTAATCCAGAAACGAACCGCGTGCACACTCACGCTCATGCGCTGCGCAACTTGCGCCGTTGTAAGGTCTGACTTGCTCATGGGTGGAAATACTAACCCGCGAGTGTACAGAAAGTAAAGAAAATACTTTACCCGTAATAGAAGAATTATGTTGTATTATGTATTTACCCATGCTAGAATACTTTCAGGTTAGAGACATCAAACCGAGAAAGGCGACAACAAATGTTCATCCTGAAATCGAAAGAACAACTCACCCGCGCGATTGAGAGCGCGAAAGCCCTGCACCCGAAAGTCCGCATGGTCGAGTTTGGTGAGTATGAAGTGAGCGGATCGAAGGGTAACGTCTACACCGTGCTGTGCTACCGCGCGAATGGCGAGAAGATAGTTGACTGCAACTGCCCGTCGAGAGTGCCCTGTAAGCACAGCGCGGCTGCCTTACAGGTTCACATCTTCATGGCTGCCACGCGCGGCCACTAAAGCAGAAGGGCTTCCTGACGGTAGGAACGCCGGGAAGCCCTCAACATTAACCCTTCACAACGAAAGGCTAACTCACATGCAAAATGTTACCACAACGACACAGGCGCCGGCGCTGGAAAAGCTTGAGCGGGTGCGCGGGCGCGTCCGCACCGTCACACGTGCCGTACAGGTCACGGAAGGCCGCCTGCTCGACTTTAATACCGCAGACGACATCATGCGCGCCTTGCACACCGCAGCGCGCGAATTGGAAGAGTTGACGCTCACCATTGCGGTGATGCAGAGAAGGGAGGCGAGGTAATGGCTACGAAGAAACGAACAACTAAAGCTAAGAAGCCGCAACGGCACCAACACATGGATGCGGAACTGGCCGTCCACATCGCGGCCATTCTTGAGTATCCGTTCACGCCGGACAATCTTTACAACGCCATCGTGGATGAAATGTCAGACATGCTTTCGGACGTGTCTGCAAAAGAGTCCAGAGACTCGGCGGAAATGATCGAGCGGGTGTTGAACTGGCACCGCGGCTTCGGCTTCCGCTCGCTCGGCCAATACGCCGAAGAGAAGCTGGCGGACGGGCGCGTTGTCACCCGCCTGAAGGGAACCTCGCGTTTGTCAGTGAAAAAGTGAAATCCTCCCGCCGGCGGGAGGTTTATATTGCGCAACACAGAGTCGAAGAGGCTGGCTTTAGGGCTGGCCTCTTTTGCTTTGGCGGAATACACGCCACTTTCGGTGTCTAGGAGAGGCAAGGAAAAGAGAAGGCTACTCCATTCTCTTGCCCCAGGAGGTAGGCGCGCCCGCACATGCGCCTGCCTCTTTTGCTTTTGTGGTACACGCACCGCTTTAGAAGTCTATTGCACGAAGCAAACCGGGCGGATCGAAAGCTTCTTCCTTATTCTTAGCTGGATCCTTGTGGGTAAGGTTGACGCTTAGCCCCGCCTGTTTTGTTTTGTGTGATACCCAGCTTTCGCACACAGCGCCCCGCTACGCTCGTTTCCGCCCTTCATCCATGCCACAGCATACCCGTTTCAGCACAGGGCGAATATGCGCGACAAAGTATGAATGTCGCCAGTTCTCGCCACGCTTGGCGGATTCTGGCGGAATTGTGATATAAGCCCGCCGCATGAATAAAACGGATGCCGCCGCATACCTCGAAGTGAGCGTGCGCGCCCTTGAGCGCTACACACAACAGAACAAAATCAACGTCACCTACGCGAGGGGCAAGACAAAGCCGACGCCCGTTTATGATGAAGAAGAATTGCGCCGCTTTAAGATGGAATTGGGTGGTAGGTTTGCGCAACGTCCGGCTGTCGAAAGAGAGATTCCGCCTAATCCGTCCACTGGCGGAAACTCGCTGGCGAGATTTGGCGAAATGTCGGGACTGAGCGATGCGGAACAGTGGCTTTCCCTGATAGTACAGAAAACTGTCGCCGCTGCAGTGGAGGTGTCTGAGAGGACAGAGAAGCGCGCCGCGCATTCAATCTCCGACATCGCGCACAAGATCATCCTCACGCTCGCCGAAGCCTCGGCACTCACTAACCTCTCGCGTAACCATCTAAGACAAGCCATCGAAGAGAAGAAGTTGAAGGCGCGGATCATCGGCAGGGGGTGGAGAGTGAAGCGGGAAGACCTTGATGCCTACGTGAAGAAGCTATGAGGAAGAAAGGGAAGGCGGCGACCGCCTCTCACAGCAGTCGCCGCCTCTTCTCACATTCCTGTGAGGCCGCGTCGAATGTCTTCACCCCATCCGACGCGCGGGCGGACACATTCAGCGCCCGCCCTTCGTGCCGCGCACTATACGCCCGCCTTCGGAGAAGCGTCAACGCCGGCCTGTGTCCCCGACACCTGTCCTACCACCCGGATTGGTAGCTCCACGAAGGAGTCTCTACCAGCTCGCCCCGCTTCTTCCCGACGTACAAGGCGAGCGCCACGGCCAGCACTAAATCGTCGTGCGCTCCCTCGCGCCACGCGCCGTAAGTGTCGTTCGCCGCCTCCGTGATCTTCACCTGAAAGCCTTGCAGTTCCCGCACCAAAGTGCCCGCTTCCGGTAGCGCCTCTGCAATCTTCAATTTGTCAGTCTGCAAAGCCACCTGCACGACCGACACCAGGTTGCGCTTCGGCACGTACTCGACGCCCCGGTCGTAGTTAACAGTTGCGCCGCCCGTGATATGGATCGGGTGAAGCACGGCATTAAGTCTCGCCTGCCGGAACAGGTCAACGACCGGCGCGCCGACGCCCGTTTCGTCTACCGCAAGTCTCGGCGTGCCGCTTGAGAGCGGCGCCTGTTTCAGCATGTCGGCCACAGATGCCACTATTGCCGGGTAGGGCGTGCCGAGTGGAAAGCGCTCTAAGTGGCGGGCATGGAAGACGGCCTGCTCCGCTTCGCCGTGTCGCTCAAGGATGACGAGCGCGGTGTAATCTTTGGTCTGCCCCAGATCGAGGCCGACGGTGTAGCGCGGCGCCGGGTGAAAGAGCGGTTCGTCGTTGTAGTAATTCATAAAGTGTGTGCTCCGAATAAGGGCGTGACTTTCGGGTCGAGGGCGCGCTGAATGTCTTCGTAGCGGAACACGGAATCAACGCTCTCGACGAACTCACAAAGGTATTCTTGACGAAACCACCAATTGCCGATTGATTGCCGTTCCTGTTCTAACCAGTTCCTAGGGATGCGCGGGCAATCATTCGCCGTCACTTTCGTGCGGTGCCAATCTTCGCCGCCTTCCGTCCATTCGTGATGAAAGAATCCGCGCTTGCCGAACGGCGTCGAAAGCAGAAGGATGTCACCGCCACTGACGGCGAGCATCGGCCTGACGGCCTGATACAACTCGTCGGGCACTCTTGATGCTTCATCAACGATCAAAAGCGACACGCCGCTGAAGCCTCTGATCGTCGCTTCCTTACCGGGCAGCGCGACGATGCGCGAGAGGTTCGCAAACTCCAGTTCGAGCGCCGACTCGGAAGCCAAAGGCGCGGGAAAGGGAAGCGCGGCGAGCGCATCTTTCACTTTGCGGAATAATTCTTTTGACTGGCGATAACTTGGTGCGAGAAGTAAGACGAGCGATGCGGGCCTGTAGAGTGCTCGGTGCAGAGCGCGGATTGATGAGACAGTAGACTTGCCGCCCTGTCTGGTGACGAGCAGGATGATCTGGTGAGCGTCGGAGAGAAGGACGTCACGTTGCCAAGCGTCTAAGGTGAAGCCGGCGTGCGCGGCGAGCGTGACGGGCGAGAGCGCGGGCGATTCGCTACTGCCCAACAGCACGGCGCGGGCGTGCAAGCGTTCAAGCTGTGCGGCGAGGTTCATGCCCGGCGCCTCTTCGCTTCCTGCTCTTGCAGAAGGCGCTCCGCTTCCTCCAGGCGCTCTTGCAGGTCGGTGAGCTGTACGGCGCTGACTGACTGCTCAATAATCGCCCTCGCCGCCGCTACACGCGACGATGCGGGCGCATCACGATCTTCTGCCACTTCTCTCAGCACGCGCGCCGCGACCGTGCAATCACTTTGGAGTTGCGCGATGGCCGTCTCGACTAATTGACGACGCGCCGCTCTGTAGCGCGTCTGGAAGTCCGAAAGCTGAAGCCAGCGCCACAGCGTAGCCTCATTGATGCCCGCCGTCTCTGCGGCTTTCTTTATCTCGCCACAGTCTAAGAGCGCGACGAGTGCCCGCTCTTGCTTCGGAGTTAATTTTTCCTCTAAGACTTGCATTAGGTTGCAACGGCTTTCATTTTGGACGGATTGATCCTTATCCGCCCCACTGAAATTGTTGACACTGCACGCGCGCAAGCATAGAGTCGCGCCCTCGCTTCGGTTCACCGGTCGGGCTTCGGAGTTCGCACCTGCCCGCCCGATTGTTCTGCGGCGGTGCGGCCCCAAGCCTAGACTTCGATAAGGAGAATCCCATGCTTCTGCTGAGTAGAATCATCTTCGTGGCGTTGACCTTCGTCGTGCTGGGGTCGAACGCCTCGGCGGACGTCATGTCCGTCGGCCCGGGGGCTTTCCCGCCGACCTCGACGCTGATCACCTTCGCCGGGCTGGCAGATGGTACGGAGGTCAACGGTCTGACCGTGGGCGGCGTCACGTTCGCCTACAGCTTGGGCAACGGCGCCGTGATCATTGACGGCGGCCCCGGAATCACGAACAACGTCGCCCCTCCTAACATTGTTTCGGTTGGCAATAACACCGGGACGTTGATCGTGACTCTCCCCACCCAGGCGAATTTGTTCGGCTATGGATACGCGATCCTGAATACTGTCCCCATCACAAACGCGACTACGATTTCGCTCTTCAGCGGCGTCACGCCGCTCGGCTCCCTTTCGTACAACGGCGTGCCCGACCCGATTTTCAGCGGCGGGTTCGCGGGCATCCAAAGCACGATACCGTTTAATCGCGTACAAGTGACTTTCAACTCCGCGGCGGCACCCGCCTTCGCCCTCGATAACATCCGGTTTGCGAACACCACAACCGCCGTCCCCGAGCCTACCACTCTACTGTTGCTCGGCACGGGTCTGGCGATTGTGGCGACGAAGGTGCGCAATAGACGCAAAGCAACCAGGAGTGAAGACGAATAGAAGTTTCCCATCCAAGTTAATGCGCCACCCGTGAGCCACTAATGCTTGCGGGTGGTTTCATTTTACAGACGATAAAAAACACAATGCCCATTCTCGGACGCGCTTTATGCAGAACGGCTGCGTACTCGTTTTCCAGAAGCCCCCAGCCACAACATCTAGGGGTAAACCCAACACTGCTGTTATGAGCCGCAAAGTAACCAGTCTCAAAACCCGTTACATGATGCTTAGTTTTGAGACTTTGAAATTGAGATGAGTTCTGAAGCACTCCGCAGGCTGGTATTGTTCCACTTTTTGCTAAAAAGCTGGAAGCCTCAAAAACGAACCTTTCTGAGACGGCTAAAACAGTCTTCTACTTTGCGGCTGGTGACAGTACTGTTGGGTTTACCCCATCTAGTCTGTTCAACCCCACTCACGAGTGCCCGAAAGCTCCATTTTGAAATTATGCAGCGGGCGCAAGATGTTGTGGTCACATGAGCCTTTCGCGGATCGCCGGGTAAGCAGCCTCAAAGCGTGCGGTACATGCTCGCCTGAGAAGCCCGACCGTGCGACCTCCGGGCATCGCCTCACGCCCGCTCCTTCCTACGTGCCTGCACCTGCTCCCACTCCCGCCAAAACTCTTTCTTGCTTCGTTCAAGTTCCGACCTGATTTCTGCTCGCATCTCAGTCGCATTACCGCCGCCGCCGCCGTGAATGTTGATCGTCGGTGCGAACGATAGAGAGTTGGAAGATGACTCTTGAACGGCGGCAGGCTGGCGCACTGAGGCTAAACCAATGCCGGACACGTCCTTCAGCCAATCACCCGGCGAGCGGCGCGAAAGGCTGGCCGGCGTCAGCACGTTGCCGCGATGCGCTTGCACTAAGCCGTCCCGCTGAATAATGCTACCCCGTGCGCTCTGGGGGATGCCATCCGGTTTGAATGTCGGCCAAACGGGAGCTTGAATTTCAAGCGCGTTTATGCGGAAAGCGAAGTTGGTCGCGGCGTTGCCCGCGTTGTCGAAAACCCCCGGCAAGACAGCGGACGGGCTGTACAGGTCGGAGAAAACTTTGCTGAGCGGGACGAGCGATTCCGATACCTTTACCGTGTCTGCCGCTAGCATTGCGGTAGATTCCGCGAAGGCTTTCGGGTAGGCGATAGCGAGTGCATTGTTGAGGGCTGCCGCGTGCGGTGCGTCGAGTTTTAGATTTTGGACGGCTTTACGGAAATCCAACATAACGTTGGATTGTTCCAAGACCGGCGCGCGGTCTCGAATGACCGTTGCTGCCTTCTGTGGATGAAAGGATTGACCGGCCTTAAAATACGGATTGATGAACGCCGACGAGAGCCGCTGATACATCGTCTGTCGGCGCGCATCAAGAGCGCCGATCATCTCATTTGACCCGCCCTGATTAAGCGCCGATAGAGCTTGCTGCGCTGCCCCCTGCCGGTCGTCCTTCGTCATCAACCCCTGAGCTTTGAGCCGTTCGATTGACTTCGCAAACATCGCCCCGGAACGGTTAACGCCCGCTTGTGACTCTTTATAATCGCTCATCGCCTGCCGCAGTTCGAGTATGTTCTGAATGGCGAGTTCTATGCCGATAACCGCCACGCCGACTTTGACGACGGACGGGAGCGCCGTCAGAGTGCCCCCCAGCCCTCCGACTTTGCTTTGCGTATTAACTACTTCCGCGGCGGTGTCGGAGGCCGCGCCGCGAAAGCTTCTGAACCACCGGACAGTGCTTACGGTCGCCCCGCTAAGTGTGGTAAGCGAGGAGACCAGAGCGGACGTGACGAGCAGCAGCGGGCCGCCTGCGGCAGCGGCGAGGCCGAGATTTAGTGCCGTATCCTTCTGTGCCGGCGTGAGGGAGTCAAAGCGTGTTTCGATCTTATTTAAGCCGCCCTCTAGTTTTCCTAAGCCGCGCACCGCTTTTGGAAGGAAGGATCGCCCCAAGACGACGTTGAACCTGTCCCAACTATCTTCGAGGTTTTCTACGGAGTTCTGAGCGCCCCCTGATACGAGAGGCGACTTCGCCAACTCGTCCGAGATTTTTTGCAAAAGAGTAATAGGCTTGATGCCCATCTTCTGCAATTTCTCCGTGTCTGCCGTGCCGAAGGCACCCTTCATAAGTTGGCGGATTTGCGGGACGCGCTCCGCCAGTTGATTAATTTCTTCGGCTGAGACTTTTCCCTTGCTGGCAATCTGTGACAGGGCAAGTTGCACGCCGTCTAACTCGGCCTTGCCTTTGCCGGTTATCGCCAGCGCGTTGCCGAAGCCCTTAAGGAGTCGCGTTGCTAATTTCGCTTCAATGCCTGCCGCCTGTAGATTCGTCTGACCCGTGACCGCTTCGCGGAATCCGAGGCCGGGTAGCTTCGCCACCTCGCGCAATTCTTCAAGTTTCCGTGTCGTACCGGCGATGTCCCCCTTGTTAATTGCGAGTAGTCCTTTTTCCAGACTTTCCATTGATGCCGCCGCGCGGAAGGCATTCACCGTCAAGCCCGCCAACGGCAAGGTAATCGCGGCGGTCGCTGCCATCCCTGCACCCGATAGCCCGCCGCCAATCGCGCGCGCGCGCTGTGTCCGCTTATCTGTACGTTCTGTCTTCGCCCTTGCGGATACGCGCTCTGCCTTTTGCATTGCCGTTGATGTGCGAAGAAACTCTGTCGCCGTCCGCCGCTGCTCTTTTACCTGCACCTGCGCGAGTGTGCGCGCTGAACGCATCCGTAAATTATCGTGATAGACGGCTTGGCGTGCGGTCTCGCGGTTGATGCGCGCAACTTCGCCCTGACCCAGCGCCGTGCGGCGTAGTGCCGTCTCTATCTTTCGAGATGAGTCTGTGGAACGGGAGCCGAGGGCGGCGAATGTTTTAGAGGCAGACGAGGAGGCCGCTTCCAATTTATGGATGTTGCGGACGATGCGACTCATCCCCGTTGAAGACTTGTCGGTAAGCTTTACAACCAGTTCTATTGTTTCGCGGAATCCCATTTCTTTTTCACCCCTCCGGTCGCTGCATCAATTCCCGGTCGAGCGCCTCGGTAACGGCCTGAAGCGCCCGCGCGTGGGCCACGTTCGCGTAAGAACAAAGTGCGTCGTCGCGCAGCCGCGCCCAAAGGCGGTCGAAGTCTTCTTCGGTGGCCGCCGTGTTTGAGAGGAATGCGGCGCGCATCAACTCCCGCTCGGTGGAAATTTCGGCGGCGCGCAGTTCGTCGTCCGTGAGCTGCTTCTGTAGTTCGGCATGCTCTCCGGCGATATGCCGGTAGACGCCGACGAGGGCTTGAAAGCTTTCCCGCTGCTTTGTGTCGTGCGCCGACCTTGCCGCACTCCTGCCCGTCGCCCGTCGCTTTCTGTTCATGTCGCCCTCCGGCGTCCTTCGCGTCCGCGACTTTCGGCGAGAAGGAGCGCCGCCTGAAGCACCAACGACGCGAATTGCGTCTCGCACCCATTCTGCCATGCGGGAGCGCCCAAATCTTCGCCGCTGATGTCGCGCACCGCGCGCGACAAGTCTTGGTAGCGGGCACGAAGGTCAAGCATCTTCCCCGCGGCCACCGAAAGCGCGGATTGCGCCTCACGCAAGACAATGAAGTGCTGTTCTTTCACAGCCCGCGCTTCGGCGGCGAGAGTGCTCACGCGGGCTGTGAGCGCTTCGGCTTCTTCAGTTGCCTGCGCAGCGCGGAGATCAGCGCGGGCGTCGGCGATTGTGTTGTCGAGCGAAGAAAGGACGGATTGCAAAGCCACGTCTGCGCTGTGCGTAGAGGTGATGTCACCGACCTGCACAGTGCCATTAAGCAAGCCATCTTGGGCGGCGGCGTGTGCGGCGCGGGCAACTTCGGCTTCGGCGGAAATTTCGGCGCGTCGTTTTTCGAGCGCCTCCAGTTCGGCGATTATTTTTGTTGATGCCATGGTTATGCCCTCCCCGGCAGGAAGAACTCGAAACGGGAGCGCCGGTCGAGTTCTTCCTGCCGTCGCTGACTCGCTTCGGAACGAATTTGGTCGAAGACGGTCGCCGTATTCTGCGCCGCCGCGTCGCGCATATGCTCGTCTCGAATGGAATCTTTCAAACGGTTCCAGTCCGATTCGACTGCCGCAGGATTTGCATCGAAGAAGGCGGTGCGTAAATCGCTTTCAAGCCTCGCCGCAGCTTGTTTGCGTCGCTCTTCCGCGAGGCGTTCAGCGGTTGATGCGAGTTCAGCCCGAAGGTTTGCGTCCCGCTCTTCCTTCGCGCGGCGGGCGCGCTCGTTGGTGCGTCTGATTTCGGCAAAGTGTCGTCGAGTTTCGGGATCGTATAAGAAATTACTCATCTCGTTTTCTCCTTAGCTGGAAGTGGTGGGCGAGCGCCGGTGTCTGTGAACGGAGAATTAAACACCGTGCTCGCCCACTTCCCCCGCCACCTGCAGATAGCGGGAAGCGTGATTATGTTCGATTCGCTCGCGCTCATAAAAATGCGTATCCTGCACGCGCCTTTTTCACGCCGCTAGCAGCCTTCCGTAAGCTTCATTCAATCGCTTCATCGTTTCCTCACTCCCGCCCTTGTCCGGATGATGAATCTGCGCCAAGCATTTGAACGCCGCGCGTATCAACTCCGGTGGTGCCGTCTCCCTCAAATGCAAGACTTGGTACGGATCAACAGCTTTCGGCTTTGGCTTCGGCGGCGTCCATTCGGCTTCCGGGTCTGCGTATGCTTCGCCGTCGAGCCATTCGACTTCGGCGTACAAATTCGCGCGGCAGTAATCCAGCCAGCGGCGCATCCTTCCCGTTGCGTCTTCATCAACAAACCATTCGCGCGTCGCCGGGTTGTATGAACGCATGTCGGGCGCGATAGCTGACTTCAGCGTGTCAATGCACAGGCGAAAGGCATCCGGGTTGTCGCTCTTGAGTTTGACGTGAAAGCCGCTGAATGTTCGCGCAATGTAGATTGTGGTCATTAGGCAGCCCTCCCATCCACAGCCGCCAGCGCCGCTTCCACCGTCACGTTGATGTAGTGCTTCGTCTCATTGCGGGCTTTGGGGGAGACGTTGCGAAGTTCAGCCGCGACATCAGTGTCCGACCATCCCCACAGGAAGGCAGTCCGGCACCATCTGAAATCGGCCTCTGAGCGATCCGGGTCGCCCGATTCTTTTAGTCGGCAGTAGCCTAACTCCTGCTCCCATGAAGGCCACTTGGTAGGCACCTTGTTGGCGCAGACCTTAAAATTCGGACGCTCGGCTTTCTCGACGGGAGGTGCGAGCAATCCCAATTCTTCCAACTCCGCAATGGTCGTCACGCGCCCCATTTCAGAGTAAACAATCCGCACGATTGGCTGGCTACCGTCGGCCTGTTTTCTAATCGGCTTCTGATTGCGGCTGCCCGGCCAACGTAAAGCCCCGAAGCTCCCGCCGTTGCCCCCTGTTCGCTTCACGACGCTAAGGAGACGCTTGCGCGCGGCGTCCAACTCTTCCTTCTCAAGTTCGTCACTAATTGCGAGCCAGCATTGATAATTGTCCGGCGACGTTTCGATCTGGAGAAAGCTAACAGCCCGATACCGCCCGCACGTCGCGCGCGTAGCTTCATCCACTTGCCAGAACGTCACCCGCTCTGACCGGGGGCGCACCGCCATTGACCAATACTCGCCGCCCGCCTGCTCCTTCCTGTTCATTTCAAGGTAGGTTTCTAAGTTCTCCCGAAACGTGGCACCGTCAACAGGTTCGTATTCGCGTTTCTTGTCATTCGCCGGTGAAGGATCGTGGAGGTGAGTAACTTCAAAGTCGGACGCGCCGACGCTCTCGAAAACGTCCAGCGCGGCAATTTCCGGCTTTTCGCTGGCAAATTCGGGCACCGTCTCAAGAGGTGGGACGGATTCGTCCCACTTTGGCGAGGAAGGTGGGACGGATTCGTCCCGGTTCGGCACCGGGCGCGGCCCCCTCATTCGCGCCTCAAGGCCGTCCCACGCCGCCTGCGTCGCCGGGTCGGGCGCGGGAGGTGGGACGGAAGTGTCCATACCCTGCGAAGCGCCGGAGGGAGACACAGGGGGGGAATCGGACGCGCCGCCTGTGTCTCTCGTGTCCATGTCTTCCACCTGTGTATCTGTATGGACACGCGCTTGTGGAAAAAGTTTGATCACCGCCGCCAAGTGCTCTTCGACTTTTGCAACCGGATCACCGCCCGAAGCGCGCTCAAGTTCGGCGGCTCTGAGCAGGCGCTTCAGCGAGGCTTTGAGATTTCGGTCGATCTCGTCTTCGGGTCTTCTCCGGGCACGGTTGAAGCGTTCGTGTTTTGAATGTGCGGCGGCTAGTTTCTTCAAAGCGTCCGGCATGATCTTCCAAGCGGCCTGCTTGAAAGCGTCGTGGCGCTCAAAGGTGCCTGCCTCTAGGTAGCATTGTCCGAGCGAGGCACATTCCTCGATGAAGCGCAGCACATGAGCGTGGTAGCGGGACGGGTGGAAATCGTCGCCGGACTTGCCGCCGGGGGCGCACTCGATGAGAAAGACGCGGCTGGAGTCCTGCCATTCGCACAACAGCTCTCGCTTTCGTTGCACCCATTTCTTTTTAGCTTCCGGCGTCCGGGTGTCTGATTCGCCGAGGGCGCGCTCGCCGAGTAGGCGATCCCGGCACGCGAACCAATCCGTCCGGCCTTCCGCCGCGCCGATTACGGCGAGCGCGAACGGGATCAACTCGGCGGGGAAGTGGAACATCTGGAGCACGGCGATGGCCGCGTCGAACGTGTCGGACACGGCTTCCGTCGGGGAGATTGCGCGGGCTTCGGAGGGTCTGGCGCTCATATTGCCCTCCGTAGTTTCTCTTGTGCTATAATCATTTTGTTAGTCCTATCCGCTTGCAAAACCCTAAAATTACGAATGCTTGAGCTGCTAACTCAGGCATTCGTGTGCCTACTAACAAGAAAGCCCTTGACATTTCCGGCCACGACAACCGGGAACATCAAAGGCTTTTATTCGCCCACCACACGGGCGCGTGTGTGGCGAAACTTAAATACTGCTGGCGGTCACTGAATCCTCAGTGGTCGTGTCGCCGGTGAAATGCTGCTTGCCTCGCCGGCGACTTTCGCGGATAATGCGAAAGGAAAAACACCGGCGCGGAAGTGTGCTGGTTATCAACTGCAGAGGCTGTGGCGTTCTTCGCGGGACTCAACCACAGCTTTTCTGCGTCAGGGCATTACCCTGATGGGCCTATTATCAGGCCGAAAATTTGTTAAGTCAAGAGGCAATCCACAAAAAACTGTTTCAATATGTATATGTGTATCAATGTTTTAAGCGGAAACTATCAACGAAGAATACTTTCCGTTCTTGAGTTCCTTCCAATTCAATCCTAATCGTTTCACTAATTTCCTTAAACTACTTCCTGATTCGGGCGCCTCGTCGGGAAATCTTTCTTTCAAAACGACGGCGACATTATCGTAAGTCCGATTTTCAACTTCGGGAATAGTGCTCAAAATATCTAATACAGCGCGCGCAAGCTTTTCAGCCGTCCATTGTGACTGCTGGCCCGGCCCTCCTGTGCGCATGCTCTTTTTGAATAGCGCGGCGTGAGCGTGCAGCATCTTATTAGTCGAAGCGGTGCGGCTCGCGGAAGGTTTGATGAGCGCCTTTTCTTTCAGCCGGTCGCGCTGATCATAGATGGTTTCCAGAAAGACTTTATCGGCTAATAGGGCGAAGGCTACTGTTAATGTAGGGCGTAGTTGTCCAAAATGTAGGGTGTAGGCCGCCGCAGTAGCGTATTTCTTAAACAATTCTGTTTTAGCAGCATCCGGCGAGATGTTTCGCTCTTTCGCGTATGCGGCGATTCCCGATGCCGAAACCTCGGGATGTGCCTTGAAATGCTCGAGGAGTGTTTTCAACAGAGCGCTCGGGTCATAACTAAATCTGAAGATGCCGCCGAACGGATCGGTAAATGTGCCCACCACTTGTCGAGCCGTCGCCCTTACAAATTCTTCGTCTATTGCATCTGCATCACCGTGCATAGGATCACTCATAGCGCATGGTGTCACGTTCTCACGCCGTCTCTTTGAAGTGCGCCCGAAACTCTTTGAAGTCGGCGCGCATCTCGGCGAGGGCTGACAGCACGCGCTCCTCGAAGGGGCGGGCGCCGTTCTGCTCTTGAGTTGTTTCTTCGCTCATCGCTTCCCTTTCTTCATGCCGCATCCGGCGTGTCACTTTCTTTCACAACCCGGTGCTTCTCGTTCATCTCACGCAACATCTCTTTCACCTCACGCGGCACGTTGATTTTGATGTCTGGAGTTGAACTCTCTGCCGACGGGCGGACGAGTCTTAGCGCGGGCTTAGGGTCTTCGGCTTTCGGGAAGGCGCGCTGGCCGGCTTCCCTTAGCTTGTTTGTGCTCATCTCTTACCACCTTTCCTGTCGCATCTGTCAGTCGGTCGAGCGCCGCTCGGTATTAAAGAAGCGGGCCACTAACCCTGTCCTTCTTTCTATCCCGTAGATCCTGAATCCGTTCCGCTCCGCCGTCCATATCTTCCGCAGGTCGAGCAGTTCGCCCAGAGTGAAGCCGAGAGAGTCGTCATTAGCTTTGGTCGCGCCTTTGAGGTCATCCCATGTGAGAATGCCGTCCCGCAAAGCGTCTAACACGCGCTTATGTGGAGGGGCCGCGCTCTTTTTTGCCGCCTTTTTAATGCTATTCATTTGCGAAAGTGTACTCACTACACCTTTGGGCGCTGGCACTCGCCCGAAAGCCTCTCCGCATCGGGCGATATGTCGCCTAATCTAGTGCCGCCTTTTTCATGCTGCATGTGCCAACTCAATGCAGATTCTTATGGCACACACCACCGCGTCTGGCGCGTGTTTAGTCTTATTAGCTAACCGGCGACACCCCTGCTCAAACAGGTCATCATCAATCTGGCCGTTTCGCGCCCGGCATGTCTCATCACGCACGCTTAACATCTCACGGCCAACCTCGGCTAGCTTTTGCCTACTCTCGGTTATAACTTGGGTGAGTTCTTCAAAGGCGAGTGCTGATTCTAAGTCTTGGCCTGCTAGCCACCGGTTCACCGCCCTTCGTTGGGCATCAGGTGTATGGCGCGACAGGGCTAATAGGTTGGTTTTATTGTCTGCGAGTTCTGTATCTCGAATCACGCTCTTTAC
>MWWB01000169.1_pt1 | contig 14578 bp, 17 predicted proteins | sample 1047291 | NCBI WGS metagenome assembly MWWB01 (sample SAMN06349976, study PRJNA376086) | soil metagenome | isolation source: MS4-1 sample Antarctic (ecotone) soil | place: Antarctica | reverse complement strand
TTTCAGGCATTGCCTTTAACTCTTTTATATTTGAGCCAGTTAACTTATTCATCCTTTAATATCTTGTATTGATCAAACAAGGTCTCAGCTAAAAAGCACTTATTAATTTTCTTAATAGTAAGGCATTACTTGAGACTTGTTGCACAAAAATCTTTGTTCAAATTAATAAGAAACCATCTTGTAGTATAACTTTAACGCTTTGTTGTTTACTTCCCAAAAATACTTGCTGATGAATATTAATAGAAAAGTCCAGACCCTTGATGAATTTACCATTCAGCAGATGAGGGATTTTCCTGCAGCTACCGGTCAGTTAGCTTCGCTGTTTCGCGATATGGGTCTTGCAGCAAAAAGGGTGAATGTGGAAGTAAATAAGGCAGGCCTTGTTGACATTTTAGGAGATGCCGGAAGCGTGAATGTGCAGGGTGAAGATGTAAAAAAGCTGGACGTTTACGCAAACAACCAATTTATCGGCGTATTAAGGCATGGCATTAGCTGCGCTGGTGTTGGCAGCGAAGAGAATGACGACATTGTAGTTTTTGACGATGAAATAAGCAACAAAAGTAAATATGTACTGCTGATGGATCCTCTGGATGGGAGCGGTAATATTGATGTTAATGTTTCGATCGGTACTATATTCAGCATTTATAAGCGTGTGAGCGAATTAGGAAAGCCCTGTACAATAGACGATTTTTTGCAGCCGGGTAACAAACAGGTAGCTGCGGGCTACATTATCTACGGATCAAGCACAATGCTTGTGTACGCTACAAGCAGGGGTGTTAACGGGTTTACTTTAGATCAGGCCATTGGAGAATACACTTTAAGCCATCCTGATATTAGGTGTCCCGACAGCGGCAAGATTTATTCTGTTAATCATGGAAACTTTTTTCGGTATATGGAAGGGGTAAGAAAGTACATTAACATTTGCCAGCAAAAGCAAAAATCGGAGGGAGGGCCATACACCCAGCGATACATCGGAAGCATGGTTGCCGACGTACATCGTAATTTAATTAAGGGCGGCATTTTTATGTATCCGGGCACAATTGATAAACCAAAAGGGAAGTTAAGATTACTGTACGAATGTAACCCTTTGGCATTTATTGTTGAAGTTGCGGGCGGGAAAGCAACCAACGGGCAACAAAGAATTTTAGATGTTAAACCTACCGAACTTCATCAGCGCTCTCCGTTATTTATTGGCAGCAGTTCGATGATGAAAGAGTTGGAAACGTATATTTAAGCCTTCTACGTTTTGCGTTAAGCCTTTAGCGTTAAGCCTTTATGCCTTAAAGATGAATAAAATAATAGAAGTACAAAACCTTGTAAAAAAGTACGGTGATTTTGAAGCGGTAAAGGGTATAAGCTTCGAAGTGAGCAAAGGTGAAATTTTTGGATTGCTCGGTCCCAATGGAGCAGGAAAAAGCACAACACTTGAAATCATTGAAACCCTGCGCCAAAAGACAAGCGGCAAAGTTTTAGTTGACGGAATAAATCTTGATGCGCAGCCAAACGAGATAAAAAAGATCATTGGCGTTCAACTGCAAACCTCCGGTTATTACCCCGGCCTTAACCTTAGCGAATTGATCGTTTTATTTGGGGGTTTATACAACCGTGATGTTAATGTGATGCAATTGCTCGAACTCGTGAACCTTAGAGATAAAGCCAAAGCTAAGTACAAGGAATTGAGCGGCGGGCAAAAGCAACGTTTTTCAATTGCAACTACTTTAATCAATCAACCTAAGATTATCTTCCTCGATGAACCAACTACAGGATTGGATCCTCAGGCAAGACATAACTTGTGGGCTTTGGTAAGAGACATTCGTCAAAAAGGTACAACGGTAATTATCACAACACATTATATGGACGAAGCTGAGGTGTTATGCGATCGTGTGGCGGTAATAGACAGTGGCAAAATTATTGCCATCGATTCTCCTGATAAACTTATTGATGACCTTATAGCTTCAGGTTTCGAACGAAAAAAAGAAGTGAAAGCTGCCACCCTCGAGGATGTTTTTATCCACCTTACCGGCAAATCCTTACGCGAAGAATAACTATTGTAAACCAATCAATCATTTATACCATTTATGAAAAAAGTGTTTTTATTTCCTTCTGTGTTAATGTTCGTGGTAACAACTATACATGCACAATCAAAAACCGCTAAACCAGCAGCAAAGCCTAAACCTGCAACTGCTGCTGTCAGTAGTTTAAGAACAACAAACGATAGTTTAAGTTATGCTTTCGGAGTTTCGTTAGGATCGTATTTAAAAAGTCAGGGTGTAGGCGCACCAAATTTTGCTTTGCTTAATAAAGCTATCGATCAAACCCTTAAAGGTCAAAAACCTTTATTAAGTCCTGAGGCCTCAAACCAATTAATGCAAAGGCTGGCTGAAGTAAAAGCCCAAAAGACATCAGGCGTAGAAAAGCAAAAAGGGAAACAATTTCTCGAGCAAAATAAAAAGAAGACAGGTATTACGGAAACGCCAAGCGGGTTACAATACGAAATACTTACCAAAGGAACAGGTGCCGTTCCAAAATCAACAGATACGGTGATGGCGCATTACCGTGGTACATTACTCGACGGCAAAGAGTTTGACAATTCTTATACACGTGGAGAACCGTTAACCATTCCTGTTACAGGCGTAATTCCGGGTTGGACAGAAGCTTTGCAATTGATGCCTGTTGGCAGCAAATGGAAACTATATATTCCTTCATCACTTGCTTACGGTGATTACGGGGCGGGCCAGGAAATTCCAGGTGGATCTGCCCTTATTTTTGAAGTTGAATTAGTGGGCATCAAAAACCAAACAGCAACACAATAATATGTCAGCAACTGAAAACGATCCCCGTTATCCGATTGGAAAATATTTGGTTCAACCATACTCTGAGGACCTGAAAAAAGAATGGCTGCGTGATATTAAGTTCCTGCCCAACGATTTGGAGTTAGCGCTCCAAAACCTTGACGAACACGAGTTGGATACGCCTTACCGCGAAGGAGGCTGGAGTATTAAGCAATTGGTGCATCATATTGCAGACAGCCATATGAATGCTTACATCAGGTTTAAGCTCGCGCTTACTGAAGATAATCCAACCATTAAAACCTACGAAGAAAAGGATTGGGCAAACCTGTATGATGTTTTCACTGTTCCTATAAATGTATCTGTTACTTTATTGCATGCTTTGCATCGGCGCTGGCATGCCACACTCGTAGAACTTAACGAAGGGCAATGGGAAAGAACTGTTTTTCATCCCGAGCATAAGAAACGGATTTCATTATGGGAACTGTTGGGCATGTACGCCTGGCACGGCAGGCATCATGTGGCGCACATCACTTCACTTAAAGCTCAAAAAGGTTGGAAGCATGAATAACGACAGCACGAAGTGGAAAACGCTTTCATCGGAATATTTATTTAACGACACCTGGCTAACTGCAAGAAAGGACAGGTGCGAAAGACCGAATGGTAAGATTGTTGATCCTTATTATGTTTTTGAATTTCCTACGTGGGTTACAGGTGTAGCAATAACTAATGACGGTAAAATAATTCTTGTAAAACAGTACCGTCATGCGTTAGGCGAAATATGTATAGAAACTCCCGGTGGTTGTGTAGATGCAACAGATTCAAATTTAGATGAAGCCATACAAAGAGAATTGCTCGAGGAAACAGGTTATGCTTTTGATACGGTTACTTACCTGGGACGGACATCTCCGAATCCGTCGACCAATAATAATTTAATGCACATGTATTTGTTGCAGGGCGGCAAAAAAGTTCAGGACCAAGACTTAGATCCCAACGAAGACATTGAAGTATTGCTTATAAGTTTTGAAGAATTGAAACAGTTGCTGGAGAGAAAGGAGATCGTACAGGCAATGCATGTGACGGCAATTTTTTATGCTTTGATGAAACTGGGAAAGATGAAGATTGAGATGTAGTTTATATCATTAGTAAAGAAGTAAACTTTGTTCCCATTATTTAAATATTCAACTAAAACAACTGAACCGATATTTTCATGGTCTCAGTATGCCCGCTTTATTCCCCGCGTCAGTTATGAAACCTGTGATAACCATAGAATATTGTCCTAAGTGCGGTTGGATGCTACGAGCAGCATACATGGCACAGGAACTCCTAACCACATTTTCAGATGAACTAAAAGGTGTAATGCTACAGCCGGCTGAAGTACCCGGGCGTTATACTATATTTCTTAATGACGAGATCATATTTGATAGAAAACGTGAAGGTCATTTTCCTGAAATAAAAGAACTCAAGCAGCTTGTAAGAGATTATGTTGCTCCCGAAAAAGCATTAGGGCATTCAGATAAAGATAACAGGAACACTAACACAACCCTTTAGTACCAGCAACAATGATCTCAGTTATAGAGGCTAAAGAACTTGTAGAAAAACACACAGGCCCTCTTTCACCTGTTGAACGCCCTTTGATGGAAGCGGCCGGCCTTGTACTTGCCCACGATGCTTATTCGAACTTTGATATTCCTGCATTTGAACAATCCGGTATGGATGGTTATGCTTTTCGCTACGATGATTGGGCGGGTAATCCACAACTATTGATAGAAGATGAGATACCGGCAGGCAGAACAGATAAAGTTCAATTAGGTTTAAACAAGGCCATGCGAATTTTTACAGGTGCGCCACTGCCTACTGGTGCAGACACTGTCATCATGCAGGAAAAAACATTAGTTAAAGGCAGCACTTTAGAAATAACTGATAACGAAATACAGAAAGGAACGAATGTTCGCCGGAATGGTTCCGAAATTTTAAAAGGCACTTTAGCATTGGCAAAAGGCTCTAAATTAACTCCCGGAGCTATTGGCTTTCTTGCCACCATTGGTAAAGACAGAGTTGCAGTTTATCCGGCACCTAAAATAAGCATTATTGTTACGGGTAAAGAAATTCAACAACCCGGTGCAGCGCTGCAACATGGACAAGTATATGAATGCAACTCATTCACTTTATGTGCAGCATTAAAACAACTTGGGATAACAAATGTTGAAGTTGAACACGCAGATGATGAACTGGCGCTGATACAACAAATGATAGCAAAGCATTTAGAGTTTTCGGATGTGCTTTTGATTACTGGTGGCGTAAGTGTTGGAGATTATGATTTTGTTACATCAGCTCTGCAGCAATGCGGAGTAGAGGAGGTATTTCATAAGATAAAGCAAAGGCCGGGAAAGCCTCTGTACTTCGGCAAAAAAAGAAATAAACTCCTTTTTGGTTTGCCTGGCAATCCTTCTTCGGTGCTTACCTGTTATTACGAATATGTATTACCTGCTCTTGAAAAAATGATGCAATTAGAAAGCGGTATAATTAAAACAAACCTGCGACTCGCTTCAAATCATTCAAAGAAGGCCGGCTTAACCCATTTTTTAAAAGGCCATTGCACACAAGAAAAGGTAACTATTCTTGGTGGACAGGAATCATATAAGTTGCAGTCATTCGCAACGGCTAATTGCTTTGTTTGCCTGCCTGAAGACACAGAAGAGTTTAAAAAAGATGAATTGGTGGAAGTTCATATTCTTCCCTCATAAAGCTGACATGGACCCATTTATTATTTTTTACGTCTTATTGTTTATTGTAGCATTTCTATATGCTTCTGTCGGGCATGGTGGCGCCAGCGGTTACCTTGCCCTAATGGCCTTGTATGGTATTGCGCCTGATGTTATGAAACCCACTGCTCTACTGCTTAACATCTTTGTGTCGCTTATCTCATTCATGCAATTTTATAAGGCCAGGCACTTCAACTGGAAAATATTTTTGCCGCTTGCATTGGCTTCGTTGCCACTTGCGTTTATAGGGGGGTTAATGGTTATTCATGGAGATGTCTATAAAAAAATTTTAGGCGTTTTATTACTGTTGCCCGTTATCCGGTTTGCTTTCTTCTCAAATACGGATGTAACAGAAATGAAAAAGCCATCGGTAGTTTTAAGCGTTGTTATCGGAGGAACTATCGGATTGCTTTCAGGTATGATTGGCATTGGCGGTGGCATTATCTTATCACCTATATTGCTGCTTCTAAAGTGGACAAACCAAAAACAAACTGCTGCTATCAGTGCATTATTCATCTTTGTAAACTCTCTGGCGGGGTTAGGCGGACAATTAGTAAAAGGTATTGAATTCAACAGCAGTATGATTGGCTATGTAGCTGTCGCATTGGTAGGTGGTTTGTTAGGGTCATGGTTGGGTGCAAGTAAATTTAATCAGCCTGTGTTGCGAAAAATACTTGCTACTGTTTTGTTGATTGCAGCTATTAAGCTTATAACTATATAATTTGACTACTATTCTCTCCGTCTTCCCTAAATTCATTTCATGGGTTCTGTATTGCTCCATCATCTTAAATCCCTGGTAACAAAAAATGCTACCCGATAGAGCAGCATTCAATGTATCAGCATTTGAACATTTACGCTTTAAAACTGTATCCATCCCTATATTGCCTTTTTACAAATTGATTCGCTTCGTCAAAATTCGTCACCTTCATATTTTCAGCATCCCATAATATTTTCTTTCTTCCGGGAAATGATTTGCCTGCTGCATCCTTTAAATACCAACTGCGTAAGGCAAGGTTTGCAAAAAGCACAGTTTCTGTGAGTGGGCCGGCATAATCAAAATTAGAACTTGTTTTGCCTTTGCCAAATCCGGCTATACATGCATTTACCCACTGAGCATAATGGCCCTCCTGTCCTCCCGGCACCCGCTCAAATTTTTGGGGAACGTTCACATCTTTGGTTTTTGCTGTAGGCAGCAACGTTGGTTTCTCACCATAACATCCACACATCATTTTTCCCTTTGTGCCTTCTATAATAGCGCCACCATCTGCATTACCCATAGGTTCTTCCGCCCCAAGTTCTTCAGGACGTTCCGGTCTTATGTTGCCATCCATCCAGGTAAGTTTTACATCTGGCTTGCCGTTCTTGCCGGGGAATTTCATTTTTATAGAGGAAGCCGGCGGACAGCTTTCAGGATGAAATGCAGGAGTCCACATCTTCTCGTAAATATCGGCCACGCTACACTCAACTTCTGAAGGATAGCCCAGACCAACAACCTTAAAAGCAGGATCAATTATATGGCAACCCATGTCGCCTAATGCACCGGTACCAAAATCCCAGTAACCCCGCCAATTGAAAGGAACAAAAGCTGTGTGGTATTCGTGAAACTGGGTTGGCCCTAACCATAGATCCCAATCAAGTTCGGGCGGCACTTCGTCTTTAGTAGTTGGATAGCCGTTACCTTGCGGCCATACGGGACGGTTAGTCCAGCACCGAACAGTATGAGCATCTCCAATCAGTCCTGCACTATACCAATCCTGCATTGTACGAACACCGTCGCCTGAAGATCCCTGGTTACCCATTTGTGTTACCACTTTGTTACGCCTGGCTGCTTCAGTTAAAATCCGGGCTTCATAAATATCATGTGTTAACGGCTTTTGAACGTACACATGCTTGCCCATTTGCATAGCCATCAAGGCGGGTACAGCATGCGCATGATCGGGAATAGAAACAGAAACAGCGTCTATGTTTTTCTTTTCCTTGTCAAGCATCTCCCTAAAGTCTTTGTAATAGCTGGCTTTCGGAAAAGCTTCGCGTGTTTTTTTAGACTGCCGGTCATCAACATCGCACATTGCAACAATATTTGCGTTGCCAGATTTAAAGAAATTAGCAATATCGCTCTGGCCCTTGCCTCCTGCGCCTATAGATCCGATATTTAATTTGTCGCTGGGTGCAACAAATCCCCTTCCCAAAACATGCCGGGGAACAATAAAAAAACCTGAAGCTGCCAAAGTTGTATTTCGAAGAAAGTTTCTCCGCGAAGGATTTTTTGATGGATTGTTATTCATAAAGCAATTTTTAAGGGTGAAAAGATCGGGATGAATTTAATGTAATTAAGCAATTTTTATTGAATGTTTTTAAATTTCTATAAGAATAGTTGCTTTTAGAGCATTAGCAATAGGAGTATCTTTACACCGTTGAATGTTATTAAAAAATTCAGACTTAATGAAAGTAAGTGTATTGACCTTTGGAGAAGTTGCGGATATTGTAAATGCATCTTCATTTGATTTAAAAGATGTTGAGGACACTGATACTTTAAAGCAGCTACTGGAAGACAAATTTCCCCGGCTTAAAGAAACAAGATACGCGGTAGCAGTTGATAAAAAGATCGTAAATCAAAATGTTACTTTAGAAGATGCATCTATTGTAGCTTTATTACCACCTTTTTCCGGAGGATAACATGCAGGCACAAGATTACGAGAGATATAACAGGCAAATGATTTTGCCCCAGTTTGGTGAAGAAGGTCAGCACAAGTTATTGCAGGCAAAAGTACTTGTTGTTGGTGCAGGAGGCCTGGGCTGCCCCGTCTTGCAATATCTTACTGCCGCGGGTGTAGGTGAAATTGGAATAATAGACGATGATATAATTTCTTTATCAAATCTTCACCGCCAGGTTTTATATACTACAGATGATCTTAATAAATACAAAACGGAAGTTGCTGCCGATAAATTAAAGCGTTTAAATCCGTCCGTTACTTTTCATGTTTTTACTGAAAGACTTACCAACAGTAATGCAATAGACATTATTTCCCGTTTTGATATTGTTGCAGATGGTACTGATAATTTTGCTGCCCGTTATATTATTAATGATGCATGTGTATTATTGCAAAAACCTTTTGTGAATGCTGCAATTTCACGCTTTGAAGGGCAGGTCGCTGTATTCAATCTTCTTACTCCCTCCGGGCCTTCCGTTAATTATAGAGATTTGTTTCCTGCTCCTCCTACTCATGCACTTAATTGTGAAGAAGCCGGAGTGTTGGGTGTGTTGCCAGGTATTATTGGTAGCCTTCAGGCTAATGAAGTGATTAAAGTGATAACAGGTATAGGTCAGCCTTTAATTAATCGCCTGCTTACTTTTAATGCACTTAATAATAGTTTTTATCAACTCGATATTATACTTAATGAAGAAGGCCGCAAACTAATACCTGCAAACATCGCAGCATTTCTCGATATGGATTACGAAGTACTCTGTTCATCATCTTCACATCCTGAGATAGATATAACTGTTGATGAATTGAAAGAGCTACAGCAAAAAGAAAAAGTAACAATACTTGATGTTAGAGAAATGAATGAAGTACCAACGATTGAAGAGGATCATCTTCGCATACCTTTACGATTATTGAAGAACAAGCCTCCAGCAGTAACTGCCAATACAATTGTTGCAGTATGCCACATGGGCATTAGAAGTGCAGAAGCAGTAAAAATCCTAAAGGAAATTTATGGTTCAGCGAAGAAGATTTATAACCTTAAGGGCGGAATTTTGAGTTGGCAAAAGTATCTCTATAAAAAACAGCAACATGCCTGATAAGAAGCCAAAAGACATATTTATTGAAGGTCCGGTTAATCCCCAATTCATTTCAGACTCAATTGCTCAGCATAGCACAAAAACAAGTATTGGGGCACATAGCATTTTCCTCGGACAGGTACGAAATGATGTTATCAACGGGAACGAAGTTACCGCTATCGATTACACCGCTTACAGAGAAATGTGTCTTGAAAAAATGCAGGCAATACGGGAAGAAATATTTGCAAAGTATCCCTTAACCTGCATGCATATACATCATAGTTTAGGCAAAGTGAAAGCCGGAGAAATTAGTTTATTTGTTTTCACTTCCTCAGCGCATCGCAAGGCAGCGATTGATAGTTGTGAAGAAGTTGTAGAGCGCATAAAGGCAGAGCTTCCTGTTTGGGGCAAAGAGATTTTTGATGATAGTTCTTATCAATGGAAGAAGAATAACATTAATTAAAGACGTCTTTAAATTAGTATAAATATTTACATGCGTGAAGAGGCTTTAAAAAAGCAGATGAACAACTACCTGCCTTACCTAAATACTAAATAACAAAAGCATTATTAACAGTGGTGAATACTTTTTCTGTAGAACAAGTACAGGATTATTGCATCTTGCAGGAGGAGAACTGCAGCAAGGACTTAAAGAAGAAGTATTGAAATGCATAACAACTTAAAACATCTGTTATCCCGGTAAACTTTATACCTTCCGCGCAGAGAAGCAAATTATGATGAAAGCTTATCCAGGAGGAAACTATGTATAATATTATTCTCTTCATCAGAAGATACTTCAACTTTCTTTTCTTCGTAGTGTTGCAGATAATATCTCTTGTTTTGCTTGTTAAATTCAATCAAACTCACGAGGCCGCTTATGGTGCGGTAGCTAATGAAGTAACCGGGATTGTAAATGTGCAGTATAATAAAGTTCAGTATTACTTCAATTTAAAAGAAACCAACCGAAATTTACAGGATGAAAATGCACGCCTTAGGAATTTGTTAGGTGCAAATTTCGAAAATGCTGACACTATCAAAATAGCTGTTATAGATAGTCTTGCAAATGATACTTTAGGACTTAGAAGAAAGTTTCTATGGTTGCCTGCAAAAGTGGTAAGCAATACTATTTCCTCCGAGTTGAACTTTCTCACCTTGCACCGCGGTGCTTTACAAGGCGTTAAAAAAGATATGGCAGTTATTGGGCCTGATGGGGTAGTTGGAATAGTGATAGATGTAAGTGAAAATTATTGCCGGGTTATGAGTGTGCTAAATAGAAATAGCCGGGTAAGCTCTATGTTGAAAAACGGAAGTGCCTCCGGAAGTGTTGAGTGGGATGGTCGTGATCCACGTTATCTCACCCTTAAAAATATACCCAAAAGTCTTAAAGTTTCAAAAGGTGATTCTGTTATAACAAGTTATTATTCAGTCAATTTTCCTCCAAACATTATGGTGGGTACGGTGCATGATATAGCGGTAGACCCCGGCAGTAATTTCTTTACAATAAGGCTAAGAACAGCAACTAATTTTTATAGTATTCAATATGCATATATTGTAGAAAATCTTCAGTGGGAAGAACAACGCAGGCTGGAGGCTGGGCCTCTTAAAAACCCATGAGCCATATAGTAAGAAATACCATTCGGTTTATAATGTTTATCTTAATGCAGGTATATGTGCTTAACCAAATACCCCCTTTGCACCAGTTTGTTACCCCTTACCTGTATTTTTTATTTATATTATGGTTGCCCTTTACCATTTCAAGATTTGTCCTTTTGTTTGTTGCATTTCTATTCGGGCTATCGCTTGATTATTTTACGAGCACTCCCGGTCTTCATGCTGCACCATGTGTTTTGATTGCTTATTTACGGCCATTCTTGATTAATATTTTGATAGTACAAGAGGGAACCGAGCAGAATTACACTGAACCTTCTATAAAAAGTATGGGATTTGCACCCTACGCTTTATATGTTTTCCTGTTAACCTTTATCCATCATTTTTATCTTGTATTAATAGAATGGATAAGCTTTGGTAATTTTTTGTACTTTCTTGGAAAAGTAACTGCTACCACAGGTATCAGTATACTGCTTATATTCATAACTGAACTGCTATTTTTTAGAAAGCAGAAGTTTAAAACAAATACAGCTTAGCTGCTTTCGGAAAACAGAAATAAAGTTTGTGATTGCAAGGGTGACGAAGTTTGCAGATATTTGAATCAATAACCTAAATCATGCTTACTGTAGTAACGAGTCCTTTTCCTGGGTTAATATCGCAACGGTTAAAATTAAGACAGGTATCGCCTGAAGATGCGAATGAAGTGTTCTTTTTACGATCAGATAAAAGAGTAATGGAGTTTTTAGACAGACAACCGGCAAAGTCAATTGAAGATGCACAGGAGTTTATAGAAAAATTGAAAGATCTCGAAGATAAGCAGGATGCCGTTACATGGGCGATTACCTTAAAAGAGGATGTAAAATTAATTGGAACCATTTGTTACTGGAACATTTTAAAGGAACATTACAGGGCTGAAATCGGTTATGTTCTTCATCCCGATTTTCAAGGTAAAGGGATTATGCACGAAGCTTTATTTACAGTTCTCGAATATGGTTTTAAAACGATGCATCTTCATTCAGTTGAAGCAAATGTTAACCCTAACAACCATGCATCTATAAAACTTTTAGAAAGGAACAATTTTAAGAGGGAAGGCTATTTTAGGGAGAATTATTACTTTAACGGTAAATTTTCAGACTCAGCAATTTATTCTCTTTTGGTGCCAGATTACAAGAAATAATATTTAATTCCACTTATTGTAAAAGGTCTTTTATACAAACAGTCCCGTGATTACTATCAAAGCACCGTGCAGAAATTAGCATACTAGCAAACACTGCTGCTTCAAAAGCTCATGTAATTTACTTATGCTTAAATACAGGAATCGTCTGATGCAACCCTTCGCCTATGAATCTCACGTATATTAGCCCATTTTGCAAAGCTGCACTTGTAGTAATTGTAAACCTATTCTTTCCAGCAGTTAATGCTTTTACAGTTTGTGCTATCTGTCTTCCTTCTGCATCAATAAACTGTATAACCAGGGTTTGTTCCTTAACGCTGACTATTTCTGCGGTTAAACCTCGAGACGCACTTATAACTAAAGGATATAATTTTACTACTTGTGTTTCCAAAGGATCAGTCAGTCTTACTGAAAGTACACGTGAATATTTAAACGTTCCATCCTTATCAACTATTTTTAAACGGTAAAAGATAGGCCGGCCTGGATAGAGTATAATGTTATCGGTAAAGCCATAAGCCTGAACAGAAGAAGCAGTTCCTGATGCTGCAACTGTACCTGCTACATTAAATAGTTGCCCATCAGTACTTCTTTCCACATTAAAATAACCGCTATTACTTTCTGACAATGTTTTCCAATTAAGGGTAACAGTATTTTTATTTAAAGTGGCAATAAAATCAGTAAGTTTTGCCGGAAGTGTTGATTGCATTACCGGTAGGTAAATAACGAAGCCAAGCAAAGGGTTGTCAGTTTGGTGGAAGATCCTTGTTTCCGTAATCGCTATATCAGTTGTACCCCAGTAGTTATTTTGCGCATAAATGGTATCAACACTATTATTGTATAAGTCAATATTTGGAGTGGCTGAATTGGTGTTATTGATGAACTGGTTTTTACCGTCATCTGTAGTATCCGTATTGTTGATATTGCCAATATTAGGCCTCGATCGTACCTGGATAGTGATACCCCACAAGTTCCACCGGATAAGGTTTCCTGTTACTGTAGAATTCTGCTGGCTTGTGGCGCTTCCTCCTGAATATGCTATTCCGCTTCCTCCTAAAATAGGATCCCCCTGAATATTGTTGCTGTCAATCTGGTTGTAACTGATCAAACTATTAATATTAGAACCACCGTTAAAAGTTATTCCATACCTGTTATTTTTTATAACGTTTCCGGTAATAATAACATTTGCATTGCCAAGCGGAAGAAAGCCTATGCCACCTGAATTTGAAGAGGCACGAAGCATCTGGTTATTCATTATCCGTACTGTATCATTTCCTGTAGCACCAAGGTTTATTTGCGGAACGTTCAGGTTTAGCGTATTATTTCCCCGGAACAAATTACCTATTATTCGTGGCGCATTTGCAATATTAGCTCCTCCCTGTATTGCCGCACGCATGTTATCAATAAACTGACAGTTCGTTATAATTGGACTTGATCTAAAAAGCGTTATTGCACTATTGCCAAAGATAGCAGTGGGCGTATTGTACCTGAATGTGCAGCTATCAATAGTAATGTTGCTGTCGCCGAGCCTTAGAGAAACTGCATATTCAAAGGTTAGTTTTCTTAAAACGGTTGCGTTGCTTGAGTCAATGCGCACGCCAAAATATCCTGCAGTTGTATCCATTGCAGTAAACGTAACACCTGTTGGCGGATTGATGATTAAAGTACCGTTTACATCAAGGTAGGTATTAACAGCAAACTTAACAATGGCATTCGAAGTTATAAAGAGCGTATCCTTAGCACTAATAAATACTGTATCGTTTACATTATATGTTCCCGAAGTAAGGGTTACATCTCCGCCGGAATTAGTTACGAGGTTATCTAAAGTCCATCTAACGCCGGTGCCTGGAGTAAAATAATTTCCGAAAGAAGCAGATACAAAAATAAAAGAGGATAACAATAAGTAGAATGACTTCATAGATTAATAATATTAAGTTTACATAGAGATGCGGTCGCAAATATATTGTAACTGATACAGAATATATTTGAGAAGTAGTAACATCTGTTGGAGCAAAGCCGCATTCAACAATCTATTACCGTCCTGGCCCTAAGTACATAAATAATTATAATCTGCAAAAGTTAATATTATGCGTAACTACTTTTCAAAGAACCTTTCATTACTTATAGTATGTTTATTGCTTATCATTCAAACTATGTTTACTGCAAATGCACAAATAAACAATGCACCGCTACGCTTAGCTGTAGCAGGAATAACACATGGACATGTGCCATGGATTTTAGGCAGAAAAGATAAAACAGATATCACGTTGGCGGGCGTTTACGAACCCAACACAGAACTGGCACAACGTTATGCAAAAAGATATAACCTTAATGCCGATTTATTTTATTCGGATTTAAATAAAATGCTTGATGCTGTAAAGCCTGAAGCGGTGGTCGCGTTTGGCTCTATATACGAACACATGGCTGCTATAGAAGCAAGTACGCCAAGAGGCATACATGTAATGGT
>MWWB01000167.1_pt1 | contig 14613 bp, 23 predicted proteins | sample 1047291 | NCBI WGS metagenome assembly MWWB01 (sample SAMN06349976, study PRJNA376086) | soil metagenome | isolation source: MS4-1 sample Antarctic (ecotone) soil | place: Antarctica | reverse complement strand
GGTGTTAATGCTGTTAATGCTGTTAGCGCGAAAACGGAAAGTAGTAGCTACTTTTTCTTACGAAGGAGACTTTTCGGATCAGGGTTAACAGGGTTAACAGGGTTAACACCTTCGACCACGGGTTTAGGGCTGGCGCGGAAAAGAGCGCGTCCTGCGGCTGGGACACCGGTGAAGTCACCGACACCAACATCCCTACCAACACCACGCCCTACGTTACTAAACGGTGTAGGTGGTGTAGGTGGTGTAGGTAAGCAGGGACCGTACCAACGCCACCAACGCCACCAACACCAATCGCGGGGGGGGCAAACGCTGTTGGTGAGGCGAGTCCACGACGTAATGAGGAGATCGGCATGACCAACGAGTTCATAGCGGGCAGCAGGCTGTACCCGCTCGCGGAGAGCATCGAGCGTGAGGAGAGCGTCTTCGGCTACCGGAGCATGAGGAGGCTGATCTGCCCGGTCTGCGGACACGAGAACGCCCACCTGGACAGCCCCAGGTTCCACGAGAGCGGCGATGGACACGAGGCGGGCTGGGAGGGTTGCGGCGACTTGGTCGAGGTTCCCGTAGAGGGCGAGTGCGGACACAACTGGAGCGTCTGCTTCGGCTTCCACAAGGGCGACGTGGTGAGCTTCGTCAAAGTCGCCGTGGAGGTCGTGGAAGGTAATGGAATGGTCTACGACTTGGAGGACTGGCTCACGGCCCGAGGTGAGGTCGATGCGTAGCCCCGAGACCGGAGAAGTCGTCGGCGTCGCCGTGCGGACGTTATGGGTCAGCGACGAGACAACCGCCCGAACGGACGTGGCCTGATGCCCCGAACCGCGGACCTCATGGTGATCCACGATATAGACGACGACGCCTCCCGCGAGCTCCTCGGCGGGCTGCTCCTCGCCGCCGGTAAAGGCGTGGAAATACAGTGGATCGACGAGCGGCGGGTGGTCGCTCTGATAGTGCCTTGCGACCTCGCCCTCGACCCCGAGAAGGTAGAATAGTCGCAGACGAAACCACGACGCAACCTTGTCCGTACAACGACCGCACGAGGAGAGGATCACGGTGCCCAGAACGAAGACATCCCGCCGGAGGGCTGGTTCCCTCGGTGTCAGCGGCGATCCCTCGCACGCGGTTCCATTATTCGAGTTGAAGCGGTGGTTAACGACGGTACAGATCGCCCGGCTGTTGGGCGTCAGCCGCCAGTGTGTGAGGAAAAAGTTGGAGCGCGGTCGCCTGTCGCCCGCAGTGTGTACGCCCGTTGGTTGGTTGGTGGCTCCGGGAGCCGTCGAAAGATGGGGCAGAAGTCGTGGCGGCCTTCCATGCCCGTCCTGTGGGTGCGGGTTGGCTACGTTCGCGGACCTGGGCGATCACCACCGCCGCGAGCACCAGCCCGGCGAGGTGGCCGCATGAGTCGCCGCTGTCAAGTTTGTAGCCACCCGGATGTACGCGACATTGATGCCCAAATGGTTGAAGGAGGCGCTTCGATCCGCGTTTTAGCGCGGAAATATTGCCTTTCCGAGGACTCGCTATCGCGTCACAGGAAGAATCATCTCCCAAAAGCCGCGATTGCCGCTGCAACCGAGAGCCGTGCCTTCGACCACCACCGCAAGCTTCATCTACTGGAAAAAGTCCTGTTCTCGGTGCTTCACAGCCGCTTGAAGGAGGAGGATCACGGGCTCGTTTTACGAACACACCAGCAACTTCTCCGCCACTTCGAGTTTGAGTTGCGATTGAGCGAGGTCGAGCAAATCCGCAAGGACCTCGCGGAGTTGGCCGATCTGGTCCGAGAACGGGAGGAACACCGATGAGCAACGATGCCGTGAAGCGGGAAATCCGCCGCCTTCGAGACCGGATTTTGGAGCGGGATTTCAGATCGGCGGCTCCGCCGTTGGACGAGGACGGGCTGCCGAACTGGTCTGGCGGCGAACCTCTAACAACCGAGGGCTACGCGAAGGCTTTGGGGGACTCGCCCGACGCGGCTTTGAGCGATGAGGAGCTTGAGACCCGACACCGGCTAGCGCCGTTCCGAGGAGTCTTCGAGCAACTGGACGCGACCAGCGAGGGTGAGGACGTGACGTGACCCGACAGCCTCCACAACGATAGCCCACGAGCAGAGGAGAAACGAGCATGACGGTAACGAAGGACGACACGAAGACGGACACGAAGGACGAAAAGACGACGGCCACGCCGAGTAGGGGTGAGGCCGCAGTGCGCCACCTCTACAAGAGAGCGGTCGAGGAGGACCGGAAGGAGGATGCAAAATTAATCGCCAGTGTTGCGAACCTGCTCGATCCCTCGATAAAGTTGACCGATGGCCTCCCGTTCACGAAGGCGAAGGCCGACGAGACCGAGCCCAAGAAGAAGGTGGACAGCGCCGAGGTTGACGGGCAGGCTGTTGACCTCACGCAGATGGAGGACGCCGACGCCGAAGCATACGCCGAGTACGTGGCTGAACTTGATGGAAGCGCCCGCCTCGCCCGGCACATCGCCCAGATGGAGCGGGACGACGAGGAAATGCGAGAGATCGGGAGGCGCAATGACGGAGGTTAGGACCAGGGACGTTCCTACGGTCGAGGCTCTAGTCGAGCACGTGCGTGAGGGTGTCGCGGAGATCGTCCGCGACGCTTTGGAAGAAGCCGAACATCTGCGCGAGCAGGCCGACGAGAAGCTCCAAAGGTATGACGGGATCACCTCCGAGTTGGCCGCGCTCCGGCTGGAGAAACATTCTCTAAAGCACGAGCTTCAGGACCTGCCCGCCCGCGTGCATGTGGCGGCGCTCGACTCGCTGGCCGTCTCTTACGTGGGCGAGGACCCGGACAGCCTACAGAGTCGCTACGTCACGGCCCGCGAGCGTCTTCCGGTAGTGGAGTCCAGGATCGCCAGGCTGGAGAACGAGCTTGCGAACCTCTTCGCCGGTGGCTCACGGCCCTCTAAGGTTAGTACCGATGGCGGACAGCGCCGCCTAGTAAAGCACAACGCCCGCGAGCCGATCCTCGACACCCTCAACGAGACGGCGTCCGCGCTCGAAAGGCTCCGCGCCGATCTGCCGGATGTGGTAAAGGACGCGAGTGACGATATTCTCAAGGAGCGCGACAGTCTCCGCGACGGGCAGAATCAACTCTGGGGACTCGCAAAGCGGTAGGAACATAGGGGCGCTGAGGGAAGTCCTCCTTTCCTCTTAGGCGAACGGAGCGGCTGAAAAGCTGAAAGCAACCGTCCCCTCAAACGATCCCCGCCCCGGTTTTTGGTCCCATCCTTTTCCGGGGCGGAGGTCCAACTTCCGAGAGTACCTATTCCCGGCAACTCGGATGCAGCATCGTGCATGGATCACCCCTAGAAGGCTTCCGGGAACCTCTTAGAGACGATCCTCGGCGCGGACCCGACCACAACATCTAGTGCCTGTGCATGGATATGCGCCCTCGTGGATACCTGAGACCCCGGTAACTCCACCCCGGATAGACCATGCCGCCGGAGGGCATAATACACCCCGCAAAGTATTATACGGAAGGCGGCACTCCGCTCGTCGGGGCTCCATAGGTGGTGGGGGTGGAGAATGCGCCCGTGGTGGAAGTTTCCGTGGTTAGGCCGGGCTCGGGTCCGCCGCGCGCTCGGGGATCTCTACCCGACCGCCGCCTATTTTTTTTGCAGAAACGCCGATTGCACAAGAAATTCGCCGCTAACGTCTATTTCTTGTGCAAAGCCGGCTTACCCGTAAGTTTGCTCCGCCTCGATGGTTCCGTCCTGCCTGTGGATGATCACCTGGCCGGGCTCTTGGCCCTTCGCCAACTCCTTGGCGTTATCCACGGCCTCTTCTTTCGTTCGGTGGGTGCTCGAAGCCCGAGTGGCACTCTCGGCTTCGACCTTCCATCCTCCCTCTGGGTGAGGCGTCACGTGGTAAGCCTTTCTTTCCGACATCCTTTCGCCCCTCTCTCGATGGGTTTCTCGTGCCGTGCTCGGCGTCTTGCCCGTAGATCTTCTCCCGGAAACCGCTCAGAGACCTTGCAGCCGGTTCGACGAGCCGGTCGCGAACGGCGCGGCCTCGGTGGCGATCCCCGGCGTAGCTGAGGATCGGTAGATCGATGTTGGTCGGTTCGTCCGGCTTTTTCGCGATCCGACCACTCTTTGCTACTCCATCAGCCCTGGTTCGCGGAGCCCATCACGTCCCTGACGGTGATACGGCCCCCGGCGCCGGAGCCCTCCAACTGAGAGAGATCCACGCCCATCTCCTGGGCCTTCTGCGCGGCGGCCTGCGTGGCGTCCGGCTCCTCCTCCTGCTGCTCGCCTTGCTGCTGCTGTTCGCCTTGCTGCTGCTGTTCGCCTTGCTGCTCGGCTTGCTGACCTCCTTCCTGCTGTTGCTGCCCCGCGGCTTCCTGCCCCTGCTGGGCGGCCTGACCCGCGGCCTGCTGAGCCTGGCCTGCCGCCTGTCCGGCCTGCTCGGTGGCCTGTCCCGCGGTGTCTTGCGCCTGTTGAGCGGCTTGCCCAGCCGTGTCCTGGACTCCTTGCACGGCCTGCCCGGCTTGGTCAACGGCCTGCCCTGCGGCTTCCTGCCCCTGCCCGGCAGCCTGACCGGCCGTGTCTTGTGCTTGCTGGGCGGCTCCGCCCGCCGCCTCCTGCGCTCCCTGGGCCGCCTGTCCGGCCTGGTCGGCGACTTGCCCTGCGGCCTCTTGCCCCTGCTCGGCGGCCTGCTGAGGATCTTGCTCTTCTCCCTGCTCGGCGGCCTGCTGAGGATCTTGCTCTTCTCCCTGCTCGGCGGCCTGCTGAGGATCTTGCTCTTCTCCCTGCTCGGCGGCCTGCTGAGGATCTTGCTCTTCTCCCTGTTCCGCGGCCTCTTGCCCCTGCCCATCGCCTTCCTGGGCTTGCTCTCCTCCTTGCTCCTCGCTGCCTTGGGCCGCCTCGTTCACCGCGTCTTCCACTCCCGCGTCCTGGGCCGCCTGATCGAGCGGGCTCTCGATCTCCGTGTAGGAGTCGATCATCTCCTGGATCTGGGCCTGTGCGTCGCCCTCCGGGATCTGCTGGGCCAGTTGCTCAAGTTGGGCGCGGTCGCTCTGGATCTTGCCCTTGATGTTGCCCATAGAGTTCCCGTAGAAGTCCTGGGCCGTCTGCAGGTACTGATCCTGCATCTGCTGCTGGAGGTTCGGTCCTTCGCTCACTCTTTCTTCTCTTTCCTCGCGGGGCCTTGCTTTCCGGTCCCTCACCTCGGATGGTCAGAGTTACTCCTTGGCGACGCTTCCGGTCCGTGCTGGGAGGTACGTACCACGGGGGCGGGAACCCCTAAACACGCTGTGGCCCGAGCAGCCCACGGGATCGCGAAGAGGGGACGCGGCTACTCATAGGGAACGCCGGATGAGCTTCCGAGAAAAGGTGCTCTCAGAAGGCGGGTGAATAGGGGCGAGAACCCGGAGCCGGGCGCCTACTTCACGGCGCTGTCGCGCTCAAAACCCCACGGGCCGTCGCGGCCGGGGTCGCCCAGGAGCTTTTCGAGCTCGCCGGCGCCGTGGTCCTCCTCGGGCGTGTCTTTGCCCCCTTTGCCGTGGAGGGCGTCGCCGCCCGCGCCTCCAAGCGTACCGCCGAGGATCTGCGGGTTGCGGTCTATGGCGCCCAGGGCCCTGTCGAAGGTGTCCAGGATCCTCTTAAGCCTGACCCCGAAGCTCGCCCGGGCCTTCGCGCCTTTGAGCCCCAGTTCGGCCTCGTCGAGGCGCGCGTCGAGCTCGACGTCTACCTTCACCACGTTGGCCAACTCCGCCAGCAGCGATGCCCGGGCGCTCAGGTTCTCGGCCTTTAGGACGAGCAGGTTCTCGGCCTCGAGGTTCGGCACGTCCAGCAGCACGTCGGGCTCGGCGCCGTCCGTGCGCCCTTCTCCGGCCGTCGTGTGGCCGTCGTGTGACCGTTGCTCCGGGGTGTCCTGCTTGCCCAACCCCGGCTCCGGACCCCGATCCGCGTCTCGCGATTTCGGTTCGACGACGCCGGCGTCGTCCTTCACCCCGGCGACGGTCCTCCCCCGTTCGTCCACGTGCTCGTCCTCGATCGGCAGGTCGGCAACGTTGCCGACCACGTCTTCGGCCACGACCTCGCCGTCCTCGTTGAGGGTGATCCGGAGGATGTCCCCGGCCTCGTCCACGACACGCCGCACGGTCGTGGCCTCCTCTGCTTCCCGCGCGCGAACGGTGGCCACCGACTCTTCCTCCGGGCGCCAGGGCCCCCACTCGTCCTCGTCGTCCGCGAGATCGCTCCCCGGCCAGGCGAGTCCCGCGCCGTTCCGTGCGCCTTGGGCAGCCCGCCCCGCTTGCGTTTTGCCCGCCGCCTCTCCCGCGCCACCCCCGACTCCTGGAGCCGCCCGCCCGGTCTGCCCCGCCCCACCTGCCTCATCCAAGAATCCGTCGATGGCGCTCGAAATCCTTTCGGACTCCGCGCCACCTGCCGCGCCGTCCACGGATCCCACGACGCCACCGACGGATTCCAGGGCCGCCACCACGATTCGCCGATTCGGCCTGGGGGACCCCAACTGGGCCTCGATCGTGTGAATCTCCGCCGCCAGCTCCGAGCGTTGGTCCTCGTCGAGCACGCCGTCGAGGTCGAGGCGATCCAGGTCCGCTTTGAGAGGGTCGAGCATCTCCTCCAATACCCGCAAGGCGCCCCGGCCGACTACGGGGACCGTTCGCGTGCCCGCGAAGTTGCCTCCGGCGCGTGGCGCGCCGATTGGGGCCGCCGGATCCGGCGGCCCGCTCCCCGCGCTTTGCGGGGGATCGCTCGGGGGATCGCTCGCCGCGCCTTCGGCCGCGCGCACGCCCTCGGGGGTCAGCCGCAGCAGGCCGTTGGCCATGCTCACCACCCTGACGAGGCGTTCAGCCTGCAGGCGCATGGCGAGGTTCTCGACCGCCCTCCGCTCCAGTCCCAGGCGCCGCCCGAGGGGCCTCATCTCCACGGGCTTCGCGCACGAGCCCCCGGCGGCCTCGTACGCGGCGCGCACGAATTCGGGCCCTTCGGGCGCCCGGTCTTCGCCGTTGGGCGCGCCCCGCGCCGTGCGATCCGGGAGCTTGAAGATCTTCGCGGTCTGGGCGGTGCTACTGGTGTTCCCGATGCCGTCTTCCATGAGTTGTAGCATAGCGAACAACTTCCCCCGACGTCGCGCGCCACGACCCCTGGGGCAACGCCGTCCTAGGGCACCAACATGTGGTCCTCACCGCCGTCCTAGCCCGGCTTCGGCGGCGGCCCGACCGCGCCCCGCCACTACGTCGTGAAGGCTCTTCTATGCGGGATCGTGCATGTACGGTTCCGAGAATCATTCTCGGAACCGTACATCAGTTACAAACATCTTGTAACGCACTAGAACGTGAACCATGCATACCCGTACTGATAGGCCACGGGCGTAAACCCAGTACCCACCCCACCCCGTGCGCTAGAACCCAGGAGGGTAGCATTTACCCAAGGTGTAAGCGCAGCACGTTCCCCGAACAAGAACCTCGACTACTGCGACCTGGATCCCGCCAACTCCACCCCGGATAGCCCTACCCCCGCAGGGCCTCGAATCGGGCTCTTGGAAGTATTATCGGAATAACCGGCTCCACCACCCCCGCGAGGATTTCGTCTGCGGGTCCTCCCGTGGTGATCCGGTGCTCGGATACCCCTCCACCGGGTCGTCTCGTGAGGCGTTAGCGTCGGCCCGCTCGTCGGTGGCTGCTTGGAGGGCCGGGACTCTTTGGGCGAGCGAGGCGTTGGCCTGGGTGAGGTTGAGGATGATCGTGTCGGCACGTCGGCGGGCCTCCCGCTCCTCCGCCAGTTGTTCCCGGAGGACGCCAACCAGGTCGTTGGTCTCGTCGGGGACCACCTGATCGGCGTCGAGGATCACCTTCACGGTGCCGGTCTCGTCGCGCTCGGATGGCAGCTTTCCCCTGCGGACCCTCATACGGACAGCGTCCACGGTGATGCCGAGGGCCTTTGCCGCTTCCTTGTAGTCGAGTCGCTGTGCGTTCGTCATCGCGTCAAGTTTAGTCGGTGTGCGGTGCCGCCGCTCAGGACCCGCAGCCCCCACAGATTCCCAACATCGGCTCGCCCTTCTCTAGCCCGTTGAAGTACCGAGGATTCCCGTAGACGCCGCAGTGGCGGCACTTGGCGGTGCAGCAGAGGGCACCCGGCACGATGGTCATGTTGATCCTGAGAGCCCCGTAGCAGGCGTCACACACCCTGACACGCTCGCCGGAGGAGATGCGGCACGTCTTGATCCAGCGGTCTCCGCCACCGCAGGAGTAGCACCCGCCCTGGGCCGTGATCGCGGACCTCACAGCGTCACCAGCAGCCTCAGGGCGGCGTCTCCGCCACCAGAGAATCGGGGGTTGCAACTCAGGCAATACATGGGCCCGGCGTAGTTTCTTGCGTTCGGCACCGGGGCCATCAATGACTTCTCGGTGTCGCCGCACTGGGCGCAACACTTCGGCAACGCCTTCACGGTCTCGGTTCGGGGTATGCTCTGGCTGTCCATCAGGTCCTCCTGTTGGGCCGGGCTCCGGGGGGTTGCTGCCTCGCCGGAGCATGGTTTCGCTTACACCCCTAATTATACCAACATGGCCCGGAGGAATCTACGGTGAAAGAGGCGTGTTTGCAGGGGATTTGCGTTCCTTCGTGGATTGTGCTAACATTATTGTAGCGACCGATTTAGGAGGCGGTGTTGTTGGAGACGCGGGACAAGCGGCAGGTTTCGAGGTACGCCCGGCCCACGCACGGTACATATGAGGTCCCCGGTCTACGGGCGGCGCGGATTAGGAGGGACGTGAGTCAGCGTGAGTTGGGAAGCATGACCGGCGTGGCCTTCGCCACGATTTCCCGGTTGGAGAATGGGCACCACAAAGCGCAAGGCGCGACCGTACTCAAGCTGGCCGAAGCTCTTGGAGCGCAGTACAGGGAGCTATTGCGGACACCATTGGAGGAGTTGCCAGACATGGATTAGGACGTAGAAAAGCGGGGCGGCCCTGACAGCCAATCCCCGCGAAATCCAGAGACCCCACCGGCGAAAGTAAGGAGACTCGTGGACAGTAATCTTAGGGTGAAAGCACCCGAAGGTCAAGCAGATTATACCCCCGCGCTAGACGAACGGCACTACCTGGAGCTAACCGAGGGCAGCGGAATAAGCCCGGAAATCGTGGAAGGCCGAGGCTACTTCACAGTCCGGCTAGCGGAAGAAGCGGCGGCCTTGGGCTTCTCCGAGTGGCAGCGCAAGGTTCCCGCTTTGGGCGTACCGATGTACACACCGGACGGCGAGATGGCGACGTGCCAGATGAAGCCCGATCGACCCCGGAAGGGTAAGAAAGGAAAGACGGTCAAGTATGAGACGCCCAGCGCCTCGAAGATCCGACTGGACGTTCATCCCTCACATAACGGGCGGCTGAGGGACTCAGAGACGCCGCTATGGGTAGTCGAGGGAGTGAAGAAGGGCGACAGCCTCGCCAGCCGAGGAGCGGTCGCCGTAGCCCTACAAGGAGTGTGGTGCTGGTTGCGGGAGGGGGTGCCGCTCGAAGAGTGGGCGCAGGTCGCTCTTCGTGGGCGCGAGGTCTTCATAGCCTTCGACAGCGACGTGTCCACGAACCCGAAGGTAGCGCTCGCGCTGGAGAGGTTGGCGGCGTTCCTCAAGAGTCGTGGCGCATCGGTGAAGGTCGTATATATCCCCGACGGCTCCGACGGCTCCAAGGTCGGAGCGGATGATTTCCTCGTGGCCGGAGGCACGATCGAGGGCCTGAAGGCGCTGGCCGAGGATGAGCTACGGGCCACCGGACAGGGAGCATATAACCTTACCGACCTCGGCAACAGCGAACGGTTCTCGAACCAGCACGGCGATGACGCCAGGTACGTCTACCCGTGGAGATCGTGGCTGACTTGGACCGGGCAACGTTGGCAACCTGACGCCGGTGGCGTGACGGCGCGCATGGCTAAGGACACGGTGCGCTCGATCTACGGCGAGGCCGCCGACGCGGAGGACGCCGACAGGCGCAAGGCCATAGTGGGACACGCCAGGAGTTCGGAGAGCCGGTCGCGCATAGAGGCGATGGTCGCGCTGGCCCAATCGGAGATGCCGATAATGCCAGCGGCGTTGGACAGCGATCAGTGGCTCCTGAATGTCTCCAATGGGACGTTGGACCTCAAGACCGGGGAGATTCGGGAGCATGCCCGAGACGACCTGATAACGAAGCTCGCGCAGGTGGAGCACGACCCCGACGCGAAGGCCCCGATCTGGGAGGCGTTCCTGGAGCAAATCCTACCGGACGAGACGGTGAGGGAGTTCGTGCGGAGGTTGGCCGGGTATTCGTTGACGGGCTCAACCCGCGAGCATGTGTTGCCAATTCTCTACGGGAGCGGAGCCAATGGTAAGTCAACGTTCGTGAACGTGCTCATGAAAGCGATGGGAGATTACGCCTCTCAGACGGCCCCCGATCTGCTGCTGGCGAAGCAGGGAAGCCACCCGACCGAGCTTGCCGATCTCTTTGGTGCGCGGATGGTCGCCGCCATCGAGGTCAACGACGGCAGGCGATTCAACGAGGCGTTGGTCAAACAGTTGACCGGCGGCGACACCATCAAGGCCCGTCGCTTGTATCAGGACTTCTGGGAGTTCGCGCCGACACACACGGTATGGATGGCGGTCAACCATAGACCCGACGTGAGAGGCACGGATCAGGCAATCTGGCGCAGGATCAAGCTCATACCGTTCACTACCGCGATTCCTCCCGCCGAGCAAGACACGGCGTTGCCCGAGAAGCTCCACGAAGAGCTACCCGGCATCCTCGCCTGGGCGGTGCGCGGGTGTCTCGACTGGCAGAGGGACGGACTCGGAGAGCCGGACGAGGTGCGCCGCGCCACGAACCAGTATCGCGCCGTCATGGACGTGCTTGCCGGGTTCATAGAGGAGCGGTGTGTTATAGACGAGCGGGCGTGGGCGACGTTCTCGGGCCTATATGCGGACTACACGGGGTGGTGCGAGGAGGCGGGCGAGCCTCCCGAGAGCAAGCGGCGGTTCGGTGAGCAGCTTGCCGAGAGAGGCTATCCGGCGTCCTCCGGCAGCCGAAATGTGGCGATCAGGCGCGGAGTTGGCCTAAAAGAGGGCGAGAAGTGTTAACCCTGATAAGGCTGTTAACCCTGAAAGTTAACCCTGAAATGGCCAGCATTAACACTCTCTGCGACACGAAACCCCTGCAAATCGGGGTATTTTCTTCGCGGGGTGTTAATGCTGTTAATGCTGTTAGCGCGAAAACGGAAAGTAGTAGCTACTTTTTCTTACGAAGGAGACTTTTCGGATCAGGGTTAACAGGGTTAACAGGGTTAACACCTTCGACCACGGGTTTAGAGTTAGCTAACGACGTAGTGGCCGTCGCCGTGCGGACGTTACATAACGCCGACGAAACACCCGACCTAACGGACGTGACCTGATGCCGAGAACCGCCATGTTGTTGGTGATTCACGACACCGCAGACGAAGACTCCCGCGATCTCCTCGGCGGTTTGCTCCTGGCAGGCGGTAAAAACGTTGAAATTCAGTGGTTATCGGAGCGGCTGGCGGTCGCTTTTATAGTGCCGCAGGACCTCGAAAACTCCACCAACGAGAAGGCGAACGGTTAGAATGACAACGACGAAACGGCGACGAAACGAGGGAGGAGGAGACGGTGCCGAAAATCTGTTCAGTATGCTCGCACGAGCGGCGAGTCGAGATCGACCGAGCCATCCACCGTGGGACCTACTCAAGTGAGATCGGGCGGCGGTTCAACCTCACGACGCCGACGATCTCGGGCCACCGCAGATCGGCCCACCACCTTTTGCAGTCGCCGCGTCAAATGGACACGGCCACCCCGCATACAGCGCTCAGCCTGCTTACTAGAATCTCCGCCAACCTGGACGACGACGACGCGCTTGGCGATCTTAGGATCGCCGTCGGCAGCCTTCCGCCTGTGGAGCGCCGTCTATTGGTCGAGGAGCTACGCGCCCGCGCTGGCCGGGGCAAGGTCCCCGCGATGATGAAGGTAGCCTGATGGCCCGCCGATGCTCGGTTTGCCAACATCCTGATCGCGCTTCGATCGACGCCCAAATCGCGGAGGGAGGCAGGAGCAACCGCGCCTTATCGCAGACTTTCGTGCTGTCAGAGGACGCTATAGCGCGTCACAAAAAGAATCACCTTCCAAAAATCGCGATTGCCGCTGCAACCGAGACCCGTGCCTACGACCACCACAGGAAGCTGGCGGTCTTGGAGAAGGCGCTGCTGCTGGTCTTCAAGCGCAACCTCGAAGCCAAGGATGATCCCGTAGTTTTGCGGACGCATGGAAGCCTACTGAAACATTACGCCTTTGAATTGCAACTTGCGGAGGTCGAGCAAATCCGCAAGGACCTCGCGGAGTTGGCCGATCTGGTCCGAGAACGGGAGGAACACAGATGAGCAACGATGTCCTGAAGCGCGAAATAAAACGCCTTCGAGACAGGCTGGTCCAGCGGGATTTTCGCGCCGGAGCGCCCCCGCTCGATGAGGATGGCCTGCCTGTGTGGGGCGACTCCGAACCTCTCAGCGTGGACGGCTACACGAAGGCTCTGGGCCCCTCGCCGGACGAGCAGTTGAGCGCTGAGGAGCTTGCGGCCAGGCAGCACCTTAGCCCCTACCTCGAAGTTTTTGAGCGACTCGAACGGGACGCGACCGAGAAAGCCGAGGAGGCCAGGATGTGACCCGACGGCACCACGACGGATAGAACAGCACCCACCTAGAGAGGAAATCACGAGCATGGCGATGCACCCGGAGACACCCACCACGAAGGACGAAAAGACGGCGGCCACGAAGACGCCCACGAGAGGCGAGAGTGCTGTCAGGCATTTGTGGAAACGAGCGACCGAAGCGGGGAAGGAGGAGGAGGCGGCCCTCATAGCGAAGGTCGCTAATCTGCTCATGCCGGAAATCAAGTTGAGCGCTGGTTTGCCGTTCGAGAAGCCCGCCGACAGCCCCAAGAAGGCGACCGTGAACACCGCGCAGATCGACGGCGCGGAGGTGGACATTTCGCAGATGGCCGACCAGGACGCGGCGGATTACGCGGCGTATGCGGCTGAGATGGACGGATCGGCGGCACTCGAAAGGCACATCCAACGCCTTGAGGACGAGGACGCCGAGATGCGAGAGATCGGGCGGCGGAATGCAGGTTAGAGAGGCGACGACCTCCACCGAGGACCTGCTAGCCGGAGTCCGGGAAGGCGTCGAAGAGATCGTGCGCGGCGCTCTGGCAGAGGCCGCCACCCTGCGCGAGGAAGCCGACGAGAAGCTAGAACGCTACGACGCCGCGACCGGCGAGTTGACGCGGCTGCGGCTGGAGGTCCACGGGCTCACTCACGAGGCCGCCGAGATTCCCGAGCGCATCAACCGCGCACGCCTGGACGCGATGGTCCCCAATGGCGGAGGTGATGACGCCGACGCCCTTGAGCGCCGTTACATACAGGTCCGCGAGAGGCTGCCGGTCGCGGAGCAGCGGATCGGGAGGTTGGAGCGGGAGCTTGCGGCCATCACCTCCGGCGGCTCCCGCCCCGCTAAGGTTAGCGCCGAGGGCGGCCAGCGGCGTCTCGTCAAACACGAAAGCCGCGAGCCCGCGCTGGATGTTTTGAACGAGACGGTCAACGCACTCGAAAGACTCCGAGATCAGCTACCCGACTTGGTGAAGGACGCGACCGGCGATCTACAAAGGGAGCGGGACAGTCTCCGTGACGGGCAGAATCAGCTCTGGGGACTCGCAAAGCGATAGGACATAGGGGCGTCACGAGGGGAGTTTCACCTCCGACCTCGATAGTTGTAGCATACATTACTAAAACTGAACTACGCTCCTACCAGGAGCGTATCATCGTGCCCGATTCACCCAAGTGCGTGGAAGGTTTCAGCTTGTTGAAAAACCCAACCCGAGCACGTTCATGGCCGCATAGACTGGCTATAGAGGCTCCAGATCGGGCCTCAGAGTCGCGAAACAGGCTTTTTTGGACCCGAATCGAGGACCGGAAGCAGCAACGGGGAGTTTTTCAACAGGCTGAGCCCTTCCACGCAACCCGGTGAATAAGGGCATGGTGTGTCTAGCGGCTTGCTCGTTACATGCCGGGTGGGCGCACAAAATCATTCATCTGGGGGTTGCAACGAACTATGCTATCACCTTATAATGCCCCATACATACATGCAGGCAGAGGCTCAGAGCCTCGCCCCGTGGAAAGTGGGCACCTAAGGGCGTGGGGAGCCAGTGGTGCAACCGGCTGCCGCACGGAAGGAGGTTCGTGCCTATGAGGCGCATACTCGCGGTCTTGACGCTGATGACGTTTTTGGTGGTTGCGTTGGCGGTGCCGGCGTTCGCACGGGGGGCCACGCAGATCTCGGGGATCGGTTTTTTTGCCGAAGAGGATGTCTGTGGTGACTCCGGAGGTGAGGGCGCCGACTATGCCGTCATTTTGACTAGGGACTTGGAAGGTTGTCTCTACACATTCGTCGAGACCGCGAAAAGCTCGCCCAGCGGGACCTACCGAGAGGCGGGAACAGAGCTCTTCGTTGCCTCGGATGGATCCGGTACGTTCGAAACGACTTACCGATTCGAGGCGAAGTACGAAGACTTGGCCAACCTGACTGGAAACTGGCCCTTAAACACAT
>MWWB01000166.1_pt1 | contig 14616 bp, 11 predicted proteins | sample 1047291 | NCBI WGS metagenome assembly MWWB01 (sample SAMN06349976, study PRJNA376086) | soil metagenome | isolation source: MS4-1 sample Antarctic (ecotone) soil | place: Antarctica | reverse complement strand
AGCCGGTGTAAGTGCCCGTAAAATGAATGGCGCCCAGTTTTCTTAGATTGGGTACAGTAACCTTCCGTATGGCTGGAATAAAGCTTGCCAGGTCTCCATAGTTAGTCCGTAATTCTTCCGCTTCTATATTTATAAAGGTTTCATTAATGTTTGGCAAACCAATTACACTAATGTCCCCCTGTAACCTGGTGGACCCTGATCTTAAACTTATTCCTTTTCCGCCCAGATCATCAACCTTCCCTTTCACCAAACCATTTAAATAAAACATTCTGTTGAGGTCTTTGATACCGGGTGCAAAAAAAGCGATGTCATCGGATGCGACATTGGTATTATTAAAATTAGCTTCCATTGTAACGGCATGAATAAAATCACTTAGATCGCCAATCTTGTTAAACTTCATTGCAAAATAATTGCTCAACTCACTCCTGTTTGTTTTTAAATAGAGCTTGCCAAACTCCATGATTTGCGGATGAAAACGAAGATCTGTTTTTAAAGAATGCACCATTAATCCGCTCCTTTCTTTTGTAGTCAGATCAACCCTTGCTCTGAAAGTATCAGCGGCAAACTTTAAGTTTTTAATGCTTCCATCAATAGCAGTAAATTCAAGATGCCTTGCATCAAAATAGCCGGCTGCAGGTGTAGCATTTCCTTTATCCGTTTTGTAGGTTCCGTTATCAATATTTATTGTGCCAAATGATATGTTCCAATTTGCAGGGTTCCATTGTAATGCTGCCGAATCTATTGTAGAAGTATGGATGGGAGTATAAGATGTTGTTGTTTTTGGTTTTCTGCCCTCGTAACTATATTGGTGAAAAAAAGGCTTTACTAAATTAAGCCGGCTGGCATTGATGGTTTTCCCTGTTAATGTTATTTCATTCGCATCAAGGTCAAGTGACTCTGCTTTGAGAAACAGGTCATTGCCTGCCCATGCATCTTTTTGGTTGAAGGCAACATTATGAAATATTACTTTTTTTAAATTAAATTCTATGCCCGCTTTTTTCTTTTTTTTGCCTGTTGATGACTGTGCAAAATAATCCTGTAGAAATTGATAGTTCCAAACCGAATCTGTCCGGCTAAAATTTATTATTGCATTTTCCAATCCAATGTATTTCAGTTCAGCTTTGTCCTGTAAAAAAAACCAGTCTGTAATTCTAACCTGTACAATACCGGCATATAAAAGCGTGTCTCTTTTTCTATCTTCTACCAGCACACCTTCAAGATTCATCTTGTTAAAAAGACCAAACTCTACATGTTTTATGCTGGTGCGGTTTTGCAGGTCTTTAGAAAGCCGCGTGGTTACCTGGCCAGCCAGCCAGTTTTGTCCCCATTCGGTTTGAACAAAAGCAATGGTAAGGCAAACCAGGATGAGTAGTGATACTATAAGAGCAAGAAATATTTTGGCAAATTTTCTCAGGACATTATCATTTAATTGTAAAAATAAACATTGGCACTCTTAAGACAAGCTCAATCACACAAAGGTTAAACGAAAAAAATGTGAAATAATGATGAGGGGATGTAAATACAAGAAATTTAGTTTGAAAATTAAATAGTTCAATAGGCCATGGTTTAAACGATGGGCTATTGAAATCGATAAACACTCTTATTGTCATCCCAGCCTTGAGCCGGGAACTCCAAAGGGTAAGAAAGTTTTTCAATACCAGTCAGCAGCCAGGTCTTTCATTCTCTGGCAATCGTATATTTTTATAAAATGTAGCATAGCTAATTCTCGCTCAACTATAAAAAAACGATCCAAAAAGGAAGTTATTGGGAGCGATATTTTTTGTAAAATGGTTGAAGCTTCTGATATAGGCTCACCTTCTTTTTTACTTTGCTTGTTGAATAACTTTCGTATAGCGCCAGAAATTAAATAGCTAATTTGAATATTCAGAAATTTTACTTCTTTTAATTCAAAATCATTTTTATCAAATATCGATTGATAATAATTTACAGGTCTTCCTAAACAAAGTTCTGTTCCTTTGACAGTTTTTTCAATTCTTTCAAATATATATATCTCTGTTTTGGTAACCCTACCTATTTCATTTATAATTCTTCGTAACATCAATTCATCAGTGTTATGTTGTAAGACAGTGGAAGTAAAAGTTAGATCAAAGTAGTCATTTGGATATGGCAAATTTTGGCCATCTATTTTATTTATTGTGACCTTTTTCCCATTTAAAATATTTTTTGAAAGATTAATCATTTCATCAGAAATATCCACGCCATGTAATTCTTTAGGTTGCTTTTTAAGAATTTCAAATAAGTTGCCTCCAGGTCCAGAACCTACTTCTAAAACTTTTTTATTCTGAAAGTCAATTTTATCAAAAAGCTTTAAAAATTTTTCCCTTTTATATCTGTAATAAGGTTCATCATCCCCGGCAATAATTTTAGCTTTCTCACGACGTGAAATTCTTTTAGCTACTTCGTTCCAATAAGGTTCTGGGTGATACAAAAATTGACAATAATTTTAATGATAAATTATATTTTCTATTTTTTCGGCAATAATAAAAGATATTTAAATAAATCAAAATCACTTTCCTTTCGCCTTAAAATATTTGCCAACAGAAACGCCAAAAATGCGGTGACGTATCTTCGGGCCGTTGTCGGCATTATTCATACTGCCTAACCCGTAAGTTACATGTCCAAAAAAGAAAAAGCCATTTTGCATTTGATAACCTAACCGTGCAATGGCCGAAGAAGTAAATCGTCCATAGTCTCCAAAGCTAAATTTCATATCGCGGGAAACCGCATCTCCGTTTTTTAAAACAATTTCTTCTTTTCCAAAGACAGCGATATCAATGGCAGGTCCAAACTGAATGAATGGATGTGAGGCTTTTTTGGAAAGATCAAAATGAAAAAGCGGGGCTATCTCTATTGTATGTATGCTAACATTATTGCTTTGGGCATCTTCACCGGGTGGAAAAGATGGATTGTTGAGTGTTACTTTATATCCTTTTAAACTATAATAAACTGAGGGTGCAAAATATAGCTGGTATTCAACTGGTATTTTAGCTGTAATGCCGGCCTGCAACCCGATTTTATAGTCAGTTGGCTGTTCTTTTTCAATCACTTCATAGTTGGCTGAAGTGGCTTGTGGTCCAAGAAAAAAACCTATTCGTACCTGTGAACTTACATTTTCTGAAATAAGAATTAAAAGAAGGAAAACAAAAAATCTATTTGCCATACATTACGATAAGCGATAAAAATAAGGATTAAGATTTACTTAGAATTTGTTTAAAATTTTATTTCAGTCGTAGTATGCTATTAAATCCCCCCTTTAAATCTTTTCCCACAGCTTGAGTGTCCTACTTCCTTCTTTAAAAAGGGGGAGGGAAAGACTCTGCCACTATAGAAAAGAATTATAAAGGGGGATTTCAGACATTGTGCTAAATCCTAAAAAACTTTTTAGTTCTTTAACTGCTCGTTATATTATTGGGATGATCTTTTAACAATAGAAAGAGAAGTCCAGTTGGTATCCATTATGCATTTAGCTACATATATTATCTGACCAATATGATAGCTATAATGAGCTATTTGACGATTAATAGCATCAATCACAATTAATGGTTGGTTACGGATGGTGATTGTTTTTAAAATATCTTCTTTCGACAAAGAGTGCAAACTATTTAAGCAAACTAACCAGCCGTCATTCCACCATTGCAATATTTGTTCTTTTGAAATACCGTTGCTTTCAAATTCTTCATCTCTCTTTCGCCATTCTTTCTCGCCGTCTTCTGTTAAAAAATTCGTCCAGCGGCTAAGCATATTTCCGTGCATATGTTTGATGATTATAGCAATATTATTGGAAGATTTATTTGGTTGCCAGTTGAGTTGCTCACTTGTTAAACGATCAATCGCTTTTTCTCCAAGTGTTTTATAATCTTCTAATCTTTTGATGGCACTGCTTAAAAATTGTTCTTCTATTGACATGGTGAATGGTGAGTGATGAGTGGTGAAAAAATTATGAACTATGAATTTCCAACTGCTTACGACCAACTGTCAACTATCAACTATCAACTTCTAATATCCCTCCGCTCCGTCATCTCCGCGGCCATCTGCAACTGCTTCAAACCTACCGTCTTTCAAAACTTTTATAACTTCTGTTCTGCCAATGCCTCCCCGCTCTTTTAATTTATAACCCATTTTTTCAAGTGGAGACCGTATTGTATGTGAAAATGATTTTTCAATATAAAGACTATCTGGTAACCATTGGTGATGAAATTTTGGTTTATTTACCGCATCATCAGCCGGTGTTGTGCAGGTTAGAATTACTGATTGGTTTTTTTTACAGGACAAGGTTGAATTGAAATATATTGGACTGGAAAACGCAATCATAAATTTTTACCGCAACGATTCTGTTTGGAACTACCAGTTTTTGCAGGATTATTTTGCAACACCATCAACCGGGAAAAAGAAAAAAGCAGGTATAGAATTTAACCTGAAAAAAGTTGTTCTTCACAATGTATCCTTTAACCAAAAAGATGCCTGGATAGGAAGTGACCTGTTTGTGAAAACCGAATTTCTTGACCTTGATGCTAATGAAATCAGTTTAACAGCTAAAACCATTAACGCTAACCGCCTCGATTTGGTTAAACCTTTTTTTTATCAATATAGCTATGATGGTAAAAAACCAAAAACAAAAATTTCTTACACACCCATCCACACTTCAACAATAGATTCGGCAGCACTGCAATGGAATCCGGCAAACTGGAATGTAACATTTGGAAGCGTTAATATTGATAACGGCACTTACAAAACTGATAAAGGAAATGCTGCACCGGCAGCCGGTTATTTTGATGCAAAGCATCTGCATTTTACAGCTATTGATGGAAGCATTAAAAACCTAAAGTTTGCTGCTGATACATTCAGGGCAAGAGTTGACCTGGCAACAAAAGAAAGAAGCGGGTTAATGGTTCATTCTTTAAAAACAGACCTTCGTTTCCATCCTCAAATTATGGAGTTTGACAAGCTCTTTCTTAAAACAAACAGAAGCGAACTGAAGGATTACTTTGCTATGAGCTTTGATAAAATAGGCGACCTGGGAGATTTTATTCATGCAGTTACGATGGAAGCAAATTTTGCCAATACTAATGTTTCTTTCGATGACATAGCTTTTTTTGCACCGGGTATTAAAGACCTGAATAAAACATTTTATTTAAATGGTTTAGTGAAAGGCAAAGTTGATGACCTGAGTGGAAAAGGAATAAGTATAAGATCAGGTAATACAAAGTTGCAGGGAGACATTAGTGTAATAGGGTTGCCAAACATCAATGAAACATTTATTAATGTAGAAGCAGAAGAATTACAAACTAACTATGCTGACCTGGCAAGCTTTATTCCAGCTATACGGAGAGTTACAGTACCCAATTTAAAAAAGCTTGGAACTATTTATTTTACCGGCACCTATACTGGTTTTATTAACGATTTTGTTACCTATGGCACATTACAAACCGCATTAGGTACGCTGCGAACAGATTTGAATATGAAGTTGCCAAAAAATGATATACCTGTTTATTCAGGTAGTATCGCTACTTCTAATTTTCAACTTGGGCAGTTTATAAATAATTCACAATTAGGTGTAATAGCTTTTACGGGTGATGTAAAAGGAAAAGGTTTTAGTTGGGATGCATTGGACCTGGTGATAGATGGCAACATTCAAAAAATAAAATTTGATAATTACACTTATCAAAATATTACAGCTAAAGGCCGGTTGAATAAAAAAACTTTTGATGGAAAATTTGTAATTAAAGATCCTAATGCTGATCTAAGTTTAAATGGTTTGATCACGTTCACCGGTGCACAACCTACGTTTGACGTGAAGGCTGATATTGTAAAAGCTGATCTGAAAGCATTGCAATTAATAAAAGAAGAATTATCACTCAGCGGAAAGTTTGACCTGCAATTTACCGGAAGTTCCATTGGAGATTTTTTGGGTAATGCCAGCATTAGCAATGCCACTCTTTTGCAGAAAGGAAAACGTCTTTCATTTGATTCATTAATTGTGTCTTCCAATTATATCAATGGCGTTCGCAACTTTAGGGCAAGGTCTAATGAATTTGATGTAGTTGTTAATGGGCAATTTGATTTGAAGTCTCTGCCTGATGCATTTACCTTATTTCTAAACCGCTATTATCCATCCTACATAAAGCCGCCGCGTAGAAATATTCCGAACCAGGCATTTACATTTGATATTACAACAGGCGTAGTAGAAGACTATATCCAATTGATTGATCCACGTCTTTCCGGTTTTAATAACAGCCATATTACGGGTTCGCTTAACGTGGCAGCTAATTCTTTAACGCTTGATGCTGATGTACCGCAGTTTAGTTTTAATCAATACCAGTTTAGTGATGTAAAAATGAAAGGCGATGGAAACTTTGAGAGATTAATTGTAACAGGCCAGGTAAATAATGCAGTAGTGAGTGATAGCTTAAGTTTTCCCGAAACGACTTTTACCATCCAGGCCCAAAATGATGTCTCAGATATCACTATTAATACAACCGCTAATCAAACAATCAACCAGGCTAATTTATCTGCACAGGTAAAAACTTTTTCTAATGGTGCTTCCATTTTATTCAACCCATCTTCTTTTGTATTAAATGGAAAAACATGGAGCATAGAGCAAGGAGGTGAATTGGATTTTAGAAAAAATTCTGCTGTGCAGGGACAGTTAGTATTGAGGGAATCGAACCAGGAAATAAAGATCAGTACCCAACCATCTGATGTGGGTGATTGGACAGACCTGCACATTGCTTTACAAAACTTAAACATTGGTGATCTGTCACCATTATTTGTAAAAACCAATCGCATAGAAGGCTTATTGACAGGAGATATTCGTGTAGAAGACCCGCAAAATAAATTCAATGTAATTGCTGACATTAAAACAAATGCTTTGACTGTTGATAATGATTCTATCGGGGATGTTCAGGCTTCGCTGTCGTACAATAATAAAACCGGATTGTTTACCGGGAAAGGAAATAATCTTGATCCGGAGCATATAATTAATTTTGACCTGGCCCTGGATTTTAAGGACTCCACTAACTCTCACAAGGATAGAATAAGTGTTATGGCAACTAACTATCCTGTAAAAATCCTGGAACGTTTCATAGGTAATTTATTTTCTGATCTGCAAGGTTTTTTAACCGGCAATATTGATATTTTAGGCGAAGGTGCCAACCGCGATTATGTCACCAAAATGAAATTAAAAGATGCGGGTTTGAAAGTAAATTTTACTCAGGTTTTTTATAAGATTGATGATACGGAATTAGAGATCACGGAAAATGAGATCAAGTTGGGTAATATGAAATTGCGTGACCGTGATGGAAAAACAGCTACTGTACGTGGAGGCATTACGCATAAAAGTTTTAAGAATATGGTCTTTGATATTGTGGCTGAAGTGGACAATAATCCTATGGAATTAATTAATACCAGCTACAATGATAATCAACAATTTTATGGCAACGCTAAGGGCACAGGATCATTAATATTGTTAGGACCGCAATACGATATGAACATGTATATAGAAGCCGTTGCATCTTACCAGGACAGTTCATCTATTACTTTGCCCCCATCAAGGTCAAGAGTAACCGGTGCAGCCAGTTTTATGGTTGAGCGTAAATATGGTAAAGAAATGAGTGAAGTGGAGTTACAAAGATCCACCAGTAACATAACTTATGAAGTAAATCTGACGGCTAATCCGAGAGTTAATATAGAAGTAGTATTAGATGATTTAACAGGTGATGTAATAAGAGGCAGAGGAACAGGTAACCTGCGTCTGCGGGCTGGTACACAGGAACCTCTTTCTATGCGTGGACGTTACGAAATTGAGGAGGGCAGTTATTTATTTACTTTTCAATCATTTTTTAAAAAGCCTTTTGTCTTACGTTCTGGTGTCAACAATTATATAGAATGGACAGGCGATCCTTATTCAGCTATGATTAGGTTTGAAGCTGTATACAAGGCTGAGAATGTAAACTTTGCTCCTCTTGCTTCCCAATTTGATATTGACGACGTGCAAAACTATAGAGGTGATGTAAATGTAGTAGCCATTTTAACCGGTGAGTTATTTAAGCCTACATTTAATTTTAAGCTTGAATTTCCGGAAAACAGTATTACCAATAACAATCCATCCTTAGCATTTGGCATACAGCAAATAGAAAATAACCCAAATGAAATAAATAAACAGGTAACTTATCTAATTGTATTTAACTCTTTTGCGCCTTACCAAAGCAGTATTACGTCTTCACTTAATGAATTCGCTTACAGCACTATTTCCGGTTTGTTTTTTGGCGAAGTAAATAAGCGTTTAAATCAACTGCTTTCAAAAATTTTACGCAATAATGATTTGACATTTAATTTTACCGGGTCTTTATATAATCGTAATCTTATTGATAGAAATGCAAGGGGATTTAATATCAATCAAACTGACCTTAACTTTAGTGTGGGTCTTCCATTATTAAATGACCGGCTTCAAATTACTTTTGGCGGCACGTTTGATGTACCACTTGAATCGGATATTGAACAATCCATCCGACTTTTTCCTGATGTAAATGTTTCATTGCTCATGAATAAATCAGGGTCTGTACGTGCTACTTTTTTTTACACGCAGACGGCAGATCCTTTAATTGGAGGTCCAAATCTCAGCACACTACGGAGCCAACGAGCGGGTGTTAAGCTTTCCTACCGTAAGGAATTTGAATCACTTTCAGTTCTATTTGGCCGAAAAAAAGGAAAGAAAAAAAATGAAGTGCTTCCTGTTGACTCGCCTGGAAAGGATTCTACTATTACTAGTCAGTAAAAAACGTGAGACGTGAAACGTCAGAGTGAGACGGGTTACGTAATATTAATATCCATTTTTCGCGTTTCACATTTCACATTTCACGTCTCATCTCAATCACTCCTTCTGCCATTATCAAATCAATGGGCCGGGTGATCTTTATATTATTTTCTTCGCCGGCTACAAGCTGTATTTTTAAGCCAAAAGCTTCTACTACAGAAGCTTCGTCGGTAAAACGTTCTTTGTAATCAATTTGAAATGCCGGCAACAATATTTTACTATGAAACGTTTGCGGGGTTTGCACCAACATTACCTTACTTCGCTCCACTGCTTTGTTTTCTTCCCCAATTAAAAACCGCACACTGTCTTTAGATGTCAGTACAGGAATAGCACTACCGGTTTCCAACGCTTTTTCATAACATCGATGAATAAGATCTGTTGTAAGTAAGCAACGAACGCCATCATGCACAAATACAATACTTTCTTTTTGAACAGATGCTAAACCATTTTTTACAGAGTGAAACCGTGTTTCGCCTCCGTTTGTAATTTGAATTCGTGAGTGGTCAAACCATGCATCTATCATCTCACGTCCTATATGAATATAGTCAGCTGGCAACACCAATATAATCTGTAAATCCTGGTAGGCGAGTAAAAAAGTGCTTATAGTATAATATAGAACCGGTTTGTCTTGTATCATTAAGAATTGCTTGGGCACATTATTTTCCATCCGTTTACCTAAACCTCCTGCCAATATAACTGCATACTTATCCATCCTTAATTTGAATGACGAAATTATGAGCAGTCCACGGTCAACATCCACTGCCCCAATACCAAATAACAACTACCATAATGCGAAATGTTACTTCTAACAATCAATTTTAAATTTTCCATTCTAAACGACCGCTTTCAACTGTCATCTTTCAATGATCACAGTCAACTACCAACGATCAATTTCCTACTTCTTTATAAATTGCAACTCCATTTAGCCCTTCATTATTTTTTATACCTCTGTACATCCCTGCACTGTTGAAGATCATAGCGCCATTACCTTTTGCATCCATTCCAATCATACCACCTTCCCCATTCAGTTTAATTAGTTTTTCATTTACAACTATATGCAATGCTTCCTGCAGGCTCATTAATTTGTATTCCATTAAACAACTTACATCGTAAGCCGCTACGGCAAGTATAAAAGGCTCACCATGACCTGTGCAACTAATGGCTGCCGTTTTATTGTTTGCATACGTGCCTGATCCAATGATTGGAGTATCTCCAATGCGCCCCCATTTTTTATTTGTCATACCACCTGTACTGGTTGCAGCCGCCACATTTCCGGCTGCATCGCATGCTACAGCACCTACCGTTCCAAATTTTTTTTCATTTATGATTTCTTTTGAAGGAACACTTCCATGATCCAATACATAATTATCTGAATTACTAACGGCTTGCCATTGATCGTATCGAAACTGTGAAAAGAAATATTCATCCGGCTCAAATTTCAATCCCTGCTTTTTCGCAAAATCTATGGCCCCGGACCCACTTAAAAAAACATGATCGCTATTGTTCATAATTTCTTCAGCGAGGCAAATAGGATTGCGGATGTTTTTTACCCCTGCGACGGCGCCAGCTTTTAAAGTTTTTCCATCCATGATGGCAGCATCCATTTCATGTGTTCCATCTTTTGTAAATACTGATCCTTTGCCTGCATTAAATAAAATATTATTTTCCAAAGAAACAACGGCTGCTTTCACTGCTTCAACAGCAGTTCCACCTTTTTCCAGTATGGCGTAGCCTTTGTCCATAGCCAATTGCAACCCTGCTAAATAATTTTTTTCCACTTCAGATGTTATTTCCTCTTTCAGTATTGTTCCGGCCCCACCATGAATGGCTATTGCGACTCTTGACATTTAATACCTAATATTTATAAATTAAAAAATCTGCTGCGTGAGGCAAAATTGCACAATCTTCCCTGATTGTTCTTAGGATAATAATAATTCGCATTCATGCAAAAGTTTACGTGCATGTATTACTGCAGTACCTACCTCTTCGCATACCAGACCACCCGCAATGTTGGCTATCTCTGCCATTAGGTAAATATTTTGAGTAGCGGCATATACAAGTGCGGCTACGGCAATTACGGTATCCCCTGCACCCGATACATCAGCAATATTTCGGAGATGAGAAGGAATAATGGCAGACTGACCATTTCCTTCATAATACACACCTTTATCTGACAAAGTAATAAATGAAATTTTATGATGAAGCAGGTTGTGTAGTTGGGAATGAATATTTTGTAACAAGGAGTGATTAGCATCTGTAAATAAAAGATTTAAGGCCTCTTTTACTTCTTTTAAATTTGGTTTAAAAAGATCGACACCTTCATATTCAAAAAAATTTTTTCTTTTAGGATCAACAGCAGTTAATACGCCGGCTTTTTTACAAATACTTATCACAGAATAAATAACAGCTTCTGTTAACACCCCTTTATTATAATCTTCCAGTATAACTATTTGCGGTTTTTCTTTGATGATAAAACTTTCAAACCGATTCAATAAACTTTGCTCCTCTACCCTGCTTAGGTCTGCCGTTATTTCTGCATCGAGCCTCAACATTTGCTGATTACGGCAAATTACCCTTGTTTTATTAGTAGTTAGCCTATTGGTGCTAACACCAGAATATTCAACATTGATCTTATTGTCTTCAAAAAGTGCATTTAATTTTTGTGCATCTTCATCATCGCCTGTTATAGAAATTACGTATGCTTTGCTGCCTAAAGATTGGAGGTTCAAGGCCACATTTCCCGCTCCGCCAATGCGTTGCTCTTTTTTTTGCAGGGATACTATTGGCACCGGTGCTTCAGGCGATATTCGTTCTACACTACCCCACATATAAGTGTCCAGCATTACATCGCCAATAATACCCACTCTTATTTTTTGAAATTTTTTAAATAAAGCTTCAAAATCTTCCATGAAAAATTACCGGTTTCTTTTATTACCTGCCAATGCTATATAATAAAGTGGTATTCCAATCAATACAACTATAAGGCCTGGCCATGTAAATTGAGGTTTATAGATAATTAAAAGAATACAGAATGCAAGTCCCAGCAAAATATATATAACCGGCAAAACAGGATACCCAAAAGCTTTATACGGCCTATCCGCATCTGGCCTTTTTTTACGAAGAATGAAAATGCCTGCAATTGTCAATATATAAAATAACACCACTACAAACGAAACCATATCAAGCAGGTCACCATATTTACCGCTTAAACATAAAATGCACGCGACCAAACATTGTATCCATAAAGCATATTCGGGTACAGCATTTTGATTAAGTCTACCGGTTTGCTTAAAAAATAAATTATCATTTGCCATAGTATAATATACCCTGGCACCCGCCAAGATCAGCCCATTGTTACACCCAAACGTAGACACCATAATGAGCACAGCCAGAATAATTGTACCAACTGCGCCGAATATTTCATTAGAAACAGAGAGTGCAATGCGATTATCTGTTGCAAAGGCCAGGTCATTAACAGGTAATACAGCGAGGTACATTAAGTTAGCTGCTACATAAACGATGGTCACTATCAATGTCCCAAAAAACAAGCTTAACCCGATATTACGTTGCGGATTTTTTATTTCGCCTGCAATGAAGGTTACATTGTTCCATGCATCTGAACTAAAAATACTTCCTACCATTGCAGATGCAATAGCTCCTAATGCTACCAACCCTGTTAAATTCATCCAGCTATCACCCGTTCCTTCGCCTATCCTGCTTGCATGTTGTTTAATGGTCCAGGCGTTCTCCCAATTGCCATCCCAAATAGCTGATTTAGCTGCAATAAATCCAAAAATAATTAAACCAAATAATGCCAAAAGCTTGGCAGAAGTAAAAGTTGTCTGAATAAGTTTACCACTTTTGATCCCCCTGGTATTGATATAAGTAAGAAGGACGATCAAACCTATTCCTACCAGTTGTGCAGCGGTGATCTTATACCCGGTGGCATCACCTATAACAATATTTCCGTCACCTAATGAAGGTTCTAAATAACCAAGAAATTTCCCAAATGCTACCGCAACTGCAGCAATAGTCCCTGTTTGAATAACAGCAAAAAAACTCCATCCGTATAAAAAACCCACAAAGGGATTGTAGGCTTCTCTCAGGTAAACATATTGTCCACCTGCTTTAGGAAACATTGCACTCAATTCACCATAACTTAAGGCTGCAGTCAATGTCATAAATCCTGTGATAAGCCACGCAGTAATTAACCATCCTGCTGAACCCAGGTCTTTTAACATATCCGCACTGACAATAAAAATCCCGGAACCTATCATAGAACCGGCAACTATCATTGTTGCATCCAATAATCCCAATGATCTTTTGAATGACTTATCTTCCTGAATTGCTTGTTGCGGGGTTAGTATCTCTTCTGACATGCAATTAATTTAGCGTCAAGATAGTATTTAATAGAATAAGATATTACTGCCATAAAACAAAAAATCCCGCTTGGGGCAGGATACATAATTAATAGGATAGATTATTTATTTCTTTTTTGTATAGCCTTCATTCAAGCCTTTAATTACATCAATTGTAATATTATAAGCTGTGTCCCGATAATAAAATAAGCCTGGATCATAAGCAAAAATGAATGAAAATTGTTTTTGGGAATTGTATTTTTTTAAATAATCTTCAATTTTTGTTTTGACATCTTTCATTTTACGCATGTAATAGTCCTGGTATTCCTGGTCAAGAGCCTGCTTACGATTTTGCATGGACTGCTGCATTTGCATTACATCTTTTTGCGCCATCTCAGACTGTACCTGCGTCATTGTTTGTCCCTGCGATTGATACTGCGCTACTTTATTACGATATTTTTTTTCTAACCCTGCCAGTTCAGAATTGACGGCATCTTCTTTCTTCCCTAACTCATTTTTCACATCTTTTACCATGGCGAAAGAATTCTCAATAGAATCCATTTCAAAATAGGCAATGCGGATGGGGGCTGACCCGTCTGTAGAAACTGTTTTTGATGTGGGAATGTTTGATACAGATGATTTTTTAGAAGAAAAGTGCAAATAAAAAAGAATCCCAACCAAAATCAGTAACACTAAATTTAAGACCGGGAAACCATTTTTCATGAAGCAACTATTTTGTGCAAAATAAAGGGCAAAACAAGGTGAATTCTGTTTAAGGCTACAAATTTTTCAAACACTTAACAGCGAGGTACGGCTTTTGATTATTAATAGCTAAATTGTTAACTAATAAAAGAATCAACTATGGGCATTTTATCTTGGATCTTATTAGGATTAGTCGCCGGCGCAATTGCAAAAGCATTGCATCCTGGCAGAGACCCGCAGGGTTGCATCGTTACCATGATCATAGGAGTTATTGGTGCTGTGTTAGGCGGATGGATTTCTACTTTGCTTGGATGGGGAAGGGTAGATGGCTTTAATCTTTACAGTATATTAGTTGCTACAGGTGGAGCTGTGCTGGCGTTAATAATTTATAATGCTGTAACAGGCAGACGAAGAAATTTATAAATTTATAATGCAAAAACCGGTAAGTATATACCTACTGGTTTTTGATCTTCAATTCAATAATTTGTAATCATTGCATTACTATATACCGTTTCCGATCACTCATTTGTACCTGAATAATCCCATTGAAAAAGCAACCGGGAAATATTGTTATTGACTTGTTCTGCAATAATTATGATGGTTATTTGCCCATAGCAGACCTTTTACCCTACAAATTAATATGGTTGCTAAAAAAGAAATTAACGCAAATAACCACTACTATTTTTAAGCATGTTATTTGACTGGGCTATGCTTGTGCTGCAG
>MWWB01000165.1_pt1 | contig 14673 bp, 11 predicted proteins | sample 1047291 | NCBI WGS metagenome assembly MWWB01 (sample SAMN06349976, study PRJNA376086) | soil metagenome | isolation source: MS4-1 sample Antarctic (ecotone) soil | place: Antarctica | reverse complement strand
ATTTCACCGCCTGGCGTGAGGAGACCAAAAAAGGCGAGTTAGGGTATACCCTTGTGCAACTCAACGGCCCGACCGTTCGCCGACAGATCGAGCAGCTACGGCCTAAATACGATCACATTGTTATTGACACCGGAGGACGTGACACGGCCAGCCAGCGTGCCGCGCTTTTTGTCTCAGATGTGTACTTGATTCCCTTTGCTCCGCGCAGCTATGAGATTTGGACGCTTTCTAAAGTACAGGCTTTGTTAAGTGAGATTCAGGGAAGCCGATCCGCACCCTTACAGGTTTATTCTTTTCTGAACAAAGCCGATACACGCGGAGCCGACAACAACGAAGCGACCGAAGTTCTGCGCGATAACGAAGAATTGAATTTTGTAGACCACTCGATTATCAACCGCAAAGCTTTTGCCACAGCAGCCAGTAAAGGGCTATCTGTTTTTGAACTGATACCCACCGACGACAAAGCCGTTACGGAGGTGGATGCGTTGTTTAGTCATGTTACAGGCATCAAAAAATAACCTTATGGCCGTATCAGCACCACCTAAGAAGAAGGCGGACCCCGCCGTTGCTGCCGAACAAACGGCTAAGGGGCAGGAAAAGAAAATAGACGAGATTATAAACCGGGGTAGTACGACTGTTGGTAAAGCCGAGTCGCCGGAGCAGATCAAGAACTTCAATATTAAGATTATGTCTAGCCAACTGGTTACCGTTGACCAACTACGCGCTCAACGGCCCCGTAAACCAACCAGTCCGAAACTGGCTGTTTCTCTTCAAGACTGGATCATTGAAGCGATTGAGGAGAAGATACAAAGGGAAAAGAAAAAGTATAATATTTAGGTTCATAAACACACCTATTTTAAGGTGTGTTTATGAACCTAAATATTATATCATAACTATCTGATTATCAATTTAAAATTGTCTACAGAACACCCCGTAAATTTTGATTTTTGTATTATTACAACTTTTTATCTGGTCGTTAACCCGTTCGCCTAACTTCTCTTTTAGTTGTCAGTTATAAAGCCGGGGCATAACTCCTTTTATTCGGTTCCTGAGTGGGGGTATTTGTCCTTTTATTCGGATTTACATATAGGGGCGGTCTTTTTAAAGTGCGGGTTGAATCAATGTAGTTTGTTCTATCCTTTGTGGTGCGTTTTTAGGCCCTACACGCTCCGATCTATTGATTTGCAGCCTTCACCTTCGTTTCTAAGCCAAACACTTTGGCGGTGTAGCTGCCTACGTTCTTAACCTTACCATCGGCGACTTTCACTTGCACGTCGTAGAGTTGACGGGTAACGACCTCGACCGAATGAGTGGCCAGCACGATGTCGGCTTGGTCGGGCCGGAGCCGAAACTGTTTGATTAGTCGCTCGTGCAGGCTCGACGTTTGAACCGGTTCTGATTTAGCCTGGTAGAATACTTCAAACTCAACTTCAACGACAGGCTTACGCCCCCGGCCAGGCCGGTCGCCGTAAATTGGCTTGTACTTGAATGATAAATCTGTATGCCCGTTGATTTCCTTAATGGCTACATCAAGAATATTCTTCTGGAACCGTGTCCAGTTCGAGTAACTGTCTTTCCCTGTTTTTTGGTCGATTACACTTAACATGGTTTTGAGGTCAACTAAATTACGCCTGAACGTTTTGTCCTTCATGTTTTTAAACATGCACAACAATTCATAGATTCGCTTAGCGTAGGCTGAGTTGAGCGAGATAGCAGCAACTAATTGAATTTTACTGAATCGCTGGTTTAAATCAACGTAGAATGGTCTTACCTTCCGGGATAGCTCAATTTCAATAATATCTGTTCCTTTTTTAAATTGGGCTGATGTGATGAAAGTAGCCTGTAAAAAGTCTCCGTTAGCAAGTGTTGTCTCAAATACGCGGGTCATTAATTTCTTAGTAGCCTGACGATACGGTTCAGCCTTCAACCGGTCCGATCCCATAATTGCCGCCATCTCGTTAACCGATACTTGATAGTACTTGTCTTCAGGATCACCTTTTCTAACCTGAGCAACTACCATGTACAGAATGTTCTTTTCAGCCTCGGTCATTTCATAACGAGCTACTGTTAAGACATTATCTTGCCATATTTCAACAGACTTATTCATCTTGACTTGATTTACAGACAAATATAAAAAGTAAAATTTATAAAGTATATTTCCTTTAAAAGTTAACTATTAAAGAGTCCAAACCTTACTTTATTAAGCCTGTTTCTGGGTCTAAACCTTACTTTATTAAGCCTGTTTCTGGGTCTAAACCTTACTTTATTAGGGTCTAAACCTTACTTTATTAAAGTTATCCACAGCGTAAGTCTTTAGTAATCAGGGAGTTATTTGCTAAATTTTCGCCTTACAAGTGTTTAACAAGAGATATTGATAATACACAAGCACTTGTTGTCGAAAAAAGTGGCTTGAAAAATCAGTTTTTAGGGTGGCTGACGCGACCGAAAAACTAACCACTGAGAGTCTGCCAATGAGCAGATCAAAAATCAAATTGGAAAGGGAAGAAAAAAGCAAAAAACTAAAGGGAGCAGAGGGGGTGGCAACTATAAATTTAGTTAAACGTCGATTTCTTACTAACTTCTATCCTACTGATTAGGTCCAAGGGAACAGCCGCAGCGGTGGCCAGCTTTACCCCCCCCCCTGTAGTATTCCAATCAATCCCTCAGCACAAGACAGGGGAAAAAATAAAAGACCACTTGCAAGGAAGCCATCCGGTTGCGTAACTTGCTCGCGAATAAAGCAAGCCATGACTTTGTAGCTACAAACCTTCCTATCGGTCGGTTTTTCGCCACAAAGTCAGCCTTTCGTTACGCAAGCTTACGAAAGACCCGTCTTGCAAGTATTCCTCTTGACCCCCTTTCACATGCCTGAAAACAAGGTTATCACGATGCGTTTTCGGGCCAGCACTACCGATAAGAAACACATTGAGGACAAGGCTAAAGTAGCCGGGTTGACTGTCAGTGAGTACGTGCGACGGGTGGCCATTGGCCAGTCCATGCAAGAGCGGCTACCCGCCGATCTACGGCAGGTCATTGTCGGCGTGGCCAACAACCTGAACCAGCTCACTCGCTACGCTCATCTTCGGGAGTTCGACGATCAGGCTATCCAGACAATTTTGCTCCAGTTAAAAGCCGCTCTGCAATGATTGCCAAAACGACTACTGGGAAGAGTTTCGGTCCCGCCCTGGAGTATGGGGCGGGTCTGAAGGAAGGGAAAGAACATAAACCTTCGCAGTTGTTGGGCGCGTCGAACTTAGGGGCACGTGATCCGCAGGGTATGGCCGCTGAGATGATGGCTGTGGCTGATGGTAGTCGGTGCCAAAGTCCGGTCTGGCATACCTCCCTGAATTGGCCGAGGGGGGAGGAAGTCCAGAAGGAGCAGCTACTACGGGCCGCGTCGGAGTATTGCCGCCAGATGGGAGCCGACCCCACCCGTCACCAGGTAGCCATCTACCAGCACCACGACCGCCCCCACACCCACATTCACATCTACATTAACCGCGTCCCAATGGACGGAGGCCCCGCGCTGGATACGAGCCACAACTACGCCCGGAATGTGACCGTTTGCCAGGCCATTACCCAGCAGTTAGGCATGAGGAAACTACCGGAGCAACGTCAGAGCCTGAACGACCATAACCCCCATAAACAGAGCACCCGCGAATACGTGCAGGAGACGCTGAAAACAACGCTTGCCAACCCTCAGATAACAACGGTCGAGCAATTGAGCGAACAACTACGATTGAAAGGCGTGGAGAGCCAGTTTAAGCGCGACAGTAAGGGAGTGTTGGTGGGGTGCAGCTTTCGCTACGACGAAACGGCCGTAAAAGGGAGCGAAGTAGGCCACAAGGCCAAGCAGATTGGCCAGCAGTTGAGTTTAAACCAGCAGGAGCAGAATCAGAGCCAAACGGCCTGGGATGCTTTATTTAAGGGCTATACAGCCGCCACCGAGAAAGACCGCTGGAATGAGCTTACAACTGGCTACCAGCAGACGAAGAGTGAAGAATTAAAGCAGAACATCGCCAAGCAGCAGAACGCCCCGGAAATCGAAGAAAAACAGCAAAGAAAACCCAAGCAAGGGTTAGGACTATGAACCCACAGGATTTATTCAACGACATTAAGGCCATCAAAGCCCAATTAGACGAGTTAAGCAAACGACCAGCCCCGGCCACCGCCGAACAGTTAAAGCAGGTCAATAACCGGGCTATCACGCTAGACGCTAAAGATTTCGCCCAGCATGTACTACCCGATTTAAAGAAGGGATTACCCGATACGGCTGCCATCAAAAAAGCGGCTGATGAAGCGGCTACTCGTATTACGCAGACCGCCGATCAAGCGGCTAAAACCATTAACCACGCTACGCAGGGGGTTCCCCGTCAGGTACGGGTGACGGGTGATATTTACGGGTTTACTACTTTCTATGCTGCTATAGCCTACGGATTGGTATTGTTGTTAGTCGTCTTTAGCGCTTGGCTACTCTGTGACTACTACCGGGAACAGGCCCAAGAAACGGTTATCTATAAACAAGCGCAAGAGGTAATTCGAGAACGCGATTATTACTATAGCCAAATCCAAGATTACAAGCGCAATAACTCAAAATATTCCCGACTATTCCCAGCTTATGACGACAAAGGGTTTTGGGATCAATTCAACAAACCCTGACTTAAATTGCACAACGTTTTGGGGCTTGGCGAAGTGGGGGAAATAGAAGCACAAATGTTCAGTTTATCACAAATGCTAAATAGAAGTACAAATGTTCAATTCAGCACTTCTGCCCCCATTTTGCCAAACCCTTGTTAGGTGCTGGCGTTCTGTCTGTCGATGCTGTTTTGTCGATGTTTACTAATGTCTTTGTTCATGGATATAGCGCAAAGCTGATAGAAATATCAATGATAACACTTCTATCAGCTATTTTACAAAGATACGGGAGAACTCTGTATTAACCCATTGAATGGAATCCTACCTTGTTTCCTTCTGTGTCGATAAAAAGTGCAATAAAGCCCCTGTTGTCACCAATAGCAGTTTTCGGCAGAATAACTGTTCCACCGGCACTTTCTACTCTGCCTAATGGAACTGAAAGGTCATTTCCGCCATCTAAGTATACAGTTGTGCCGGTCATTGCAGGAACATAGTTTTCACCGCAAGCAATTGCTCCGCCAAATCCGCCTTTTTGTGGATCAGACGGTAAATATGCATATTGCATATTAGGATTAGGGTCGTCATGAATTTGAGCATCTAAAACTTTTGCATAAAAAGTCTTTGCTCTTTCGAAATCTGTAGCTGGTATTTCAAACCAATTTAGAGAGTTTACCATGTTTATTAAAGTTTATATGAGTGTTTATTGTTTTTACTTTTTTTGTTGTTAAGGAATTAGCACAATTTTACCTGTTGTTTTCCTGTTTTCCATTTGTCTGTGTGATTCGGAAGCGTCTTTTAAAGGGAAGGTTTGTCCGATGTGAACTTTTAGTTTTCCTGTTGCAGCTTGCGAAAACAAATATTGATAAGCTTCCTGCATTAAATCTGGTTTTACAAAATAACTTGCTAATCCAAAACCCTGTAAAATAAGGTTGTCATTTATAAGTGTGAAGGCATCAATTGATGTAGATCCGCCACTTGCATTTCCAAAGTTTATCAGCCTACCAAAGGGCGTAAGGCAACTAAAGCTAGTTTGCAAAATTTCGCCTCCTGTACCATCTAAAATTAAATCAACACCTTTTCCTCCTGTAGCGTCCTTTACTTTTTGAACCCAGTTAGATTCTGTATAATTTATTAATTCATCTGCACCCAACGATTTGGCAACAGCAAGTTTTTCAACATTACTTGCGGTTGCAATTATTTTACCTGCTCCCATTTGCTTTGCAATTTGAACTAGTAATGTACCCACACCACCAGCTGCTGAATGTATCAGAACAGTTTGTCCAGGTTGTAATTTCGCTCCGTCTTTCAACATCAGGTATGCGGTAAGGCCTTGAACTTGCAATGCCAAAGATTCTTGGGCAGAGATAGTAGGCGGAATAACTGCTGCCAAATAAGAGGGTGTAACAGCATATTGAGCATACCCTCCGCCACCAGGAAGCATAGCAACTACACGATCTCCTAAGGAAATATTTTCGACACCTTTTCCAAGCTCGGTAACTATTCCTGCCACTTCATAACCGGGTAAATAAGGTAAAGAGGTGGGGACTACATTTTTATTTTGTCTTTGCAAGCTGTCAGCAAAATTCACCCCTGATGCTTCTACTTTAATTACAATTTGCCCATCGCCTGCAGAAGGCATTGGTACATCATGTAAGATCAACTTTTCAGGACCTCCAAATTCATTTACTATTATCTGGTTCATTGTTTTCATCGTTTTTATTTTTTAGTTGTTAATATTAAGGTTTACCTGATGTGATTTTGCCCAATCCAACAATATGTCTTTCTGTGCTTTGTTTTTACCGTTGGAATCCCGCGTGGTGGCATAAACCGTATGCCCATTTTCGGCAAGTAGTTTGGCGGTGATGTTGCCGAAACCTGTACTTGCTCCTGTAATTAGAATGATTTTACTTGACATATTTTTTAGTTTTATTTACCTTTGTAGTGCAAATATCTAATGTAAAAATTAAATACACAAGTATAACAGTAAAACTGAGTAAGTATGAAAAACAATACTAATGTTGATAATCAAGCAGTTAAAAGTAGAAAAAATTTTATTTTTGATGAAAATTCTTGTCCCGTAACTGCTACGATGAAAGTTTTGGGAGGCAAATGGAAGCCTATCCTAATCAATGCTATATACCTTACTTCCCCAGCTCGGTTTGGCGAATTGAAGCGCAGTGTAAAAGGTATCACCCAATCTATGCTTACACAACAGCTTAGAGAGTTAGAAGATGATGGATTAATTAGTAGAAAAATTTATGCAGAAATCCCTCCAAAAGTAGAATACACTTTAACGGAGTTTGGGATGACATTATCCCCAGTTATGCAATCAATGGCGAAATGGGGAGAAGAGTATAGGATAAATAAGCAAAAAGGGTGAAGTGAAATAAAAAAGTTAGAGGTAATTGTCTTGTCTTTGTAATTCGTCTTAATTGCGATTGGGTAAAATTAAATGTGCTGCAATCTGTGTCAGCTTGTGCGGTTGCATTGCAGCTCTTTTAATTTTGCGAAGCGTTGGCATTTTGTCTGCCAGTTTATGTTTGCTTACTGTCAGTTGTGTCGTCCGCTACGCTTGCACCTAACTCCTAAATATACGAAAGTTTTGTCGTACTTTCTGTATTGTTTTGTGTTTCAACAATATTGAGTTGTACTTTAACTGTCACACTTTTCGTATTGTCAGTACCACTGGCTTGCAAGTATATATAATATGTTTGTGTAGATAGATATAATCTTATGGCTGTTTGCACCTGAAACCAGCTTGAAATAACATAATATCGGCAAAGTATAATGTCCGGCCTCGTTCAGCAGGTAGCCGGACGTTGTACTTTGCGAAGAGTCGTTTTATAATAAATTTTATGTTAAGGGATTAATCAGCGAAACCGGACAGAACGGCAGATAATCTCTACTCTTAGAAAAGTGCAATGAAGAGTAGAGGTAAAAAAGGTTGATGACTGAGATTTGAACAAAGCAGCGCTTATAGCTGAACTTTCCGTGGCTGCGATTGTTCCCATTTTGGGAGCATTTTTGGGCACAATGAGATTGATCGCTAAGAAGACCATTGTCAATTTTTACACGGTTCATTCCACGGCAAAAGGAAGTTTAGAAGCCTTTGCCGAGGAGGTAAAAGCAGCTAATTGGAACAAGCCCAGCGACGTTATCGAAGCGTATCCCAGCGCTGACGTTATAACTGGTAAACGGTTCGTCTTCAACATAAAGGGAAATTCGTATCGACTCGTTGCTGATATCGAGTTTCGGCTAAGTCAGATATATATTGTCTGGATCGGTACCCACGCTGAGTACAGTAAGATAGACGTAAAGACCATCAGCTATGTTAAAAGTGATTAAGAACGAGCGGGAATATGAGGACGCTTTAGCGCGTGTTTACAATCTCATGCAAATGGATCTGGCTGACGACTCACCAGAATTAGACGAGTTGGAGGCTCTTTCGTTGTTCATCGAACACTACGAAGACAAGCACTACCCGATTGCCTTGCCAAGTCCAATAGATGCCATTACATTCAGGCTGGAGCAGTTGGGAAAGGAAAAAAGCGAGCTAGCCAAGATACTGGGAACTCGTGCCCGGCAGTCAGAAATACTAAGTGGAAAACGAAAGCTCAGCTTAGAAATGATTCGCAAGCTTCATGCTATACTGGGTATCCCCGCTGAAAGCTTGATTGCCGCCTACTAAATAATTACACCTATTTGTTAGTGTGCTTTCACACCTTAAATTAGGTTATATTTGGCACCACAAAGTACACCATGAAAGGGCAGATAAACGTATGATTTTCACCGTAGGAGGTATTAAAGGCGGTACAGGTAAGACTACTATATCAACGAATCTTGCTGTATGGTTATCTCAACGAGGAGCAGACGTTTTGTTAGTAGATGCAGACGAGCAAGAGAGTGCCAGTGATTTCACCGCCTGGCGTGAGGAGACCAAAAAAGGCGAGTTAGGGTATACCCTTGTGCAACTCAACGGCCCGACCGTTCGCCGACAGATCGAGCAGCTACGGCCTAAATACGATCACATTGTTATTGACACCGGAGGACGTGACACGGCCAGCCAGCGTGCCGCGCTTTTTGTCTCAGATGTGTACTTGATTCCCTTTGCTCCGCGCAGCTATGAGATTTGGACGCTTTCTAAAGTACAGGCTTTGTTAAGTGAGATTCAGGGAAGCCGATCCGCACCCTTACAGGTTTATTCTTTTCTGAACAAAGCCGATACACGCGGAGCCGACAACAACGAAGCGACCGAAGTTCTGCGCGATAACGAAGAATTGAATTTTGTAGACCACTCGATTATCAACCGCAAAGCTTTTGCCACAGCAGCCAGTAAAGGGCTATCTGTTTTTGAACTGATACCCACCGACGACAAAGCCGTTACGGAGGTGGATGCGTTGTTTAGTCATGTTACAGGCATCAAAAAATAACCTTATGGCCGTATCAGCACCACCTAAGAAGAAGGCGGACCCCGCCGTTGCTGCCGAACAAACGGCTAAGGGGCAGGAAAAGAAAATAGACGAGATTATAAACCGGGGTAGTACGACTGTTGGTAAAGCCGAGTCGCCGGAGCAGATCAAGAACTTCAATATTAAGATTATGTCTAGCCAACTGGTTACCGTTGACCAACTACGCGCTCAACGGCCCCGTAAACCAACCAGTCCGAAACTGGCTGTTTCTCTTCAAGACTGGATCATTGAAGCGATTGAGGAGAAGATACAAAGGGAAAAGAAAAAGTATAATATTTAGGTTCATAAACACACCTATTTTAAGGTGTGTTTATGAACCTAAATATTATATCATAACTATCTGATTATCAATTTAAAATTGTCTACAGAACACCCCGTAAATTTTGATTTTTGTATTATTACAACTTTTTATCTGGTCGTTAACCCGTTCGCCTAACTTCTCTTTTAGTTGTCAGTTATAAAGCCGGGGCATAACTCCTTTTATTCGGTTCCTGAGTGGGGGTATTTGTCCTTTTATTCGGATTTACATATAGGGGCGGTCTTTTTAAAGTGCGGGTTGAATCAATGTAGTTTGTTCTATCCTTTGTGGTGCGTTTTTAGGCCCTACACGCTCCGATCTATTGATTTGCAGCCTTCACCTTCGTTTCTAAGCCAAACACTTTGGCGGTGTAGCTGCCTACGTTCTTAACCTTACCATCGGCGACTTTCACTTGCACGTCGTAGAGTTGACGGGTAACGACCTCGACCGAATGAGTGGCCAGCACGATGTCGGCTTGGTCGGGCCGGAGCCGAAACTGTTTGATTAGTCGCTCGTGCAGGCTCGACGTTTGAACCGGTTCTGATTTAGCCTGGTAGAATACTTCAAACTCAACTTCAACGACAGGCTTACGCCCCCGGCCAGGCCGGTCGCCGTAAATTGGCTTGTACTTGAATGATAAATCTGTATGCCCGTTGATTTCCTTAATGGCTACATCAAGAATATTCTTCTGGAACCGTGTCCAGTTCGAGTAACTGTCTTTCCCTGTTTTTTGGTCGATTACACTTAACATGGTTTTGAGGTCAACTAAATTACGCCTGAACGTTTTGTCCTTCATGTTTTTAAACATGCACAACAATTCATAGATTCGCTTAGCGTAGGCTGAGTTGAGCGAGATAGCAGCAACTAATTGAATTTTACTGAATCGCTGGTTTAAATCAACGTAGAATGGTCTTACCTTCCGGGATAGCTCAATTTCAATAATATCTGTTCCTTTTTTAAATTGGGCTGATGTGATGAAAGTAGCCTGTAAAAAGTCTCCGTTAGCAAGTGTTGTCTCAAATACGCGGGTCATTAATTTCTTAGTAGCCTGACGATACGGTTCAGCCTTCAACCGGTCCGATCCCATAATTGCCGCCATCTCGTTAACCGATACTTGATAGTACTTGTCTTCAGGATCACCTTTTCTAACCTGAGCAACTACCATGTACAGAATGTTCTTTTCAGCCTCGGTCATTTCATAACGAGCTACTGTTAAGACATTATCTTGCCATATTTCAACAGACTTATTCATCTTGACTTGATTTACAGACAAATATAAAAAGTAAAATTTATAAAGTATATTTCCTTTAAAAGTTAACTATTAAAGAGTCCAAACCTTACTTTATTAAGCCTGTTTCTGGGTCTAAACCTTACTTTATTAAGCCTGTTTCTGGGTCTAAACCTTACTTTATTAGGGTCTAAACCTTACTTTATTAAAGTTATCCACAGCGTAAGTCTTTAGTAATCAGGGAGTTATTTGCTAAATTTTCGCCTTACAAGTGTTTAACAAGAGATATTGATAATACACAAGCACTTGTTGTCGAAAAAAGTGGCTTGAAAAATCAGTTTTTAGGGTGGCTGACGCGACCGAAAAACTAACCACTGAGAGTCTGCCAATGAGCAGATCAAAAATCAAATTGGAAAGGGAAGAAAAAAGCAAAAAACTAAAGGGAGCAGAGGGGGTGGCAACTATAAATTTAGTTAAACGTCGATTTCTTACTAACTTCTATCCTACTGATTAGGTCCAAGGGAACAGCCGCAGCGGTGGCCAGCTTTACCCCCCCCCCTGTAGTATTCCAATCAATCCCTCAGCACAAGACAGGGGAAAAAATAAAAGACCACTTGCAAGGAAGCCATCCGGTTGCGTAACTTGCTCGCGAATAAAGCAAGCCATGACTTTGTAGCTACAAACCTTCCTATCGGTCGGTTTTTCGCCACAAAGTCAGCCTTTCGTTACGCAAGCTTACGAAAGACCCGTCTTGCAAGTATTCCTCTTGACCCCCTTTCACATGCCTGAAAACAAGGTTATCACGATGCGTTTTCGGGCCAGCACTACCGATAAGAAACACATTGAGGACAAGGCTAAAGTAGCCGGGTTGACTGTCAGTGAGTACGTGCGACGGGTGGCCATTGGCCAGTCCATGCAAGAGCGGCTACCCGCCGATCTACGGCAGGTCATTGTCGGCGTGGCCAACAACCTGAACCAGCTCACTCGCTACGCTCATCTTCGGGAGTTCGACGATCAGGCTATCCAGACAATTTTGCTCCAGTTAAAAGCCGCTCTGCAATGATTGCCAAAACGACTACTGGGAAGAGTTTCGGTCCCGCCCTGGAGTATGGGGCGGGTCTGAAGGAAGGGAAAGAACATAAACCTTCGCAGTTGTTGGGCGCGTCGAACTTAGGGGCACGTGATCCGCAGGGTATGGCCGCTGAGATGATGGCTGTGGCTGATGGTAGTCGGTGCCAAAGTCCGGTCTGGCATACCTCCCTGAATTGGCCGAGGGGGGAGGAAGTCCAGAAGGAGCAGCTACTACGGGCCGCGTCGGAGTATTGCCGCCAGATGGGAGCCGACCCCACCCGTCACCAGGTAGCCATCTACCAGCACCACGACCGCCCCCACACCCACATTCACATCTACATTAACCGCGTCCCAATGGACGGAGGCCCCGCGCTGGATACGAGCCACAACTACGCCCGGAATGTGACCGTTTGCCAGGCCATTACCCAGCAGTTAGGCATGAGGAAACTACCGGAGCAACGTCAGAGCCTGAACGACCATAACCCCCATAAACAGAGCACCCGCGAATACGTGCAGGAGACGCTGAAAACAACGCTTGCCAACCCTCAGATAACAACGGTCGAGCAATTGAGCGAACAACTACGATTGAAAGGCGTGGAGAGCCAGTTTAAGCGCGACAGTAAGGGAGTGTTGGTGGGGTGCAGCTTTCGCTACGACGAAACGGCCGTAAAAGGGAGCGAAGTAGGCCACAAGGCCAAGCAGATTGGCCAGCAGTTGAGTTTAAACCAGCAGGAGCAGAATCAGAGCCAAACGGCCTGGGATGCTTTATTTAAGGGCTATACAGCCGCCACCGAGAAAGACCGCTGGAATGAGCTTACAACTGGCTACCAGCAGACGAAGAGTGAAGAATTAAAGCAGAACATCGCCAAGCAGCAGAACGCCCCGGAAATCGAAGAAAAACAGCAAAGAAAACCCAAGCAAGGGTTAGGACTATGAACCCACAGGATTTATTCAACGACATTAAGGCCATCAAAGCCCAATTAGACGAGTTAAGCAAACGACCAGCCCCGGCCACCGCCGAACAGTTAAAGCAGGTCAATAACCGGGCTATCACGCTAGACGCTAAAGATTTCGCCCAGCATGTACTACCCGATTTAAAGAAGGGATTACCCGATACGGCTGCCATCAAAAAAGCGGCTGATGAAGCGGCTACTCGTATTACGCAGACCGCCGATCAAGCGGCTAAAACCATTAACCACGCTACGCAGGGGGTTCCCCGTCAGGTACGGGTGACGGGTGATATTTACGGGTTTACTACTTTCTATGCTGCTATAGCCTACGGATTGGTATTGTTGTTAGTCGTCTTTAGCGCTTGGCTACTCTGTGACTACTACCGGGAACAGGCCCAAGAAACGGTTATCTATAAACAAGCGCAAGAGGTAATTCGAGAACGCGATTATTACTATAGCCAAATCCAAGATTACAAGCGCAATAACTCAAAATATTCCCGACTATTCCCAGCTTATGACGACAAAGGGTTTTGGGATCAATTCAACAAACCCTGACTTAAATTGCACAACGTTTTGGGGCTTGGCGAAGTGGGGGAAATAGAAGCACAAATGTTCAGTTTATCACAAATGCTAAATAGAAGTACAAATGTTCAATTCAGCACTTCTGCCCCCATTTTGCCAAACCCTTGTTAGGTGCTGGCGTTCTGTCTGTCGATGCTGTTTTGTCGATGTTTACTAATGTCTTTGTTCATGGATATAGCGCAAAGCTGATAGAAATATCAATGATAACACTTCTATCAGCTATTTTACAAAGATACGGGAGAACTCTGTATTAACCCATTGAATGGAATCCTACCTTGTTTCCTTCTGTGTCGATAAAAAGTGCAATAAAGCCCCTGTTGTCACCAATAGCAGTTTTCGGCAGAATAACTGTTCCACCGGCACTTTCTACTCTGCCTAATGGAACTGAAAGGTCATTTCCGCCATCTAAGTATACAGTTGTGCCGGTCATTGCAGGAACATAGTTTTCACCGCAAGCAATTGCTCCGCCAAATCCGCCTTTTTGTGGATCAGACGGTAAATATGCATATTGCATATTAGGATTAGGGTCGTCATGAATTTGAGCATCTAAAACTTTTGCATAAAAAGTCTTTGCTCTTTCGAAATCTGTAGCTGGTATTTCAAACCAATTTAGAGAGTTTACCATGTTTATTAAAGTTTATATGAGTGTTTATTGTTTTTACTTTTTTTGTTGTTAAGGAATTAGCACAATTTTACCTGTTGTTTTCCTGTTTTCCATTTGTCTGTGTGATTCGGAAGCGTCTTTTAAAGGGAAGGTTTGTCCGATGTGAACTTTTAGTTTTCCTGTTGCAGCTTGCGAAAACAAATATTGATAAGCTTCCTGCATTAAATCTGGTTTTACAAAATAACTTGCTAATCCAAAACCCTGTAAAATAAGGTTGTCATTTATAAGTGTGAAGGCATCAATTGATGTAGATCCGCCACTTGCATTTCCAAAGTTTATCAGCCTACCAAAGGGCGTAAGGCAACTAAAGCTAGTTTGCAAAATTTCGCCTCCTGTACCATCTAAAATTAAATCAACACCTTTTCCTCCTGTAGCGTCCTTTACTTTTTGAACCCAGTTAGATTCTGTATAATTTATTAATTCATCTGCACCCAACGATTTGGCAACAGCAAGTTTTTCAACATTACTTGCGGTTGCAATTATTTTACCTGCTCCCATTTGCTTTGCAATTTGAACTAGTAATGTACCCACACCACCAGCTGCTGAATGTATCAGAACAGTTTGTCCAGGTTGTAATTTCGCTCCGTCTTTCAACATCAGGTATGCGGTAAGGCCTTGAACTTGCAATGCCAAAGATTCTTGGGCAGAGATAGTAGGCGGAATAACTGCTGCCAAATAAGAGGGTGTAACAGCATATTGAGCATACCCTCCGCCACCAGGAAGCATAGCAACTACACGATCTCCTAAGGAAATATTTTCGACACCTTTTCCAAGCT
>MWWB01000164.1_pt1 | contig 14686 bp, 15 predicted proteins | sample 1047291 | NCBI WGS metagenome assembly MWWB01 (sample SAMN06349976, study PRJNA376086) | soil metagenome | isolation source: MS4-1 sample Antarctic (ecotone) soil | place: Antarctica | reverse complement strand
ATCTCAGGAAAAATGGATAAACGCATTCAGTTATTGAGTTTTTTAACGGAACAGGAAAAAAACGGGTCTTTGATTTATGGCCACCATATAAGCAAAGAGAGTGTGATGACTTGCTACATTGAAAACCATGTGAATATAAACTCTTACCCAACTCATTGTTTTTATTTATATTTTTTCAGTCAGCTAAAGCTGACTGCAATAGATGCTTGTAACAGAAATTCATTCTAATTAAGAATATCCATTGCAGTTGGCTTTAGCCAACTGAACTGAAGAAATAAATGTTTTTATAATTTTTGCTTAATTCTATTTTAGTGCTTTTATTCTATCTATTGCAATTTTAATTATCAATTCACTGGAATAGATGTTTTGATGTTTGTCTATCTGTTTTTTCTCTTTCTTTATCATATGAATCTCCTATTTTTCTAGTTGGCCTTCGCCACCTGAACTAATTTTCTTCAAACCATTTTACTATTGATGGCATATTTCTTTCAAAGCCACCGGGAATAAAAAAGTTTAGTAACCCCGTTTTATTATTACTTCTATTGGCAAAATCATGCATGATATTTTTTGGTATCATAAAAAATGCACCTTTTGAAGCTTCAATCCATTCTTCACCAACAAGTAAGGAGGCTGTTCCCTCTATTACATAAAATATTTCATCATTGGCTTCGTGCAAATGAGCGCCGGGCCCAGGAATTTGGTTCAAGCCACCATTCAGAAACAGAATAGCGTTGCTGCGTTTCCTCTTCGTCTGCTTTAAACACTGCCTTCATCGTTCCCATATTATATTTACGCCCTTCGTCGGGTGTCAGGAATATAGCGCCTTCAGGCAAACTTTGTTTTGAATTGCTTGTCATTTTCTTATTTAGTATTTTGTCTTGATACTTCCTTGTAGGCTGTAGTTAAAGCGTCTTTCAGGATATTTTTTCTAACTTTTTGCAGGTCAATTAGTGTCCAACCTTGCTGACCCCATTTATTTGGTACAGGATGAATGATTGTTTTATCAATAGCACAAAAAACATATTGGTCATTTGGTGAAAGCTTAATGCAGACCCTGTTATCTTCAATTGAAAGGGTGGCAAATATCCTTTTCTTTGTTCTGAATGATGTTTTTTCAAAATGCGGTTGCTCAGTTGTGTCGGGAAACGAAAGAGCCAATTGCCTGAATGTTTCTATATCAACCATTAGCCAAATTTAGAAACAAGGATGGTAAATAAAGATGATGTAGTGCAACAAAAGTTAAATAGATATACGAAGCTGGCTACTAAAATCACTTCTCCTGTTCCGTAACAAATTCCTTGATCTCTTCTAAAACACTACGGTCATTGCTTAATCTTGGCACTTTATGTTGCCCGCCTAATTTGCCTTTGCTTTGCAGCCAGTTATTAAATATATCTGCAGGCACTGCTTGCACTATGGGCATACGCAATGCAATATCTTTATAGCGCTTGGCCTCGTAATCACTGTTGCAGTTTTTTAATGCGGTATCCAATTCAAAAATAAATGTCGAAAGCTCTTTCGGCGCTGTATTAAAGGCAATCAACCACTCGTGTGCACCATTCTCACCATCGGAAAAAAACACAGGAGCCGCCGTATAATCCTTTACTGCTGCGCCTGTTTTTTCGCAGGCGATGGCAATAGCTTTGTCACTGTTATCTATAATTACTTCTTCGCCAAATGCATTCATATAATGCTTTAACCGTCCCGAAACTTTTATACGGAACGGATGTAGAGACGTGAATTGAATCGTGTCTCCCACCAGGTAGCGCCACAAACCCCCATTAGTACTAATTATTAAAGCATAGTTTTTCCCTATTTCTACCTCGTCCAACTGTAAGGTTTTTGGAAATGGTTTACCCGCTTCACCCATTGGCATAAACTCGTAAAAAATTCCATGATTGCACATTAATAACATGCCCTCTGCTGTGATATCATCTTGCGCAGCAAAAAAACCTTCTGATGCATTGTACATTTCAAGATAATTAATGGGCGCACCAATTAATTTTTCAAAATGCGCTTTATAAGGTACCAGGCTTACACCACCATGCATATATAATTCAAGGTTAGGCCACACTTCCTTAATGTTTTGTTTGCCGGTCATCTCTAAAATCCTTTTTAATAATAACATTAGCCAGGTAGGGACGCCTGCCATTGAGGTCACATTTTCCTGAATAGTTGACTGCGCCAGCTTTTCAAGTTTGCTTTCCCATTCATCCATTAAAATTATAGAAAGGTCTGGCGTTCTTATCCAGCTTGCCCAAAAGGGCGAGTTTTGCATGACGACTGCGCTTAGATCACCAAAATGAATTTCATCATTTAATTGATTGATCTGGTGGCTGCCACCAATGATTAAAGACTTGCCGGTTAAGAGATCGCTTTCTGGGTGTTTAGCATAATAAAAGGTTAATACATCTTTTGATGCTTTGTAATGATTGTCTTTTAAACTCTCATCGCTAACAGGAATGAATTTACTTTTTGCACTAACTGTACCGCTGCTTTTAGCAAACCAGGTAATGGGTGTATTCCATAATACATTTTCTTCTCCCTGCATCATTTGTTCAATGTAAGGGAGCAAGGCATCATATTCCTGGACAGGCACCCGTTGCTTGTATTGCTCAAGCGATTGTATTTGTGAAAAATGGTATTTCCGCCCGTATTCTGTGTATTGGCCGGCGACTATCAAGTCCTGCCATACTTCTGATTGTATGCCTATTGCATCTTCCATCCATTGCTCAATGGACCAAAGGCGCAAGCGGGCTAAACCTGATATGGCAGGGCTTAATAATTTCATTTGCAAACAACAAAGTACAAAAGAACGGTGGATAAAAGATTTAAGATTTTAAGAGTTAAGATTTCAACAGCCAAAATCCTGCATCAGAATCGCAGGATCAAAATTTTAATGCCTCTACGATATAAATAAATCTTTTTGCAAAGGCATTTCAGGATTTACTGCATAGCGGCCAAAATCTACTATACCTTCTTTTTGCAATACTTCTTCATCAATAAAAAAGTTACCGGTACATATTGCAGAAGGTTTATTAATAATCACAAACGCGGCGTCGGCTACTATTTCAGGTTTTCTACTTCGTTGAATAAGATAATCGCCGCCCAATAAATTTTGTACGGCTGCCGTTGCAATAGTAGTTCGTGGCCACAAAGCATTCACGGCAACTTTGTATTGCTTTAATTCTTCTGCCAAACCTAACACTATCATACTCATGCCGTATTTACTCATGGTATAGGCTACATGTTCACCAAACCATTTTGGATTCATATCTAATGGTGGCGAAAGATTTAAAATGTGGGCATTATGAGATTTTTTTAAGTGTGGTATGCAAGCTTGCGACATTAAAAAAGTTCCGCGTACATTAATGCTATTCATCAGATCGAAACGCTTGGGTTCTAGTTTTTCCGTTGGCGATAAATTAATAGCGCTTGCATTATTTATTAATATATCAATAGCCCCAAATGTTGAAATAGTTTCTTTTACTGCAGCCTCTATTTGTTCTTCATAGCGGATGTCAACCTGGAGGGGTAAAACTTTTGCACCAAGACTTTCTATTTCTTTAGCGGCAGTATAAATGGTGCCTTCTAATTTAGGATTTGGCTCTGCTGTTTTTGCTGCAATAACGATATTAGCACCTTCTGCTGCCAATCGTAAAGCAATGGCTTTCCCAATGCCACGGCTACCTCCTGTAATAAATACGGTAATTGCTTTACCTCCTGTCCCCCGAAGGGTAAAAGGCCCCTGCCCCCCGATGGGGGAACTTAGGTCATTATTTTCATTTCTATTCTCCATCATGTTTAAAATTAAGGTGCAAAAGCGTTGATTTGATATAAAGGTTTTGCTTTAAGACAGATAGATTTAAAAAAAGTTTTCAACCACCTAAGTTCCCCAACCGGGGGACAGGGAGCAGTTAATACTCAGGCAACTTAGGTTTTGTTTGCATAATATCATCAATACGTTCCATTACCTCCGGTGTAAGTTTGGGTAACGCTTCCAATCCTTTTAAATTTTCAAGCAACTGTTCTTTTTTTGTTGCACCCAATATTGTGGTAGTTACATTTGGATTTTTTAGGGTCCACGCTATGGAGAGTGTAGAAAGCGGCTCTCCTAATTCTGCGGCAAACTCTGTTAACTGGCGAACCCTGGCTAGTTTATCGTCCACCATCCAGCGGTTTTTTAACCAGTCAAAACCTTCTAAAGCAAAGCGGCTGTCCTCAGGTATGCCATCATTATACTTTCCTGTTAACAAACCTGCAGCTAACGGACTCCAGATGGTTGTGCCTAACCCAACCGTGTTAAAAATTGTCAGGAATTCATTTTCCATTTTATCTCTTTCGAGTAAATTGTATTGCGGCTGCTCTACCACCGGGCCAATTAATTTGTATTCCTGCGCTACACGGTGCGCTTCCATAATTTCTACTCCGCTCCACTCGCTGGTTCCCCAGTATAAAATTTTTCCTTGTTGAATTAAATGATTCATCGTCCACACCGTTTCTTCAATGGGTGTATTTTTATCAGGCCGGTGGCAAAAGAAAATATCTAAATAGTCAACCTGTAAACGTTGCAAAGCCTCGTGGCAGGCTTCCATTATATGTTTGCGGCTAAGGCCTGTTTGGTTGGGCTTATCTTTTTTACCCCTCCAGCCAAAAAATACTTTGCTGCTAACCGTGTAAGAAGTTCTATCCCAGTTTTTTGTTTTTAAAACTTTGCCCATTAATTTTTCGCTTTCACCCAGTGCATATACCTCTGCATTGTCAAAAAAATTTACGCCATTGTCATAAGCAATAGACATTAATTCATCTGCAATACCTTCGTTAATCTGCTTATGAAAAGTAACCCAACTTCCGTATGATAACACACTTAATTGCATGCCCGTTTTTCCCATTCTTCTATATTCCATAATTTAAGTTTGAGGTTTGAAGTTATTTAATGTTGTGCAATGAGATGACAGGCAAGATTTAATTTAGATATTGTAGCCGCAGATTATCTACAAATGATTACGCATCTTGCATAAATGAATTAAGTCTATAAACCTAATTTTAAATTAATACCCCGCCATGTTTTATTTTAGGAAAGTGACAGGTATATTTTTATTATTCGCCACTTCATTTACTTATGGCCAAAAGGAAATTCAAATTGAAAATCTTGTTTTTGAAGGGGCAGGTTTAAGAGGCATTGCCTATGCGGGTGCAATAAAAGAATTAGAACAAAAAGGACTATTAAAAAATGTGAAACGGGTAGGAGGTACTTCTGCGGGTGCAATTACCGCTCTCTTACTAACCCTGGGTTATAATGCTGAAGAAATAACTGAAATAATAAATAGCACAGCATTTAAAAAATTCAACGATGGAAAATTTTTCATTTTTGGAGGCATAAACAGGTTAAACAAATATTATGGATGGTATCGTGGAAGGCAATTTGAAAATTGGCTCGCTCACTTAATTGAATCAAAAACGGGTAATGCCAATATTGAGTTTTTTGAACTTCATCAGCAGGGTATGAGAGATCTCTATATTACCGGTACTTGTTTAAACAAGCAGGCACTTATTGTTTTTTCCTATGAAAATTATCCTCACATGAAAGTGAAGGATGCAGTGCGCATTTCTATGAGTATTCCATTTTATTTTGAAGCTGTTTTTATAGATAGCTCCGGTAAAATTGTTAACCAGCCAAAAAACAAAAAAGGTTTAGATGTGATGGCAGATGGTGGATTTGTTGCCAACTTTCCTATAAGGCTTTTTGATAGCAGCCGGTATCTTGCCCTGGCAGAGCTAAATATTTTCAGGGCAAATCCTGCAACTATCGGCTTCCGAATTGACAGCCAAGAACAAATAAAAAAAGATGCCGATAATAAAAGTTTAGCACCAATGCCGGTTAACAATTTAAAAGAATATGTGGTCGCTTTTTATAATATTATTTTAGAAAATCTTAACCGGCAAACTCTTGGTGAAGAGGATTGGAAAAGAACCGTCTCTATCCCTGATGGTGCCATTGGCCCACGAATCAGAAAGCTTTCAGCACAGGAAGTAAAAATATTAGTTGAAAACGGAAGAACTGCAACCAAAAATTTTTTAAAGCATTAAATACTACCAGGGTTAAGCCACACACAGATTTGACATTTGGAGAGACGTGAAAGGAGAGACGTGAGATTCCGACGTTTCACATCGACAATCTTAGCTCTTGAAATCCTGAATCTTGAATTCATAAGATTTTGAATTATTGGGGCAAGGCGTCACTACTCATCAGCAATGTACCGGTTGGAAATTTTATAAGTATTTCATTTAAATCCTGGGAAGCCACTAAGCCTTTTCCTCCCCTGATGCGTTTATCTTTACCTGTTATTCTTACTACCGAATCTGTATAAAATTGTTGTTTATTTTGATCCCACCAAAGTTCTGAAGTAGTCAGCGTGTCGCCGGCTATATTAATGACCCTTACACCATTTCGCAAAACAACCTTGTTGATGGTTTCAAAATATTTCCCATAACTGGCATCAAGCCAGCTTTCAACCCTGGTGGCAGAATCAAAAAACTCAACATGCAGCGTTTTAGGAAACTCCACAGCAACAGTATCTGCCTGGTAACGCAGCATGAGCGGGGCTTTTAACCTTGCCCGCATATTGCCTTCCTGGCTAAATAAACTTACTACATCTGTTGCCCGTTCTACCATTTCTTTTTTTCCAGACCATGCGTTGATCGATTCTTCATCGTTTTCACATCCTAAAAAGAAAAGGCAGCCGATTAGAAGGGCTGCCTGTAACTTAAAATGTATTGTACGACGGTTAATCATATTTGCGTTTATTAAACCAAAGGTCGCTAAAGTTTAAGCCAACCGAAAAACGAAAAGTATTTTCCTTTAGCAGGTTATCATTGTTACCACGTTTATTGTATTCCAGCGATACATTAATAATGCTGTATTGTCCCTGGCTTAAACGATTGTAATTGGCAATGGGCAAACCCAAACCAAAGGAAGTTCCAAACTGAGGTAACTCGCCTCCGGCATTTATATAATCAGGGCCTGTAAAGAAGCCGGCACGATAAACAATATTGCTGGTATAGCTACGGCCTGGTTCAGGGCGAAACTGGCCTCCCACACGTACCTGTGAATTATTTTGTACGGCATCAGTAGTCCCAAAAAAACGAAAATCATCCCATTTGTTTTGGACATAATCTACGCCTAATAACCAACCTCCGCCTTTCGTTGTTAGATGCTCAACTACAAAACCAACGGTATAGCTGGAAGGATAAATGATCTCACCTTTAATATCACTCTTTTGAAAAACGCTATCCAGTTTTTGATCGCCCGTATTTGCATCGCGGGTAAATGTTTCACGAATAATTTCCTGTGAGCTTTTTAGAGTTTGCTCGATGTTGCCGGAAGCACCTAAGCGAAGAAAAGTGTTTTTATTTAGGTTGATCTTATATTGAGCGCCTAAATTAAAAAACAGGTCACCAAAAGTAGAACGGGTTGTATGATTGGAATTATTATAAGCCACAGAATCATTGATCAATGCTCTTTTGGTAATGCTTTCCCTTCTGCCAAATAAGTAACCGACATTTGCACCTATGCTAAAATTTTTAATGGCAAAACCCGTCCCTATACTTGGTAAATAACTACCGCCATTACCACTAAATTCGGTGTAAGCACTGTCGATGGGCAATCCTGTAAAAGGGTCTTTTAATCTTTCATTGCGGGTTATCTCATAACTAATACGGCTTAAAGGTTTTAGCCCAAAACTTAATCCCCAGTTTTTGCGCAGGGGCACGCCAATATGCAGGTAAGAAAAAAGCGCATTTGATGTGGTGAATTTCTCCGGGCGGTTGGGGCTGCGTAGTGTACGGTTTTCAATATTTACGCCTACATCTAACAACACTCTTCCGGATATAGGTTTGGCCGATTTTGCTTCTATTAATGTTTGAAATTGCGAGTAAGATGCAGGGTTATTAAAATTGATAGATAAAAAATCGCCATAGCCCGCAGAGATGCCACCCATAGCACGATTAACAATATTTGTATTTGGCACTAAGTCACCAAGACCGTAACGGGAATAAGGCGAGTTATCTTGTGAAAAAGCAAATTGTACAGAAAATATAAAAAAAGTTGCAACGAATATTCTTAATGTATTTCTTCTCTTAAGCATGATTAATCTGGCTAATAGCATACAGACCTTTAAATAATATTTCAGGGTCTGCAAATATCTCCCTTTTTAAATGCGGGACAATAAAGGGTAAATTACCCCCGGTTAAAACCGCGTTAAAGTTGCTGAACCTTTCCTCGTAAGAATCAATTATTCCCTCGATCTCTTTGGCGATGCCCATGATCACACCTGATTGAATGTTGGTAAGCGTATCATAGCCTATCAACGGTACATTCCAATCGCCTTTAACAAAAGGTAATTTGGCAGTATAATCATTTAAAGATTTAAAACGGATTTCCATACCGGGTGAAATGGAACCACCAATTAATTGATGTGCGCTATTAATAAAATTATAAGTGATGCATGAACCCAGGGCTATCATTAAATTGTTTTTATTAGGGTAATAATGAACGGCTGCTGCAGCAATGGCCAAACGATCGGCACCAACTGTTTCCGGTTTGCTTACGGGGATAGTAAAAGGTAGTTTTGAAAGATTGGATAGTTTATGGAAATCGGTTTTGCTTGCTAATAGTGTTTCAACTTCAGGTGAATGATTGATGACAGAAGAAAGAATAGAGAAATGTGGCTGATGTTGTTTAATAATTTGTAAAAGATGCTCAGTAACATCTTCCCGTAAATGAATTACTTCCATTAATTGATCGTTAGTGAACAGAGCAGCTTTTAACCTTGTATTGCCAAAATCTAAACAAATGGTGGTAGGCATGAAGAGTTATTAGGAAGAGAAAATCTTAGTGCTTTTACAGTTTAAAGTTCAAGGTTTAAAGTTATTTATAGGTCTCAAAGGTTTTGTTTTACTTAATGATCTATTAGAGCTATTTCAATTTTAGGCTTTCGCCACCAACTATCAACTGTCACTTATTCAAATCAAATATTAAAATTAAAGCTTGCCAGGTTGTTGAAGTGTCCATTCAATTTTATTTTTTCTTTCAGGCTTTCCATTTCCGCTACCATGGGTATCACCCTTGTCAAATGTCTTTTTAAATATTCTATACGCTGTCGTTCATCCATCAGGTTCAGCAGTTCATATTCTTCCTGCAAAGAAAGCCCTACATGATGAGCTACATCATACGCTGTAATTTCTTCATCTGTTTTTTTAAAATCTTTACTGATATTTAGTAAGCGGTGCAATTCACGTACGCTAGTAATAATTAGTTGCATGAATGCAGTATTACCTATTTCCTGGTTGTTTGGATAATTAACAATGGCCCCGGAATAGAGTTTATCAGGGATTTCTTTTATCACTTCAAGAATGCGAAAAACTTTTTCGCCCTTTATTTTAATATCCATTTCACCATTATCATGCACCTTAATTATTTCCATGACTTTTACCAGGGTGCCAAAGTCCTGTAAATTATTATTTATGATAGCAGGTATGCCGAACAATTTTTTTTCTTTATGGCATTCATTAATAAGTTGTTTGTATCTGGGTTCAAAAATATGCAGCTTCAGGCTTTCGCCGGGATATACTACAATGCCTAAAGGGAATATGGGAATAAAATTAGTCACCGTTGGTTTTATTACAAATATGATGCACAATCATTTAGGAAGCCTATAAAAAAAATAGTTGTCAAAAGGGAAACGTCAGAAGTGAAATCTATTATGTTTCTCACATCTCACGGTTTTACCTTCCACCATTTCCACCACCACAGCACTACAAAAGCATATATAAAAACGCCATATTGTACTTTAAGGCCTACATCAAATAAAAAGCTAAAAGCTGTAATAATATTCAACAAGCTCCAAAAAAAACGGTGTTGGATATTTTTTATAAAAAAGGGAACGAACATAATAACTGTAAATAAAATTAGTCCAATCCATCCCGCTGTTAATCCGTAAATGATCCACTCACTGTTGGGGTAGATCTTATCCGTTGGAAGCATTCCTGGAATATTAGCATCATACCATTGTAAACTTGCCCGTCGAATATCACCTGCGCCTATACCGAGGGGATTATCTTTTAGAATATTCCATCCTGCTTTTATAGAAATGAACCGGTTACCATCGTTGGCACCCGGTAAATAAACTTCATCCTTTACATACCTGAAATCGTAAATAAAATACTTGATGCGGTTTTGAAAAGTAGGAAGCGCAAACCATGAAAGCAAGGGAATAATAATAAGTACAATAGCTGATATTAAAGCAGTAAATTTTTTACCTTTTTGAAATAAAAACCTAAGCAAGAAAAAAAATAAAATAATATAGAGCGAAAATAAACCTGTACGGGCTACGAGGACATGTAAATAAATGGCCAGCCATAATGCTAATGAAGCAAATAAGATCCTATTTTTTTTATGATCCTGCAAAAAAAATAAACACAATAAAAAGCCAGCAGCTATCATCCAGCTAAACCTTACATGATCATTGTCTAAAGGAGTTAAGATTGTTTTTGCCTTAAGATAACCTGCATTCAGGGCATTGGCATTTTGTAGATAGTAAAACAAGCTGTAACAGGTGCCCACACATAATAAAAAAAGAAAAAAATATCCGACCCATTCCCATTGCCTTTCATTTAATTGCCAGCTACCCGCGAAGGCAATGGGCAAAAATAAAAGCGGCAATTTTATGCGTATTATATCTAACCATTCATTTGTATTACTGCTCCAAAGGCCAGACGCAAATGGGATGAAAAACAACAAACTAATACTTAACAAAAATGGAGATTGGATAAACTGTCGTACTTGTAAAAAAATATTTCGGTGGAATAAGGTGGCAGAAATAAATAAAATCATAGTAATAGATAGCGCAAATCTTGAAACGAACAAACTGGCTAACATTGCTAATAAACAAACAAAAATGAGGTTGGTGCGCAAGCCTTTCTGTACACTAACTAACATACATTTGTGATTATAATTTAATTTTTAAAAAAATTAAAATCTAACATTCCTTCTTTAGCGGGATAAACCTACAACATCTGTTTTTTACATGTGGCAACAATTGCTAGATCAATTAGTTCAAGGTGATATAAAAGCGCTGGCACGCAGCATTTCATTCGTAGAAAATGAGCAGCCCGGCTACCGGCAATTAATGCAGGCCCTCCCAAATAACGAAGCAAAAATTATTGGTATTACAGGGCCACCTGGGGTGGGCAAAAGCACATTGGTCGATGGGCTAATAAAAGAATTAGTTGACCGGCAAAAAAAAGTGGCAGTGTTATGTATTGATCCATCTTCGCCTTTTAATTTGGGTGCTGTCCTGGGCGATCGTATTCGTATGAGTGCCTGGTACACGCATCCGCAAGTTTATATCCGTTCATTGGCAACACGTGGTTCATTAGGCGGTTTACATCCAAAAATTTTAGAAATCACCGATTTATTGAGGGCAGCAAAATTTGATTATATTATTGTGGAGACCGTTGGCGTTGGGCAAAGTGAAATTGAAATTGCCGGCCTGGCAGATATAACAGTGGTTGTGTTAGTGCCGGAAGGGGGGGATGAAGTACAAACTATGAAAGCCGGGTTAATGGAGATCGCCGATATTTTCGTGGTGAATAAAAGTGACCGGCCCGATGCAGATGTTTTTGTAAACAATCTACGCTTAATGTTGGCACCGGCTTTTCATTCGCATCAGCATGAAGTGGCTATTGTAAAAACCATTGCCTCACAACAAAAAGGAATTGACGAATTATTTCAAAAAATTATTGAATACCAGCAACAAAATGCTATCAATGATAAACGTTATTGGTTGCTTGCAGAAAAAGCTTTTTATTTAATTCAACAAAAAAAGATGAATGATATTAGTAAACTGCAGTTGAAAAATGAAATTGAAAAAGAGGCTATGACCAACAGTTTTAATCTTTATCTTTTTTTAGAAAAATATTCGAATCTCTCTTGAAATTGGTTGTGAAGACAGCCAATGGCATTGGCTCTTGATTAAACATCTTTATTTTTCTTCCACCAACGATAACCTACAAACCCTATAATAGCAAAAGGAGTAAGCATTAAATAAATGATGCCGGCATTTAAACCTTTGGCAGGTTTTTCACCCAATTGCTGGGCGGTTTTTGTGCAGATAGAGCACTGGGCTTCTGCTATTCCCCTTCCTAAAATGGAAAAAAAAGAAATGAAAAATAATATGATGAACGCTTTTTTCATTGTTATAGCAAAGGTAATTAAAGAAAAAAATCCACATCAAATTGACGTGGATTATTAAATATTATACCGCCTCCGCACTCATTCTTTTCTGTTGCTTCTTGCGGTCATCTTCATCTAAAACTACTTTACGCATACGAACGTTGTTTGGTGTCACTTCTATACATTCATCCTGCTGAATATATTCCATACATTCCTCTAAACTCATGTCGCGTTTCGGCTGGATGTTAGTAGCTGCATCACTGCCGCTTGCACGATGGTTGGTTAATTTTTTCCCCTCATTTGCATTCACCACAATATCACCAGGTTTATTGCTTTCCCCAATGATCATTCCCCTATAAACTTCCTCACCGGGATCAACAAAAAAATATCCCCTGTCCTGCAATTTATCCATAGAATAACCCGTAGTTGCTCCATTGTCTTTAGCAATCAACACACCATTACTGCGACCAGGAATGGGTCCTTTCCAAGGTTTGTACTCACTAAAGCGGTGGTTCATTACGGCTTCACCTGCTGTGTTTGTAAGCATTTGCGTACGCAAACCAAGCAAGCCTCTTGATGGAATGTCAAACTCCAAATGCTGCATATCGCCTTTGGTTTCCATCACCAGCATTTCTCCTTTGCGGCGGGTAACCATATCTATAACCTTAGAAGCAAATTCTTGTGGTACATCCACCACCAGTGTTTCAAAGGGCTCCGATTTTCTGCCGTCAACATCTTTAGTAATTACCTGCGGCTGGCCAATCGTCAATTCATAACCTTCGCGTCGCATGGTTTCTATTAGTATGCCTAAGTGTAAAATACCGCGTCCATATACCATAAAGCTATCTGCACTTTCTGTATCGGAAACTCTTAGAGCTAAGTTCTTTTCTGTTTCTTTCATCAATCGATCACGCAGATGGCGGGAGGTGACAAATTTTCCATCTCTGCCAAAGAAGGGAGAATTGTTGATAGAGAACTGCATGTTCATTGTTGGCTCATCCACACTTATTATTTCTAAAGCTTCAGGGTTTTCGCCATCAGCAATAGTATCACCGATATTAAAGCCTTCTAAACCAACTACTGCACAAAGATCACCGGCAACAACTTCAGCGACTTTCTTTTTACCCATGCCCTCAAACACATAAAGTTCTCTCACTCTTTGTTTTTTAATAAGGCCATCAGCCTGCATTAAAGCAATAGGCTGGTTTTCTTTAATTATGCCACGGGCAACACTTCCAATTGCAATTCTTCCCAAAAAAGAAGAATAGTCAAGAGAGGTTATCTGCATTTGCAAACTTCCTTCGTTGACTTTTGGAGGCGGCACATACTTGATGATACCGTCTAATAAAGGAGTAATATCTGCTGAAGGAGTAAGGCTGTCATTAAACCAGCCATGCTTACCAGACCCGTAATAAGTTGGAAAGTTAAGCTGCTCTTCTGTTGCATCAAGATTGAAGAATAATTCAAATATTGCATCATGTACTTCATCTGGACGGCAGTTTGGCTTGTCAACTTTATTAATAATTACAATAGGTTTCAAATTGAGTTGCAAAGCTTTTTGAAGAACAAATCTTGTTTGAGGCATTGGACCTTCAAAAGCATCTACCAACAGGCAAACACCATCCGCCATTTTTAAAACCCGCTCTACTTCTCCACCAAAGTCGGCGTGACCAGGGGTATCAATTACATTTATTTTTACTCCCTTGTATTGAACTGCTGCGTTCTTACTAAAAATTGTGATGCCTCTTTCTTTTTCAAGATCATTGCTATCCATAATCAATTCGCCTGCATCCTGGTTATCGCGAAATACTTTTGTAGCATGTAAAATTTTGTCAACAAGGGTAGTTTTACCGTGGTCAACGTGAGCAATAATGGCAATGTTTCTGATGCCCCCATCCCCTAAAGGGGAGTTGCTAAATGAACTATTGTTTGAAGTTGCTGGAATGTCTAAAATGTTATTCATAAAAAATTGTTCCCCTAAAGACTTGTTTGTAGCTACCCTTCAGATGATGGGGACTAAGGGTTGCAAAGGTAAGCCAATAGAAGCGGGGAGGGAAGCATGGAACAAAGCTTTACAAAAACTTTTTGATAGAGGACTCTTTATTGAAGACCTTAACTAAAAAAACTTTCTAACCAAATAGATTACCAGGCTAATAAAAACGCTCAGTAAGATCATAGTTGTAAACGGGAAATAAAAACGAAAATTCGGCTTTTCGACCCTGAAGTCGCCCGGCAATTTACCTATCCAATTCATTCTGTCGTAAAAAAAATAAACTAAAATGCCAGCTACAATAATGACTGCACCGCATAATATGATGTATTTACCCGTATTTTGATCCATACATAAAATTACATCGCAGGCACAATAATGAAACGGCATATCTTATATATTATCAATCCTATCTCAGGAACTAAAAGTAAAGGGGCATTGCAACAATTGATTGAAAAAAA
>MWWB01000163.1_pt1 | contig 14708 bp, 12 predicted proteins | sample 1047291 | NCBI WGS metagenome assembly MWWB01 (sample SAMN06349976, study PRJNA376086) | soil metagenome | isolation source: MS4-1 sample Antarctic (ecotone) soil | place: Antarctica | reverse complement strand
TGTGATGCCTGTGCCGATGATGAATATATTAAATGGCGGAGCACATGCCGATAATAAAATAGATTTTCAGGAATTTATGGTTATGCCTTTTGGAGCCGGTAGTTTCAGTGAGGCTTTACGAATGGGAGTGGAAGTATTTCATCAGTTAAAAAGCGTACTAAAGAAAAAAGGATACTCTACAAATGTTGGTGATGAGGGGGGCTTCGCACCCAACCTTCAATCTAACGAAGAGGCAATTGAAACTGTGCTTAAGGCAATTGAGGAGGCTGGTTATTCCCCGGGAAAAGACATTTGGATTGCAATGGATGCGGCCGTTTCAGAAATGTGGGATGAAGAGGAAAAAAAATATGTATTTCATAAATCGAATCGGGAAGCATTCAGCTCTGATGAAATGATTAACTACTGGCATACCTGGGTAAAGAAATATCCTATCATTTCACTTGAAGATGGATTGGCAGAAGATGATTGGACAGGATGGGAGAAATTGACAGCAACTATTGGCAAGCAGGTACAGTTAGTAGGTGATGATCTTTTCGTAACAAATGTTAAGCGGCTGAAACAAGGCATAGAAAAAAATGTAGCGAATTCCATACTGATAAAAGTAAACCAGATCGGATCGCTCACTGAAACCATCAGCGCTGTAGATCTTGCCCATCGTAACGCCTACTCCAGCGTGATGAGTCATCGGTCAGGAGAGACAGAGGATACAACCATTGCTGACCTTGCCGTGGCCTTAAACTGCGGGCAGATAAAAACAGGTTCTGCATCCCGGTCAGATAGGGTGGCAAAATACAATCAGTTACTGCGTATAGAAGAACAGTTAGGTAAGGATGCATATTTTCCTGGTAAGGATTTTAAATTTATCTCACCTTAAGAATTGTTATCGCCAATTCTTCGGGTCACTGCTAATTAAAAGTGATTGCAAGAAATTAACTTTGATAAATAAATAATGGAAACAAGAAAAGAACATTGGGAAAAACTTTATTCAACGAAGCAACCCAATGAAGTAAGTTGGACACAGGAACTTCCAAAAACGTCTTTGGACTTTGTGCATAGTTTCAATTTACCAAAGACATCAAACATTATTGACATTGGCGGAGGCGACAGCAAATTGGTTGACTATCTTCTTGATGAAGGATTTCAAAACATTTCCGTGCTTGACATTTCAGAAAAAGCAATTGAACGGGCAAAGAAACGACTTAGTTACAGAGCAATGAAAGTAAACTGGATTGTAAGCGATGTAACCGAGTTTCATCCTCCCACTACTTACGATTGTTGGCACGACAGAGCAACATTTCACTTTCTCACAAGTGCAGACGACATTAATACATATTTAACAACTGCACGACAAGCTGTAAAAGGTTTTATGACCATTGCAACTTTTTCAGACAAGGGACCAAAGAAGTGCAGTATGCTTGATGTTCACCAATACACCGAAAAAGAATTACAACAACAACTTCAAAACGGTTTTGAAAAACTAAAGTGTGTAACGGAAGACCACAAAACACCATTCAACACGACACAGAACTTTTTGTTTTGTAGTTTCAAACGAAGTGAACTGCATCATTGAAACGACACGACTCGGACGAACAGTATACTATGCCGATAACATAAGATTAAAAGAAATAATTTTTTTAAAGGCTTGGTTCGGTTATCAAAGAGTTGTGTGCTTCTATCAAACAGCTCAGCATGCATTATGAACTCAGATTCAAAATATAACTTACGAGGGGTATCATCATCAAAAGAGGATGTTCATAGCGCCATTATAGGTTTGGACAAAGGACTATTCCCAAATGCATTCTGCAAGATCTATCCCGACTATTTTTCAGGTGAGCCTGATTATTGTTCTATTGTTCATGCAGACGGCGCTGGTTCTAAATCATCCCTTGCTTATTTATATTGGAAAGAAACTGGTGATCTTTCTGTGTGGAAAGGGATCGCTCAGGATGCTATTGTGATGAATACCGATGATTTAATCTGTGCCGGCTCAACAGGACCGTTCTTATTTTCCTCTATCATAAACCGCAATAAGCATCTTATACCTGCTGAAGTGCTCTCTGAAATCATCTCAGGAAGTGCAGAATTCATGCAGCAGATGAAAGATTATGGAATTGAAATTCATTACATGGGAGGTGAAACTGCCGATCTTGGCGATGTGGTGAAAACGATTACAGTAGATTCAACGATCAGTTGCAGAATGCGGAGGGATCATGTAGTTGCCAATAACATTCAGCCTGATGATGTTATAATTGGATTTTCTTCATCTGGAAAAGCGGAATATGAAAAAACTTATAACAGTGGAATAGGAAGCAACGGATTGACTGCTGCGCGCCATGATGTACTCAATCATGAATATTTTTCTAAATACCCTGAAACTTTTGACTCAACTACTGCAGAGGATCTGATATACAGTGGATCTAAAAAGGTTTCGGATATTTTTGCAGAGGCACCATTAAACACAGGGAAGTTGTTGCTTTCACCAACTCGCACCTATTTGCCGGTAATGAAAACAATTCTTGAAAAATTTTATGATTGCATTCATGGCATCATTCATTGCAGTGGGGGTGGACAAAAAAAGGTGATGCATTATGTTGACAAATTGCACATCATCAAAAACAATTTGTTTCCAACACCTCCTGTTTTTAAGTTGATTCAACAGGAGTCTGGTACTCAGTGGCGGGAGATGTTTACAGTTTTTAATATGGGCCACCGTATCGAAATCTATACTGAAGAGAAGAATGCGCCTGCTATAATCTATATTGCAAATAGCCTTGGTGTAGATGCCCGCATTATTGGTTACTGCATTGCAAATAATAAAAAGAAGCTGACTATTGAATCGGATTTTGGCACATTTATATATTGAATAATTCTTCTCTCATAACAAAAACATATGGATAAATAGTATCTGAGTGCCTGAATTTCTTGCCCACATTTCACCAAACAACCTGTACCTTCGCCACCAATCTTATCCTTATTTAATCAAATAAATTAATGCAATCTTTTTCAGACCTCGGGCTTTCACAGCCAATCTTAGAGGCCATCGAAACGCTTGGTTTTGTTACTCCGACCACAATTCAAGAAAAAACGATTCCTGTCTTACTTGCAAATAACAGAGATCTTATTGCTCTTGCACAAACGGGTACCGGGAAAACAGCGGCATTTGGAATGCCCTTGATTCAGTTAATAGACAGCAATGCATCGCATACACAGGTGCTCATACTCGCCCCTACACGCGAATTGTGCATGCAGATTACAAGTGATATAAAAAGTTATGCGCGAAGAATTCCATCTATAAAAATTGTTGCGGTATATGGCGGAGCAGGAATTATGGAACAGATGCGAGCGATAAGAAATGGTGTACAGATAGTGATAGCCACACCGGGCCGTTTGATTGATTTGATAGGAAGAAAAGCAGTTAATCTCAGCACGATTCACTATGTGGTGCTTGATGAAGCGGATGAGATGCTAAATATGGGTTTTCAGGAAGATATTGACGAAATTCTGAAATCAACACCTGCAGAAAAATTGACATGGTTATTCTCAGCTACGATGCCTGCGGAGATCCGTCGTATTTCAAAAAAATACATGAATAACCCTTATGAAGTGCAGGTAGGGGTAGCAAACATGGCCAATGAAAATATCGAACATCAATACTTTGTGGTTCACAGCCGTGAAAAATATGATGCTCTAAAACGTATTGTAGATTACACGCCTGACATTTACGGCATTATATTTTGCAGAACAAAAGCTGAGACACAACAAGTTGCCGACTCATTGATTAAGGATGGATATAATGCAGATTCATTACATGGTGACCTTAAACAATCCCAACGCGATAAGGTGATGCGATCCTTTAAGAGCCGAACGCTGCAGTTGCTGGTTGCAACGGATGTAGCTGCTCGAGGTATTGACGTAAACGATGTATCTCATATCATAAATTTACATTTACCAGATGATATGGATTTCTATACGCACAGGAGTGGGCGGACAGCAAGGGCTGGAAAGACTGGAATATCTATGGTCTTAGTAGATGACCGGGAGGTATCTAAGATCAGGCAACTGGAAAAAAAGCTTAAGACGACATTTGAGCGCAAGCAAATTCCAACGGGTGTTCAGGTGTGCGAGCAACAACTGCTTGCATTGATTCACAGGGTACATGAGGTGAGTGTGAATGAGAAAGAGATGGGGGCATTTATGCCTTCGGTGATGCATGAATTTCAGGATCTCTCTAAAGAAGATGTAATCAAGCGTTTTACCTCTATAGAATTCAATCGTTTTCTAGATTATTATCGAGGCGCCCGGGATCTTAACATGAAAGAAAAAAAGGCTTTTTCCGATAGGAAAACAGATTTTGAGCATCATACAGGTCAACGGATGTTCATCAACCTCGGAAAAATGGACGAGCTTACAGAGGAGAAGCTGATGGCGATTATCAGGCATGCAACGCAGCTTAAAAGTAAAGACATCATGAACCTGAAATTAAAAGGTGCGTATTCTTTCTTTTATGTTGATGAGCAGAATGTCAACAGTGTTGTGCATGCATTTAAGGGAGCATCACACCGTGGGCGGCGTATACGCGTTGAAGTGCAAAATGAAAATGAGGAAAGGCGGGAAAAGAAACCTCATCGCAAGGGTGGCACTTTTCAAAAAACCAAGGAGAAGAACAGGTATTAATACCAGCTATCTTCTAACTACTAATGATCCTTTGATCCCAAATGAGGTAGGCTTATCTTATCGCACAACAATCTGTTGCCTTGCTGAAAAGTTATTTCCTGTCATTTGTATCAAATAAACTCCCTCTGCCAGACTCTTAATAGAAATTGCATTTTCATTCAGACCTGTTGATGCTGTTGTGGATTCTGAATAGAGCACTTTCCCCAGCACGTTCACAAGCTCTATTAAGATGGGTAAAGATTCATTCATATTATATTTTATATGAATGATGTCATCAGCAGGATTTGGAAATACATAGAAGAATGCAGCATCACCGTTTATACTATTAGTTGCAACGGAAAGGGTATTGAACTGCAGTATTGATGAATATGCAGAACTGTCATTGAACACCGTGCAAATTGATTGCACCTGCCAGTCATAAAATGAAGATGGAATCAGGCTATCTAATGAGATGGTATTGGTGGTTACAGGTATTGAAATCCAATCGGAAGCACTATCAAGCTTGTATTGAAAAATATATGATTCATTAAAATTAGGTTCACCCCAGGTTATAACTACAGAATCTGAGCCTAAATAAGATATAAAAAAAGTACTATCCACTACAGGAGCACACCTGTTCCAGTCAAACTTATATGCTCTATAACAAATGTAGTAGGCTGTATCTAAAAAATTGAATTCCCAAACAATATTGTTTAATGAATCTACCTCTGTAAATCGCGGAAAGGCTGGAAATGCACTGGGAATTAAACCCCAATTTATAAATGTATTCCCATTAGGAAGACGCTGCACATTGCCCATAGCTGCTGAATACAAATTAAGGCCATTTATGGGAGGATGAGCATAGCTCCATACAAGTGTAGCAACTTTGTTATCCTGGTCTAATATGTACTCTTTTGCGTTTGATTGAGTTGGCAATATATTGTTTCCATTATTAAACATCGTATAATGTCCGTTGGCGAGTCTTCGAAAGTCGTGCTGGCCGCTAAATGGCAGGGTATTGAAAGAATCGTTTACAAAGGTAAACTGGTTATTATCTCCGCCCAGCCGCCACATAATATCACCAGTAGCAAGATTAATCTTTGTGATTTCGCAGAGATGCCTTGACGATAATAGCAAATTGCCATCATAATCGAGTTCCATTGAATTGGCATGAACCCAATCGAAGACTGTACTGAATGGCAGCAGGCTTTCTTCCCAAAAAATGGCGTCAGTATATAAAAAATGATCCCAACTGCTCCATTCGAATAGTACTTGGTCATTACTGTCAAGTTCCTGAATTACGCATCCAATGACATCTACCGTGTCCAGGCCACCTATATCAGATAAGTCGATGTTGGGCTGTACATCATAACTAAACATAAAGCGGTTTCCATTTGGGAATATCAGCAGCTCATGTTCATCAGCACGGTATCCATTGCCCATGAATAAATGCTTTACAACATTGTACATGGTATCCATCATCTCAAAGCCACTATCAAGATAGCTGTAATAAGTAATATATCCATTGCGATTGATAGTAAAGCTGATGCCACGGTTGTTATCAAACTCTGCAAATACAGAGTCGCCCTCGTTTGTTAAGATTGTTCTACCAAAACACCCGGCACCGCCGCCACGGAAGTTGTAATAAAAAGGGTCGGCTTTGTATTCATTGCCTGAAGAGGTAATTGTATGAGGAATTACCTGACAGAGGTCACGCACATCTGCGGATGGGCTCTCATCGGGAATCATTCCCGTTTCAATATATTCCTGTTCTTTGGCATATTTCAACGCATCTTTTATGCTTTGCAAATCAGCTTTAGAACGAGCGGCATGTATCTTGAAATCGAAAGTAGTGCCCGTGATGAGCTCTCCATTCTCTTTTCTAAAACCATCAGCAACTGTTACATTCACTTGTTCGCCTGGAGTGAACGTAGATAGAGGGCTAACGATTATTGTCTTCCCGTCATCGGATAGTACGATTTTATGTTTGTGGATTCCGCTTTCAGATCCTTCGATCGTGATAAGTTGAGGATTTAAAGAATGGGCATCAATAAGGTCACCATTTTTCAGGATGATGTTTGTTTCAGGGTTTCGGAATAAACTTCCGGGTTTTGGTGATACATATTGAAATTGGCAATAAGCACCTGATGATGAAAAGAGTATGTAAGCCAATATCAAACAAAATGGTGAATGGAATATCTTCATGGATAAAATTTTAAATAATAAAGCGCGAAAGTAGTTCATTTAAGAGAATTGATGAAGCAGCAACTAAAAGTTTCTATGCAAAAAAGATATAGTTCTAATACTCTGCGGAGAGTTAAAGCTTAGCTATTTGAAGAATTAAGTTTATAATGATTGTTGCAGAAATAAGATAAACTGTTCCACATTCCTATAAATAAAAAAGCTCCTAGGAAGGAGCTTACTAAGTTTAATCTAATAAGGTAAACTACCACTTAAGGTCTTCTTCATTCAATGATTTATCATCGGGAATTGACCCTACCCTGCCGGAAATACCATCTGCGCCGCTCCCTCTCTGTTCTCCTTCATTATGATTTTCAACTACAGGATTGTCATGGCTCATTTCACCTTCCATTCTTGTGGCTTCTCTGTTTTTTTCATATTCTGCTTGTCGCTTGGCAAACTCATCAAAGTCATAATGAGGCATCAGTTCCCTTTTGATATGATCAATCGTTTCGTTGAGGGATTCAATAAACTTATTAAAATCTTCTTTATAAAGAAAAATTTTAAAACGTTCGTAACTGTCATCCTGCCGTTTTTTACTCTCCGTGATGGTTAAAAAGTAATCATTAGCCTTAGTTGATTTAACATCAAAGAAGTAGGTTCTTCTTTTTCCGGCCCTCAGCTTTTTCGAAAAAACAGATTCGGACTTAAAGCTTCCTTTTTTTTCCTCCACAGTGAATATATTTAGTTGCTAAGCATGGCAAATATATTCTTTTCCGAATTTAAATTCAAAATCTTTTAAAACGGCACCTCGCCAGTTTAGTCAACAAATCACCCAGCTACTACCTTTTCGGCGATTTGCTGTTTTTCATATAAATCATAGTATGCACCCTGCCGCTGCATGAGTGTATCATGGTTGCCCTGCTCAATAATTTGTCCATCATCAAGCACTATGATGGTGTCGAAATTAAACAGGGAAAAAATACGATGTGTTATGATGATGGTTGTTCTGTCTTTTAAGAATTCATTAAGGTATCCCAGAATCTGAATTTCTGTTTGGGCATCAACTGCTGAAAGACAATCATCGAAGACCACAATCTTAGGATCTTTAACAAGGGCGCGTGCAATTGAAATTCGTTGTTTTTGTCCTCCGGATAATGTGACTCCCCTTTCACCAACCATAGTTTCATACTGTTCTGGAAGGTCAAGAATATCACGATCAACAGATGCATATGTTGCTGCCTCTTTTATGTTTGTTGAGTCAACATCTTCATTATCTATTCCAAATGCAATATTGTTAAAAACTGAATCGGAGAATAAGAATACATCCTGGGAGACGTATCCAATCTGTGTGCGCAGCTCAAACAAATTCATTTCACGAATGTCCGTTCCATCAATCAAAACAGACCCACTTTCCGGGTTATACATGCGAACCAGCAATTGTCCCAGGGATGATTTACCCGAACCTGTCCTACCGATTACAGCTACCCTCTGCCCCGGATTAACTCTAAATGAAATATTTTTTAATGCCTGGATGCCGGTATTAGGATAGGTAAAGAATACATTTTCAAATTCCACACATCCCTTGATTTCAGGTGCACTAACATTTGGAGAAGAAATTTTTGGCTGAACATTTAAAAATTCATCAATCCTTTTTTGCGAAGCAACAGCCCGCTGTACCAATGCCATCACCCATCCTACGGAAGCGATAGGCCAGGTAAGCATATTTATATAAATTACAAACTCAGCAATATTGCCTGTCGTAATCTTTCCTTCTATCACCTGTAAGCCTCCAATGAAGATCGTTAGTACTGTGCTTAAGCCCACTAACAGAAATATAATAGGAAAATAAACCGCCTCTACACGCGCCAGATCAAGTGTTTTGTTTTTGTACTGTTCACATTCTTTACTGAAATATGTATTCATGAAACGCTCCTGCACATAAGATTTGATTACTCTGATTCCTGAAAAAGATTCCTGAGATATTGTCGTTAGAAAAGACAATTGTCGCTGAATGGCTTCACTCTTTCGCTCTATAATTCCATTCACATAAAAAATAGATAAACCAAGAACGGGCAAAGGCAAAATGGTATAAAGTGTAAGCTCCGGATTTACCCGAATCATCGTAAAAATTACCATCACAAATAAAATAAGAAGATTAATGGTATACATAATGGCCGGGCCAGTATACATGCGCACGCGGGAAACATCTTCAGTAATTCGCGACATTAAATCACCTGTATTGTTCCGCTTATAAAAATCAAGATCCAGTTTTTGGTAATGATCATAAATCTCATTCTTCTGATCATATTCAATCAATCTGGACATTACGATGATTGTTTGTCGCATGAAAAAAAGAAATAATCCACGAAAAATTGCAAGCAATACTACTATCAATCCAAACAGTAAGATGGTCTTCCCGAAGTGCTTTATGAAATCAGGCTCTAATGCAGTTCCCTGGAAAAACTGATTGTAGGATATTTCAGTTGTTATAATATCTACAGCATGTCTTACAACCTGAGGCGAGAAAACACCAAATCCATTCGACAAGGCGATAAAAAAGATTCCAATCACCAGCCTGAACCGATATTTATAAAGATATTTATTGAGTGATCTTAACTTATGCATAGATACTCTGGGCTTCCAACTTCATTATCTCTCAAAAAAATAAACATAACTTTGAGCCCTTTTCGTATGCAAACCTACATGAATTCATATCAATTAAAGGGTGGTTTTCGATAATTTAGCCATGCTTTTAATCTAATCAATAATCTAAAATTCATTCTGATGGCAGTTGCTACCCAAGTTACCCAACCAGTAACATCAACATATTCCATTTTTGATCAGATTTCGGAAATGGATCATGAGCAGGTGGTTTTCTGCCATGATAAAGCATCAGGACTGAAATGTATTATTGCAATCCACAACACCGTACTTGGACCTTCACTTGGTGGCACACGGTTCTGGAATTATTCCAGTGACGATGAAGCTTTGAAGGATGCATTGCGACTTTCTCGGGGCATGACCTACAAAGCTGCTATAACAGGATTATATCTGGGCGGAGGTAAGGCAGTGATAATTGGTGATTCGAGAAAAGACAAATCCGAATCTCTTTTTCGACGCTATGGTAAGTTTGTGAATAGCCTCAGCGGTAAATACATCACTGCAGAAGATGTAGGCACCTCTAAAGAAGATATGGAATGGATTGCTCGTGAAACAAAGTATGTCACTGGGCTTCCGGAATATATGGGGGGGGGTGGAGATCCCTCACCATTCACAGCTTTGGGAGTATATATGGGAATGAAAGCGGCGGCAAAACAAGTTTATGGTAATGATTCTTTATCTGGAAAAAAAGTGATGGTGCAGGGTGTGGGACATGTGGGAGCACACCTCGTGAATTATCTCGAGCAGGAAGATGCAAAAATTTTAATTACTGATTTATATGATGATCGTATAGCTGCAGTTAGTAAAAAGCATAATGTAATAGTTGTAAATGCAGATGCATTATATGATCATGATTTTGACATCTATGCTCCATGTGCGTTGGGAGCTACAATAAATGATGATACTATCGATCTCCTTAGGTGTTCTATCATTGCAGGAGCTGCGAACAATCAGCTGGCAGATGAGAAGGTGCATGGACAGTTGCTGGTTGAAAAGGGAATATTATACGCTCCTGATTTTGTAATTAACGCCGGTGGATTAATCAATGTGGCCATGGAACTACAATCTTATAATAGTGAAAGAGTGACTGTAGAAACAGAAAAAATATACCACCGAACTTTGGAGATATTTGCTCATGCAAAACAAAAAAATATACCAACCTATAAAGCGGCAAATGAGATTGCGGAAGAAAGACTGCGTAGCATAGCAATACTTAATTCACGAAGATAGGGTCACTTAGTTCCCTATAACCATTTTAGGATATCGCCAAATTGCCTGCTATAAATTGGCAAAGCATCATACTATCTGAGGTATTAATTTGCTAATCTGTTTTACCATCTTAATTAGAAAAAATGCTATCGAGAAGGAATGTTCGGATTAAGGTGATGCAAACTGTGTATGCACATGAACATGATCAGGAAAAAACATTAGAGCGTCTGGAGAAAACGATGCTCGAAAATATCAACAGCTTTTACCGTGCCTTCTTATACAATCTGTATGTTATTTGTAAGACTTCTGAATATGTAATAACCGACGTACAAATAAGATCGGAAAAATTTATTCAAGCTGAAAAGGAGAACTTTTCCGTTCAGCTCTTTTATAATTCCATAATTCAACATCTGGTAGAAAAGGAAAACTTATATAGAGAAATAAGGCGTGAAAAGCTGGATAACCGTGCTGACACAGATTACTTTCGATTATTTTTTCAGAGTTTAAAAAAATCTGAAGAGTATGAGAGATATTCTGGTAAGGAAAATCCGCTTTTGCCTGAGGACCAGGAGATCATTTCTTTTATATATAAACACATCTTATTTCCAAATGAAATCTTTCAGCAACACATAGAAGACATTTTTCCTGGCTGGCTTGATGATAAAGATGCTATCTATCATTCGGTAATAAATACGGTTGCTTCCATTTCACCTGCACAAAAAGCTTTTGTAATCAATCGTTCGAAAGAAATGAAAGAGAGCAAGGAATTCGCAATAAACCTGCTTCGTAGCACTTTGCATCATGAGGAGGAACTTACGTTTTTGATCGCACCATTTCTTGAAAACTGGGACAAAGAAAGGTTGGCAATAATGGATTTTATATTGATGAAGATGGCTGTAACTGAAATGCTCTATCTGCCGGAGATACCAGTAAAAGTTACCATGAATGAATACATTGAGATTGCGAAAATCTACAGCACGCCTAAAAGTGGCGAATTTATTAATGGGATACTTGATGCAATAATGAAGAAGCTGAAGGAAGAAGAAAAAATTGTTAAAGAGGGAAGAGGAATGAAAGACGATTAATTATCAATTGATGAGACAATCAATGTCAGCATAGATTTCATCCATGCTGACAATTGTACCATCTTATTGTTGCGTCAAAAATCAATTAAAACGGAGCATTACCTTCTACCGTCAAGCCCATAGATCGGGCGGTTCCTGCAACCATCTTCATAGCCGATTCAATAGTGAAGCAATTCAAATCGCTCATTTTCTCTTCTGCGATCTTTTTCACCTGATCCCAGTCTACACTGCCTACTTTATTACGGTTAGGAACAGCGCTGCCCTTATCTTTTTTCGACACTTCCAATAAGGAGACAGCAACAGGCGGTTGTTTAATTACAAATTCAAACGATTTATCTTTATAAACTGTGATAATTACAGGTAGCGTTTTGCCTGCTTTTTCCTGCGTCTGTGCATTAAACCTCTTGCAGAATTCCATGATGTTCACTCCTTTAGCACCTAATGCCGGACCTATCGGAGGGGCAGGATTTGCCGCACCACCTTTTACCTGCAACTTCACGTAAGTTTCAATTTCCTTCGCCATTTCTATTGTCTTTTTTTATTGGTTATTGTTTCTCTACCTGAGCATAATTTAATTCGACCGGAGTTTTCCTGCCAAAAATCTTTACGGTAACTTTTAATTTTTTCTTATCTTCATTAACCTCTTCAATCAGACCGATGAAGTCATTAAAAGGCCCATCTGTAATTTTTACATTTTCACCGATTAAAAATGGTTCGATTATCGTTTCCCCGACTTCCGCCATCTCATCTACCTTACCTAAAATGCGATTCACCTCAGCTTTGCGCAAGGGTTGCGGCTTCACACCACCCAAAAAATTAATTACTCCAGATACGTTCTTAACGGATGAAAAAATGTCCCCATTCATTTTAGCTTCATCAGCTTCTAACAGTACATAACCAGGATAGAATGTTCGTTCTTTAATAACCTTTTTCCCATTCTTTACCTTATAGATTTTCTCCATAGGCACAAGGACCTGTGTAATGATCTCACTCCAGCCGCTGCGTGTAATCTCATTCCCCAGATACTCCTTAATCTTCCGTTCCTTTCCACTTATTACTCGCAGCACATACCATTTTTTTTCATCAGACATAACTTTCGCTATTTAGAACAAATGGTAGAAATTAGACATTGTAAAATTTGCTGCCTTGTCCATTAGAAATACAATGAATGCAAGAATAAGAGCCGCCACGGTTACTACAACGGTGCTGGACTGCAACTCTTCCCATGTTGGCCATGAAACTTTATTAACCAATTCATTTGAAGTCTCAGAAAAAAATGTACGAATTTGATTCATAAATTATTGATGAAAGCGTAATTATAAAAGGTTTAAAACTTTTCCTGGAAGAATTTAGGTGCACGGGTGGAAGGACTCGAACCCTCAGCCAATGGTTTTGGAGACCACTACTCTACCAATTGAGCTACACCCGTGTATTAGTCATCACCTACGTTTATATTTCTATCCTGATAAGCTCTTATTTAATAATGTCAGTAACCTGACCCGCACCAACAGTACGCCCACCTTCACGAATAGCGAACCTCAACCCTTTTTCCATTGCCACCGGCATGATCAGCTTAACGACCATGGCAATATTATCGCCAGGCATCACCATTTCAACACCAGAAGGTAATTCAACCTCACCTGTTACATCTGTAGTACGAAGGTAAAACTGAGGCCGGTATTTGTTAAAAAATGGTGTGTGTCTGCCACCTTCCTCTTTAGACAATACATAAACCTCGCATTTAAACTCTGTATGAGGAGTAATGGAACCGGGGGCACAAACAACCATTCCGCGGCGTATATCATCCTTTTCCACACCTCTTAATAGCAAGCCCACGTTATCGCCTGCTTCTCCTTCATCAAGGATTTTTCGAAACATCTCAACACCTGTAACAGTTGATTTCAATGATTGCTCCTGCAAGCCTATGATTTCCACAGCATCTCCTGTATGAATCATCCCTCTTTCAATACGGCCTGTAGCAACTGTTCCACGTCCTGTAATAGAAAATACATCTTCAACCGGCATAAGGAAGGGCTTGTCTTTTGCCCGAACAGGAACTGGTATATCTTTATCAACGGCATCCATGAGAGCCTGTATTGATTGCATTCCTGCAGGATCATTATTTAAGGCTCCCAGAGCAGAACCCCTGATAACGGAAGCATTGTCTCCATCGAATTGGTAAAAGCTCATCAACTCCCGAATCTCCATTTCTACTAGGTCAAGCAACTCAGGGTCATCTACAAGATCAACCTTATTCATAAAAATAACAATCTTAGGAACACCTACCTGTCGTGCAAGCAAGATGTGTTCACGGGTTTGAGGCATCGGACCATCGGTGGCAGCTACAACCACGATGGCACCATCCATCTGAGCCGCCCCTGTAACCATATTCTTAATATAATCAGCATGGCCCGGGCAATCTACGTGTGCATAGTGACGAGCAAGAGTCTGATATTCTACGTGCGCCGTATTGATTGTTATACCACGCTCTTTTTCCTCTGGAGCGTTGTCAATGGAATCGTATGACTTTACATCAGCCAAACCTTGTTTAGAAAGCACATATGTGATTGCAGAGGTGAGCGTGGTTTTACCGTGATCCACGTGACCAATGGTGCCAATATTTACATGAGGTTTGTTGCGTTCGAATTTTTCTTTAGCCATAGCTTAATGTTTGATGATGGTTTAAATTTTATTAATCATTGTTACTATAAAAATATCTATTCGCCTTTAATCTTCACTTCATAATTCATAAGTCTTTTCCTATTTCTTTGAGCCGATGACCAGAATCGAACCGGTGACCTCATCCCTACCAAGGATGTGCTCTACCAACTGAGCTACATCGGCAATTTCAACCAATGCTTTAAATTAATTTTCCTACACCTCCACTGTAAAATATTCACTCTCCTCAACCTATGT
>MWWB01000162.1_pt1 | contig 14718 bp, 15 predicted proteins | sample 1047291 | NCBI WGS metagenome assembly MWWB01 (sample SAMN06349976, study PRJNA376086) | soil metagenome | isolation source: MS4-1 sample Antarctic (ecotone) soil | place: Antarctica | reverse complement strand
GCTCTGCTGCCACTCTTGCAGCTTCTGCTCTTTCGGCAGTGGCTTTCTGTTCTCTAGCTTGAGTTTCCGCCGCTACTCTTGCCGCCTCCACGGCAGCTAATCGTATTGCTTCTAGTCTTGCAGCTTCTGCTCTTTCGGCAATGGCTTTCTGTTCTCTAGCTTGAGTTTCCGCCGCTACTCTTGCCGCCTCCGCGGCAGCTAATCGTATTGCTGCCACTCTTGCAGCTTCTGCTCTTTCGGCAGCGGCTTTCTGTTCTCTAGCTTGAGTTTCCGCCGCTACTCTTGCCGCCTCCACGGCAGCTAATCGTATTGCTTCTAGTCTTGCAGCTTCCACTCTTTCGTCAGCGACTTGCTGTTCTTTACGATTGTCTACTATAGGGGTAGGTGCCTGTGGAGCTACATTGTTAGGTTGATGACGATTAAAAACAACTGTCTCAATCCTTCGACCTATAGTTGGAAATATACGTGGCATCTCTCATACTCCTAAAACAATAAACAATACATAAAAAGTTACAAAAAAGACTGCAGCTATAATCCTTTCCAGCAGTCTTCCCTTAAGATGCTACTATTCTTATCGTGTAGAGTAAATAAAAATTTGACTATTAACTGGCGCATCCATATAAAATGTGCAGAGATTTTTCGAGACTTAACACTAGCGGGAGGTATATTTGAACACCATTATACGAAAAGTTATCATACTGTCGATCTGTTTCTCGATTCCATTGACTTCTGTCGCAAGCTATTTAGAGCCAGGTCTACACCATAACTTGGGGTTAGAGAGCTACTATTATAAGTATAATGAAACTGTTAACAGCAGTTTTTTTATGAGAAATAAAGGCCAACTATTCGGGGCTTATTATGTCGCTGAACTTCAGCCAGAAAATACATCGTTTTGGTTTTCCGTAGAAGGTCGAGTTGCATTTGGGTACAAAGTGAATTATCAATCAAACGGAACAGGCAATGCAAAAGATCAAAAACATCGCGCTTTTGAAGGTAGACTACTAGGTTCATATTGTATATATATCGAAAACCAATTGGATATTGAGGGATATACTGGGCTTGGTATTCGATATTTAACTACTCTTCCAGATAAGCGCCCTTCGACAACAGGGCATTATAATTATTTTAGAAGATCCGAATACGACTATATTCCGGTAGGGGTTCGTGTTGTAAAAGTACTCTCAAATGATGTGAGATTTATTGGTCATCTAGAGTATGACTTGTTTTTAAGAGGACAGCAAAAAAGCAATATAAGAAATGTTACAGTTAAAGATAAGCAACCTCACGGTTACGGTGCTCGTATTGGTATGGATTTTCAGATTCCATCCTCTGAATATGACGTTAGTTACACATTAGGTATATTTTCTCGTTATTGGAACATTAAAGATTCCATAATAACTAATGGAGGCTATGAACCAAAGAACAGTACTCAAGAATATGGAGTTAGGCTTGGATTATTATTTTAAATATAAGCATCAGCAGAGAAATTAGATTGTCATAGGAAAAGGAAAAAATCGTACGCTAGGCGAAATGGAACATTGATTTATTTAAGCTAAAAAACTTTAATGCCTATCAATAAACCTCGCCCTATTGATGGGGCGCGAGTCCTGGTTAAAAGTCTATCAATAGAACCGGTTTTTTAATATGATAGTCTTTCTATCATAACCTCTAGAGTCTATTGATTGTATGAATGTTGGCTACGCACGCACATCAACGGTTGAGCAAGTCGCCGGATTTGAAGCTCAGCTGAAAGAACTCACCGTGGCTGGTTGTGAAAAAATTTTTAAGGAACAGGTATCATCCATTGCTGTACGTTTTCAACTTCAAGTAGCCATCGAGTTCTTACGAGAGGGTGATTTTTTAGTAGCCACTAAAATTGATAGATTAGCGCGATCGGTGTCAGATTTACTCGCCATTATCCAAACATTAGAACAAAAAAAAGTTGGGGTGCGTATTCTTAATTTAGGCATGGATACCCAAACACCGACCGGAAAACTAATGCTGACCGTGCTAGCTGGTGTCGCTCAATTCGAACGAGAAATCATGTTGGAACGTCAAAGAGAGGGCATTTCCAAAGCAAGGGAGCAAGGCAAATACAAAGGCCGAAAACCAATTTCATCCATTCGTAAAAAAGAGGTTATACGCCTTGCAACCGTCGGCGGTCTATCTAAATCCCAGGTTGCTAAGCAGCTTAAAATGGGAGAAGCGACAGTCTACCGGATCCTGAAAAACGAAGCTTAGCCCGCTAAAATATTTCCTGTTGACATAAGGCACACAATGTATTAACATTATTCCAATGTCGCTTACTTACAACTTTGATCCGGAGAAAAACAAAAAGCTTATTGAATTAAGGGATATTAGTTTTGAGGAAATTATAGTTGTATTAGAAAGCCCAGGGCCTTTAGATGTGGTTATACACCCGAATGCCCAAAAATATTCACATCAAAAAATGTATGTTGTAGAGCTTGATGGTTATGCCTATTTAGTTCCTTTTGTAGAGGAAGGCGGCGAAATTTTTCTTAAAACCGCTTTCCCTAGCAGAAAAGCAACTAAGCAATATTTAGATTATTCTGATGAGGTGATTTATGACTAGCAGAAAAAAGCCTATTTTTAATTTAGATAAAGATGAGAAACCCTTATCTGTTTCTTTTGAACAGGGGGAATGGAAAAGCGTCAAAAATTTAAATAAAGAGAAAGTTAAAGCTCAAAAAGCTGCTGCTCACTATCTTGCTAAAGGGGCACGAATCAATATTAGGATATCAGAGGTGGACTTAAAGCAGATCAAACAAAAAGCCGCCCAAGAAGGATTACCCTACCAAACACTCATTGCAAGCGTTTTACATAAATATGCCGCAGGTCATGCAATGCGTGCCTAAACGTAGGGTGATATTTTACTGTCCTTGATTACTTGCCTACGGACAGGCTCCAACTTTAAACGCTTAACGTGCTTTAAATTCCGCTTCCTGACATCACCCCTTCAAGCCGATGATTTATAGATAAGGAAGACACTTTACCAGATGGAGTAGGCTTAACTGCTTGATTAAATTGAGTTAGGATAAGTTCAGGAGGATTCTTTTGTTCTGGAATGACGGGCTTGGGAGAAAGGGCAGTAACAAGAGAGGTAGCCTGAGAATTATTTGCAGGGGGAAGGCTTAAAGAAATTAAGGGCGCCTCAAGCTGAAGGCTTGGCATTAACCTAGGCTTAGGCTGACTTGCTAAAGGTAAAGACCTAATTATCTTCGGCACCTCTTTAACAGCAGCTTCGGCATCTAATGGTTCATGGTTCACGTAATGCTATCCTTTATTGACTGATTATCAAAAAAAACAAGACCGAATTGTAATCCAGCCTACTTAAGTAAAAAGTACGTTATTATGCGCTATCAAAAACTGTAAAGATATACACAAATTGTAAAAAATCAAAAAGGCATCGCTCTATAATGATAATGCCATGACTCATTTGGTAGCAGCCTTAAGTGCTTATGTAACTGAACCGTTGTTCATATCTACAATTAAACTGCTTTCGAACTCATAACTAGGGTTAAAGTAACATTCGGCACCTTTCTTGGCGGTAGGGGCTTTTTTTCTTAACTTTGCCGAAAGGGATGTTTGGCGAGCGAATTGGGGCACGCCTATTCCTCGAACAATACGCTAGGTTCACTTTATTATTTTACCGAAAATGGACATTTTAGGCAATGTTTAACCGGGTTTTTATAGTTAATTTTTCACTTGATTAAAATACAACTTTAAACATCAAAAAGCCTTAATTCTAATTTTATGGAGCGTCTCCTTGCTTTTTAGAAGGTGGTTTTTTTGGAATTTCTGGAGCTGATATATCTTGAGACTGATTATTTTCATCTGTTTCTTTTTCTTGTGAGCGCTCTTTTTGTAACTCAAGTGCTGACAACATTGGTTTCCCAGCTTCTAGTTTTGTGGCACTGATTGGCGCGGGATTAGTTAAGTTTTTTTGAGCGTCAAATAGGGAATTCCTGTCTTTAACATTAACAGGAGGTTTAGCCTTGGAGCCAGTTAAAAAAGAGGTATTAGATTGAGCTTTAGTTAAAGCTTCTGCTTGATTTTTTGATTCGACCTCGAGATTCTTAATTTTTTCTTCATAATCTTTTATTGACATTTCTAATCTCTTGTTAGATTTAAGGAGTTTCCCATCTTTATCCTCTTGATTCCGTATTTTCGTTAAATTTGTTTCTCGATTTTTTTTGAAAGCTTCAAGTTCTTTCTTCAGATTTTCAATTGTATTTGGCGACGCTAATTCATCAACCATTTCTTTTACATCTTCAAGACTCCCTTGGACAGAATAACAAATTTTATCTCTGTTCTGATTAAAAACCAGCTCGTTAAACGGATTTCCTATTGTTGCTCCGCCACCTCCAGAAAAATATACTTGGCAAACATTTCTATATTCTTTATTGACACAAAGAGACAAATCAGAAGCAATAGCAATTCTTTTAATTTCCCCGCCTTTTTCGATAATGGCTTTCATCGCACTTTTCGCCGCTCGCCAAGCAATTTGTTCTGCATGATTTCTACCATCAGTTCTAAGGCCTTTACTATAACTAGCAAACGGTTCTTTTTTCAATTGTTTCGTTATTGGATCTTGATATATTACTAAGACTACAGCGAAATTATGGTCATCGTTTACACCTTGCTGTCCTCCACTTTGCATAAATTTTCTTTTCTCATTCGTTCTGGCTGCAATATTTTCAAACATTGCAGCCTTCATGATATTAATACCTTTTTCATCACTAACCATTTCTAATAATGAATTTTGTGAATAATCTATTTTCTTAGGAAGATTATCAATAGAAATTTGCATCATGTTAATATACCTTAAGTTAAATAAGTCAAAAATATTAATCTATACTTAAAAAAAATTAAAAATATTAACTTTTTATTTTTTTAATCATAACACACATAAAAAGCAAGCGTTAACTGCATTTAATATTAATTGAGGGCAGATGCCTGTATGTTTGACGACCTACGTTAAACCAGAATGCCTCGCTTTGGTAAAGCAATTTTAAAACCAGGATTACTTGACAAATCAACTTTTCGAGATGTCTCGCTGTGGTATTGAGTCAATAAAGCAGCCACCCCCTGATCACCTATATTGTTACGGCTCACATCTAATTTTTCTAATTTTGGCATTTTTTTCAAACTTTTAAGTGCATCCAACCCAGTGTCATCTAATTCATTTCCTGATAAATTAAGATAAATTAAAGAACCAAAAGAATTATCTTCATGAAAAGTATCTTCTTTAGTAAAGTTGATTAAATTATTAAACAATTCCAGATTTTCTATAGTATTGTTTTTGCATATTTCCAAAAACCCTGCTCTAGTAATTCTATTTTGAGTTAAATCTAAGAATTTAATTGTAGAATTATTCGAAAATGCTTCAGCTCCTTTATCACCTAATTGATTTGAGTCTAAACATAGAGTTTTTAATTTCTTATACTTTGCTATAATTCCCGCTCCTATACTGGTAATTTTATTTTGACTTAATTTTAAGCTTACTATCTCTGAATTTTCAGAGATTTCTTTTACGCCTTCATCGTCAATATCATTGGTGGATAAATCTAAAATTGTTATTTTAGTATTTTGTAAAACCTTTTTAGCTCCATCACTACCTATTTCACATTCACTTAATGAAAGTTTATTAATAGACTCGCTATCTGAAAAATAACCCGCTCCTGTAGAACCAATGGCATTACATGACAAATCCAAGAAATCTATATCACTTTTTGATAGCCATTTCGCCCCTTCAGCATGTATATTGTTTTCAGATAAATTAAGTTCCCTCAAAGAAAGTACGGACAAATTACGTGCGCCCACATCCCCAATTTGATTATTGTATAAATTAACTTTTTTTATCTCGCTATTCTCGCTTAAAGCATCTGCCAAAGCTTCTGCCCCTTCATCGTCAATCTCTTGATTTGACAAGTCTAAGACCTCATTTGTATAAATCCCAGCACTAATTCTATTAATAAAATCATTTAATTTCTTAGAAATTGGCATATTGAACCCCTTATTAAATTTTGCAATACCTATTAATTAAACCCGCCAGACAGATTTTACTATTTATCCAATTTAAAGTACATCATTTTCGATGAAAAGCATATTTTTAGTGTAACCACAACTGATTTTTTTGTGATTTTCAATGTTTTGCTAAACTAAACTCTGAATCTGGCTATGTAAAATGGAAGGGCAAGAAGCGATAATTATTATAAATTATCACCAAACCGACATTAGCTGATTAATTATACAGAGATCCATGGCTCCAAATTGGGGTATTACCTTAAAATATAGTGGAAAAAATATACAATTGCTATTTAAAGGGCAGCTTAGAACAGTGCCATTGGAGTATACCTCAACATTACATGACCGGACATTCGTTTTTAATATTTACCATTTGCAAATTTTTTTATTGGCAAGACTTCTTGTAATAATTTTTTCCGGCCTTGTTCAGCTTTCCATAAATCATAATTCGTTTGTAAATTAAGCCACATGTCGCTGCTAGTATTAAGACAAATCGAAAGGCGAACCGCCATTTGTGGACTTATTCCCGTATGGCAATTAATCAAATTTGACAAAGAAGCTCTTGTAATACCTAACAAATGAGCCGCATCTGTTACAGAAAGATTTGCACCATTTATAAGCGTATCTTTCACAGCTTCCCCCGGATGAGGGTGATTATGCATTAACATGTTCACTCCTTAATGATAGTCTTCATAATTTACCAATACTGCGTTAGACCCTTCAAAACCAAAGGTTATCCTCCAATTTGCGTTGACTGTTATAGAATACAATCCCTTCATATTTCCATGAAGCGCATGAAAATGATAACCAGGCAAGTTCATGTCTTTTGGTCTTACGGCACTATTTAGTAGCGCTAATTGTACCTGTAGCCTTTTAATATGCTTAGTTTGAACCCCTTTTGTATTTCCTAATTCAAAAAAGTCTCTAAGATATTTATGTTTCCATGATTTAATCAAAAGTCACCTAAAATCTGTATACCGTCAATTTACAGTTTACGATTAATTTCAATTGAATGCAAATCCATCTGCTTAAACAGGATTAGTGATCCAGAACTAAACGCCCAGATCACTAAACCTAGTGTTATTTACTCTTTGCTGTCTTTAAATGTCCCCCTGTCTAATTGCTCTAATATTCGCTCCGTTAGTCCAATAAGCTCGTATAGCATTTTTTGAGTACTATATTTAGTCTTTTTATAAAGTAAACTCAGATACTTTAAATGGTAGTCAATACGACTGTGATCATCCAATACCTTCATATGGGTACTGATTTGCTCATTTAATAATGACAGACATTCTGATAGGCTATTTTTAACCATTGCTTGATCTCCTTCAAAGATTGAGTGTGGCCAGTGCTGTATAAGCGGAACAACGCCAATACAGTACCCCCCTGAAAAGGGATTTTGTAGTTAAAAATTAACTACAAAGGTAGTATAGCATATTCATTTAATAATCACCATACTTCTTTGATGGCTTTTAATATTTTATCGTTATCTATTTCATATGAAAGCAATATTAGTGCTTTAATTAGCCTCGCTTCTGTTATTTTTTTAGGGCTTTCCTTATTAATTTCCTCAAGTTTTTTCTTTAATAGCTGCATAATTTCGCTATCTAGCCTATAGCTACGCGGATAGGCTCTCGATATTTCCTGTTTTTTTTCTTTCTTATTTGTTCCAATACCTGTTTTTTTTATCTTGAGATTAGTACTAACTGTTTTTTGCATAATGACCCTGTGTAAAAATTACTAAATTACTCTGTAGTGTAAGTTGATACTACCATTCTATTTTTAGGTTTTTCAAAAGATAAAAATTATGTCAATTTATTAACTTATTATTAGTTGATGATAATATAATTTTTTATTAATAATCTTGAACCAACATGCTCTTTTAGTTTATGATTTAAAAAAAACTAATTATTTATTTTAAACCATGGATTAAAGGATGAGCAAAATGGATCCAAAAATGACGGTTTCCGAAGCGGCGGCATTTTTAAATTTATCAACGCAAGCTATTCACAAAAGAATTAAGTCAAAAAACTTACTAATTAAAAGGAAAAGAAATCGTTTTTATTTTGGGTACGAAACTTCAAAATTATTATTTTGTTTAAATTTTCCAAATAAAGTTTATGTATTTCAAAATATAAAAGGAGGAGTTGGAAAAACTGAAATGACTTATTCTTTTGCTATTAGAGCTAATCTTTATGGAGCAAAAGTTTTATGTATTGATCTAGATTTGCAGGGTAATTTAACAAAAGGCTGTTTTAAAATTAATCCAAAAGATAGGCCAATCATGCTAGATGTCATAAAAGATGGAATGCCAATCGAAGAAACAATAATTAATATATCGCCAGGACTTGATCTAATCCCTAGTGATCTCGACAACGGTGTTCTTGATAATACATTAATGATAGGACGATTTCCCCTGGATAGAGTATACAAACAGCTAATAGATGGCTTACGAAAGAACTATGACATTATTTTAATAGATTGCCCACCATCACTTACTGCCTCTGTGACTGCAGCAGCTCTTGCCGCCGATGAAATAGTAGCTCCTGTCACCCCTGATGAGCACTCAATTTCTGGATTAGACCTTCTTTGCAAAGAAATTGCAGATATTGAAATAAAATACCATACCAAAATTCCCGTTAAAATTATTTTCAATAAGTTTGATATTAGAAATAATCTCTCTCATGAGAAGCTTGATTATTTGAGAAATGAAACGATTTATAAAGACAAATTGTATTCAACTTATGTAAGAGTATCCCAAGATTTTCCAAATTCGATTGATAGCAGTCAAACAATCTTCGATGTTTTTAAAGAAACCGCAGCAAAAGAAGATATCGACCTTCTAACAAAAGAAATGCTTGGCATAGAAGTCTATAAATCCCAAATTAATGAGGGCAGATAAATGCCTAGAATTGATGATCCAAATATAAATTTGAAAAAAAACAAACCTTTTAAACGAAAAAGCTTGCGTCCCTGGGACAACTTTGATGATTTCAAGCCCCGTATTATTGAAAATCAATTGATAAATAATCAGGAAACAATTGGTAAACAATTGGTAAACAATAAGAGGACAATTAGTAAACAAAGACTGCCTTTAATTAGTAAACAATTGGTAAACAGCCAAGAATCAGATATCGAATTGGTAAACAATTGGGAAACAATTAGTAAACCAATTGGTAAACAAGCAGCACCTATAATCGGTAAACAATCAGTAAACCAATTGGTAAACAAAGAAAGCAGCCACGTAAGAACCCTAGAAGCAGTTAAACAGCTCTGCGGTCTTCAAAGAAAACTGCTTTTTTATATAGTGAGCGACTGCATATCTATAGGCTTACTTCATACAATGCCCATAACAAATGAAACTCTAAGAATCTTGCTAAATACTGATACCCATAGCGTAAAAACAACGGTACAGCGCTTAACTAAAAAAGGAGTGGTGAACAGGAAAGAAGGTAAAAGTGGCAGGGGCGGCTATACAATTTTCAACATTAGTGAATCCGTTCGCAACGCTGTAATTGAAACCCAGGGGCAACTAGCTATTAGTAAACAATTAGTAAACCAATTGGTAAACGCTAATGGTAAACAATTGGTAAACAATTGGGAAACCAATGGGATAACAAACGCCCCTAGTAGTAGTAGTAATCTAAATACTACCACTACTAATTCTAACCCCGCGCGCGAGTTGCCGGAAGGTTGGGGAGCAGTAGAATATAGTTTGTTAGCTCATATCGGCTTTACTCAAACCCACCTGTTGCAGCTCTCCAAACTTGAATCTCTTGAACCCAGCATAGTCCAGGATTCGATTTACCACTTTGCCTTTGACCTCAAGCACAACAACAAAACCTCACACATCAAAGGCGACCCCCTCAATTATTTCATGGGCATTGTTTCCAAACGGAGCGCGTATACCGCCCCATCGAATTACATCGATCCGATTCTTGAAGTCATGAACAGCTATCACAAAACCAAAGAGCAAAGCGAAAAACAAAAAGCCGAGATTGAGCAAAAGGTGCAAGAAATCGAATTTAGAACCTGGCACGACAATTTAAGCGACAGCGAGATAGAGGAACTTATTCCTCACGAAATCCGTAACACCGCTAACCGAAGTGTCTCATTCAAACAAACCCTTGAAACCCAGTTTCTTAAAAAATATTACCGAGAAACCCTCTGGCCGCTGCGTAGGCGAGAACTCTGCGCCTCAACTGCCAACTGGACGACCCTCGAACCCGCCGCGATGTAACTGTCGACTTTGGCCTCGTTATTTTGTCCAAAATTTTAAGAGCGGAATTCTCCTGGGAACGGACACCGCAGTGAGGCCGGAAGCGGCTAAACCCAAAACTCCCTTGCGAGAATCAAGATGCGCTAGCCGTTGAAATCCCTCTTAAAACGAACATTAAGCCCTATAGGAGCTGTTTTTTGAAAAAATGTAGCCAACAACTAATCCGAAAATTAAAACGCCTAGAATCGCAAATTCAGAGGTTTTTAGCTATTTGAAAAACTTTTTTAATGTTACCCTGAACGCTTTGGGACAGAAGCCATAAAAATCCAACTGCAAATCAAAACCAGGGAACCCTTTTGAGCAAAATAAAAAAGCGCGTTGAAAGCCAAAAGAAAAAGCGGTATTGTAAGTCATTCACCTAATCCGTCGGCTACCAGAACAGACAGAAAGTCGATTTAACGCATTACCATATCGCAAGGGGAAACCAATGCAGCATCCAAACGAGTCTGATACGGAAGAAACGGTTTCGAAACTCGCTACGGATAGACTGCACCATCAGGACAGCATTAATCAAAAAACTGCGTTGCGTTACGAAGCACTGTCTTATTTTGAACGCGAAGAAATAACCACATGGTTAAAATACAATCTCGCCAAAATCCCAATGCTCGGCAAAACTAAAAGGGCAGGGATGGCAGAGTTACTGTCTGGTAATTATCTTTACCCTTCCACCCTGGTTTTAATTAGACATACCTTGAAGGCATTGGGGCTTTAAGTTTTGAAATTTAGTCCGGCGTTCTCTCGTTTTTTATAATACTGGTCGCCTCAATTTGGCAAAAATTTGTACCCGTACTCATCACCTTAACTTTTTTAAATTCAAGTTTGCGAACAACCGAAAAAATCATCAAATAACCAGAGATAATCGGCGGCATTTTGAGGACAAAAGAGGACAAATCCCGAGGACGATTAACGACAATCCGATGACAAAAAGGGACATTCAGTGACAGTCGGTGGCATTTTGATGACATTCGGCGACAATTCAATGACAAAATATGACATCTTCGCTTTGGGTTGAAAAATAAAAAACGAGCTTTTACAACAGGTTATTTTTTACAGAATTAAAATGCCGCCGATTGTCCTCAAAATGTCCCCGAATGTACTTAAAATGTCACCAAATGTCCTTTTTAGCGCGCAACAAAATATTTGTTATGTTAAAATAAAGAAAAAACGCAAAAAAACCTATTTTTACAGGCTATTTTGCCACTCATGCTCGCATGAGTCCGGTGTGCGTGCATTTTTAGAGAGCGATTGTAGGGCATTTATTTTTTGTTTTTAGCCCGAGCGATAGTATAAACTTAGGTTTTTTACCCGTCTAAAAGGGATGAGCCAAGCGCGAAGGCACCCCCTAAAGTGATATAATCCTTGACTCAGGATAACGAATAAAAGTATTTGCTTGTCGCAATAGTTGAGATAGGATTCGCCTCTCTCACAGGGCTGGATTACGGAGATTGGAGATGAACGATAAGAAGCCGGATGATTATAAAGTGTCTTGGGGATCTCGAAGAGACATTGGGGAAATTTTGATGTATGTGGGATTGGTATTGAGTGTTCTTTATCTGATTTACGCATTTTTTTACCCAGCGAAAACAGAAAACGACAATCTTGACACGGAAAGCATAGAAGAAATAGAAAAGCCGGCACAAGTATCGGGCGGTTACCGAACGAAGCTTGATAATTTAAACTTAAAGCCACTAAGCGATTCTGCTGCAGCAAGGCTTTAAGACAAGGCTTTGGTAAATTGGCCTCCAATGTTTTGCACTGTCATTTTTGATTGGCTTAAAATCCGCTTGGTTATAACTCAATAGCATTTTTGTAATGCTCAAATAATTGAGTGGCTTAAAAGCATAGCCGTATTAAAAAAGCGAGCATCCAGAATAATCTTAATCGCGCCCTTAAGTTATTTAAGCTTTTGCGCTTCCAATAGCCTAGCGGCCTTGCCATGCCCTTTTTGCCTAGCGGTTCAGGCAAGTTGCCCACTCATTCGCCGTTATATTGCTTAGCCCGAATTTTTCGGCATTGTCTTAAATTTCAAAAACAAACTTTGCATAGCCTGGGATATTTTTAGTCGTCAACCGCCGCTTTTTAAAATACCCGTTAACCGTACAGGCAAAAATTAATAAAGCGTTGCAAGCTCTTAGCTCTGCCATAGCGTTTTTTTTAATGAGTACTTCTGCATATGTTAGCTAAAAACCATAATCTATGAACGGAGTGAATAGCGCACTTATACGTTGGCGGTGCCAACGTAATTTATTAGGTCGCTTAAGCTAATATCGGGGTAAGAACTTTTAATTCAAAACCTCCGCTTGCCCAGAGGAATTGCCGATTCTTACTCCGCCGTTGTTTAGGGTGATGCCAGTGATGGCGGGAGAAGGTTGCGTCGACGGTCAAGGCTATCTTATAAAACGCATGGCTACGGCTTAGAAAGCCGGAAAGGATAGAGTTAGTACGGGGGGAGGCTTTGCGCCTCTCAAGCTTTAAGGTATTGCTGGCGATGACTGGGTTTGCGGTGCGGCGTACGGGTTGATTACAAGCTACCTCTTAAAAGGCCGCTGCGACCCAACATAAATTTGTCATTGGCTGTTAAAAATATTGGCAAAGGTTAGAATGATTTTTTTAATGGCAGGATGAGATTTTGGTTGGTCGTGAAAATTAGTTGTTGTTCAAAATCTTAATTTTTGTTGAAAAACTTTTTTTCCGCGCTTGAGAGAAGCGGGTTATTTTTGAAAACATGTTGCTCGGCTTATTTTTGGAAATCGTTTGGAAAAATTCCAACAGCAACCGCGAGGTTTGAACAGAACACAAAGCAATTAACCGCAGAAGGTGCTGAATAAATTTTCAAAATTCAGTAAACGGTCATTAATAATTCTGAAGGTCTTGGCTCAAAAATTTGATGTTCCTCAATACTGCTGCAGAGGCATCGAGGGGGTTAGGATTTATAAAACTTCAGCCAAAAAAATCATGTGGCGGGTAATGGTTTTAGGGGTGGCCTTCGCACTCAGCTCATCCCTTTAATTGCTCTTAAAAGGCCATATGGCCGAATAATTTAAGTAGACTAATTTAAAAAAGATGCACTAAAGCAGTCCACTAATTTTGCCAGCACACCGGACTCACCGCGTGTATAAATAACCTAAAAATCTATTTTTATAGATTTTTTTGAAATTTCTCACCGGTATTTTCAAGGGCGTTTTGTATACAAAAAAAATACACTGTCATACAAAATGTATATAAGTTGTATGAAATATGTAAACATCTTAAAAATCAATAGGTTGCAAACCAAGATCTGTAATACATTTGTATACAAGCGTGTGACAGCGTAACACGCTGTACTACAAGTGTATTACAACATCTTAACTAACTTTATATGAACGTAAAAAACGGGGATCTTTTTTTTGTTAAAAGTTCTATCAACTTTTTTAGAAAACGAAGGCTAAATCCTACAATAAGCCTACTGCTTTTCCATGTAAGGTCAGCAGCATTTTTTTAATGGTCGCGCGAAACAATGTTGAACCCTAGAACGATTCAGGGATCGTGTCAGGAAACGGCTTAGCGTACAATTTTTTCCGTTGTCTGAGGCGACCCCTGTTAGCGGCTCCGTGCAGCTCCAAAGTTTTAGATTTGCCTTAAGCAACCTTAATCTTTACAGCTTGTATACCTTCTTGCGTATGCTCTTGTGTGTCCTCTTCTGTATCTGTCTGCTCCAGCTCCACCGCCGCTATCGACTGAGGTAAATACGGAACAGCTGGCTTAATCATGCTAGAAAATATTAAACCAGGATGGGGGACCGCTACTCCTGCTACTGGAATTGGATATTGTTCATTAATCAATACTTGGGCATTTTCAGACGACACTTTATCTTCTATTTGTAAGTTTTGAAAATTTAAAGTGCCAGCTGCTGCCAGATTAAGCGCCAACTGGCCTTTGTTTTTTTTGCAAACATTAAGACATCTTCTAAGATCTTCTATTGCGCCAGGCTCTACGTCTGTCTTATCCTCTAAGGCATCTATGGTTTTATCAATCCGCTTCAAGACTCCCTTTATAACTGCTTCCCCCTCTTCCTGATCAAGGCTTGCGAAGTCTACGCGAATCTCACCTTCAGGCATTTCACTTAAAACAAGCTTAAGAGCCTCAGGATAGTTCCCTTGTTCCAGGTAACGCGCGATAGCTGCGGTACCTATATCTTTGCCCGCAGAGAATAAGTCGGCTATTCTATCTATGCGAGCTATACGCTTCTGAGCGGCAGAAAGGTCGGCGTTAGCGGCTGATAATTGCTCTGCTGCCACTCTTGCAGCTTCTGCTCTTTCGGCAGTGGCTTTCTGTTCTCTAGCTTGAGTTTCCGCCGCTACTCTTGCCGCCTCCACGGCAGCTAATCGTATTGCTTCTAGTCTTGCAGCTTC
>MWWB01000161.1_pt1 | contig 14759 bp, 18 predicted proteins | sample 1047291 | NCBI WGS metagenome assembly MWWB01 (sample SAMN06349976, study PRJNA376086) | soil metagenome | isolation source: MS4-1 sample Antarctic (ecotone) soil | place: Antarctica | reverse complement strand
CCCCCCCCAGTGGGGGGACTATTGAGTTAGTTTTGCACAACCTGAACAGTATCACCAGTAATGGTATAGGTGTTCAGGTTGTGCAAAACTGGAATATTTACCGAGAGCAGCGCGACAGTGAAGCCTTTATCAACGGCCATCATGCCTATACCTCGACGCGGACACAAGCGACATTGCCCACGCTAGGAGCGAACGGCCTAGGCGCACTCATGGCCTTGCTGGATGGGCCTGCGACAACGAAGGAAGCGGCGGCGATAGTCGGTTATACCTACGACGCAATGGCGCGCACCTTGCGGCGCTATGCTGAGCATGGCCTCGTCGAAGTGGATATCGGCCAACGCAATCTCAAGATGTACACCCTCAAAGCCGAGTGGCGCGATATATTGAAAGCCAACCTGCCCAAGATGCCCACCTATGGGGTGCAACTGGCGCGCCATGTGGACGCGCTGAAAAGCAAAGAGGCCATGGCGATCTTCAGGGGCGAGGATGCAAAGGCCGCGAAGGTAGGGCAGGAATATCTGCGCATGGCTGCTCTACTGGAGAGGGTCAAAGAGACCGCGGGCATCATCCCCTTCGTGCGCCCTGAGCGTTCGGACAAAGTAGCCGAACGGCTTGACAGGCTGCGAGATATACAGCGCGCAGGCGAACGTGCGGAGACCCGGCCAAAGTTACACACAGAAACAGATGCGGACCAGTGGCGGCGCCGCGAGTATGCAAAAGACCTTGCAGCCACTGAGCGCGAGTGGCCTGGACTCAATGCGTGGGCCACGATGGAGCATGGCGAGGGCTGGTGGACACGGCGCGACCAGACAGAAATCATTGGCCAGTATCGCATCTTTCAGATCGTGGGGAACCAAGCGCCAACCATGCATTGGGCAGGCCAAGAGGCGGTGGCCGCATGAGCGCCTACATCTACGAACTGGAAAGCCACTATGCGCCATGGCGTTGGGCGCTGGCGTTTGATTACAACTCTGAGATGGTCGAGGCGATCAAGGTGAACATTCCAAGTCGCCAGCGCACCTGGAAGGGCGACATCAAACAGTGGTGGTTCAAGCGAGAAGCGCAGACGGCCATGCTGGCACTTGCCGAGCGTTATTGTGGGACGGTCAGGCATGTGCAGGAGAACGGCGACCTAGCGCCTGCGCTGCCCGCTGAACTGGTGGCAGCCTATCGCGCGCTGCACCTTTTGCCATCAGCGCCACCCGAGGTGGTCAAAGTGGCCTATCGCGTGATGTGCAAGCTGCACCATCCGGACAAGGGAGGCATGACGCGCGAGATGCAACGGATCAATGAGGCATACGACCGGCTGACCCATCGTTGTTTTGTTTGACATCGCGTGTGGCTGAGGCTGCCACAGTTGCCAAAGTGGGCGAACGCACGTAGCCAAGTTGTTGGGTAACAATTCCGACGCTTGCATAGGCATAACGACGGCTGGTGAGGCACGCTTACCCATTGTGGTACTGTTCGAGCTGCCCTTTTATATTGTCCATCTCTGGAATGGCTACACCTGTGCTATAATGGACTTACTAAATGATGATTTTGTAAGGCAAACAAGGAATAACATAATGAATACGACTGCTATTGTTCCCACCAACCGCGCCGAGATTGTTCCTATCCAACGCTTGCCATTTGACACATCTATCTTGGCAGGAACAAAATCACCCACATCAATTGAGCAATACCGGATGCACTTCGCGGCCTACCTGACATTCGTCGGGGACTGGACAACGGCCATGCAACCCGCAACCCTGGCACGCTGGCGGCAGGCACTGTATGAGGCGGGCTACATGGCAGTAGATGGTAGCACCCACCAGTACAGCGTGAACTCTATCAACCAGCGATTAGCAGCCATACGCGGTGTCATGGCAGAAGCTGCCCAGCAAGGGTATATCGCCCATGAGACAGCCGAAGCATTTCGTCATGTCAAGGGATTGAAGGCAGCGGCAAACAGGGAACGACGCAACGCCCACGCACGAACGCGTATAGGCCGCGCAGAGATGCGCGCTATCATCGACGCGCCCAATACCACTACCGCAGCTGGAAAGATGCACCGCGCCCTGCTGCTGACGTTGGCGACGGTGGGGCTGCGTATCAGTGAGGCAGTAACATTGCAGCCAGGGCAGTTGGAGTGGGGAACCGATGACGATGGTAAGCAAGGGTGGATGGCCCATGTTGCGGGCAAGGGGCAGGCCGACGCCAAGCCACGCGCAATGGGCAAAGTAGCCAAGATTGCCATTGATGAATGGCTGGCAGCACGCAAGGCATTGCGCGTGGATTCACCCTACATCTTTACTGGCTTTGGTGGCCGTGGCGACCGAGACCCTAGCGACAAGCCCATCACCCGTCAATCAGCATGGGAGATGGTGCAACGCTACGCCACAGCGGTAGGGCTGGAGCATATCAAGCCGCACGACTTCCGCCGCTTTGTTGGTACACAGCTTGCTAAGCGGGACATTCGCCTTGCCCAGAATCAACTAGGTCATAAGCGCATTGAGACCACTGCCCAGAACTATGTGCTGGATGGGGTGCGCCTGGGTGTGACAGATGATTTGGTTTGACGTTCTCTAAAATGTGAGATTTTGCGTAAGAGCACTTTTACTTACCTTACCTTACCTTTTCCCTTCACCCCCCCCTTACTTACCTACTTGCCCTTTACCTTACTTATCCTTTTCCTACCTTACACACTTACACACTTACCTACCCACACACTTACCCACTTACTTAATTACTTACTTCTTTCTTCCTACCTTCTTTCTTTCTCTCCTACCCTATCCTTCCCTTCCATCACCTCTACTTTTTTCCTTTCTTCTTCTCTTCTTCTCTTCTTTCCTTTTCTCTCTCCTCTTCGATCATCTATTCCTATTACCTACCCTCCCTCTAGTATCGTGTGCATACAACACACACACCACACACCACACCACACCACACATACCCATCCATCACCCACACATCACATCACACACCCAACACAGCCGAATCAACCATCAACCCATCAACCACACGCACACAACCATTAACCTATCCATCACAGTCACACACCACACCACACATAACCCACACCATCACCAACCAAACCCACACTTTTTTCTTGCCTTACCCCACCTACCGCACGACACGCACGACTTCCCACACATTTCATGTGGCTAGTGCGTGCAAAGCGAGTTTAACGCTTTCGGAACAATGTAGCCGGTGCTTACCACACGCCCTTCACAGTCAGCATCATTGCGACGGCGCACGCCATACACCACGCCAACAGCCATGCATCTCTTTCGCCGAACCAGTCGTCGTTCACGTCTCACGTCCTCCATTTCGTCCTATTTCGTCCCTCCTACCTACTCCTCTACTTCACTCACCTTCCTCTACTGCTTAGCCGCCCACACCTCCATCACCACGAGTACCGCCAACGGCAACGCCTGATTGTGACCCCAGCTACCCGACAATCTGCATTGTACCTGGCATCCCTGACTTAGACTGTGGCGAAATTTCGCACCGTCGCTTTACGGTTGTGGGTGCCGACCGGCACGCCAACGCAACGCAGACAGGGACACCCACTCAAACAAGCACGGCGACGGCGACCCCCAAAGCCGCCTGGCTCCTGCACACGCGCGCATGGGGCTTACCTCGTGTTCCGTCCCGTTGTGTTCCAGCCATCGCTGCAACGTCGTGGCGCGGGAACCCTCCCTCACTGCGTCATTAAATGGTTATTCTATTCTGCCATAAAGTGCGTTATGCAATTAACCTATTGCGTATTATTGATTTACTTGCCCCCATAATATGCATAAGCTAAAATAGGGGCATGAATACAAGCCAAAAGAAGCCGCGAAAAGTGCGAACCACATTAAGCATTACCAAGCAGGCGCAAGATATTATCTTCGACCATGGCTATGCCTCTGAGCGCACCCAGGGCGAATTTATCAGCGCCGTGATTGTGGAGTACCACGCAAGGCGAGGCCGCAAGCTCAAGACGGCCGAGATTGCCGCGCAGATCGCCCAGCTCGCAGCGCAGATCGGCGATCTAACTGAGGAACTCCACCGGCTGGTGGATCTGCTGGCAGAACGCGCACCCACTGACAGCGCTTGACCAGGTAGCGGCCAGCCGCTTGCGGGTCATCCGCTTAGACGCATAGGCGATCTCGCTCGGCGCGCAAGCTTGCGCGCCGAGCGGCGCGGGGGACAACTATCCAAGTCCTTGCCAAAGGCGCAAGGCAAACGCACAGATGGACGTAGGGTAGGGAGTACCATATTGTGCGGTCGCTGCTGCCTTAGTGGGAGCAGCGACCTGCCAGCCTACAATTGTTCCATCGTCGGCTTGCTCAAGTCGGATCACTGAACCATCAGGAGACACACATCCCCCCAAGAACCCCAGCGTACCCATTCGTTGTGGTGAATCTGCTCTGTATCCTAGACTTACTTTACCGCCAATTCCAGTCTTTCTACCGCCAACTGCCGCCATTCTCGCAATGCTATTCCCCACACACATTAGCCCACCACGACCGCGGCACCTTTGCCCAGCTAATACGTATTAGCTGAATTGACGCCCACGTTCGGTGCCCGAACAGTCTTACAATTATCAGACTGATTCCACAGCCTCTCCACGCTACCCCACTACCACCTATCCATATTGCGCCCAATCGCGTCCCTTACGAGGGCAGGCCTGGGCCGTCCGCGCCCAAAGGGCACCCGAGCCTGGGGGCATTCTACCCACCCAGCAGCCGAGTCCACCAGCCTTTGCGCGACTGTGGAGGCGCCAACTGCGCGACCACGGCAGTCAACTGCGTGACCTGTGATTGGCTTTCGTCAAGCCGCTGGCGGAGATCTATCACGGTCTCCCCGCTCATTGCCAGCAACTGCTTTTGATGCGCTAATTCAAGGCGTAAACCATCCAGCTCTACCTGGTAACTAGCGTTAACTGAACCACTTTGGGACGTTTCCTCGCGTAAACTTGGGGATGAATTCTCGTTACCTTCGGGGTTAACCGGCTCATGCCCGTTACCATTAACTCTTGAAATTGGGTCATAGACTCGGAACAATTCAGCGGCTTGAATCTGGTACTGGCCACGGATATTCTTCTCAGCAGAAACCTTGCCGCTTTTGATGGCTTTGAGCACTCCTGGTTTGGACATGCCAACCGCCTCGGCTGCCTGGCGTAGCGTTAACATCGTTAACCCTCCCTGATAACTCTGATAACTGGCGTTAACTTGCCAATCGTTGTTACCGTTAACGACGGTGGCGGCGGGGATTTGATGCGGCGCGTAGTGCGAGGAGTAAGTTATGTATACTACTCTGTCCAGACTCATTTACATAAGTTGCACACGCGCAAGGCCAATAGGCCCCTAGCTCCCCGCTCCAAGCCTACAAGAAGAGCGCCTTGGCTTCAACAGAACGCCTAACATAACGCTTCAAGAACGCTTAATGTGCTAACATAGCGGCAAGGCATGACGTTCGTGGTCAATCATGACTCAGAGCAAATAAGGAGATAAAGATGAAACGGTTGTCCTTTGTTCTTGTATCAAGTTTGCTCCTCACGCTATTGATTATTGCCCCTGTTTCAGCCAAACAACCATTCGTCGAAATATTTAATGAACACTACACAAATGCAGATGTGGTGGCACATCACGCTGCCGGGCTACGGTACTGTTTTCTTCGACGCCGGACAAGGAGCCTTGACCCCTGGCGAAGGGTATAAACCATTAGTAGGTCACCACGAACTGGATGAAGTGCTGTGTGCGGCGCTGAATGTGCCCACCCCAGCTGTACAGGCTGCTGGGGCGGCAAGCGAACCGCACATTCGTCTCTTCTTGCCAACGGTGATAGGTAGCACTCAGCAATAAATGTTTCTGTTGATCCAGGGCATATTTGTCACTGCTGCCGACGATGCAACGGATACCTTATAGCCACCAATAGCAAACGGCCCACCAGCGTGAGCCGATGACGAACGTCCAGCTTTGCTGATGGGCCGTTAAAGTCAAAAAACGGGACCCAGCCCTGCACCCTCGCCTTGCAGCTTAGATGTTCCCCCGATAAGAGCTGAATCCCACGTAGGATTGTAGACCATTACATGACGATACACCTAACGATTGTTGTGCAAAAGCAAGCGGCCCACCAGCACGAAGCCAGTGGGCCGTTGTGTAACTTGTCATCTCGAGGTCAAATACCAACGGCTGAAGCACGTTGGTTTCCTTGCGCCTGAGATCATGACAATCAGCGCATCGTCTTCCCTTTGGGCAGCGTCAGGAGCATAGCGGGGTCGCGGCCAATCTGCACGCCCATCATGAGCATGTCATAGCCATAGGGCGTTGCCGCGAACCACGGCGCATTCTCAAGCGTCTGGGGGTAAACTCGTAATACGGCAGAAAAATACCCACTTCTATGGTATTAGCAACGGGCATCCTAAGATAACCTCAATTCTCTCCTATCTTTATCCCATTTTCGCCCCAAATACATGGGGTTTTCATGAGACTAGAGAGGAATCGTTAACGGACGTTTTCTTGCACACTTCAGGCTTCTTACTCTGGGAAGTAGCCCTATCAAGCGGCAAGTGGTGCAAAATCGGACGTATTACGAGTTTACCCCGTCTGCAACTGCTCGCGGCTGATATGCCCTTTGGCGGCTGCGATGGCTTCGTTGAACTCGACAAGCCACAACACGTGCTCGTCCTGGGGTACGGCAACGATTCGTGATTTAAACAGCCATATTACATAAGCGAGCGTATCACCAGCCGTCCAGTGACAATTGCTGGGGTCCCACGGCTGGTTCGCGGCCAGCGTGGTGTGCTGGGCTCCCCCTGGGAACCGCCACTATCGTGCCCTGGCCCTTGCTGGGTAGCCACGCCGTACTGAAGATGGACTCGTCGAGCGGCGGTGGTTGCTGATCCACATCCAAGCTGTACTGCCCAAAACTGAACCACATGGGAAGGCACGGTTGCAGGCGGGTGCCCCCTGGGCGCGCTGATAATTATCAGTTATCAGAGGCTATTTTCCGGAAGTATTCTGGGTAGATCAAACTATGGCATCCGAACTGCCCAAGCCTATTCCTACATTGGCATTGGCGGCGGTACCGCCATCGGCAGCAAATGGGGCATGAGCACAATGAGGATACCATAGACAATTAGCACAATTGCGGCAAGTTGGGCGAGCCGGGGGCCAAGTGACATTGATTTTTCCGCAAAGATCAGCAGGGTAATCACCGCCATCGCTGCGATGTTCATTAGGCCTAGTGGAAAGAAGATTACGAAGAGCATCCAACAACAGCCCAAGCAAAATAGGCCATGTTCCAGACCCATGCGGAACGCGCCGCCATAACCTTCACGCCAGGCAGTTAGAAGGAAATCCAATGGTGTGCGGCAGTGGGAGAGGCAGGAACGCTTGAAGGGGGATAGTTGATATAGGCCTGCCAAGATAAGTGTGGCTCCTCCGAAGCGAGCGGCGTTGTCCATGAGCCACATCGATTGTTGTGCAAACGTTTGCACCCCAATGGCGACGACATAGGCCAACAAACCAAACAGGGCCCAGATGCTCATGTAGCCACTCACGAAGATCCAAGTCGGCACAAACGGTTGCCCGCGCGCCCGTTTGTCCATGTGGACCCGTGCAAACATTAAGATCATTGGCGCCGCGGTGGGGAACATCATCGCGGCCATCATCACCACCCAAATTGCCAAAAATAAGGGTGCGCCCAACCCCATTGTTAGGCCCATCATCGGCTGCTGCACTATGGCTACCTGCCAGATGAGAAGAGCCCAGGAGACCGCCGCGAGGATAAGCAGGGTCACCAGGATCAGCTTGCGCACGCGGGCCAAAGGGGAGGGCACGGAAGGCGCCATGGTTCTTCCTTATGGGTAGGATTTATTGAGATCTATGCCAAGAAAGTCTTAAGCGACCAACTTCTCTTGCGTATGCTCCACGGTGGCAAGCGAACTGTGGGTCTTCTGCCAGTCGAACTTGATCGCGCCGGTTGATTTCATCGTCACTGCCTGCGCAACTTCCATTTCCTTGTACTCGAAACCACCAGGCAGCCGGACGATCACCCGTTGCTCTTCGCCACTCGCCGGGACTATGAGCGGTTCGGAAACTGTCTCAACGGAACCTGGGATCGACAACCGTGCCCGTCGCTTCTCTTTGTCGAACTCCCAGTTGATGGGAACGAAGTGTGTCCCGACGTGCTTGGGGGCAACTGCCGCGAGGATTTCAAAGAGCGGGCCGCCTGCCTTCCCGGTGAGAATCTGGGTGAGCGCCTCACGCTGCTGCGAGGATGCCCGCTCGTCGATGTAGATCTCCCAGTCTCCATTGCCCTCATGCATGGCACCCGGGAAGTGGACGGCACCCGCCCACTTCAGGCCGCTTAGGTCAATGCCATCAAAGCTGCCCTCCTGGATCTGCATTGCGACCAAGCCCTCGCAGAAATCATGGGGCGCGGGAAAGCCGATGGTATCGCAGGGGCAGGTCGCCAAACAATTACAATTCTTGAGATATTGACCTTTCATTCTCCACTGTGCCATGGTTCTACCTCCTTGTGTAGGACAGTCCGGATATTCCTAGTGGTAATCTATTCTTTATTGACAAAGGAAAACGAAAATAAGAAGGTTAATCAGTCTAGCAGTTTATCATTGGTATTGGCCCAGATCAAGGATGATTTAAAGGCTGTTGTCGCTGGCTTGGACCAGCGGGCGCATCCGCGCAGAAAGTTACGGTTTGACGAACGTCCAGCTTTGCTGATGGGCCGTTAAAGTCAAAAAACGGGACCCAGCCCTACACCCTCGCCTTGCAGCTTAGATGTTCCCCCGATAAGAGCTGAATCCCACGTAGGATTGTAGACCATTACATGACGATACACCTAACGATTGTTGTGCAAAAGCAAACGGCCCACCAGCGTTTGCCGATGGGCCGTCATAGTCCACCATGGTGGAAGCGTGAGGTCAACCGTTGACCGGTTGCGCTGGCTCCTTTGCGCACGCGTGCTGCTGCACGTAGGCCACCCATGCCGCCAGGAAAGCAGCTGCGTTGGCGGCGATATGCGCTTCATGCTGGGCAAAGAGTTTGCGCCATGCGTTTTCTACATGCCTGCTGTGGCTGAACTTGCCTGACTCTTCGGCCCACGTCCTGGCCGCGGCATAATCCGCCATGCTTGACCATGTAGGCGGTGCGGGGGCCAGGGTCAGCTGTGGCGGGGCATTGTCCGTCACCATGCGCTCATAACGGGCTGCATAGGCCGCGTTGAGCTTGGCCAGGGAGGCGTCAGCGATGCGCTGGTGCGACGGGTCGTAAGCCACCCACACCGTGGGCAACGACCACAGCCCAGCGAAGATACCAAATTGCATCGCCGCCCGTTTCAGACCGCGCGCCTGGGCACTCATGGTGTCGCTGTCCTGCCCAATGTCGGTGCGCGTGACGCCGGCAATCGTAAGCGCCACCGTGACCGCGTACTCTTTGCCCGCAGGCAGGATGCCCAAGACGTGGGTAGACCATTCGACGCCCAGGTCATCCAATAGGGCATAGACCGCGCGACTGTCGGTGTAGGCCAAGGCCTGGCATTTGTCGCCCGCCTTGGCCACCGCGCCCACCCGCCAGTGCAGGTCGGATGGATGCGGCCAGTGTGGAAAGTACTTGACTTGTTCGGTCATGGCTACCAGCCTCCTCGCCGCCAATAGGCGCGGTCTGCAATGTTGCTGGCGTAGTCATCATCACTCATCAGGTAGCAAATCGCCTGGGCGCAGGGGTCGGGCGTGACGATGATACTGTTGTACACCGCGCCCGTCTCCAAGTCCACAATGCGCTGCTGATCCTCAAAGAACACGATCATGTCAGCGGGAAGGGGAAGCGTCAACCCGTTTTCACTAGCCCAGGTTTCTAGCTCTAACACTCGTGGGTCACTCATGGCTCACGCTTCCTTCGCCGTCAACCCCTGGGCCGGGGCAGGCCTCGACGGTCGCCGCTTGTGCCAACACCGGCACTGCCATGGCTGCGTACTGTGCACGTTGACTGTGGGTGAGATGTGGATGGCTGGCCAACGCCTGCAACTCGTCGCGGGTGAGTGCAGCCACGCCGTCTGTCATGCGCCGTGTGAAGGCGGCCTTCTGCGCCGGTGTGGGGTACTTGCCAGCTGCCTGGCGGCGACGGCGGGTTTGCTGCGCACGTTGTTGGTACTCGGTTGGGGCGGACTGTGTTACGATTGGGGATGCCATGAAACTCAACCTTTCTTGGCGAATAGGGCCGTCGGTGTCATCAGCACCGACGGTTTCTTTTTTGTTTGGCACGATAACCAACTAAGGGTATTATACACGCAATTGCGCAACTTGTCAATGATAAGTTTAACTAAAACATTGACAAGTTCAACTTATGTGGTACAATAGGAGGGAGAATACACGATGCCGAAGTTAGGAGAGGGAGAAACAATGATTCACGCAAAGGTATCCGACGTGACTAAGGAACGGTTGCAAGATTTGGCCGGGGGGCCGCGTAAGATTGGCGTCTACCTCGACGAAGTGGTGGCAATGCTTTACGAGGCGCAAGAAGAACTTGATACAGCAATGGCCGCGGCCAAGCGCGATGTCATTGCTGCAACGATTGCCAAGCGCGTGGAAAGAGAAGATGCTCTCGATGCAGCATTGGCAAAAGCTGGCCGTGAGGCATATAAGCGCGGCGAACGCGAGACGGTCACCCTAGAGGAAGTTGAAGCGGAGTTGCGGGCAAAGGGCTTGTTGAGTGTCTGATGTCAAGCGGTACACGGTCAGGCTCGACAAGGCAGCCCAAAAGATGTTGAACCGTCTAACGCAGCGGCTCAATGATCGGCTTGTTTTGGCGATGCGCACCCTGGCAGACAATCCGCGGCCTCACGGATGCAAAAAATTAAGTGGAACAGCCAACGATTACCGCATTCGCGTAGGTGACTACCGCATCATCTACACGATCTTTGATGATGTGTTGGTGGTTTTCGTGATCAATGTCGGCCATCGCAAAGATGTCTATCGTCCATAGCTTGTAATTAATTACAAGCAGGTTGCCGAGGCGACGCTGTGAACGTCCCTCGGCATGACCAACACCTGAATAGGAGGTGATGATTGAAAAAGTATACCTCAGTTGCGCCGCAAACACGCGGCGACAGTTCTACCTTCGTCCCAGCTGCACCGCAAAAACAAGAACTTACTACGGCGAATGTATCCACGCCTGCGATTGTGGACATTCTTCCTCCGGTGGTGCATTCCACTTATGCGCGCCAGGATGACGACGCCATGACGCACGCCAAGGCGACACTGTTGGTGTCGAGCGCGTACGTTGTCGCGGCAGGCATGATCACGGCAGGTCTGTTGCTGGTGATCTGGATGTTTCGCGGGCTGGGTGAGGGGTGGGCAGGCTATGTGTATGGCGGCCTTATCATATGGGCTCTGTGCGTCCTGGCGGCATTGTGGGGCAACAGGTGCCAATCCTTGCACCACAGCCCCAGTGGAATCAGCCACCACGAAATCGACAGCCGCGAGCGCATTGCACGCCACGCCATAGACACCCATGCCGACCTTCTGCTACGGCGCTGGGAGATAGACCGCCATGACCAGTAAGCATTTGTTGGTTGAACTGCGGCGGCTCCAGACGGAAAATAGGAAGTTGCGCGCGGCACTGCGCATTAACGGCAGGCATAGCCGGCGCATTCAGCGCGCGCACGATTGCGCTTTGCTGTTGGCCCAATGGCATGTGGCCCACCTGCCCACAAGCCGCGACTTTGCAAAGGCCATGTCAATGGGTCAGCGACAGTGGGAAAATGGGATCACCCTGTTGAGACTTGCGCGTGTGGTTGACCAAGCTGGCCGCTGGCATTGCCACGATCTGACCACGATCAGCGCCAAGCTGGATCATGCTGCGGTGGGTGCGAATGCCGCGCCCGAATGTTTCTTTGCCCGTGGCAATCGACACATGAGGTCGTGACTACCTTGTGGCACCGTTCCTGTGCCGTCCTAACAGGCATAGCGGCACTATACAGGGGTGGAATAGGGGGCTGCATCGGGGGGGGGGGAGGGGGTGCGCATCGTGTGTGCCTACGCGCATAAGGAATTGAAATGACAAACGAAACAGATTCCCATGACTACCGTTCTGAGGAAGAACGACGTGAGGCAAATCGTCCTGACATCGGCGGGCCAGATATGCATGAGTCTTTTCAGTTGAGGTCACAGGAGTTCCACGAGCGGTTTAGGGTGACACTTAAGTCAGCTATTGAACGATACGTGATTCCTGATATTTGGAACCTATCCAAAGACGAGCGAGGGTCATTTTTTAAGGGGCTACAACGGGCACTACTAGAGCGTTTGCGTTATCGAGGGCTGCGCGAGGAGACGCAACGAAATCCAGATGAAGAGTTTACAGATGGGGAACTACAAGGGGCATGGCAAGATGTACTGACCTGGAGGCAATCGCAGGAGGGAAAGGAGCATAGGAGCGAAGAGAACATGGATTCGCTTTACAAAACTGTCAAGAAGGATGTTCTTCAAGGGCTACGTGTTGAATCCGAGCGGCTCATCTGTGAGAACGCAACGATGGATGCTTATATCGAAAGCGGCAAGTTACCCAGTGACGAATACCTAGCAGCCAAACCGCTATTACATGCACTGTACGCGGAGCAAATCGAAAAGCTAGGAGAGTTCTTTCATGTTGACAGGGTTGTTGAAGCCTGGGAGGAGGCGAAGCGGCTGTATATTCAGCACATGATAGAGGCCAATAAGAGGGCTGCGGAGAGTGGTGCCGAGACAGCCAATAGCAAATTAAACGCAGACGCCCCAAAGCAGCGAGAGCAACGAGGCATGAAGGAAGGTACAAGCACTCGCGTAAGGGAAATGCACAGACTACTAAAGAAGGGTCTGTCACAACGACAGGCGAAAAATCTGTCTCGCTGTGACCCAAGTACATACTATCGTTGGTGTTTGGAGACGACAGGCGAAGAACCCATCGAACCGTATCGTTAACCGAGTTTATGCACGAGTGCACGAAATTACCGAATTAACGCAAAACTCGTGCACCCGCCGGATACAATAGGGGGGCATCAACTAAATTTCGATTAGAGAGGAATGAACTATGACGAAGACACTGAAACAGTATCGGGTTCCAGTAGACTTTCCAGAGCAGGAGAGAGACCTTTTGGATGTGTTGTGCGATGCCGACTTACGCCCAGCGGCAGAACAGATTCGCTGGCTGGTGTTGAGCGAGGCAAAACGTCGAGGGGTAGAAATATCCCAACCAATGCACAACCGCGCTGGCGAAGTCTTGCCGGACTCCAGCGCGGCTGCAACTTAGTTCCAATCAACCGTGCCCATAGAAACACCAAACCCCGCTTGACGGCGGGGAGAGGCAAAGGCAACAATCAGAAAGGCAGTTTCATTATGACACACAGCGCGCTGTGGCGCAATCCACAAACGACCATCAACCCACCCTGCAATCGTTGGGGGTGGCCATGAACGCCAAAGACATTCATCGCCAGTACCGTCAACAGGAGGACAGCGCCGCGTCACCCCACGTGCGCCAGTGGGGGCAGGTGATTGGCATCCTCGGCAAGCGGGGCGGACGGTTCGCCGCCATTCACCGCGGCTCCAAATCGCCAATCATCACAGGTTGGAATCAAGCCGAAAAAAGCCTCGACGCCACTGCCGCCAAACGTCATTTGGAGAACGGCGACAATATCACCCTCTTGGCTGGCACCGGCAACCTCTACGCCTTCGACTTCGACCGCGACGCCGACCGCGGCCATGAATGCGCCCAGCTGGCAGGCGGCTTGTACATTTACCGCGCCAACGCTCCCGACAAAGCAAAGTTTGTCTTCCACTGCCCGGACCCCATCCCCACGCGCCTAAAGAGCCAGTCAGCCGGCATCGACCTGTTGGGCAACAATTCCACCGGCACACAGTGGAGTTGTGTGGTCGCGGGCATGCACAGCAGCGGCGCGCCGGTCCTGTGGGGCGGCAGCAACGTTCCTACGCTAACGGCTGCCACTGTGTCGGCTCTGTGGGAAGAGTGGACGGCTGCCGAACTCTTTGCTCCTGAACGCGCACCCAGTGCGCCCAATCCGTCCTACGTAGACGCGGACATTGCACGCGTGGCTGACGCGCTTAGGCACGTTGATCCAAACGATATGGATTACAACGCGTGGATTGGCATTCTCGCCGCGTTGCATGATGCCTTCGACGGCTCAGATGAAGCGCTAGATCTAGCAGACAACTGGGGCGACGGCAAACCGGGCGAGGTGGAAAGCAAGTGGAAGAGCTTTGACCGCGAATATACCGGCCATGCCGCCACGCTTGACGGTGTGTTTTATCGAGCGCGTAAGGCTGGATGGCCGGACACCTGGCTGCAAGAGCGCTTGGCAGAATATCGCGTATGGTTGGCATCGCCGGCAGCGATCGAGGCGCTCAAAGAGGCAGGCTTTCGCAATGCGGAACAGGCGCGCAAACTGCTTGACACGATCCTGCAAAAATGTGAAGAACGCAAAAGCCTGCGCATCGCGCCCGGCTATGCCCACTTGTCAAAGAATTCAACAATCGCCAAAGGAGGCATTGGCGGCTACCTGGCACGCTTGTTTGCAGCCGGTCTCATCAATTTACGCGTTGGTTCAAACGAGGAGCCAACCGTGGTGGAGTTAGTTTTGCACAACCTGAACACCCCCCCCAGTGGGGGGACTATTGAGTTAGTTTTGCACAACCTGAACAGTATCACCAGTAATGGTATAGGTGTTCAGGTTGTGCAAAACTGGAATATTTACCGAGAGCAGCGCGACAGTGAAGCCTT
>MWWB01000160.1_pt1 | contig 14771 bp, 20 predicted proteins | sample 1047291 | NCBI WGS metagenome assembly MWWB01 (sample SAMN06349976, study PRJNA376086) | soil metagenome | isolation source: MS4-1 sample Antarctic (ecotone) soil | place: Antarctica | reverse complement strand
AGGTGAAGAGCGCGCCCGGATAGCGCGGATGTTTGACATCGATCTCGACTTCCTTCGAGTAATTCTTTTTGCTGTAGAGCACTGTAGAAACCTCCTGACTGGTGATGAGGGATGAGCGCCGGGCGCATTGCACCCTCGCCCGATCCGACGATGACGGACGCCGCGCCGGGTGTGATGATCAGGCTGCGCCTTGATCGGCGGCCGGGGCTTGGCTGAGTTGTTCGAGGATGGCGAGCACCCCTGCGGCCTCTTCGCCGCTTAGAGAGTGAATGCCGCCCTCCTGCACCCGCACCAGCACCCGTGGCTGTGCAGGATCACTCACCGTGACTTCTCTGATTTCCGTGACGGGGATGTAAGAGAGTTTCCCCTTGAGGGTGGCTTTGATGAATGTCGCGTTCATGGTTCTCCTTTGGCCGTGCCAGCCTATACAAAAGTTAAAGTGACTGAAGCGTTAGCCTCTGCCCCTCGTGTCGATCTCGACTCCGGGCATCTTCAGATTGCGCGTCGTCTTGCCGTCCCAATTGACAATTGCGAGGAAGGGCGTACCGCCCTCGATTGCCCTGCTCACATGATTGACGGCCATGAAGATGGCGGCCACGCCCTTTTCAACTTCCCGCTGAAGATCGAGAGCTCCGGCCACGGCCGGACGCGCAGCCCCGATCAATTCGTCCAGTTGCATTGCCGCTTGTTCCGCCGCCGGTACATTGCGCCCTCGCATGTAAGGGACTAGCTCCAAGCGCAAGGCAGCGAGCGTGTCATCATCACCGGCGGCAATTGCTTCCGTGGCCGTCTGAGTGACCGTGCGCGTGATCGAGCTGTAATCGGACGGCTGCCTATCCAAAAGCGGTTTATGGCGTGCCCACGCCGCCCCCTGACGCTGCTCACGCAACAACGCTTCCGTGGCATTCGCCGGAGCCGGCCTCCCCATCGCGCTGGCGGCCGCGCGCAGCACCGTATCGCGCTCACTCCCTGTTTCAGTCTTGATGCTCTGCAACTCTTGAATTGCGGTGGCCTTCACGGTTTTAACGGCGGTCTCCATCTCCTCCTTCGCGCTCTGCACCTGCTGTGTACTTGCCCCTATCGAGAGTCGGGGGTCGGTGATCAGCTTGGCAATCTTCTCGGTCGTCTGTTTGAAGATGGTTTCGATCTTGTCAATCTTTCCGCGAAGTGACCCGATCAAAGTTGCGGAAACGCCCGGCACTGTCGGGGTTGAATTCGTGCTCATCAGTTTTCTCCTTCGATGAAATCGGCTCTCTAGCCGGCAACAAAAGTCCAAGTGGTCTTCACGGCTGCACCGGCGGGAACGCTCGGCCACAGGCTGAGCACCGCGGGGTCTTGCCATAGGTTTTGCGGTAATAGTGAACATTAGACCTCTGAATGACGGGGAAACCATGCTTGATGAGCAACTGCTTGATCTCCCTGTAATCGGTTATCCCGGCAGCAATCCAGCCGAGTAGCACCTCCCGCTGGGCAAGAGTCAGGCGTGGCCCCGGTTCGTCATGCACTTTGTTCATTTCGGCTCACCTCCAAAACGTCAAACATCGTCAATTTAATTCGTACAAACTATAAGAGTCTTTCCATAAGCACAAGTGAGCAATTATTGGATATGTATCAAGGTTCGTTATACAGAAGGTTAAAGGGGAATTTAGCGGAGTGCCTGCACCGCTCGCCGGATATGGCGATACTGAAGCGCACCTGGTCATATCGTCATCTTTGACGAATTACTTTGACGGGCAAAAAAAAACGCGCTCGACGACATCACCGGAGTTGGCGATGGTCGAGCGCGATCCTATCGATATAAATGGCGATGGAGTACCGCCGACGGATCAGGCGTACATCATGCCTGACCAATCATCTTCATCCGGGACATCTTCCCAGCGCACCCCTTCGGCTTCCAGTTGCTCACGGCACGCGGCCAGCGAGCGCCGGGCGTAAGCTATCGCCATCTGCTTTCTGGCGATGTTCACTTCAGCATTGCCATATCTGCCTTCGCCGTAGCCTACGATCACGGCCTCAAGACGAGCTTGCGCGAGGTAGACCTCATCTTCGGCAGGCTCCGTGCTGCCAACTTCGATCACGACCGGAACCGGATCAAGCGTGCGCGCTCGCTCGCGCAGCCGCCGGGCGCGCTCTGCTGCTGCCGGGAATTTCTCTTCCACCTCGCGCAAGAGCCGCGCTAAATCTTTGTTGCTCAGGTCTGCCATGATTCCACCTCAAGATTATCGGACTCCGCAAAAGATTCTATTTCGACTGTCCTAACCTCCACCGGTTGCGCCCGCATGCGCGCACAAAGGCCCTTCCAAGCGGCTTCAGCCTCTGGGCTGCGCTCGCTATCCGGCTCGGATGGAGGGTCCAAATCCAGCACCTTATATCTTCTTTCTTTAGGTGCTGGATTTGGATCGGATTTTACTGAGAGAGGGGTGTGCGGAATCTCGCACACCCCCCCCTCTTCAACTTCCGCATTATCAACACTTGGGGAAACGGATGCCTCGTTTTGAGGGGGGGTCTGCTCGAATTTCTCACGCGCCGCGGCGATGATTTTAGCGGCCAGCTGCTCGGCATAGGCTATGGGATCACCGTTCAGCCTTTCTTCGGCCTCGCACGCCTTCAGCGCCATCGTGACTGATGATTTTTCGTCGCGTTCCTGCATCTGCTCAAGCGTCGGCGGCTTAACTTGCCAGCGGCTGTCGAAGGGTGGAAGTTTCATCATGGCGGCGATCTCGACACGGACGGCGGCGCGCATCTTCTCCGGCTCCGGGTTGCGCATCATCGCTTTGGCCACCGCATCCAAGAATACCAACTCAAATTCGGTGTCGTGATATTCATTCCTGCCCCGGTCATTTTTTGTTCTGCCGCCCGGCCTGATCGTGCAAAGCGTGATCTTGGTTTGCTCCTGCCACGCTCTGAGGGCTTTCAACAAACTTCTGACCTCGTGCTTTTTAGCGTTGAACGTGCGGCCGTCGCCTTGCCGGAAAAGCAGATTGACGAGTTTTTTATAACTTGCTTGAAACGCCGTCTGGCCGTCCGACGCTGCGAGAATCACACAGACCACACCGTACAACTTCGGAGGCAAGCCGATGGTCGCCAGTCCGTTGCATGTGGCGCTCTGCACTTCGGAGATTTGCCTGCGCAACTTTTGCAGCCTCTCCGGGCTGTCGTCGAGCGGGGCCGTCTCGGTAAAGAGCATCGCGTCTTTCGCCGGATCAAGTTCATCGGCATGTTGGCGCGCGTAGCCTGCTTTGTAGTCAACGAATTTTGCGCTCACGCTGTCTGCCCTCCCTTCGCGACTGTCAGGAGGTAATCATCAATCCCTTTGCCGAGGTGCGCCGGCCACGCGCGCAGGCGCGCACCGAAGCGCGCACGCTCCAACTCTTCCATCAATCGGAAGAGCGCGCGCTTCACGGTCTCGTTGCTTTTCCAGTCGAGATCGAATGCTACGTAGACGGTCCGCAACTGCGGCGCGATCTGTTTGAGGCGGTCGCCGATGTTTCGCCCGAACAATGTCACGCCCGCCGCGGCGATCACCGGCGCGCCCGTGAAGAAAGCGGCCACGTCGGCCTTGAGCGCCCCTTCTGTCAGCGTCACTTCGCGTGCGCCGGCCAGCAACTCGGGCCGGGCACAATGCAGCGGTGCGCCGGACGTGGCGCCGTTCGTATATTGACCTGGCGGCGACGAGAACCACAGATACTTTGTCTTGCCTCCGTTGAGTGGTTGATCGAGCCGATATTGCATGCCCGCCACGCGCCCGCATTCGTCCCTGTACGGCACGAAATAACCCGGCGCGATGTTCACCATCTCCCAGGCGTCGCGCGTCTTGTAGAAGCCGGGCACGCCCCGCAGATCAAGCGGTGTGAGCGCAGCGGCGATCTGCGAGGCCAATTCCCTGCTCGGTGTGCTCGCGTAGCCGCGCGCGGCAATCTCCGTCGGCGTGAGGCCGCGCGCTATGAGCTTCTCGCGGTGCGCGGCCGAGAGCCGCAGATGTTCGCCCAGCATGGCGCGGTAAATTGTATTCATGTGATCTGCGCTGGCGCGGGGTGGCGTGGCGGGTGAAGCGCCGGTCGACAGTGGGCCGACGGAATGACGTGGCGTGGCCGCCGTCGCGGCGAGTTGATGAAGGTAGCCGCCGTTTTGCGTTTCCTGCCCGCTCGCCTTGCGCATGCAGATCGCGATCTCGCCGTCGCGACTGCGCGAGCACCAATCGGGCTTTCCGCAGATCGGGCACGGTTGTTTGTGCGAGGCGCGCACGAGCGCAGGGTCGTTACGTGTGCGCATATCAGGCGGCCTCTCTTTCGTCGAGTTGCCGTCTGAGGTCATCGCACTCACGACGCAAGGTATCGTTCGCCCGTGCCAGCAGTGCGTTGAATTCTTCAAGCCGCCTGGTGTGTTGGAGGCAGCCCGCACAGATGCAGCGACGCTCGAAGGTCGCTGGCGCGCGGCGTTTTTGTGAAGGTTGTGATTGCTTGAGGGCGGATGATTCGTTATACTTCATCGCAGTTCTCCGTGGTGTAGTTCGGGCGATTCACAATGATGAGTTTGGCCTCCATTACGGTGACTCCTTTAGCTAAAGAAACCGCGAGCACCGATCAAAAGCACCGGCGGTTTCTGATTCGAGTTAAGGCCGGATGTTGGTAGCACAACTCCGGCCTTCACCTTTTTTGTTCAAGAGTGCTACGAATGCTTGGGGCTTTGGCATGACAAGCGTTTTGTAGCAGAGAAAAAGTTAGCTCATAATTGTTTTTAATTTCCAGCTAATAATCTATTTGACCGATCATCGTTTTTGTTTATCTCTTTAAGGTTGATTCCATACTTACTCAAGGCTTTCGTAAGCGAAACGGCTGCCGTCTTCTTTTTCTGTCCGGGATAAGCAATCGCTGCGATATTCACATTTGATAGCTTCTTACCCTGTGTGATCAGGGTTGCTATGGCAGCGGCGTAGCGGCGGATTAACTCTTGCCTTTCAATTCCCCAAGCAGCCTTTTTCTCGTAATTGCTTTTCGGCGGCCTCCCTACTTTCGGAACGGCACACAGTTTTCTATGATCCTCTACGACCGACCCCTCTAATTCTTCGCGAAACTGCTTATTCATGCTCGTGATGAGGTGTGAATCTATCCCGTATGCGCTGGCTTCATTATTCCATTCTTGGAGATCGCGACTTATGGCCCTTTTGAGAAATCCATTGGCCCATGTTCTCAATTCCGGTAACAAGGTGTCGCTCAAGATCTCCGCAGCCTTCTCAGCTCGAAACTGTGCCAGGGCAGAGACATCCTCCCTGCTTAACTCAGGTGTGATCTTGACTATCTCCTGAGCGTAGCCTGTCGCCAGCACACGTTTAAATTCCGGGAGGTATATTTCGCCCGTGAGCCTGATCCATGTTTCTGTTAGTTGCGCTGCCGCCTTCTGCGTTTCTATGCTCATAGCTTCGCCACGTAAGACTCCAAGTCAATTTTTTTCACTTTCCAGCCACGCCCGATAATTCGAGCCTTCAATTTTTTCGCCTCAATTGCAGCGCGAAGATGATTGCGCGAGAGGCCGGACAGTTGCGAGGCTTCGACGAGCGAAAGCGTCAACTTGTGCGCCAGATCGGAAACGGTTAACGCCGGCGGATGCGCCGCTCGCGCCTGTTCGATAGCCGTCAGGAGTTCGAGCAACGCGCCGGAATTGGGGCCGTGGTTGGTGCGTTGCAGCAGGGCCTGTGAATCAGGTGCGCCACTTGCGACAGGTGCGACACGTGGGCGGGCGACGTAGGTTGTCGCAACCATCTTTTCAGCTTCGGCCTGCTTGAAGCGATCAAGTTCGGCGCGGTCGAAGGTGCGCTGCCTGCCGGTCGTGCTAGGCACGTAAGCCACGGAGATGTCGCCTAACGCAATGCGCCGCTCCAATGTCTTGACGCTGACACCCAGATACTCAGCGGCTTCTTTGATGGTCATATTCTAAGGTGCGTCAAAGATGCGACAACACCGCGATGGCGTAGGTTGTCGCAAGTAGGAGCACGAGCGCGCGTCGGCGAAGGTTACTTGACGGCGGACGGGAAATGCTCCCGTAGTTCGATCTTCAATTCGTTAAAGTCGGCGCGCAGAGCGTGAAACTTGGATTGCGTGTCATGCGCGACACTCTCAATCCGGTCCAGGCGCACGTCGAGCGAATCGAATCGCTGTTCGACACTGGTACGGAAGGAACGCAACTCTTCCAACAGAGTTTCAATCGTCGGCTTGGTGTCGTATTTCTGCGCTATATCTTCGGTTCTTTCCTCGCTCATTTTTTACCCCCTTTCTTCGTCGCCTTCTTTTGCGGCGGGCGTCCAATTGGGCGATCACCGACTGATGCTAGATCGGACTCTCTAATCACCAAATCACGCCCGAACTTCTCAGCTGGCAATTGCCCGGACAGCACCATCTGGCGCACACGCGCGGGCGTGACATTTAACCTTTCAGCGGCCTCTTTGGTTGTAAGTGTCTGGCTCATGCAAACAACCTTAACGCAAGAAAAAGTGTAACGCAAGAAAAATAAACATTGACGTATGCTTACCCGTGCGTTACACTTACTTATGAGTTAGACATTAACTCATAAGAAAGGTGAGGCGAAGCGATGATGAATTTGGACATGAACAGAATGCAGGGCGTGATTCAAGAGGCTTTTGATCGGGTAGGGAACTCGCGCCGGTGGCAGATGGCGGTAGCCCGTGCCAAGCAGGAGATCGAGAGCAATCCATTCATGCACCATGACGGCCACGCGCTCGTCATCCTCTCGCCGTCGAATGAGATTTATGAAGCCAACGGTTCTTGCCAGTGCAAAGCCTTCAAGAACCATCAACCTTGCTGGCATCGCGCCGCCGCGCGGATCGTCCAGCGCTACAACGAAGCGAATTGATTGATGGAGCAAATGATGAACAACAAATTGACGCGCGGGCCGTGATCGCCCTTGTCGCAAAAATAACGGGCTGAGGTGCGTGCGCTAACACTTCCTCAGCCCTTGTCACATCCACCCCCTCCATGGAAGAAGAAAGGATTAATGGGATGCAACGATTAGAATCTACCATAAAGCCAAACCGCCCTCTCGCCTCCCGCCTCGCGGGATTGCGCGCGGGCGATGAGGTTTTCGTTTGGTGTGGAGTTAAAGGAAGAAATATCTGGTGTGAAATTGCGGACATCAAGCAGGTAAATGACCGTTTGAAGATCAGAGTCAAAGACACCAGCTTTTTCTTCGATGAAGCCCTTGTGCTGTCTTTCGCCGTTCACCAGAACGGCGTTGACGTGCGCCCCGAACCGACGCACGCCGCCCGCGCTCAAAAGATACTCGAGCCGGTGGCGGCCGCGCTGCACGAAGCGCGGTTGCGTGCGCTGCTCGCCTTAGCCCGCATTTCAGACGACACGTTTGATCTGAACGCGCTCACCTGTGCGCGCCGAAATTTCGAGGCGCTGCGTGCCATCCTCGACGACGCGCTGGCCGGCTTGGATGTTGAGAAGGAGTCGCCGCAGTTTACCCTGACCGCTCCAGATGATCGCTTGCTCTTTGAGCGGTTGGATAGGGAACTCGCGCACGCGAACCGCATTGCGCAAGAAGGTGTCACCGAAGCGAACCATGAGGATCTCCGTTCTACACTCAACAGTGCTCACGGCAGAACCAAATTGCTTTTGAGAGCCGCCGCGTGGAGAGAGGAGATCAAAGCATGACGACACAGATCAACGATCTCGCCAACCACTTCGCGGCCATCCTCAGCAACCCGGAAACGCCGACGGAGATTTATAACGCGCTGGTCGAGGAGCTGACCGACCAGTTCAGCCGGGCGCGGATTGATTTTCTCACGCCCGAAGTTCTTCGTTTTGCCTACCCGCTCGTCATAGCAAAATTGAAAGAGCAGGGCGACCACCCGTCGGCAGCATCGCCAGTTTCGGCGAGCGTGGACGACACGCCGACGGCCAGCGTGCGATCCGCCAGCCTGATCGCCGACCTGCTCGAATCCGACAATACCCCGGACATCATCCACACTCTGCTCGATCAATTCTGCTCGGAACTGTCGAATCAACTTTCGAGCGGCGACGAGTGCGGTTGCTCGCCTGCGACCATCCGGCTACACATGCCTGCGCAGTTAGAGCGCGCAGCGCGCCAGCGGCTCATTTGTCCGACCGGCGGAGTCATACTTCAGCCTATTGATGCCGAACCGCCACAGGCGCGTTCTCCGGCACCGGAGGGCGCGCCCTCCGGTGCGGAGTGGGAGGCAATACCGGACTCACTTATTGACGAGTTGGCAGAGGGAGCTGTTGGCGGCAATGCAGATGCTTTCGTGATGCTCACGATTGCCATCGATCAAGCAATTAACGCCGGTCAACTCCGGGCCGCGCATCACATCTTGTTCTCGGCACAGAAGATGGCTTATGAGTGCTCGCGGCAGGTTAATGCTTTTATGAATTACCGGGAGAGCACGGCGCGGCACTTGGAGCACCGGATTGAAGATCGTTCCAAGTAATTGGAGCGAAAGGGAAGCGCGGGGCCGCGGGGCGGTTTCGGGAGCCTGACCCCACAGCCTCGCGCTGACAAATTTTCTTGATAAGGTAATCAGCCATGCACATTGAAGACTTGGTAATGACGCTGCTACGCGAACATTTGGGCGAGGCGTTGGCGCGCGAGTTCGACGCGCTGAGGAAGGAATTCGGGACGCAGGCGCGGGCAGGCATGCGCGAGCAGTTAGACACTCTGCGCGGCTACAGCGACGCGCAGGTGTGCCGGAAGCTGCACATCTCGCGCACCACGCTCTGGCACCTCCGCGACGACGTGCGCGGGCCACATCTGCTCAAGAGCGGCCACGCTTACCCCGGCTCACGAACTCGGCTCACGACGGCGCAGCAGCTACGCGACTATCTCGCGCTCGTCGAAGCGCACGCCAACGAACTCGCAGGCCAGCGCGAACTGGATGATCGGCGACTGGAAAAGCAGTTAAGGATGCACGGCGTCAGATAGATCAGCCCCGGCAGCGATTCACCGTCCCAGGTCAAAAATTGACCCGAATCTATTCCGGTCAAAAGTTGGACAAATGACGATTTTCATTCCGGTCAATTTTTGACCTGTTCGCTATTTTGCTTCGCTCTCCCTGTCATGCCGAATCGTCGGCTCAACCTCAATCTTCGCCTCACCAACGCTCGATCACAGATAGTTGTCAACGCTTAAACACATCAACAATGCAAGATACGGAATCAAATTTCAGCTACTTCTGCGCTGGCAACTTCATCAGCCGCCGCGGCTTATGAGCGAAACTTAGTCACCGGAAGCTGTGACAACCTGCTTTGACGCAACCCATCTCCTTGTATCCACTGGTTTTATCTTTGTCACAAACGGTCGTTTTTAAGCCTTTTTGTCAATGCATCTTTGTGACAACTATTTTCAGTCTTTGAGTGCTGTTCGCATCGTTCGGCCAACGATACGAGCGAGGCGGACCGGACGCATTGCGGCGCGCCGGTCAATTTTTGACCCGCTCGACGATTCGAGTGGTGAGCCGGAGAAGATGAAGCGCATCGGGCAGAGCGCGATTGATCTATGAATGGAAACGTGAGGGAGAACCGGATTGTTGGCGTCAGATAATAGTAGTTATGTCGGATTTGCGAAAATACATAATGACTCTTATCAGTCGTGACAATGAAAATGGATGTGAGTTTTGAGTCGTGAGCACAAGATGTAGATAGATCATGCCGCCACCATTTGTAACAACTGTTACCGATGGTGACGGCATTTTCAAAATTACTGAATTCTGCGTCCGATCACAAAATGTTGGGGTCGATCATGCGCGATCAAGGCAACGCTGCAAGGCCTCCGTCACGCAATGCCAGTCGGCGCGTTCTTCATCGAGCGGCGCGTGATCGGTAAGCAACGAAGCTACATCGGCCATCGCCTCGACGAAATCCCGCGCGCTCACGGCCACACTCAAGCCATAGAGCGCAGTAAAGAGTTTTGCGCGAGCCTGCTGCTGCCTGTTCAACGCATCATGCCGCTCTTGAGCGAGATCGTCCGGCTTCACCACTGGTTGTTCTCCGGCCTGGGAGCCGCGCCCAGTGCATTGCTTAGTTCAAGGCCATCGCCAACAGTGAAGTTAATGGTGGAAGCCGGACCGTCCACCCGCAGACCTTTCTCTCCTACTAAGGCCGCAAGCTTTTCGATAAAGCCTTCGAGCTTGGCCGTCGGCTCTGGCTGGCGCGCGGCGGAACCTCTGAACGATCCAAAATATCCGGCGTCGTAAAACTCGCGCGCATATGGGTCGCTCCGGTCATAGGCACGCGGATCATTCGCCGCGGAGTATCCGGGTCGGGCGCGAAAGAAATCTTGGGTATAAGGATTCACTTCATTGCCGGTTCCCTGTTCGGTAAACAGACCGCGCAGATCACCGTGGAAGTTCGGGTTAGACAGCAAGGCCGCCATCTGTTGCGCCGGCGTTGGGCCCGGCTGCGCGCTGGATAGTCTGTCTCCCGATCCGGCGCCTCGCAGGAACTGACGATAAGCCGATGCCGGCGAGTCTACCCCGTGCTCGCGCGCGTCGCGCCCCTCAAGCCCGCGCCGCTCCTCGTCACTGGCGAACACTGCCGCCTCGTAAGCAGCCCTTGAAGGGTACGCCCGGGCATTCACCCGCTCTACTTCGCCGTCGTCTCCGGCAGCGCCAGGCGAACTGGCAGCCGTGGGCGCACCCGGTGAAGCCGTCGGCTTCAGGTTATCCAGCGACTGCTTGATCTCCGACAGGATGCCGCCCGGACTCACCAATTGTTTGCGGAACTCTCGCGCTTCTTGCTCGAGCTCGCGTTCGTGCTGCGCTTCCTCTCTGAGCGCCACTGACATCGCCTCGCGCAATTGGCCGCTCAGTTCCTTCGGATCGATAGCCTGCGTGATCTTCAGAAACTGCGAACGCAACACATCGGAGTCCAACCCCGGCGCGGCCTGCCCCAGCTCCTGAAGTTTCCGGTTCGCCAGGTCGATTTGATAGCGACCGGCCTCAGCGCGCTTGATCTCGTCTCCGATCTCGGCTTCGTAGCGCGAGGCTTTGGCGTTGAGCGCGCCTGCCCTGTCTTCCGCCAGTTGGCGCGTGAACGGGTCGGGCGACGTGCGCGCGGTGATCGGGAGATTCCTGGTCTGCTCAAGAATGTACTCATCAATTAGTTTCTGCGCAGCGCGCGCGCCCTCGTCCGTCCCCTCCGGCCTCAGCCGCTTCACGCGCTCGTAATTCTCCCGCTCTTCGCGCTTTCGTTGAGCATCATTCTGGGGCACGAAACCGCGTTCGTAGGCGGAAGCCTCACGACGCAATTTATAGACGTTGGTGGCCGCGTCGAACTGCTTTTGCTGGATACCGAGTTGCCGCTGCATCTCAGCCGTGATGCCAACATAAGATTTCAGTAAAGCATCAGCCTGCGACTCCAACTCAACAGCTTTCAGGCCGTGCTCGATGCGCTCTGTGGCGGTCGCAACATCAATCGCCTTGCGCTCCATCGCCGTGAATTGATCAACGACGTGAGAGCCGAGCGCGCCGAACTTCTCGCGCATCCGTTCCGCCGCCGTCTCACCTTCGGTGAAGAGTTTGACGAAAGGATTGTCTTTGCCCGAACTGCGCGCCGCGATGTCGTCGATAAAGCCGAGTGCGGCTTTGTAGGCACTCTCCGCTTCCTGAGCGGCTTTCTTCGCCGCCGCCGCGTCTGGAACAGCCGCCGGAGGTGGCTTGTTGGCGTTCTGTGCCGCCACGATCTTCTGCTCGTCAACTTCCCGCTTGGTCTGACGGAAACGCTCCAAGTCGGCTTCATATTGACGCTGGCCGGGGTTTACGACGGCGTTCGTGATGCCCTCGATGGCCGTCTTGTATTCTTCAAAGCTCTGCTGCCCGGTCGCCAACTTGATCTGTTCGTAGAGGGTGAACGGGACGGAGAAAGGTAAAGAGACCGCACCTTTAAAAGCGTTGAAGGCTTCCCGTCCTTCGCCCTCGCGCGCCTCCTGCGCGAGTTGCTCCGGCGTCTTCAGGCCCTTCGCCAGTTGCCGCCGCGCTTCCTGGTGAGACGTGACGAGCGTGCCGAGAGCCTCAGAGATCAAAGTCAGAGTGTCGCGGAATTCAACCGACTGCGTGATGCCTTCGCCGATCTGTGTGGTCAGGTTCTCATAGGCCGCCGCCGTAGTGTCGAGTTGCCCGGCGGTTCTCCCCAAACGCCTCTCCGACTCACCCTGAGCTTTGGCTGCCAGATCAACCAGAGGATTCAGGCGCGCCTGCGCCTTCTCCATCTCATTTAAGGATTCAACCGTCCTTTTCGCAGCGCCGGGAATGGCGTTCAACTTGGCTACGAAGTCAGTGTAGAGCTTTGACGGGTCAGCCAAACCAAATTTATTGAGTGCCTCATCTTGCGTACCCGTCGCGATCTGCTTAGCGAGCACGGCAAGTTCTCCGCCCTTGATGCCTCGCGCTGCGGCCAAGTCAGCAAAACGATTGCCGATCAACTCTAAGTCTTGTGGGCGGCCAGCGGCAGCGGAAAGCCTGATCAGCTCACTGTAGGTGCGAGCGGCTTCCGTGTTGGACGCACCTACACGCTTACCGAACGCTTCGGCCTACGACGCGGCTGTGTCATAAGCGATCCCGGCCTGCGTCGCCGAGAAGGTCAAAACGCTGTTGGCATCTTCCGCTTCCGCAGCTGCGCGCACGGCCTGAGCAGCAAAGCCCGCCGCTGCGCTCGTCCCGCGTTGAAAATAATCGGCGAGCAAGTTGCCTTTGAAGACGGCGAGCAGATCGGTTCCGCCCTTCGCCGCCTTGTTTACGCCGCCCTCAAATTGATCAACGGAGGTCTTAATTCCCTTGATGGCCGCCTGGCCTTTGCCTCCGGGATCGACATCAATTTCGACGATTATTTTGTTAGCCATGACCTTTACCTTTGGCCTTCTGCTTCAACTCCCACAAATCAATCCGACGTGGCCTGTTCTGCTCGCGCCTAAAGACTTCCAGCGCGCGAGCGCGCAATGCGTCGCAGCCGCGCGGGTAGCCTTTGCCCCTCAACTGCCGATCCAGCTTCATCAGGTAGAGCACGTCATCGTACAGGCTCGCAAACGACCATGCCTGCGGCTCGTCTCCGAAGCGCACGGCGAGTTCCGCGCGTGCGGCCTCAGTGAAGAAGTTGAATTGCATCCTGACCTCGCAAGGCTCGCACAGATCAGGCAGATCAATCGTCCGACCTTCATCCCTGGCGAATTTGCACGGCGCGGGGCAGTCATCGAAATCCGGTGACAGGTCAGACAGAAACTGTTGATAGTTGACCATCTCCCGGCTGAGAATCTTCAGCGCTTTTTAAGTACGCCCTCGGGACCGACACCTCCCAATATTTATTCCATGCGGCGACAAGGATGGCGTGCAATTCCGGCTGATTGGGTTCGTCGAAATATTCGGCTACGCGCTCGGGCAAAGGGCGCGCGTCTGTGGGGAACTCCTCAAACCCGGATGGCTCGCGCGTAAGCATCAGCGCGACGGTCGCGATCAATTTCTGCCGGCGAATCTCAGGCCGTTCGGTGTCCGGCAGCGCGAAGAACTCTTTCTGCGCGTCCGCCGCGGCATCTGACATCTCTTTGGTAAAGGTGAAGGTGAAGAGCGCGCCCGGATAGCGCGGATGTTTGACATCGATCTCGACTTCCTTCGAGTAATTCTTTTTGCTGTAGAGCACTGTAGAAACCTCCTGACTGGTGATGAGGGATGAGCGCCGGGCGCATTGCACCCTCGCCCGATCCGACGATGACGGACGCCGCGCCGGGTGTGATGATCAGGCTGCGCCTTGATCGGCGGCCGGGGCTTGGCTGAGTTGTTCGAGGATGGCGAGCACCCCTGCGGCCTCTTCGCCGCTTAGAGAGTGAATGCCGCCCTCCTGCACCCGCACCAGCACCCGTGGCTGTGCAGGATCACTCACCGTGACTTCTCTGATTTCCGTGACGGGGATGTAAGAGAGTTTCCCCTTGAGGGTGGCTTTGATGAATGTCGCGTTCATGGTTCTCCTTTGGCCGTGCCAGCCTATACAAAAGTTAAAGTGACTGAAGCGTTAGCCTCTGCCCCTCGTGTCGATCTCGACTCCGGGCATCTTCAGATTGCGCGTCGTCTTGCCGTCCCAATTGACAATTGCGAGGAAGGGCGTACCGCCCTCGATTGCCCTGCTCACATGATTGACGGCCATGAAGATGGCGGCCACGCCCTTTTCAACTTCCCGCTGAAGATCGAGAGCTCCGGCCACGGCCGGACGCGCAGCCCCGATCAATTCGTCCAGTTGCATTGCCGCTTGTTCCGCCGCCGGTACATTGCGCCCTCGCATGTAAGGGACTAGCTCCAAGCGCAAGGCAGCGAGCGTGTCATCATCACCGGCGGCAATTGCTTCCGTGGCCGTCTGAGTGACCGTGCGCGTGATCGAGCTGTAATCGGACGGCTGCCTATCCAAAAGCGGTTTATGGCGTGCCCACGCCGCCCCCTGACGCTGCTCACGCAACAACGCTTCCGTGGCATTCGCCGGAGCCGGCCTCCCCATCGCGCTGGCGGCCGCGCGCAGCACCGTATCGCGCTCACTCCCTGTTTCAGTCTTGATGCTCTGCAACTCTTGAATTGCGGTGGCCTTCACGGTTTTAACGGCGGTCTCCATCTCCTCCTTCGCGCTCTGCACCTGCTGTGTACTTGCCCCTATCGAGAGTCGGGGGTCGGTGATCAGCTTGGCAATCTTCTCGGTCGTCTGTTTGAAGATGGTTTCGATCTTGTCAATCTTTCCGCGAAGTGACCCGATCAAAGTTGCGGAAACGCC
>MWWB01000157.1_pt1 | contig 14809 bp, 12 predicted proteins | sample 1047291 | NCBI WGS metagenome assembly MWWB01 (sample SAMN06349976, study PRJNA376086) | soil metagenome | isolation source: MS4-1 sample Antarctic (ecotone) soil | place: Antarctica | reverse complement strand
TATCATTATTTTCTCCATCATTTCCCGCCGCATGTATTATTAACACGTCTTTCAATTCTGCATATCTTACTGCTTCATCAACCCATTTTTTTTTCGGGCGAAATTTCTTTGCCAAAGCTCATATTGATAACTTTCGCGCCATTGTCTACAGCATATTTTATAGCCAGCGCAATGTCTTTATCATATTCATCCCCATCGGGAACAGCTCTTATCGTCATTATTTTTACATTGTCGGCAATTCCCTCGATGCCTTTTCCATTTCCTCTTTGCGCACCAATTATTCCGCTAACATGGGTGCCATGCAAGGGTGAAGGACCCATTACATCATTATTTCCATAAAAACGATCGTTGATGTTGTTGTAGTTATCTTTAACAATCACTTCCCGCTCATTCACCGGTGGTATATCCTTTTCTACTATCTTCTTTTTTTTCTCTTCAACAACCTCCTGTAATTCTGAAAGAATTCCTGTATTAGTTTCTTCGCGGTCAATGTCGAATATTTTTATAAAAGTGAGGTAGCCATTCTTCGCCTGTTTACCCTGGCTGGTAGCGGGATTAAACTTTTCAACATCCTCTACAGTAAACTCATCTTTATTTATTGCACTTCTTAAGATACTTTCATTTTTTCTTACCGATTTATAAGCGACTTCTAAGAACATCGTTTCTGCCTGGTCTTCAGGTTTTACTTCTACCAAAGCTGCTGCCTGTTTCCATAACAAGTATTGCTCTTTTTCCGCGCTGCTTAAGCTTTCAACATTAATTGGTTTATTAGAAAATTTAGATTTATAAAGATGATAAATGCGACTTGCTTCCCTGCTTGTCTTGTTAAGATTTCTTCCGTCTTTACCGCCTAAAAAATTCCAGCCAAACACATCATCTATATAACCATTACCATCATCATCAATACCATTTCCTGAAATTTCTTTTGGGTTTCGCCAAAGCACATTTTTAAGGTCCTCGTGTGTGGTGTCAATACCGCTATCTATGACGGCAACAATAACCGTTTTGCTCTTTTTGCCTTTCAAAAAATCGTAGGTCTTATTAAGGCTTATTCCGTTGAAAGTGTCTTTCTTACTGTCGAGTAAATACCAGCCCTTCAGGTTTGGCTGCGCCTGTACAATTGAAGCAATAAATAATAGTGGCAGTAAAAATCTTTTCACACGGTGCATTAAAACGTTTGTTTAATTAGTAAGTACAAATTTGCAAATTGTGATTTGTTGTAAAAAGCATTTCATTTAAATTTAGGATTAATTTACAAGCAGGCTGACCGCCCCTGATTAAGAAACAAGTTTCTCAATCGTACGCTCCCTGGAGAAAGGAGGGGAAATTTTGCAAGAGGCGTCTTGTTTCCCGCTGAGCACGACCTTTCAAAAAAGCGGAAACCGGTGAAGCTTTTGCAAAATTCACATGCTTCTTTCTACGATTGCTGCTGCAAATTCCCCGCCTTGAAAAGGAGGGGACCCATTTTCATGCGCAGCATAAAATCAGGGGTGGTTACAATGCGCTTTGATCTATAGTTCTTACAAATCAAATTTAATCCCTTGCGCTAACGGCAGCTTTGTTGAGTAATTGATTGTATTGGTCTGCCTGCGCATATAAATTCTCCATGCATCGCTGCCACTTTCACGGCCGCCGCCTGTTTCTTTTTCCCCGCCAAATGCACCACCAATCTCTGCTCCGCTGGTGCCGATGTTAACATTTGCAATACCACAATCGCTTCCCGCAGAAGAAAGAAACTGTTCCGCCTCGCGAAGATTAAGTGTCATAACAGATGAAGACAATCCTTGCGGAACTCCATTTTGAATAGCTATGGCTTCATCAAAATCAGCATATTTCAGTAAGTATAAGATCGGTGCAAAAGTTTCATGTTGTACAATTTCCATGTCTTTTGTTACCTCGGCCACACATGGTTTTACGTAACATCCGCTTATGTAATCACCTCCTTCCAATAAGCCCCCTTCCACTATAAAGTTTCCGCCCTGTTGTTTGCATTGCTTAATGGATGATAGATACAAATTCACTGCTTCTTTGTCAATCAGCGGGCCTGCATGATTAGCTTCGTTAAGTGGATTGCCAATGCGTAATTGTTTGTAAGCGCTGACCAACTTGTTTTTAAACTCTTCATAAACGCTATCATGAACGATGAGCCTGCGCGTAGAAGTGCAACGCTGACCTGCAGTACCAACAGCGCCAAACGCGGAACCGACTAAAGCCATATCAAGGTCTGCATCTTTACTTATAATAATTGCATTGTTGCCACCCAACTCCAACAAGTATCTTCCAAGCCTTGCGCCAACTGCCGACCCAACGGCCTTTCCCATTTTGGTTGATCCGGTAGCAGAAACCAACGGAATTCGTGCATCATTTGCCAGCCATTCACCTACTTCACGTCCTCCCTGTACAAGGCAGCTTACACCTTCAGGAACCCTATTTTTCTCAAATACTTCAGCTATTATATTTTGACATGCAATTCCACAAAGCGGCGTTTTCTCGCTGGGCTTCCAAACACAAACATCACCACAAACCCAGCCAAGCATTGCATTCCAACTCCAAACAGCCACGGGAAAATTAAAAGCGCTGATAATACCAACAACACCTAAAGGATGCCACTGCTCGTACATCCGGTGACCAGGCCTTTCGCTGTGCATGGTAAGGCCATGCAACTGCCGGGATAAGCCAACAGCAAAATCGCAGATGTCGATCATTTCCTGCACTTCACCATAACCTTCCTGCAGGCTTTTGCCCATTTCGTAGCTTACGAGTTTGCCTAATGGTTCTTTATGCTTTCTTAAAGCATCACCGATTTGCCTTACGACATCGCCACGTTTTGGTGAGGGCCACATTCGCCATTCTTTAAAAGCTTCACCAGCCTGGACGATAAGTGTGTTGTAAGCAATTTTATCTGCAGCGGTAACAGAGGCAATGAGTTTACCATCAACGGGAGAGTAAGATTGAATAGTTTCCCCCAAAGATTGCAGCCATTGACTGCCTGTAGAAACGCCCTGATTGTGATGTTTAACTTTTAGGGTGGTAAGAAAATCCATCTAAAGCTGGTTTGTAAACAAAGTTATGTGATGGATTTTTGAAAATACAGAATTACAGTTGTATGCCTTTAGCTACCAACAATTGCTGGTAAACATCGCCGTAGCTGCTGCCAATAGGTATTTCTTTGCCGTTTACTTTTACCTTGTTTTTGCCAAAGCTTTCAATCCTGCTGATAGGTATAATATAGGAACGATGTATGCGGATAAATTCGTGAGTGGTTAATTTTTCCTGCAGGCTTTTAAGTGTCATTAAAGCAAGCACCGGTTTTGGCTTTATATAAATTCTTATATAATCATCAAGTCCTTCTATCAATTCAATCTCTTTAAGGTTGATCTTCATTAGCTGGTAATCTACCTTAATAAATATAGAGGCCATCTGCAATTCCTGGTTGCTTAAAAACTCGAGGTATTCTTTTGCTTTGTACACCGACTTTAAAAAGCGGTCGTATTCAAAAGGCTTCAATAAATAATCAACTGCATCCACATTAAATCCTTCCACCGCAAATTCGCTGAAGGCGGTTGTAAAAATTACCTGCGGTTTTTTTGTTAGCGATTTATAAAACTGCAAGCCATTTATATCAGGCATTTGTATGTCGAGAAATAAAAGATCAACTGAATTTTCCTGCAGCCAGATCTTTGCTTCGTCAGGGTTGGTAAAAGTCTTTTGCAGATTTAAAAAAGAAATTTTAGAAGTATATTCTGTAATAAGCTGAAGCGCCAAAGGTTCATCATCTATTGCAATACAACTTATCATTTCCTAAGGATTAAATTAACAATAAATTCATTTTTTTCTTCTTTAATGCTCAGCACATGTTTCTCAGGATATAACAACTCAAGGCGACGCCGGGTATTTTGTAAACCAATGGACGTGTTATTGTTATTATTATTCTCACCGCGGTGAATGCTGTTTTTTGCGGAAAAATTTATTCCCTTATCATCAACGTTCAAATTCATAACGATTTCGGAAGGCTGTTTTGTGCTTACTCCGTATTTAAAAGCATTTTCAATTAATGGCATTAAGATGAGCGGGGCAATCTGTTGTCCTTCCACATTGCCTGTAACATTAAATTGAATGGTCATTTTATCTGTGAGCCTTACCTTTTGCAGATCGATATAATTGTTTATAAATAAAATTTCTTTTTCAAGCGGCACCCAGTCATGCTTTGTTTCATTTAGTACATACCGCATAATTGATGAAAGTTTTAGAACTGCCCCGGCCGTAGCATCACTTTTTACCAAAGCGAGCGAATAAATATTATTTAATGTATTAAATAAGAAGTGTGGATTTATCTGAGACTTAAGAAATGATAATTCTGTCACAAGTTTTTCCTTTTCAACTTCTTCATTTTTCTTCTCGGTGTGTAACCATTGCTGAATTACTTTCATACAGGTACTAACGGTAAGTACTAAAAAGAAAACCGCAGTTGACCCGTTGATGGGATAAGGGAAAAAAGAACGATGGTGGCGCGATTTGCGAAATTTAAAACGTTGAGGCGAATCCTCTCTTATCATATCTTCGAATAAGCGGGGTATTTGTGAGAACAGGGTAAGGCAGGCTATAATAGCAAGCAGGTACCAGATCCATTTTTTTTGTGTTAGAAGTTTAGGTATAAGTACTTCTGTGTTTGTATAATAAAAAGCGACCAAAAAAATATCCATGCAAACGTACATCCAAATCAAACCTTCATTTAACTGGTAATTAGGATCTTTAGGACGCGGGAAAAATAATATAGGCAGCAGAAAAAAACAAGCCCATGCTGCAATGTGTACAGTAGTTGTTAAAAGCTTTTTATTCAACGATAATTATTGTGCTGGTAAGATGATGAAATAATAGTTAGCATGATAGTAAAAGAACTTCCTGGTGCGATTTAATTATTAAAAGTAAACAGACAAGAAAGCGGTAAAAAACTTTATGGATTAAGGCAAATAAACAATCGGTGAAAAGATATTAGTCATTGGGGCATTAGGTCAGTAAGTCATTAGGTCATTTAGGTATGAACCCGTAAATCTGTAAAGTGTAAACTCATAAACTCCGAACTTCAAAACCCGAAGCTTCTAATATTGTTCACTTTCATTTGGAAAAGAACTGTTCTTTACATCGGCAATGTATTGCTTTACTGCCCCTGTTACCTGTTCACTGATGTTGAGATAAGTACGTAAAAAGCGTGGCTTAAATTCAGTGGTTATACCAAGCATATCATGCATTACAAGTACTTGCCCGTCGCAGTACATTCCTGCACCGATACCAATGGTAGGAATGTTAAGGCTCTCTGTTACTTCCTTGGCAAGCAATGCCGGAATTTTTTCAAGCACTACTGCAAAGCACCCCGCCTGTTGTAATAATGCGGCATCTTTTTTAAGTTTATTTGCTTCCACTTCTTCTTTGGCCCTTACGGTATAAGTGCCAAATTTATAAATGGATTGCGGGGTAAGACCCAAATGACCCATTACCGGTATGCCTGCATTTACAATTCGTTCAATGCATTCTGTTTCTTCTTCACCGCCTTCAAGTTTTATAGCATGAGCGCCTGTTTCTTTCATTATTCTTATTGCCGATGCAAGGGCAATTTCACTGTTAGATTGGTAGGACCCGAAAGGCAGATCAACTACTACCAGGCATCTGCTTGTGCCACGAATAACAGATGATGCATGGTAGATCATTTGGTCTAAAGTAATAGGCAATGTTGTTTCGTGCCCTGCCATTACATTGCTGGCACTGTCACCAACTAAAATAACATCAATGCCGGCATTGTCAATAATATGAGCAAATGAAAAATCGTAAGCTGTAAGCATCGATATTTTTTGACCACCTTCTTTAAGCCTTTGAAGTGTATTGGTCGTCACCTTTTTTATTTCTTTATTTACGGACATCTTTGCGAATTCAAAATATATGGAAGGATTGAAAATGAGATGGGAGAGGAGTATGGCTCTGCATTAGAATAAAACATGTCCGGTAGAGCCCATCTTAGGCGAACAAAAGTATGAGATATTTGGTTTAAATACAGCATCTGATCGTGGTTATACTACACAGCATGATGATTTGAGAAAGTTAAACAAATAGTACGCGGATGAACCGGTAGTATCAGGCTTTCTGGCAAAAGATTTTAAAGAACAGGAAAAAGGAGCGGATGCAGACACTGCACAATTTTGTAAAATAAATTATGGGTGTGCTTGTTAGTTGATGAAGAAGAGCCGGTAGTAAAAGGACCAGCAAAACGAAGTTTCCGAATGGGTTAGTAGTAAAAAGAAGAATAGCTAGAATGAACAAGGTATTTAGAAACATTGTTTTGTTCCCGCAGTTTCGCCTTTGAGCGATGAGGTGAAAAAACAGTTGGAGTAATATTCGTTATCCGCTAACTAATCCTTTAGGAATACTCGAAATCAACCTTTGTGTGTACGGCGTTTTAGGGTGGAAGTAAATTTCTTCAGCAGTGCCGGTTTCCTCAATCCTGCCTTTGTTCATTACTATAATACGGTCGCTAATATATCTTACTACCGAAAGGTCGTGCGAAATAAAAACAGAAGTAAATCCGAATTCTTTCTTAAGATCATTCAACAGGTTCAAAACCTGCGCCTGAACACTTACATCAAGTGCTGATACACTTTCATCACATATTACAAAGGAGGGTTGTAAAGCTAATGCCCTCGCAATTACAATCCGTTGCCGTTGCCCACCGCTAAACTCGTGTGGATAGCGGTTATAGTGTTCAGGCTTCAGTGTTACCTTTTCAAGTAATTCAATAACTTTTTGCTTTCGCTGTGCCTTAGTTGCTGCAGCGCCATGAACTTGTAAGGGTTCTCCAATAGCTTCTCCAATAGTCATCCGGGGGTTAAGCGATGAGTAAGGATCCTGGAAGATGATCTGAATTTCTTTGCGCAGTTTTCGCATCTCCTCTTTCGACGAATGTGCAAGATCTTTTCCTTTAAAAAGAATTCTTCCGCTGGTAGGTTCAATTAACCGGATAATGCTTCTTCCTAATGTTGTTTTACCGCAACCTGATTCTCCTACAAGTCCAACTGTTTCGCCTTCGTAAACAGTAAAGCTTACGTCATCTACTGCCTTTATAAATTCGAATGGTTTTCCAAGCCATTTCTTCTTGCCGGGATAATAAACTTTTAAATGTTCTACAGTTAGGAGCGGCTTACTGCCAGTTTCTTTCACTTCTTCAATTAAGCGGGGAGTTTCTTCTTTTAGCCTTGCAAAAGACAGGTCTACGCTCTCCATTTTACCATCCATAAAATCACTCACTATTGGTAATCGTTCTCCTTTAGGATGTAAGGCGGGCCTGCATGAAAGCAATGCTTTTGTATAAGGATGCTGGGGGTTTAAGTAAATATCTTTTGCCGCACCTTTTTCAACTATATTGCCTTTGTACATTACAACAACCTTATCAGCAATTTCAGCAACCACACTAAGATCGTGGGTGATGAATATTACTCCCATATTATTTTGTTGCTGAAGTTTTTTTATTAGTTGTAATATGGTTTTTTGCACTGTTACGTCAAGGGCGGTTGTAGGCTCATCACATATTAGTAACGACGGGTTGCAACTCATAGCCATGGCGATCATAACCCGCTGTTTTTGTCCGCCGCTTAACTGGTGAGGATAGCGGTTATAAATAAGAGCGGGATCGGGAAGCTGAGTGCTTTCAAATAAAGTGATTGTTTTTTGCTTTGCTTCGTCTTTCGAAATTTTTTGATGAAGTATAATTGCTTCCTTTACCTGTTCGCCACAGGTATGAACAGGATTTAAAGAAGACATTGGTTCCTGGAAAATCATTGATATTTCATTTCCACGTACCTGTTGTAAATACTCCCGGGAGGCTTTTATAAGATCAACGTTCTTCCCATGTTTATCCGTAAATAATATTTCACCCTGTATATATTTTGCAGGAGGAGAAGGTAGTAATTGTAATATGGATAACGAGGTTACCGACTTACCTGACCCCGATTCTCCAACTATCGCCACCACTTCCCCGTTTTGAACATCTACCGATACATCTTTAACAGCAGTAAAAGCATTGCCTTCAGTGATAAAATCTACCTGAAGGTTTTGTATGGATAAGAGGTGTTTCACTCAATATATAAAACTAAATTGTAAATAGTCTTTTAAGTCCCTTCAGGGATTTAGGGCTCGAATTTAAAAGCGTAAGTGCCGTACCGTTAAGCCTCCGTTAATAAGCTGCTTTAACGAAGCTATTCCAATGCTTAAATGTTTTTCAACATAAGCCTTAGTTACTACAACATCGCTGGCTTCAGTTTTTACACCTTCGGGAATCATTGGCTGATCGCTTACCAGCAACAAAGCTCCTGTAGGTATCCTGTTATAAAAACCAACCATGAAGATGGTGGCAGTTTCCATATCAATGGCATAGGCTCTTACTTTTTGCAGGTATGCCTTAAAAACATCGTCATGTTCCCAAACGCGGCGATTGGTTGTGTAGACAGTGCCAGTCCAATAATCCACACCATAATCGCGAATAGTGGTAGAGATAGCTTTTTGTAAAGCAAAGGCCGGCATTGCCGGAACTTCAGGCGGAAAGTAATCTAACGAGGTTCCTTCTCCTCTTATAGCCGCTATCGGCAATATCAGGTCCCCTATTTTATTTCGCTTTTTTAAACCTCCGCATTTACCTAAAAACAACACAGCTTCAGGTTCTATTGCCGATAGTAAATCCATTACAGTAGCAGCACCCGGACTGCCCATACCAAAATTGATAATTGTAATTCCGTCTGCTGTTGCACATTGCATTGGCTTGTCTTCGCCCACAACCTCAACGTTATGAGAAGCGGCAAACATTCTAATATAATTACTAAAGTTCGTCAGTAATATGTACTTGCCAAAGTTGTCTAATTTTTCGCCCGTGTAGCGGGGAAGCCAGTTCTTTACAATATCGTCTTTTGTCTTCATAAGCTTCTTTATGGTTACTCTTTTTAAATTCTTCAGTTCCTCGCCTTTGGCCTTCTGCCTTTGGCCTTTAAATGGGATTCAGTAAATTTAGCGAATACTTTTGTTTAATGATTAAGATAGACTTCCCGTGCCATTCTTATAAGATTAAAAACGAAAGAGGTAAGGAGCTAATTTTTGACGAATGCCGGAAGCAATGGTTCCAACTAACGCCGGAGGAATGGGTACGACAGAACTTTCTGCAATACTTAATATATACAAAGCACTATCCTCCATCGTTGATTGCAGTTGAACGGGAAATTTCAGTAGGAGACTTAAAGAAGCGATGTGACATAGTAGTTTTTAAAAATTCAAAACCATGGATGATTGTGGAATGCAAAGAAATGAAGGCAGCCCTAAATGAAGCTGTAATAAAGCAAATACTTAATTACAATATTTCTTTGCGGGTATCTTACCTTGTAATTACCAACGGAACATCAACATTTGCGCTGATGCTTGAAGGAGAAAAGTTTACCTGGATCGATGAACTTCCTGTTTTTTAGAACAAGTTATGAAGTTTACATTAAGTTAAAACCTGGGCAATGACAGATATTTCAAAGCAGATTGAAGAATTGAGTATCCAACTAAACGAGCTGCGAAGCAGGCAGTTAAAAATGACCAATGAAATGATTGGGTTGGAGAGGCAATTGGCAAAACTCAAATCTTCTATATTACCCGTAAGCCAGAACGATGAGGTGCATGAATATCTGTCGTCAGTGAAACAAGATAAAGAACCGTCCGTCGGATCTTTGCATACAGTAAAACAGCCATTACCATTTGCAAGAAAAAGCATTAGCAGTTCCTTTCACGTTACACAGGAATTGGAAGATTTTATTGGTACTAACCTGATAAGTAAAATAGGTATTATTATAACTATTATCGGTGTTTTTATAGGCGCTAAATATGCTATAGATAAAGAGCTGATAAGTCCTTTACTGCGTATCTTGTTTTCTTATCTCTTCGCCGCAGCCTTATTCTTTCTTGCACTTAAATTGAAGGATAAGTATGAAAACTTCAGCGCTATATTAATGGGAGGAGGCCTCGCCGTTACTTACTTTATTACCTACATCGCTTTTAGTTTCTACCAGCTATTTCCGCAAGGTGTTGCTTTTGCGATGATGATGCTTACAACTGCAGCGGCGGTCGGTGCAGCATTGTGGTACAATCAAAAAATTATTGCATTTATAGGGCAGGTGGCTGCTTATGCAATTCCTTTTTTACTGGGCGACAGAAGTGGAAATGCAGCAGTCTTATTTGCCTACATTTCAATTATTAATATTGGCTTGCTTGTATTATCATTTAAAAAAGACTGGAAAATTTTATATCATACTGCTTTCTTTCTTACCTGGGTAATTTATGCTTTTTGGGAAGTTGGCAGCAGCAATAGTGCTTCTAAATTTTCAACCGGTTTAATTTTTTTAACGATAAACTTTTTTACGTTCTACGTTACATTTCTTTCGTATAAGATTTTGAAAAAGCAGATGTACCAATTGGGAGAAATTGCTATTCTGTTATTAAATGCTTTGTTTTTCTTTTTCCTGGGCACTTATCTTATTAGCGAAAACTTTACTTCGGACAGGCCACTTACGTGGTTTACACTTACTAATGCACTTATTCATTTCATAGCCGGTTACCTCATCTACCAAATTAAGCTTGCTGATAAAACAGTGTTCCAGTTTATATTTGGTCTTGCCCTTTTGTTTATTACTGTTGCCATACCTATCGAACTTAATGGAAGCTGGGTAACCCTGCTTTGGACTATTGAAGCAACTGCTTTATTTTATGTAGCTTTTGCAAATAACCGTGGATTGTATTTAGAGATTGCATTGCCTTTAGTTATTATTGCTTCACTAAGTCTTATACAGGATTGGGGCAATGTTTATCCTTATATAAGAGGAATTTCTTTTAAAATAACGACACAACCTTTTGCTAATGTAAATTTTTGGTTATCGTTGTTTGTATGTTCCTGCTTTGGTTATATGAGCTATGTTTCAGGAAAGGCTTTGCTGCAAGACGTATCGCGTAATACGCATTCTTTCTTTGTTAAGGCGCTTCCTGTTATTTTCGCGTGTTTACTTTACTTCACTTTTTATAATGAAATTCATTTAGTATGGGATGTAGTTATTCAGGAGAGTAATGGCCTTTACAGCAATTATCAAATTCTGCAAACTGTTTCGTTGCTTATATTTTCATGCGTGTATGTTGCTGTTTTAATTTACGTTAATTCGGGATGGTTTAAAAAGGCGCAAATTCGTTCTTTGCTGCTTTTTGCCGCAGCAGTTGCAAATATGGTAATGGTGATAAAGGGATTATATGCTTTAGGTGAACTTCGTGAAAATTACCTGCAACAGATTGGCTCTTCACCTTCGAAGTGGCTTATCATCATTCGTTATTTTTGTGTAATAGCGTTAGCAATTTTATGGATAAGTGCCTGGAGAGATATTAAAGCGAGCTACACATCCTCATCTTTATGGATTTTCTTTTCGTTGTTATTCAACTTCACTTTGCTTAGCCTTATTTGTAACGAGTTTATCAATTGGATGGATTTGGCCGGATACTCCAACCAATATAAACTTGGCCTTAGCATTATTTGCGGAGTGTATGCATTAGCGCTCATTTTTGCCGGAATTATAAGAAAGAAAAAACATTTGCGTATGGGCGGGATGTGTTTGTTTGGATTAACGTTATTGAAATTATTCTTTTACGATTTGTCGTCTCTCTCTACTATTTCTAAAACAATTGTTTTACTGATGCTGGGTATTTTGTTGCTGGTAGCATCTTTCCTTTATAACAAATACAAAGATTTGCTTTTTACTAAAGAGGAATAGTTCTTAGATCAACTCATATTATTAGGTAGTAATAGCAGGTTAAGAATGTGTATCAAAACAATCCCCGGCCAAAAGACCAGGGATTGTTTTATTATAAACTTCTTACTTCTTTTAAGGAAATATACCAAGCTCAGCATAACTGGTACCCACCTTATTAATAGCACACACATAAGCTGCGGTGCGCATATCGGGTATATCCGGGTTCGATCTCCAGATGTCCATTATTTCGCGGGTTGCTGTTATCATGGTTTCTTCCAGGCCGCTATGAACAAGGTCAACTTCGTCGGCACCATGCTCTATAAATAACTTTTCTCCTTCACTAACCTCTTTTCCGGTAAGCTCTTCAATCTGGCCAAGGATGTGTTTATTCATGTTTTCGGTAAAGCGTTTCTCCATGCGGCCATAGCGTACATGACTTAAGTTTTTCAACCATTCAAAATAACTTACCGTTACCCCACCGGCATTCAGGTACATATCAGGAATTACTAATGTTCCTTTGGTTGCAAAAACTTCATCAGCTTCAGGAGTTAAAGGACCATTTGCTGCTTCACCTATAATTTTCGCTTTTATGCGTGGTGCATTTCCTCCGTCTATTACATTTTCCAATGCAGCAGGAATAAGAATGTCACATTCAAGTTCGAGGGCATCAGTTGTTAATTTAAGGTTGGTTCCCCCCGGAAAGTTTAATATTGTTCCACTCGCTGTTCTATGTTGAAAAACTTCTTCTTCGTTTAAACCATCTGCGTTATAAATGGCACCTTCCCACTCAGCAATAGCAATTACTTTTGCGCCGCCTTCTCTAAAATATTTCGCAGTGTGATAACCTACATTTCCTAAGCCTTGTACTACAACGGTTTTGTCTTTAATGCCAGTGGTTAAATCTAATTTTTGCATAACAACAGCCATGCTGCAAACCTCTCTTATGCCAAAAAAGACACCCATTCCTGTTGCTTCAGTCCGGCCGCGAACACCACCCTGCGATACAGGCTTCCCGGTTACACAGCCGGCAGAGTCTACTTCTCCCGGATGCATGGCAACATAAGTATCAAGTATCCAAGCCATCTCTCTCGCACCTGTTCCATAATCGGGGGCGGGTACGTCTATTCCGGGCCCTATAAAATTCTTTTTAACTAATTCGGATGTATAGCGGCGTGTAATCTTTTCCAGCTCAAACGAAGTATATTTTTTAGGATCTATTTTAATACCACCTTTAGCTCCGCCAAAAGGAACGTTTACAATAGCACATTTGTAGGTCATCAAGGCTGCAAGTGCCATAACCTCATCCTGGTTAACAGCCATGCTAAACCGTATACCGCCTTTGCAGGGGGTTTTATGATGACTGTGTTGTACACGGTAGGCTTCAATTACTTCTATGTTGTCTCCGATTCGTACAGGGAACTTCATGCGGTAAACGCTATTGCATGCCTTTATCTGCTCAAGAATACCTTTATCCCATTTTGTAAATTTGGCCGCTTTATCAAAGCTTTTTATTACACTTTCAAAGAAGCTGTACTCTATACTTTCTGACATGTTTTTTTAAGTTTTTAATTTGGCTAAGCAGTTATCGACCTCACCTTCAATCCCTCTATCCTCATCCACGCGGCTGACACCTTCCTCCTGCAGGGATGCGAAATGGAAGTAAAATCTTAAGGAGATGGGAGGCCGGGCATTTAATTTTTACTGAATTTTTTCACTCACACATATAGCTTATAACCTTTATGAAAGTGCATATTAAAATTGTCGCTGGTTCGTTCAATTGTTCAATCCTTTTAATCGTGAGCTCTTTTTTCAAGCTTTGTTATTTTTTGGTCCAGCCTTGCTACATATAACAATAGGCCCCCCAAAATGATTAGTACAACAGCGGCTACTACGTAAATTTTTCCTTCGCTTCGCATAAAGCCTTCCTTGCTTTCACGAGTTGCTAAAGCAACTTCCTGCGCCATTGCCACGGCTGCTATAATAGTAGCAATTGGCACTAAAAATATTTTTTTATAGTCAACCATTTGCGAGCTGTTTTTCTTTTAATTGTTCTACCCTAATTTGAAGTGTGGTAATCCATGCGCCCAATAAAGTCCATCCCAACACTGCAGGCCAGAATACCAAACGCATCCCCGGGTCAAGGTCTTTTCCATTCAATCCCGGGTTTCCCTCAACACCCTGTCCGCCGGGATGAAGACTTTCTACCATACGTGGAATAATCCAGATAGTAGGAATAAGAATTGCACACGAGAAGATATTATATACTGCTGCTACCTTTGCTCTTTTATCCATTTCAGGTATTGAATTTCGCAAAACAAAATAAGCTGCATACACTAATAAAGCTATTGCAGCGCTTAATTGTTTTGGATCATTGCTCCAGAATTCGCCCCAGGTATAATTTGCCCACATAGAGCCGGTAATCATCCCAAGTATTCCGAAAACAATTCCGGTTTTTGCATAAGCTGCCGAGTAAATATCAGCATGTAGTGAAGGTTTGTTAAGATACTTAATAGCATATATAACAGAGGTGATAAGCATCACCATCATTGCAAACCACATTGGTACGTGAAAAAACAGGTTACGGATGGTTTGATAAAGATTACCAATGATAGGTACCTTAATGAGAAAGCCCGCAGTAAACGTATAAACTAAAAGAATAACTGATAGTATTTTCCACCAGGATTTTCTAATCATGGTTGTTCGATTTTAGGCTAATAGCACGAAGTTTGTATATCAGCCTTTATAAATTTAAGCAGCAAAAATAGGGGAATTGGGAGTATGATGTACAAGCTGATGTATGATGGATGATGGATGAAGGATAATGTATGATTGCTGATGTATAATGTATGATTGCTGATGGATGATGTATGACTGCTGATCGATGATGGATGATTGCTGATGTGTGGTTTCAGATATAATATTTCTGATTTCTATTGATATTAGAATAGCAAAGCTTTTCCGACTTTTGATTTTTGAATTTACTTCTTACCGTCATACTTCCGTCTTCACAC
>MWWB01000156.1_pt1 | contig 14820 bp, 18 predicted proteins | sample 1047291 | NCBI WGS metagenome assembly MWWB01 (sample SAMN06349976, study PRJNA376086) | soil metagenome | isolation source: MS4-1 sample Antarctic (ecotone) soil | place: Antarctica | reverse complement strand
CATCATCAGGCGCAGGCGGCGGCCAAAAAGTAGACACAGCCGCAATAGATACTGGAATGGCAAAACTAACAGAGTTTAAAACACAAAAACTGATGCAGAAAGTTTCGCTGCTTCTGTATAGGAATCCAACATTGATTTTCTGGTTTCCATCATTCCAGCATTAAAGGAATCCGTTACCGCTTCCCCACTTACTAATTTGTCAATGAGAAATGCAATACTTCCCTCCATTTGGTCAGTGGCTTGCTTGGCCTGCAAAAATGCTATCTCTGTCTCTGCTATTCCTTTTGTAAAACTACGGGCGGAGGAATCCGCTGTTGCCAAGTCTTCCTTCAATCCCCTGATCGTTCCTACCAGAGAATATATTTCCAGTTTGGATTGTTCGGTTGCCTCCCTTTGAGCCTCCAATGCTGTGTTGAATGATAGGAGTTGACCTTGGCCAGAATTGTATTCCTCCCTTAATTCTGACACCCGACCTTTTGTCTCATAAACTGCCACCTTTGCTAGTTCAAATGCTTTTGCCTGATCTGTCGCGCCTTTTGAGAAGGCTGTTGTTTGTGCCTCACCCCGGGCATATTGGTCACGCAATGACAAAACCTCACCCTTTAATCCCTCTGTTGCTATCTGTTGTTGTTTTAGTGCTATCTCTGAGTTTATTATTCCATCTAGATATGCCACATTTTTAGCATTTGCCATCTCTGTTGCGTCATTTAGCATATTAAGCGCTCCATAGTTTTGGAGCATTGATGCCTTGGCTTGATTAAATGCGTCAGCCTGTTTCAATGCCCCCTGTGCTATCTCCAACCCCATACCTTCTGCCGTTCCCAGTTGTTTGGTGTATTCATTTGTGGCAGTAATGTTACCCAATAGCGCTGCCTCACTTGCCATCATTGCTGCCTGTTGTCTCCTTGTTCCCTCTGTTGCCAGATCGGATTGTGCAGCCAAACTGCCTAATATCTGTGAATATGCATTAAACTCATCCTCTGTGCCTTGGGTTATACTGTTGAGTTTTGCCTGTCCAAGTGCCAAATCCACTGTGGCTGCGGCTGTTTCACCAAGCGTGCCTGTTTGTTTCCATAATTCCGCATCAAGGGCGGCGGTTGAGCCTACGGCCTCCTCCTGTGACGTGCTTACAGCCTGAGTTTTGGCGGCCTCCTCCTCAAGTAACGGCAATTGGGCATTGTATGAATTGATAAGACCCTCCCTTCCAGACAGGTCAACTCCTTGTTTCATTGTGTGGATACCCAACTCATTGTTGAGTGTTTGCAGAACTTGTCTCTGTGATTCTAAAGGAACGTTTAGTTTGTCCATTTGATCCATAAGTTTGGCTCCGTTGATATATGCCTGACCATACCCATCCCGCAGAACGTCAATATCAAGATCCCTGAATTCTAGTTTTTTGCCTGCGCCCTGTATTTTCTGATTTTCATTTGTATGGGTTCCCAATTTGTCAATTTTTGCCTTATCCATATCAACACCCTTGAACTCCATACCGTTGAGATTTGCAATACCTGAAAACTCCTTTCCAAGTTGGGCTATTGTTTTCTTAACATCAGATAATAGATTACCCAGATGTGTCTTACCTTTATTTACGGCTGTTTCTATAGACCCTGACAACACAGATGAGGAACCTGAGGCTGTATTCATGTTTGAAACATAATCTGTTGTGAATCCCGCTATGGTTCCATCTGCGTTTTTCATAATGGATGCGGTATAGTCTCCAAACTTTCTTGTTGTCTCAATGTTTCCATCTATGGCGGTTGATGCTATTCCCATACTTTCTTCTGTTGTTGCGGCAAATGCTTCTGTGGCATTGCCTCCAAAACCCAACATGTCTACCAAACCCTGTCCCAATTGACCAAGCATTGTGAGTATTGGTTTTAACGGGCCTAATATGTTACCAAGTGCAACACCCAATCCATTAATGGCATCCCTGATGCCAAAAACATTAGTAACAAAGGCTGTCATGATACCCGCTCCAATAGTTAACGCTAGGAAGAACGGATTGGATAATCCTAATAGTTTTAATGCCCCGTTCAGATCAGTTGCTCCATATTTTAACCCTATAAATGCGTCAACACCTATCTTTTTCATATCCTTAAGTTTGCCTGCAAATGCTCCGGCACTTCCCTGGGTTGTCGCAATCATTGTGGCAACAGACCCAAATATGGAAATCATTTCAGGGCCTATGTTCTGGTAAAAGTCGGCACTTGCCATATTCACACCTTCTTGGGCGTTTACTACATTTTCTTTTGCAATAATTGATTTTGAGTCTGCCTGTTCTGCGTCAAGAACTGCTTGTTTATATTCTACTGTGCCTGTTTTGCCTTCGGCCGCAAGTTGGTTTACTTTTGCATGGGCTTTTGCTGCTGCCTCTTGTGCCTGATTATGTTTTAATGTGGCTTTATCCAGCGCTAATTGTGAATCTCCCAGAGAATCATAGGAAGACCATAATGAAATAACTCCGGAACTAAGGGTGGTGGCTGCACCTACTGTCGCAACAAAGGAGGATTTCAAACCCATTTGTGCTTTACCTGTTTTATCTGATGCATCCCCGCCTTCCTCTATTTTGGTGTTCAGGGTGTTTATATCGCCCCCTGAACTGATGGCCTCATCCCCTACAACCTTTATGGAATCTTTTTCTTTATTTAGGCTATCTGTGGCCTTTTTAGATGATTTTTCAAGTTTATCCTCCGATACTACAACTTCACCTATTTCCTTTGCTCCGGTTTGTGATGAGGTTGTCATTTCTGTGTTTGCGGTAACTACTTTATCGGTTGCGGTTGCGGCTGCGGTTGAAGATGTAACCAATGCCTCCTCTCCGGCCTGCAACTCATCAACTGCTGTCGCGCCTGTCTGCACAGAGGATGTCATTTCATCCATTGATGACACTGTTTTATCAGTAGAGGATGATAATGCGTCTGAATTGGATGATAATGTTTCTGTTGAGGTTGCTAATGTGTTTGTAGATTCTGTTGCGGATGCGCTGGCTTTGTCAACCGCTTCTATGTCTGTTGCAACCTGCGCCATACCATCACTGCCCTCTCCTGATTTCTTAATGGATTGAGCCATTCCCTCAATTGATATGGCTGATTTATCGGCTGCTTTTGCTACCTTTTCAACTTCGGGAACTAGACTTGTAATGTCTGATTTAGCAACATCCAGTCCTAAGATCTGAAAAAGAATTTTGAGAGGAGTTCCTCCACCAGCGCCAGAAGCAGACATAGTAATGATATAATAAGTAAAAATATTGTATTAACTAACTATCTATCCATCCAGCAAGCAACATTATCAGAGACTGTTGCAATTATCTATGATTTTCTGGGTAGCGGCTTCTACTCCTTTATCAAAGAACGGTTGGGGGGCCATTCTTGAGGTTCCACCGTTTACATGTCCTGCATATTCCGCGTCTGCATGCATTTCCCCCTCTGTGTTAGAGATCATACTAGCATCCTCTGACGTGATTAGTTCACCTGTTGCTGTTGGGGTATTGTTCTGCATTACGGCAAGACCGTAATCCAATCCACTGTTTATTGCGTCAAATGTTTTATTTGGCGCAAACCTTTTGTTAAATTCAATCAATAAAACCTCTGCAAAGTTTTGGTGTGCGGTTAATCCCATATTATAATATTATAATAACAAAACAATATAAAAAAAGAATAGTTTACCAGACTATTAGTCTGTTAGGCTCTTATACCTTTTGACCTTCTGAAAGCATCCTGTTCTGATTTGATATGTGCCTTATTTTCTGCATTTTGTTCTGCTAACACCTGTTGGTATTTCTGACCGTCTGCGTGCATCCTATATATTATCTCAAACACCCGCAAATCCTCCGGAAAGATTTGGTTGTCCTCCCTAAAGTCAGAGGGTTTGTATTGCCAGTTTTGACAGTCAACCCACATACCAATAAACTCTGACGATTTTTGTGCCATATAATTGAGATGTTCAACAGGCAATCGTATGGGGACTTCCAGATCATTAAAGGGTGTTGGCACTATTGTTAGAAAATCAGATGCGATTAACTCTTTCCAAGGGCGACCCCTGCACCACTCCGTAATTGCCCTTGTCTGGATGAATAAGGGTTTTTTTCTCGTTCTGCCATAACGTCCATTGCTATTTTCATTTGATCTGTGTCAGCCCTTGCGTAGTCTTCGGGCGGCATCTTTAGTTTTAGTTTTGCCTCATATTCCAGATATTGATAACCCGCTATTTCAATCATGAATTGTGCAAGTGGGGCAAATTCTGCCTCCTCCGCTGTCCATGTGGCTGGCCTCTTTGCCATTATTGCCGTATAACGATGAGTGATTTCACTAAGGCGCGCCTGTTTTAGTTTCATGCGTAAAGTCTCCCGGTTGTTAAGGGGATTAAAATAATATTTCTTTGACATATAAACAGTTTTGCCATCCTTTACTCCTATGGTTAGGTCAATGTTGATGTGAAAACTGTTGGCTAACTTTACCATCAGTTTTTTGCGGTTGCCTTCCTGTTCATCCAAAAGGGTTTGATATTCCTTGTTAGTTATGTTTCCTATCTCTGTCCCCTCATCCAATACATTCTCAAGGGGAGGCAATTCACCTTCGTTCATCACGGTTGTCCTTTTAGATGGGTCTTTGATTATTTTGTTGAGTTCCTTTTCAGAGATTGGGGTTGTATCTTGTTGTTCCGGTAATTCCAAAAGGTCTTTGTTGTCTTCCGGAATGTCGGCGACCTTTTTCTCATCCACTAACATCTTAAACTCATCAGAACTGAACTCCATGATGGGTTTCTTTGGTTTGGTTGTTGGAGTAGTTGGAGTGTTATCGTTAATATTATCTGTATTATCTGAATCTGTTGACACTATAGCCTTAGGAACTCATTTATTACATATAAAGATAGATAAAAAATATAAAAAAAAGATAGGTTATGGGAAGTCAGTTACCGACGCATCTATGGCGGTCCCGTTTGAAGGAATAGTCATAAATTCTCCGCCACCTACATCAGAGGTATCATCATACGAATTGAGATGAATACCCGTTACTGTTAGGCTTACGGTTGGAGTTGAGGCCTTGAGAACTCCCACAATGTTAAACAGGGTGAAGTTATTTACCAAAAGGAATATGGTGTTGTCGTATAGGTAAGGCTCGATTGAAACCGTTACCACCTTGTTACCTGCTTCGACATACTTGACCTTTTTATATCCCAATGGTTTCTGTTTCAATAGGTTATTGTTTACGGTTACAGTCATTTTTGCAATATCGGTTGCAGTTGCGTTTACTGTGACAGAGGTTGTTGCTTGGTCAACGGAACCTGTAAGGTGAGTCCAAGGCTCTGCTGTGATTGCGCCTGCGAATGTGACGTTGGCGGTTGCTCCTACTCCTATTGCGACTTTGAGTTGGGCTAAGGTAAGCCATTCAGACACAGATGAACAATAGAATGATTGTGACACCATAGGAACCCTGTCAAATGACACGCTGGCTTCCTCTGACACACAACCCCTTGCTAATGTAAATTGCTCCACGTTGTTTATCTTTCTGGAGAATACAAAGGCCAAGGATTCCTCTATTGTTCCCACACCGTTTGGATCTTTGATTGCATAGCCTAATACTTTGGTGTCCAAGAACCTGTAATCAATGGATATAGTTGCATCCACACCCATTAATATATCAGAATATTGTTTTCTGGAACCCTGTATCCTGATTTCTTCGTGATCAGTGGTAATTGAAATACCTGTGTTAGAAATTACACCTGCGTTTATAAAAGTTGGATTAGTTACCGTTGCGCCATAACCGTTGATTTCGGCATAATATTGAACTTGTTTTGTTACTTTACTGGATGAGGTTGGAATTGGCATTTGTTATAAATTAACATCCCAAAAAAATCAAATAGGAACTATTAACACAAAATGAATGATATATTTATTTAAATTCGCTTGCTATCCTTATGGTATGACAATGACAGACCCAGACCAGATTAAGATATTTGTAAAGAATACTATTGCCATAGCCGACTTGACGAAGGCAATTGAGGCGGGGGAAGAAAAGATTGAGGCATTAAGTGGTATTTCAGTTAATGATTGGACACCCACCATGTCAGGATATGGACAATTACAATTAATCGGTTCCATGTTTGGCGCGTGGACAATATTGTTTGGCTGGGATGACAAAATGTATGGGGCCAAGGCAAAGGAATTAAGGACTGCGTATGAGGAGGAAGTAAAACAGTTCCAAAAAATGCCAATACCATCAGAACAGGGAAATCCAAATGTGGTTATTGCTGAGGGAGATTATAGCCATTACAAACTGAATCCAGAAGGCACTAGACCGTTCCTCTCCTCCTATTAATTAACATGCCATTTACAGTTACATCACCCTATGGGGATGACCAGACCAGAACAAAACAGATACCCAAAATATTAGAGGAGTTTATCGCGGCCAATTGGAACCAGACAAAAACTGGTGTTGCGGTTGGAGATATTGCCTTTAACACAACGGGTGATAAAATCCTACATTCCAGTAAGGATATTACGTTGAAAGCCTACAGCATTTTCAAGAACGTCACTCCCCTTGATGTGTCAAGAAGAAGAAGACAGGTTGTTGAGACTGTAATAATAGATGTTTATGTCCTTAACAATAATGATGATGTGGCAAGGGAGGAGCGGGCCAACAAAATGATGAAGTTTTTGGAGGAGTTGTTCATTACTAATCAACAGAGTATGGATAAGGGAATTTATGAGGTTGAATTTAAGGGAGATTCATTATCAAATGACCCATTCAGCAGCAATATATCAAGATTCAAAACCACAGTGGATGTTGTTTTTATTATGGATATAACGGAAATATAAAAAATAAAAAAAAGATAGATTAGAAAAAGATTAGAATATTATTATTATTCTTTTTTCTTTTGTTCTTGTTCTTTTAATGTTTTGTTGGTTGTTGTTGCTTGTGTGTTTGATTCGTCTTTAACACTAACGACTGGTTGCGGGGCTGCTGCTGCCTGTGCTGGTTTACCTGATGATGATGATGATGATTTTGTGGAGTTTGTTGTAGCACTTGTTTGTAATACTGCATCTAATCCAAGGCCTTTGTCTGTTGGTTCGGCTCCGAATTGATATTTAATTGAGTTTAGTTTTGTTAGTTTCTCTGCATCGTTTAGGTCTTTGAACTCATCTGTGTCTGGGGGCATTTGTCTTATTGAAACAGTGCCTTCCGGTGTGCCTATACTGAGAGTTATTGCTGATTGAAGATTGTTGCCCGCTGCTTTTTCCTCATCTGAAAGGTCTTGTGTTGCTGTGTATAAGTTAGGGTTGTTTTTGTCTTGTTCTAACTTTATTGGCTTACCCATAAAGGTAAATTCATCGTTAACGTTGTTGAGAGATAGGATTAGCCCATCAAATAGTTCTGTCATCTTATTCTTCTTAACTCCTTATTTGAATAAAAAACTATTGACCTTTTTTGTTGTTGCTGTCGTCGTCGGCGGCGGCCATATCAATAACTTTTTCGCCTTTTGATACATTGGCCTTTGTTTCCTTCTTTTGTTGAACTCTGCTTGGTGTTGGTTCAAGTCCTAATATTCCTTCAAACTCTTTTGCAGGTTTATAGTCAAATCCCTGTGCCTCTGTTCTTGCTTTGATTGCTATCTGTTCTTGCAATGCCAAATCCATACCAGCCCTTTGTCTTTCATCCTCTATTCTTAATTTCAAATCTTTTTCGGTTACTGGATTAACGGAGCCGTCTTTGTTTGGAAATATGGAAGGTGGATTAACAACGTCTGCGACTGTTCCGGGGGTCACGTATGAACTTTTATATCCAATTATTCCTCTGCTTCTGTTTACTTCGCCTGCGTTATCTGCTGCGATTCCTTTTTCCTCTTTGACTTCACGTTTTGTCTTTATCTCTTTCTCAACTTCTGATTTTGGTCTTAATGTTTCTCCTTTGATTTTTAATGTGTTTGTATCTTCTTTGTTGTTTGTTGGTTTGCTCGCTCGCTCGGCGGCTAATTTTGCAGATTCCTCTAACTCTGCCCTACGTTTGGCTTCAAGTTGGTCTTGACTATTATTGTTTGATGATGAGTTGGACATGATTATAAAATACCTATGTGTTTAATATGAAATAATAAGTATTAAAAATTTTATAGGTTTTTAAGATTGGCGTGGGCGTTGCAATAAGGATTTCCATTGCGGTAAACGGTGGCCTTTTCTATACAAGTAGAACAAAATGGTTCATTAGTTGAGAATACAACCTTGCGATTTGGAATCAATTCTTTTGTGTATTTGTATCCCTGATTTCGTGTGAGATACTCCTCTATTGAGTCATATATTTCTGACCAATCATGCATTTTCTCCTGATTACTCCTTAGTTTTCTATGTTCATATTCCCTAAACCTTGCCACATTGTTATCAAAGTCTATCTCCCAGAATCCCGTAAAGGAATCCTGTTCAACGACTACCATTTTAACATCTGAATAATTATTCATGGTGTTATTATGGTTTGGGGGGCGGGGTTGATGAAGTTACCGCCGCTGCTGCTGCTGGGGCTGTTGGTGTGTTTGGTTTTATGGCCTGTTGTGTTGGGGCTGGGGGATTATTCTGTGCCGCGCTAACTATTGACTGTGAGGCTATTGACATCTGGGGGCGGGGAACGTTATAATCCTGCATTGCCTTGTTGATTATCTTGTTTGCCTGTGTTGTTAATGCCTGACCTATTGGGGTTTTGTCCAGTGGGTTGACTGTGGCGGGCAAGTCTAAGATTTGTGCATAGGTGTAATTTTTGTAAACATATGCATAGTTATGGAGTTTTGTTTGCAGGGCAATATACTCGTTAACATTCTCCGCCAGCGCCCTAAACTCTGTGTAAAAATCTGTTGTGACATCTTTTTTGTCCTTTTTGTCCTTGAGGTAAAGTCCTGCGGCCGCACCAATTGTCGTGGCAAGAGTTCCTCCGGTTATGGCAATGTCGGTTCCGTTGGTTGAGGGAATGTTTGCCGAAGCCGCAACATCATTATCAACAGGTTGGGATGCTATTTCTTGACCTAAAACAATATTTGAAAAATTAATGAAACCTAAAACTGTCATTATCATAACAAAAAATAAAATTGGTTTGTTGTTCTGCTTTACTACTGACAATTAACTTACTATTGTGTTAATGGTTCCTAGGTTCTTAAGGTTTTTTAATTGTCCTTAGTTTTTTCAACATTTGGTTTTTGCGTATTGGCAGCAACATATCCTATTAATTTGGAGACGGAGAGTGGTGGTGGTGGCGGGGAAGAAATCTACTCAACCGATCCCCTCTGTTTAAGGTTTCTAAAGGCTGTGACCACTGTTGATGAGGGTTTTATCCATTGGTTGATTCCAAAATTAAAACCTATTCCAGTTATGAAAGCGGTCACAAAAACCTTCAATATTGTTGAGTTATAGTCTATTTGTGTTTCTGTTGATTCAAAGTTAATTAATCCCGCAAACATGGCAAACACAAATGCTATGCCACCTGTCACCATAAACTTTTTGTCAAATTTTAATTCTGAACCTACAATTTCTTTTGTCTCCAACCATTTTTTGAAATAGGGCAGTATGGTTGCAAACGCAAATGCTACAATGGAGCCACCAAGGGCGGCCATTTGGTATCCTATAACGTCATTGGTCATATTTATTGCTATTTGTCTATTGACGGAGCGGGAAATAAAGAATTACCTATTTGTTTGTTTAGTTTTCCAGTTCTAGCAATGGCTTTGTGTTGTTGCTTAATTCCCTCATTTCATTCAATATATCCTCATGTAAATCATTGTTATAACTAACAGTTGCATTAAACCCTGTGAGTAATTGGTTTGTTTGGTTTATTCCTATATTGTTCGATAAGGCGATCTCAACAGACGTTTTGGTTATTGCGAGTTCTTCTGAGGTTTTTTGGGCAATAAAAAAGGTTTGTAATGAGTTTCCAATAATGAATAATATAGTGATTGTCAAGGTAATCAATATCATTGCTATTATTTTTTTAAATGCTTTACCATTTTCATTTCCGGTTCTGGTTCCATTGCTACTATTATAATTCATAATTAATTATTTCCATTATTATCATTGTCATTGTTATCATTGTTAATTCCCCTTCGGTTTTTATAAGCATTATTTGTTCCGCTGGAAGTACCATTGTTGACCTTGGTCTCTACTACCGATATTCTTGTCTCATGGTTGTGAAGTCGGCCTTCTGTCTTGTCAAGTGTCCTAGAAATGTCTTTTGCTGCTAGTTGAATGTTGTCAAGTTTGGTGGTAACAATGATGTTGTTATGTGTTAGTTCCTTTGATATATTGCCCTCAACGATTCTAATATCCTGCCTGTTTTGGTCTATTCGCTCTATTGCCTCTTCTTTTATTAACTTGTTTGCCACCTGCACCTCTGCCTTAATGACTTTGTTTTCTTTGGTTACTTCTGCCCTTAGCCATCTTAATCCAGTTGCCAGCATTGTCCCAACTGCTCCAGCAATACTTATCAACATTAGAAAGAATGTTGTTGGATTGTTTAGAAAATCCCAATATTCCATGTTATAACATCATGTCACGATTATAGCAAAAGATAACTAAGTTGTTATGGAATCAACAATAACAACAACAGGTTAGGATGGGTTTGTGGTTGTTGTTGTTGCTGTTGGCCTGTTGCTGCCCCTTACGTTTGTGAGTGAAGATATTGTTTGGCTTTGTTTCTGTATGTTTTGGCCTTCTGCTCTCCATTCCGCAAGGCGCGGGTCTGTGGTTGAGTAGTTATAGCGACCCATGTCTATCAATTCCCTTATCGTTCCTTTTTTGAAATCTTCCTTATTCTTTATTGCATAAATATCTCCGGTTGTAATATAGGGACCTTGGTTTGATGCGGTTCCAACATAGAATTGGGAAACATCAACAGATGAGATTGAGATAATTGAATCAACTGCTTCGGAAGTAAAGGGAATTTCAAAAACTGGGAAATAGTTTAGCACTTGGGTTTTGGCCGACTGACCTGCTGCGTTCTTTATGCCTCTGGTGTTTATATTCCACCAATAGCCGCGCTCCCTGTCCAGTTCAATATATTGGTCGATGTGATCCATGACCTCCTCCTTAATATGATAAATTAATGCCTCACCTGATTTGCCATCCTCCAAATAACGCGGCTGGGTTTGCAGGCGATAAATGGAAGTGACGTATGAGTGATGGGTTTCCGGTCTTCTGGAAACCAAATCTGCAAAACGCATTTCAGCGTCATCCATAGAAGTTTTGACATAAATAAGGTTGGCTTTGTCATATGCCTTTGTAATTTTATCTAATCTTTTGGTAAGTGGTAACTCAATTTCTTTAACTGGTTTTTGTTGATATGGTAATGACACTATATGTAAGGGGAGAATTTTACTCCCTAAAAAAAACTACTATTTTTGATATATACTAATAATTATGAATATTATAAATAAGAAAAGAAAGAAACAGTAAACCGTTTTTGTTACCTAGACGGTTACTGCGCTGCCACCTAACAATCTTGTATTGTCGATGGATTTGGCAATGAAGTTTTGTCGGACAATTGTTCCAACATGAGTTTGGTATTGGCTTTTGTAGTCGACAATTCTTTGTGGCATCCTTTGAACGATTAAGGCTGCTGGGTCAAAGGCTACGAACTTATTGTCAGCAAAGAAGGAATCAATACCCCAATCCAAACCGACAAACTGAGGAATACCAGTAACAACTGCATTACCATAGGAATAGCCCGGTTGTTTGTATTGTGGTGTATTGTAGCCTGAACTAAAGTAGTTGTTCAGATATGCATTGTATACTTTTCTATTGCTGGCCAATGTTAATCCCTCTGATTTGAGTGTGTTGTCGTTCTTGGTTGCTTCTGCGTTAATATCCTCTGCTGGGTTTCTGTTGGAAACGTTTCCTGTCTTTGCTGTCCAATCGCCATATGCGGTAAAGGTGGATTGGTTATTCAATACATCTGCAATCTTTTTGTTAAAGACCAGATCCATTTGTCCGGCCACATTGTCAATGACATATTTTTTTATGTCAAAGTCAAATTGCTCGGCGATAAATTCCTCACTAAATGCCCAATGCATTCCATATCTTTCCATTCCAATTGTTTGGCTTGTGAATGAAGGATAGCCAGTGATGAAGGGAACGTTCATTTCTGGTAAGTTTTCTTGAACCATATCCCATGGACCGTCGAAGGAGTAAATTTTGGTGTTAAACTCGCTTACGTTTTCAACGTTTACCAAGTCCAATAGTATGTGTCTGCGGGGCTTTACTGCTAGGATTTTGGTTTGTGCTACAACTGTTTTGAAGGCTGAAAAGTCTTCTCTTTTTAGAATTGCACCAGACTTTACAAAGTCCATATAGTTTCTGGAACCTTTTGCCAATGCCCTGTCTACAGCGGTAAGGGCTTCATATGCCTTGGCATATAACTGTGGATTTACACCTGTTAATGCAGTTCCAATTGGGTCACTATCTATCCCTGCGGATTTAACTGCTTTCTGTCTTTCTGCCCAAGCACCCAAATCCCAAATCCAATTGTCTTTGATTGGGTCAAATTCGCCACGTTCGCCTAATGTAAAGATTTTGTTAAGGGGATCATAGTAAATTGGTTCACTTACTTCTGTATATCCGGGTAACATCTTTGAAACAGGATATGTGTATTTGCGAACTGTTTGTTGTGATTGATAAGACATTTTTGTTATACCTCTCTATCCACTTAATACAACTTGATAACTATCACGTCACCAGCAACGGCTGCTGTGACTGCATTATTACCATCTGCACTGTTTGCGAACCTGCCTTTGCGAACATATTCACCGACTATCAAAGATGAGTTATCTGCTGCCACTGCTGCGTCTACCCTGCCTGCTGTGGTTGTGGATGGTTTTACTCTTGCGCCGCCGGGGATTGCTCCTCCTGCGGTCACACTGACTTCAAACCCTTTTCCAACACCTGTGAGTTTGACGGCTCCGGATACTTTGTTTGATGTTACTACCTTAAATGGGCCTCGCTCTGCTCCTAATAATGCTGGAAGTTTGTATGACCTTAACGCTGCTGTTGCGTTTTCAGAATCGAGCCATACAACATTGCCCTTTGTTATAACATCTGCTGCTATAGCATCATATTGTCTTTCTGCTTCTCCCTCTGGCATAAAAGTAATTTGCCCTGCTGGATAGACTGTGTTTGCTCCTATAATGGCTGACATAACTTAATTCTCCTTTTTCTCCCTTAGAATAACTATATTACACAGATAGATTCTCTTTAGATGTTGGATGCGTCCACATCTGAGAAGAATCTTTTTTGGAATGACTGTGGGGCTGATGCTGTTGCTGTGTCGTAATCAGGAACGTTTGTCATAACCAACCTGCTAAGGTTTAGTGATGCCTGTTTTAATCCTGTTGCTGGGGTTGTTGTCTTCCTTGATGCCTCTTTTGGTTTGTCTTCGGGGCCTTCTCCTCCTGAGGTGGAGAATTTGCCAGTGACAACCAAATTAAGAACCCAATTTAAATCATCATCAGAGAGAGGAAGACCAACAAACTTTTCTATAATGTCCTGTCTTGCCTGTTCATCTGCGATGATTTCAGGGGTGAAAACTCCCTCTATCACTTTGCGTTGGGCTTCTGATGCCTTTTTGATTTTCTCATCTTCCGCTGATTTCTTAAAGTTCTCTATTTGGTTGAGTCTGTCGCCCATTCCGGTTAGAGATGCCTGCAAGTTCTTGATAACCTCTAACATTTCATTTGGAACCTGTTGTGGGTTTTGTGTTGCAATTTGTGCCTCTGGATTAGTGGGAACTTGGGTTGCTTGTGGTGGGACTGTTTGAACAGATTGTTCTGGGGCTATGATAGTTTGTCTGTTTGTTGATGATGCAACACCTGTTCCTGTCTTTGGTTTTTTGTCTTCTGTTCTTGTTACAACATTACCATTAGCATCAAGTTCTTGAACTATGGATTTTTGATTGATTAGTTGACCTGTAGGGTTAGGGGTGGGGATTGTGCCTGCTGCGCTTGTTTGATAGTTTGGTATATATCCATTGGTTACAGTTTGTGGCTGTGACTCATTTGGATCATAAATATTGTTATTATTTGCCAATGTAGTATTGTTACTAGTGTTTAATTTTTTCAAAAAGGAACTATTATCTATGGCACTCACGACTTGCAGGGCAGCGGATTTTAATGCGGTGATGCAGGCTGGACCAGACCCATTACAGGATGCCTTAACCCTTGCCACATTTCCATAAGCGGGTTCGTCAACAGTAGCAATGTGAAGTGGAATAAACTCTGTGGTTGGTTCGCCGGGCATTGCCTTAGACAAATCATATATCTGTGGGGAAACATAGGGAGAGATTGAACCTGACTTTAGGCGTTCAATAGCGGCGGGATTTGTGACCTTGATTGTGACATACCATCCCTTTTTGCTTGGGTCTTCCTTTATGTTTTCATGGGTTACATCTATGATGTCCCCGCCCTTGTATCGGTTCTGAACTTCCAAAATATCCTCTATAAACGTGGGGGAATCATGCAAAACCCCTTCCTTTATGTAATTGGGATGGTCGCCACTGGGATGAACAATCCAAGGACGGCCAATAAAGGAAGTCGCATATTTTTTCATAACCTTGTCGGGAACATGCCAATAATTCTTGTTAACAGTATCATCCATAAGGAACGCCTTAATGTAAGTCTCTTTGGTTGAACTATCAACACTAACATCCGTTATATGTGGATATTGTTGTTGAATCTGAATTTGCTGTTGTTGTTGCTGACTCATTGTAATAAACTACAATGAGCAGATTTGCAATATACTAACTATTTTTGTCTTTGTCTACCAGAATGACGGCCTTTGGATAGACGTTAACATATATAACA
>MWWB01000155.1_pt1 | contig 14828 bp, 21 predicted proteins | sample 1047291 | NCBI WGS metagenome assembly MWWB01 (sample SAMN06349976, study PRJNA376086) | soil metagenome | isolation source: MS4-1 sample Antarctic (ecotone) soil | place: Antarctica | reverse complement strand
GGCTACCGCGTCGTGGAAGCCAGTAGCGGTGAGGAAGCGGTCAAGGTCGCCCGGCGCGAGCGCCCCGATCTGATCCTGATGGACGTCAGCATGCCCGGCGGCGACGGCCTCAACGCCGCAACGCGCATACGCAAACAGGAAGGACTGCACGATGTGCCCATCGTGGTCGTCTCCGCCAACGGGACAGAGTATTACCGCGACGCCGCGTTCGCCGCTGGTTGCAGCGAGTATCTCGTCAAGCCGGTTGACCCGGGGGAGTTTGAGGACGTCTTGAGTCGCATGTTACGCAAGGGTTGAACACAGCCTGTTCGGAGCGGCTTTCGGGTGACTGTCAGCGCCAAAGGTGTAGTGAGTACACTTTCGCAAAATGAGTGGTGAGAAGAGGGGGAAGAAGTGAATGGCGTTCACTAAGGAGCGCAGATACCCGCGCGCAAAGGTGTCAATCCCGGTCAAGTGGGGCACGGCACCCAACTGCGGCTACGAGGGCGTGATCACCATCCTGAGCCTCGGCGGGTGCCTCATTCAAGCGCCCCTCTACGCTTCACGGGGGCAGGCAGTGTTCGTCCGCATGTCACTCAGCGGCGAGGGTCAGGGCGCGCGGGTGTTGCGCGGGAACGTCAAGTATGAGATGGAGGGCATCGGGCTGGGGGTGGAGTTCGAGGGGCTAACGGAAGAAGAGCAGACGGCCATCGGCGACATCGTGGACTTCAGCACTGTGCAGCGGGCATCGAGCACCTAGATCAATTGATCTATTTAGTGTGGAGAGGCTTACGGGTGAACAGGTGTCAGCGCCCAAATTTATAGAATTTTCTATAATTTTAGACTTGTGTGGAGAGGCTTACGGGCGAGTGCCGGCACCCTTGTCGTGACTGTCACCCGTGCCAACCTTTGTAATTTATTAACAAAGAAGCGGCGGCAACCTCAAAGACAGCCGACAGCAAGAAGCGCAGCAAGAAATGACACCCGATGCCGAACATACTTGGCGCACGGCAGTACACGAAGCCGGACACGCCGTAGCCGGCTACCTATGTGGGCGGCGATTCGAGTACGTTTCAATTATTGCGGACACAAGCCAGATTGCAGATACGTTCGGGCATGTGCGCTTCGTAAAGCGCGCGACAAACGCGGCGAGAGAGATTGGCTTGTGGGTAGAGACTCACGGCGGCGGCTTCTGCCCTTACCCCTTCCCACATAAACCAGAAATTCAACCGCGCGCCGACGTAAGACGAGAAGCCGAAATAGAGATGCTTATCAATCTCTCCGGCTACGCTGCCGAATGGGTTTTTATTGATAGCAAAGACGAAGAATTTGATGTCTATGACGGCATGACGCTTCAGGACGATGACGGGCAAGACGGCGACGGGCGGCGAGCCTCTGACATTGCGAAAGCGTTAACAATGGACGAAAACGAATGTGACGCTTACTTTAACTTGATGAGATTTAGGGCGCGCAACATTCTGAGCGTGCCGGCATATCGAAGCGCGGTGTCAATGCTCGCCGTCGAGTTACAGGAGCAAAAGAAACTGCCATACAAACAAGCGGCGACGATCATTCACGGCGCGATTCAAGCTGGCAGGGACGAAATACAGCGCGATCCGGCAGCTTATTTTGCTAAGTCCTTCGGCAATCTAACCCCCCCTACCTTTTCAGACTGATTTTTTGTCTAGCCCGAAAGTTAGGTCAAAGGCGTATCTAACAGCCCCCTACGACCTTTTATTGCAATTCCCTACCCCTACCCTTAAGAATTAGCTTGAAGTTTGCTGGCCTGAGGTATTTAATAGCCGCCTATTATGGCGACTAAAGCACAAGCCGCACCCTTCTCTCTGACTCCCGATCCTTCTCTGCTTTACCAAACAGCCGCGCTCAAAACCGTGCTTTTCAAAGCACGTTACGTTGTCGAACAGCGGCAAGGCTTAACATGTATTCTCGGCGATGTGGGCTTGGGTAAATCAACCGTCCTACGGCATTTGCACGGCCAAATTGCCGCCTCAGACGAGTTTTCGACGGCCTTCATACCTTCGCCTAACTACCCGTCAGATTTCGCACTCCTGAAGGCGATATGCGGCGATTTCGGCTTACCGCCGCGCCGCTCGATGCTGGCGCAAGAGAATGAATTGCGATTGCATCTCGTCTCGCTTCACGAACAAGGCAAAACTGCCGTTGTCTTTCTTGACGAAGCGCAACGGCTGCCCGGCAAGCAAATGGAATTGATCCGCGTCTTGATGAACTTCGAGACGAACAAGGCGAAACTGATTCAGATTGTCATGGCCGCGCAGCTCGAGCTTGAAAATAAATTGCGCGACCCTTCAAAGCGGGCTATTAAGTCGCGCATCTTTCTGCCGTCCATACTTTCGCCGCTCAGTCTGCCCGAGGCGCGCGATATGTTGGCCTTTCGTTGCTCGCAAAGCTTTGTGCCTAATCCATTCGACGATGCTGCTGTTAAAGCCATTTACGATGCTTCTGAAGGCGTCCCGCGCGACATCTTGAAGATCGCCAGCGCCGCATACGTCTTGATGAAGGGAAGCGGCCTAACCCAAGTGCCGGCTGAAAGTATTCCGGACATTGTGCTAGAGGCTAAGTTGCGTGACTAATAAACCGACAGAAGCGCCTATTTTGTCCTTCTCGAAGATGCTTCAAGAGCAGGAGGCGAAAGATCGTGAGAAGGCAACCGTTGCACAACAAACAACCGTTGCATCTAGTGCAACCGTTGCACCAGATGACATCGAACCGTTGCACGATGCAACGGTGGCACAACAAGCAACGGTTGCTCATCCTGCAACCGTTGCACGATATACAATAGTTGATTCTGAATATACGGTCGTGCCAAATGACATCTGGGATGAGGTCATGCTGACGCTCAATGTTTACGATCAAGCCGTGCTATGGCGGCTCTACAGACTGACGCGCGGGTATAGTAAAGACACATGCCGGGTAGGACTCGAAAAGCTGGCAAAGGCTTGTAATATCGGCAAGCGGCAAGTCTCAAAAAGTCTTGATCGTCTGGTGAAGACCGGACTTGTTGAGCGCGTCGGCGCTGACTTTGGCAACCCCGACAAAAATGATCGCGGCGGCATCTACAAGGTGAATTTACCGGCTGCACTAATCACTAAAAAATCGTCAGAGAGGACAAATAAGGCTTCAAAGCCGACCGTTGCACGACATGCAACCGTTGCACATGATGCAAACAATAAAATAAAAGCTTTTAAAGGAAAAGATATTAAAAGGGCTGAGCCTAAAAACGTGCGGCTGTCGCCTGAAGACATCGCGGCTTTTACGGCGACCGTCATTGATCTTTTGAAAGAAGATCAAGACATAAATCAGATCGCCAAAAAATTCGCGCCAAGTATGCATGCTGCTGACTGGGACAACATTCAAAGCATAGCGTTGGAGACGGTCGGCACTAATGTAAAATATGGGCGTCCGAGTGCAGATATTTATTAACTCCATGACTATTAACTGGCACAAACGTCTGATAATCCAGTAAGTCTTTTATTATCCATTCGTTAGGCTTCAAAAGAGTAGCTAATCAAAACATAATGAATCTTATCGGTCGTGATAATTCCTGAAAGGCTGTTTTTGAAGGGCTGACCACAAGATATAGCGGTACAAAATCCGGCTTTAGAGACGGCTTTAAGCTGATTTTGAAAAAGCGCGTCCGACCACAAAATATAGCGGTCGCTATTAGCGCCGGAATACATGAACGGTATTGGCAGGTCTGTTGCCGCACCATAATGCGAGCGCGACGGCCAGCACTAAATCATCGTGCGTGCCTTCTCGCCAAGCGCCGTATGTATCATGCGCGTTGTCGGTAATCTTCACCTGAAAGTTTTGCAATTCGCGCGTCAGCGTCTGTGCGTCCGGCAGCGTCGGCACTATCTTGAGCCTGTCGCTTTGAAGAAAGACTTGCGCCGTGCTGACTAAATCGCGCTTCGGTACTCTCGTCACGCCGTTATCGTTCGTCACGTCAGAGCCGCCCGTTATTTGTATCGGCTCAAGTGTCGCGGCCATGCGCTCGGCTTTGAACAGATCGACGACGGGTGCGCCCAAGCCGGTTGCGTCAACGGCAAGCGTCGGTTGCTTATCGCCTTGATGCATCTCGCGGCTGTTCATCATGCGCGCTGTGTCGGCGACGATAGTTTGAAACGACGTGCGAAGCTGCCAGCGTTGCAGATGCCGGCAAGTGTAAGTGAAAGTCTCTCGGCTGAAGCCTTGCCGCTCGAGGATTGCCAGCGCCGTATAGTCTTGCGCTTGCCCTAAGTCCAGACCAGCGAAATAGGCGATTGAAGCGTGCTGCCATGCTATATCTCTTGAACTTACGTGTCTAAGCATTTTGCCCTCCAAACAACGGCGTCACATCGGTATCTAGCGCCCGCATGATGTCGTCATAACTGAAAACTTGATCTATCGTCTCGACGAACTCGCACATGTACTCTTGGCGAAACCAGAAATCGCCAATCGCGGCGTGCTCTTGCTCCAACCACTCGCGCGACATGCGCGGACAGTCATAAGCCGTGACCTTCGTCCGATGCCAATCTTCGCCGCCTTCCGTCCATTCGTGATGAAAGAAACCGCGCTTGCCGAAAGGTGTAGATAGCAGCACGATGCTGCCGCCTGAGATTGCCAGCATCGGGCGCACCGATTGATACAGCGCGTCGGGCACGCGCGCCGCTTCGTCAACGATGAGAAGCGCGACGCCGGAGAAGCCTCTGATGGTTTCCTCTTTGCCCGGCAACGCGACGATGCGCGAGGTGTTCTCAAACTCCATTTCAAGCGCCGACTCGGAGGCAAGCTTGCTTGGGTTAGGGATTACTGCATAGGCATCCTTGACCTTGCGGAATAGCTCTTTGCTCTGCCGATACGACGGCGCGAGTAGAAGGATCAACGAACCCGGCGCGTACTCTGCTCTGTGAAGTGCGCGGATTGAAGAGATGGTGCTCTTGCCGCCCTGTCTGGTTACAAGCATGATCGTCTGCCGGGCACGCGAGCGCAGGATGTCTTGCTGCCATGCGTCCGGCTCTAGCCCTGCACGACGGGCAAGCATCACAGGATCGTGCGCCTCTTCCAGCTTTCGGCGCTCAATCAATCGGCGCGTTGCCGCTATCAGCAACGGATTCCGCGATGAGTCGTTGTGCCTCTCGGATAACATCATGTTCATTCAGGCCATGTGCGCGGGCTAACTCGCGCCAGTCGAAGATGGACAAATCAACATCTACTTGCTGCCTTGCCTTGCCTTCGGTGCGGTCTGCAATCTCGCGCGCCGCCGCGACGTTGCCCGCTGTCGCTTCCGTGCAAAGCTTTTCAGCGATGATCTCCGCATACGTCCTCTCGTCGGCATCCGGCGCGACTACGGCTAACTGCGCGCGGATGGCTTCACTGAGTAGCGTCAGCTTTGGCCTGCCTTTCGGATTGCCGCTCGCGCCCGGCTTGAACCTGTTTCCAAGTTTATTGCCGGGCGCGAATGTGCCGTCCGTCCGTTTGTTGGCTGTTTGTTTCGGCATGCTAGTCACGCCGCTTTAGGTGAGTCGTCAGAAGCCGGACGCATGCGCGCAGTTATCTCTTCCGGCGTTTCGCGGATCGGCGAGAAGGCCATTGATTCTTGAAATTGAATCTGCCGGCTCGCCGCTTTGCTTTCTAAGCCCTGCAACTCTTGAAGCGTTTCAGAGAAACTTTCGTCAGTTGCCGCGTATGTCTCTAACACAGAGTTCCATGCCCGCTCGAAAGCCACGTTGAGGACGGCCTTTTCCAGCATGCCGTCGCCCATCCTCTGCGCCCGGAAGATCGCCTTTTGTGCGTCGTCCGGCGACTTGATGCCGTCGGCGCGCGACAATGCATCTCTGTACGACATGCGCGCCAGTTCTTTGTCGGACTCCGTAGCGGTTACCTTGAACGACAGGCCGAACAGTCGACGCTGAAGACGCGCGCGCCGCTCCGCAGTTTCAGCACCGTGCGCCGTCCTCTGCTTGGCGACCTCTGGGTTCGTCTTCTGGCGAATCTCCGCGATGTGGCGGGCTTTGGCGTCTGCCGTTAAATCCTTGTCGGCCTGAACCGCCCTGATCTTTTTTTCAGCCGTCTGGCGTATGTTTACAGCCTTCTCTAAGTTGCTCATTTTTGTTTTCCTCTTAAGTCAGTTTCGTAAAGGGTCGCCGGGCGTCAACGAATTACCCGGCGACCCGTTTTCCCGCCGACTGGGGCGAACGCAAAGCCCGCAACGACGGAAACTCTAACGGTCATTCATGCCGCGCGCCGGCGTTGTTTTTCGACAGACGACGCGCAAGGTTGCGTCAAATCCGTGCCTACAATGTCGTATTGCGTGACCTGGTTGTTACAATTGCGGCAGCGTAGGCTTGCTGCTAGTCGTCGGCGCATCCAATCAGGCACAAGGTAAGAATCAAACAGATCGTCAAGGCACGTCGGATGATCCATCCAGACCGGCTCGCCGTCTTCATACGGCTGACAATTGAGACAGCTAACTATCTCGCTGCCAACATCGCCCAGTAGTGAACGAAACAGATTTTTTTTCATTTCGCGTCTCCCCATCGGTCAACAACACGCGCGTCAACTCTCATCGGCACTTTGAAACCGTCAGGCGCACGTTCCATGATTTCAACTGTCAGTGCCAGAATGTCATTGGCGTGATCTTCACGGCACTCAATAACGATTTCGTCGTGAATGTGATTGACGATGTACGCGCCGTCAGGCAACGACTCGTGAAGGCTGACTAAGGCTTTTTTGAAGATGTCGGCAGCCGAGCCTTGAATTATGAAGTTTTGCGCTTGGTTTACTTCGTGCTTCGTCTGGCCGCTCAACCGTCGCCGTCTGCCGTGCAAAGTCTCAACATGCTTGCGCGACTTGATGCGCCGCGCCGCACGCAAGAGAAAATCGGCAACCTCTTTATAAGTTTTGAAGTACGCCTTGATGTAGCCTTCACAGTCGGCAAGACTTAATTCCATGCCGGCTGCATGTAGGGCTTTAAATAGACCATGCGCTCCGATTCCGTAAACGACGCCGAAGTTAATCGTCTTGGCAATCGCGCGCTGTTCTCTCGTCACGTCCTGTTGCTTGAACATGCGCTGCGCGGTCAACTTGTGTAAGTCAACTTCTTCATCAGTCATGTAAGCTTTAAGCAAAAGAGTGTCTTGACTGAAGTGAGTCAACACGCGCAATTCCATCTGCGAATAATCGGCAACAATTAGCTTATTGCCTATCTCGGCTGTGAAAGCGTTGCGCAGAGTCTTTGCCAGTTCCGACTTGGCCGGCATTTGTTGGGTGTTTGGATTTCGGCATGTAAAGCGACCGGACTTCGCGCCGAGAGAGTTGAACTCCGGGTGTATGCGGCCGTTTTCGTCCACTTTTTCAAGCAACGTTTTGCCGTATGCGTTCGCCAGTTTTTCTATCTTCTTACGTTCCGACAGAACGCCCGCTATCGGGTGTGGCAGCTCTTCAAGCGCCGCCGCGTCAACCGACCTGTCTCCTTTGCCAGTCTTATGCACACACTCCAAATTGAGCTTGTCGTAAAGAATTGCGGCAACACTTTTATTCTTATTAAGATCAAATTGGCAGCCTGCCAGCTCGAAGATTTTAGTCTTCAAACGATCCAACTCTTCGGCTGCCGCCGCACATAATGTTCTCATCGCCGAAACGTCAATCTTGATGCCGCGCTCCTCGATTGCGCTGACGACAGGCACAAGACTCTTTTCAAGTTCATAGACAGGCATCAGTCCTTGCGCTTCAAGTTCGAGCTTAAATTGCTGCCATAGCCTGAAGGTATAACGGGCATCATTGCGCGCGTACTCGGCGAACACTTCAGGGTCAATCAACTTCAGCTTGTCGGCTTCTTCAAACGTCAACGGATCGGAGACGCCGAGACGTTTCTTTGCTAGCGCCTTCAATCCGTGCTCGCCGTTCTCGTCTAGCAGATGCGCGGCAATCAACGTGTCTTCCCACTTGGCAGGCAACGGCAGCCCTGTACGCGCGAGCACGCCAAAGTCAAACTTCGCATTGTGGAAAATTACCGTCTCTTCATGCTCTGGCATGAGCATCGGCCACGCTGCCGTGTCGGTCACATAATCAGCCGTCGCGCCGTCGTAGCTGACCGACAATCCGATCATCTTTGCGTTACGCGGCGTGATGCCGCGCTTTTTGTCGAAAGGTTCTGTTTCGGTATCCAGCGCGACCATCAGGCCAGTGACCGGCAGAGCCGAAATACCCTCTTCTAAATGTCCTGCCCCCTCTTCCCTTGAATTTACTCCGGTCACTCCGGTCACTTCTGCTAACTCACTGTCATTACTAACCTTAAGTTGACCGGAGTGGCCTGTTTCCGATTGATTGCTTTTATCTTGCTCCGGTCGGGTTAAATCATTGTTAGTAAAGGCGGTTGCAAGACTGACCGGAGTGACCGGAGTAAAATCGGGGGGGAGAGGGTAGTATGATTTAACGAACAGCGTTTCGAGCCGTTGCCGGTCATAGACGACGCATGATTTTTTCCACACGTCAGACGCGCGCCGACTAACTTCTTTCGTGCGCAATTCTAGTTTGCGCACCTGTTTGGCAATCCACTCTTTTCGATGCTTATTTTTGTCCGGCAAGTCTTCGTTGAGGCGGTCAGTAATTGTTTCGACGGGCAGCAGTTCGCACGGCAGACCGTCAGCCGCCGGTAAGATGTTTTCAGCCGTGCGCTGTCGGACTATGCCATCTTCGGCCGTCTCGAAAAGTAGATCATGAAGGATGCCGACTATCTGACCGTCTAGGCTTTCGTGTCTCTCTTCTGCATCAGCCTCATCTCGAGACTTCAGCATTGCGACAAATTCAGCCTTCAAGCTTTCATCTTGCAGCAAGGCATATAGCGGAATGGCAATCTGGATGTAACGCGGGTCAATGCGGTGAGCCTTAAGTTCAACTTCGGCGCGGTCAAGGTCAATTTCAAAGTTTCGATGCCAGTTGCGCAGCCGCCAGAGCGTCAGCTTATTGCGGAGAGATTCAGCTGCTATCAGCATCGCTTCCGACATGCGCAATTGAATGTCGTTGCGGTGCGTGCGCTCCATCGTGACGCGGATGCACCGCGACTCGAAAGCTTGGCTTTCGCCGGTCTTCAAACTGGCAATAATCTTCGCGCCGAACGGGTCATAAGTTTTGATGTCATAGCCGCCGCTCGCCTTCGCTTCACAGCGCATTACTTTAGCGCCGCGCTGAAAGCCGGCGTTTAAGACTTGCAACAATGCAGCCGCATCGTCCGAGTCTTGCGCGCTGTTGGCTTCGTCAATAATCAGCGTCGGATGATACTGGTCCACCATGCGGTAAAGCACAGCCGCGCTGATGTTGACGAGAATGACAGGCCGGTAACACGCTAAGCCCGTCGCCAGTATGAAGCGGCTCTTGCCGTTGCCCCTGTCGCCTACGGCTCGAGCATAAGGAATCTCTAATAGCTTGTCGGCGAGATAGGTCAGCCGGATATATTTCGCCGACAGCTTCAGTTGCAGCGCCGGCAGATCAATAAAGCGGCGCAAGTATTCTTCGATGTCGCGGTCGAGGTCTTTCTCCGTGCCGAACTCTTCGACTCCTGAAGGCATATACATGCCGCCGCCCGCCTTTAGAAAATCGTCAGCCAGAGGCATATAAACAATATCGCCGGAAGCCACGCGGCCAGTGTATTCAGTAGTGCCGGCTGAAGGATCGTAAAGCGCAAAGCCGCGCAACGTCTGTTCGGCGAGCCGGCCATCAGACAGCACGATAAAGCCGACTTCTTTCACGTCCGGCTTTTCTTCTGTGGCGACGGCACTAGCGGCGCTTGTCGCTCTATCAGCCAGATCAATAAATGCTTGACGCACTACCTTGCGCTCGGAGTCTTCGAGCTCGAGCGCCCGTAAGAATTTATCGCGGTCGGCGGCTGCCGCAAGGCTAATCGTGTCCATGTGCAGCGTGCGATCACAGTTGCGCGCCGTCACGCTGAACTTGCCGCGCCCCGTCGGATTAGTGTCCAGCGTCAGCCGCCCATCAAGCAATGTTACGGAGATGAACGGGGGTAGAGCGCCGGACGCGCCAAGCGCGCGCAATATCTCTTGATTGTGTTCGTGCTTTGCTTCGTCTCCGACAGTGACAAACCGGACGCATGCAAACGCCCCGTTAGTGAAGATTTTCAGTTTGTCTTGTGACGGGTCTTTACCGTCAGCGCCGCACACCGGACACTCGCCGCGATGTGAGCCGTCCGGCTCGGCTTTAAGCCCGTTGATTTTTTCTAGGTGAGACTGTAGATTAGGCATTGTTGAGTACCTTCCGTCCGTAAGGTCAAAGGGAGGCTTGCCCGAGTGCTCCAACACTCAGGCAAGCCTTTTCAATTAGAACGCCGCTTCAACGCCCTCAAGCGACACTTGTGCGGGTACTGACGATGCCGTGCGCGGCGCTTTGACTCTCACGCAAGGCACTTTACTGCCGTTGAAAAAGACGGTACTCGGAAACAAGACGATGCGAACGTTTGTCCAATCGTCTGTCTCATCTGTGCCGGCGATCTCTTCAACCGAAATCGAGTTAGTTTTATTCAAAACTAAAGCCTTCGGTTGCCCTTTGAAGTAAGCAACCAATTTTTGATCGTCGCCTACTTTTTCCATTTCGACGCTGCTGATTGAAACAGTTACTTCCTTGCCGCCTAAATCAGCCACCTTCATAAAGCGCGAAGGGAACGCATCACTAGTTTTCATTGTTAAGTATCTCCCGCCCATGCCTACCGGCTCAGGCTCAGTTGTCGTTATCGTTGCCCGCCTCTATTCGCCGTCGCGCTCGGGCTGTGCGCGTTGACGACGATCAAAATTCACTAGGCAGCCGCCGACATTTCGACGGCGTATTCGTTCCGACGCATGTAAGCGTCCAGATGCGCCGCCGAGTACATCACCCGTTTGGAAAACCTGTAATGCTCAATCTCACGGCGCGTCCTGATGCGACGAAGATTGACTGGTGACAAGCGCAACAACTTGGCGGCTTCGGCTTCGGTGTAGATAGGCTGAGACGCAGCCGAAATGTTTATGCTCATCGGCGACTCCTTTTTTCGATTTAACTGTTATGGGTTTTGCTTAAGGCGGGCTATACTGAATGCCAGCCGAGCAAAACTCGGTTACGTAAAAAGGTGCTTGCGTTTCTTTTGATCGGGACGCGCAAGTGCCTTTTTCTCATGACCGTGTTATCTTACATACACATCCGGTCATTGTCAATCTTATACGATTAATGGATACAATAATTACGAACGCAAAAAAGAATACTATTTCGTTCGATTTTTGACCGACTTCCAAATTATACCAACACGCTTTAGCGTCATGCGTAGCGCATCGGCGGTCATTACTCCCTTGACGGGATAACGTTCTGACAGTGTTGCGGCCATGTCGCGCAACGTTGGGTTTCTGTAGTGAGTGCGCGTAAACTCATGCCTCGCCTTAAGCAAGGCCATCATTAATTCGTTTTTTTCCCATTCGGCCTTTCTGCCTCGATTTTCAAGGCCGATGCGGGCTTTACGGAATGCCGCCGCCCGCCGTCTCGCTTGCCGTTCCACGAACTTGACTCTTGCGGTCTTGCTTAGCATCTTTGACGGCACATCGTCCGAGACTAGCAAATAAAGTGTGTCGCTCAGCGCCTTGAAAAGCATACTGTGCAATTGGTGACGCGCTTCTTTGACCTTCTCGCCTACCCAAATTTCGCGTAGCGCCGCCTTCGCCGTGCGTGCGTGTACGTTGTGCTGTTCAACGTAACTGGAAACCTCACCCGGCGACGGCTGATAGTTGCTTTTGAAAATTTTTTCAAGCCAGTCCATCGCCGGCTGCGGGTCATACGTGCCTTCAAGATCGCCAGTGATGCCGCTAATGCTAATTTTCCAAATGAGTGCATCAACTTCAGAGCGTCGGCGATCTGAGTCTTCAGATACAAGACGTTCAAATTTAGCTTCAGCTTTTTCTGACATGTTGTCCTCTCTTGTGCAAAGCAATAAATAGCAAGCGCGACAGTCTGACACAATTTCTTGCGCTGTCAGACTGTCGCGCCTCGAAGCCGCCCATCAGTCGCCCGCTTCCGTATTCAAAACGCGAATGATGGCCGTAACCACGCCCCACACTTCAAACTCATCAACTGGCGATACCTCGAACGGGTCATAATCCGGATTCTCGGAGTCTAGCCACGCGCTGCCGTTTTCAATGCGCAGCCGCTTAACGCACAGCTCGCCGTGTATAGAAGCAATCACGATATGGCCGCTTCTGTGCTTAATGGAGCGATCAACAACCAGTATATCGCCGGTGTTGATGCCAGCGCCGGACATTGAATCGCCCGACACGCGCACATAGAAAGTTGATGCCGGATGCTTGACGAGATAACGGTTAAGATCAAGGCGCTCGTCTGTCTCAGGCTCAGACGCTTTGCCCTTCGTGCGTGCTTTATTTTTGCCGCCATTCAAGACAGTGAATTTGTGAGACATTACCGCACCTCCCTTTTCTGCATCACCGCGACGGTGACGATCAACTCTTCCAACTCGCGCGCCGCCGTGTGAAGGGCGCTCATGATGTCGTCTGCGGTGTCGAAGTCCAGTAGACGGCCTTCCGTGACCTGTACGGCGCGTGTGACGACGCGCACCCGTTCGCGCACCCGCTCCAACTTGCGCGCTGGCGTCTGTGTCGTTGTGGTAGTATTGTTCAAGTTAGTATCTCCTTATCCTTTTTGAGGGGTTGGGGCTTAGGGATGTTTGCATCATCACCTAAGCCCTTTTTGTTAGTGGCCTCTGCGTGCCGCCATGTAGATGTGAACCTGAAGCGCGGCGGCAGAGTGTTTGCACGGCACTCTCGACGGGCAGTTGCAATCAACAATCTTCTCGCCGTTCGCGCGGTAGCACAGCACCGTGTACGTGTTGCCCTTCGATCCGTTCACTTCATACTCACCAAATTCAACCATGCGGACTTTCGGGTGAAGGATGCGCGCGTTCTCGATGGCCTTCGTGAGTTGTTCTTTCGATTTCAGGATGAACATTTGTCTTGTCGCCTTTCTCGGTTTGATGTCTGACTGACAAAACAAATCTTAGTCTAAACTAATAGTTATGTCAATAGAAATCTTTGGCTTGACTAAGATTTTTCTTGACCAATGGTTTTAGTTGAATGTATAAAAGTGGGTATGAGTTTGCTTACGACACCGGAAGCCGCCGAACGCTTAGGCGTGACCGTTACTCGCGTACAACAGATGATTGTTGCCGGGCGATTGCCTGCCGAGAAGATGGGGCGTGATTACTTCATTAAGGAAGAAGACCTAAAGCTTATTGCGGATCGCAAACCGGGGCGACCGCCCAAAGCCAAGCCCGGACAATCGAACGGTAAGAAGAGGGGGAAGAAGTGAGTCGGTTAATCCTGTTTCACCGCACATCTGAAGCGTCCGCACACGCAATTGTGGGAAGTGGCTTTTGCGACAACACCGGCACGTACTTCACCGGTGAAGAGTTCACGGGAGTCTGGTTGTCGAACAGGCCAGTGGACGCAAATGAGGGCGCGGCGGGTCGCGCTTTGCTTAGGGTCGCGCTTGACCTATCAGAAAGCGACTTAACAGCATATGAATGGGTTAACGAGGGGAACGAATCATACCGCGAATGGCTCATCCCTGCGTCACTCATTAACCTGCGTGCAAAGGTTGAAATAGTTGATGAGGACGAACTGGAATGGGAATTTGGCACCGCTCTGGCATACACAACAACGTAGAAGAAGAGAGGCAAGAAGAGGGGGAAGAGATGAGCGACGAGATTAAGGAAGAGGCCGGCGGGTATTCCCTGCTGCGGCACTTGGTTGAATCTGAAGGGTTGGCAGAAGACTATGAAGTTAAACCACTGCCAGCGAACTTCCTCGAAGACCTCGGCGAGCGGATCGCCGCCGGCGAGATCACTGGGGCGGACGCAACCGCCGAGCTTATCGCTATGATGGATGGTAGCGTCCACTAAAGGGGAGGCTTATGAGTAGGCAGGTGTTAGCACTTGTTCTACGTAGAACAGGTGCAATCTTTTCGGACATGTCGAGAGGCTTATGAGTAGGCCGAGTGTCAGCACTATAGCAATCTCTGCTATAGCAGGGACTGCCATAGATACAGAGGCGGAGAGTGAAGAGAGGCGGCAAGCGAGTGGGCCGGACACTAAGAGACTAAGGAGAAAACACCGATGGTAAATCCAGTCAAAACCAAAGCGAAACTCGAAAAGGTCAAAGCCCAAGCCGAGGCCGACGTCGAAGCAGCGAGGGCGAAGACTGAGGCGAAGATCGCCAAAGCCAAAGCCAAGCTCCAGGCCGCCGAGGCGCAGGCCGCCGGTGCCGTCGAGATGGCGGAAGATAAAGCTGACGAAAAGTTGTCGAAGGCCGCCCCCACCGGGCGGATCGGCAAGAAAAGGGGCAGCAAGAAGTGAGCGAAGATAAAACACAAGACATCTCGCAGCGCTACGACACGAAGCCGACGATTGAAACGATCCTCGAAGAGATGCGCTCCTTCCGCGCGGGCGTAGAAAAGGGGTTCGACTCCTTCGACACCCGCATGGCTCGCTTTGAAGAGAGGATCGAAGCGCGGCTTGATCGGATAGAGAGCGAGGTGAAGAAAACCGGTTCGGAGTTTTACGAGATGCGCGCCGACTTCAGAGAACTGCGCACCACGCTCAAAGAGCACTTCCCGGCCATTACGTAGCGACCGCGCGAGCGAGGCTTGTCGAGATTGTCGGGATTGAAAACTTCGGCCCGTCTTACCCGCGTCTAGCTAACGCCGGGGACAAGATCACAACCCTGTGTGATGTGGCGGGCCGAAACCAAAAGACAGGGAAGAGGCCACAGGGGAGCCTACATGCCTGA
>MWWB01000154.1_pt1 | contig 14855 bp, 18 predicted proteins | sample 1047291 | NCBI WGS metagenome assembly MWWB01 (sample SAMN06349976, study PRJNA376086) | soil metagenome | isolation source: MS4-1 sample Antarctic (ecotone) soil | place: Antarctica | reverse complement strand
CTTGCGGCTAAAGTAATGTTGTCGGTTCTACTGCTCGCGAACTTCAACTTGCTCGCAATGAGGCGGTCCGATGCATAAGGATAGATTCGTGATATATACAAACAACTTAACCATAGCAAAACATACGAGAAGATAATGAGTACACTTTGGGCCAAGCTAGAAACTAATCGTCCCCTAAAAAACCTTTACATTCTTTTGCGCCTAGCCGTCAGAAGCCTGTGGCGTCCGATGTGCGGCCTGGCGTGTGCGCTGTTGTTGGTGTCACTCCCGGTTCGCGGCCAGGACATGGCCTGGCCACAGTTCCGCGGGCCGGAGTCAAATCCTGTGGGAACGCATGCGCGCCTGGCCGAACGTTGGTCGAAGACCGAGAACGTGGAGTGGTCGCACGAGATCCCTGGGCGCGGGTGGTCATCGCCAATCGTGACCGGCGGTAAGGTGTACGTAACCACCGTAACCACTGAGGGCAAGTCGAAGCCACCGCAGATCGGCACCGAATACTCGAACGAATACGTCGCGGAGCTAATGAAGCAAGGAGTGCCGATGGAGCAGGTGATCAAGCGCGTGACAGAGCGCGACATCGAGCTCCCGAACGAGGTGGTGCTGCATTACCTCATCTATTGCCTGAACCTGAAAAGCGGCAAGGTGGAATGGAAGAAGGAGTTCCACACAGGGCAACCGCCCGGCGGGCGTCACCGCAAGAACAGCTTTGTTTCAGAGAGTCCCGTGACTGACGGACGGCACGTTTACGTGTATGTGGCGAATCTGGGGTTATGGGCGTTTGACCTGAAAGGCAAGCTTGCTTGGACCACGCAACTTGAACCGAATCCCATTTACCTCGACTTGGGAACGGGGAGTTCGCCAGCACTGGCTGGGGACCTGCTGGTTATCGTGAGCGATAACGAGAAGCAGCAATACATCGCCGCGTTTGACAAACAAACAGGCAAGCGGGTCTGGCGCACGAATCGGGACCTCGGCGGCAGAGGACAGCCAGTGCAGCGGTCAGGATGGGCCACGCCATTTGTTTGGCGGCACGCGCTGCGCACAGAGATCGTGGCGGTTGGACCAGGAGAGGTCGTTAGTTACGACCTGGCGGGGAAAGAGTTGTGGCGTATGTCGGGAATGGCAGCGACGCCTATTCCAACGCCCTTCGCTTACGACGGATTACTCTATATTGACGGCGGTCGAGGACGTCCGTTGTTCGCGATTCGCCCCGGCGCCGTAGGCAACATTTCTTTAGGACAAGATCAGACTTCGAACGAGTATGTCGTTTGGTCGCAAGCGCGCGGTGGGACTTATTTGCCGTCGCCCGTGGCTTATGAGGGAGCTGTGTACACGCTGACTGAAACCGGCATCCTGAGCCGCTTTGACGCTAAGACTGGAAAACAGACTTACAAGACACGGATTGACCCGATGGCAACGGCTTTCACGACCTCGCCCTGGGCCTACAACGGCAAGCTGTTCTGTTTGAGCGAGGAAGGCCAGACGTTCGTGATCGCAACGGGCGAGGAGTTTCGGTTATTGCACGTGAATGAACTGGACGATATGGCGCAGGCATCTCCAGCGATGGTGGGTGACCGCTTGCTAATCCGGACTGAACACCGGCTTTACTCGATTCGCAGTAGAACGTAGTGGTCAGCGGCTTCAGTTCGTTCGTTGAGGTCGTCCTGGCTCACCTGTCGCGTTGTTTGAATTGCACGTATGATTTGCGCGTCCGTTGCCGGCCTTCGTGCCTCACAGCCGTTGTGCACTCTTGATCTAATTAGTTAGTCTGAAATATGTCGCTCAATTAACGGCGGCGCCCTGAGGTGAGCTTTTGTATAGATGGTTCAAAGGCGATTCGGACAGCTGCTAGTTTGTGGCAGGATTGTGGCAGGAATAAATGGAAAGTGACGGTGAATAGGATGGTGCAAAAACCGAGTTGGTTATTTGGGAGGGAGGAACTGCAACTTCGGAGCCGGAGTTACCGAGCTTAATCACTGCTCTAAGGAGCTCAAGAATTGGTTGTTGGCGGGAAGTTGCTGGAGTAAAATCTGCTCTGTATTCTCCCCATAATGTCGGTGTTTGGTTTCCAGCCTATGGGCGGAGAGTGCAGTGAAAAACCTTCGAATAGCTCTGATTGCAATGTCGGCTTTGCTGCTTTTGCTCTCCAGTCGGGTGTCTGCTCAAGTACAAGTAGACGAGCAACGAAGCGAGTTACACATCTATGATGAACCGACTTCAGCGGGCACCGTTGCGCATCGAGAATTCAAGGACAGCAAGGGAAGAGTCGTAAAGAGCATTATCTACACCGGCGGCGGGCCTGCGGCTCCATACCGCGAGGAACTGTTGCGCGAATACCTGATTGGGGTCTCTAAATATGGCGCCGACGACTGCGCCGTTGAAGGCGAGACCTACTGGCCCAGCATGAAGTTAAAAAGCACGGTTGAGGCAAAGTGTTGGCCGGGAACCGCAACACCGCAGCTCACTACAATGAGCGCGTGGTGTCAGGACACAAGAAGTCAGACACAAACCTGAAGGCGGCGAACAAACGGTCTTGCTCTTCGACGCGAAGGGCGAAAAAGTCATCGCTATCAAACGGGAGACACCGACCGACGTCGATTTGGCGCACGGTTGGGGTGAAGAAGCCGGAGGCTTTGCGTGTGGCATCGCCGCCAATCGCGAACGAGGACGCCAGGAAGACATAGAAGTGTCAGTCACAGTCAAGAATATTAGTTTTAAAGAAGACCGTATGCCGGCGATTTCACCATTCGGGGTAGAACTTAAAGACAGTGCCGGTCGATTGATTGAGCCCAAAGCCGAGTTCGCCGCGGAGGAAGCCAAAATTGCATCCAGTACTTGCCCTCCTTCTGGCGGAGGTTCCTACGTGGGACAGTCGGACCCGCTGACTAGTTATCGTCTCGGCGAGCGATATGATCGTTTGGCTCCGGGCAAGTATGAGATTACTGTCAAGCTATGCTCGCCCGTCATCTCCGGGCTGTTGGTCTCCAATTCAGTTCTCCTTGAAATTGAAGCCTCCAAGTGACATGTGTCATAGATGACGATCGTGGGTATCGAAAACGAAAAGAGAATTGTCTGAAATCGTAGACGAGGAGGAAGCATACATCTAATGCTCAGGTTAAGATGATTTTGGCTGGGGTCTTTCAGCCAGATGCTTGGTGGTATTTTCCGTCACACTCGCTGGAAGCGTGTCCCCAAAGTCTGCCTGATCTAGCAACCTTGCGGTTGACGCGGATTCGAATGCCGGCTGTGTTTCGGGCAAAGCCGCTTGGATTTCAGTCAAGGGATCTCTTCGTTTCCACTGCTTTTTTAGCTTCTGGGTTCTTATGAGAGTCTGAATGTGCCAGGCGCCGATCGCGATCAAGAGGCCGGCCGTAACATAGATCAGAGGATGCGTGCCCGGTCTGAATCCAAAAAGCAAAATCGACAATGCAAAACTCACGATTATGGTTAATGAATTGAGAACCGTGTTAGCTTTTAGATGCTCTTCGGGCGGAAGCTCACGTTTGACCGGTTTCGACAGATCGGGCAGAAAAAGGCCGCACTGACGGCAGTAAGTTTCAGGCAGCTGTTCGGCTTTTCCGCATCTTGGGCAAAACATACCATTCAAAACGACTATAGCATTAGAAAAGTTTTAGTTTAATTTCCTGCGTTTCAATTCTTTACTGATTGTTTATTCGGTAATGATGCAGTTTGAGTCCAACAGTCGGTTGATAGTTACGGTCCGATGAGGTCAGTACCACCTCGCGGTAGCGGGTGGGTCCCCGTCGCATTGAGACCAGCGGCATCTAACATCTGGCCCTTCGCTGGATCCGACAGTCGCTTCGATTCGCTGCCAGAACCCACCCGCTACCGCGTGGTGGTACTGACCTCATGATCAGATCCGGGGATTCCACCAGAGAATAAAGCCAGATTCTCGCAAGTCTTCGCCCCTGGGCATTCATGCGTTTCTTTGTTGCGATCGCATCATTGGCTGCCGTGACTGGATGGAGTTTGATGGCGCAATATCGACCATGAGAGTTATCATCCCCCGGTCAGCAATTGCCAGCAATTCAATCAGGAGGATCTCAAAACATGCGACGCACTTACGTTTTTGCGCTTGCTCTACTTGCAGTCATATTGGTCCCAACCGCGAACTTCTCTCAGGGTGGTCAGATGGAGACCTCCCGCGGAGTTCCAGGTGGCGGAGTGTCGGTTCCCGGCTGGACCGGAAAGATCGACGCCAAAGAGGAGGCAGCCGGGATGACCCTCAACAGCGCTAAGTTGACCAAAGACGGTGATGCCTTGCGCGTTACTACCGGTCCGGCAGTGACCTACTGGAATCCCGCTAACAAAGCGGCCGGAGACTACACAGTAAAAGCGACGTTCAAGGAACCCAAGTACATGAACATCAATAGCCACCCACACCCTTACGGGCTGGTAATTGCGGGTAATGATCTGGGAACGGAGCAGCAGAGTTACGTGTACTGTGCGGCTTATGGTAACGGCAACTTCATCGTTCGCGGCTTCGGACCAGCTCCATTTCAAATGAATGGGCCGCGTGGTGGTGCGGACCCGGCGGTGAACAAGGCGGCCGGCGTGGGAGAGCCGGTGAGCCAGGAGATCGCGATTTCAGTGAGGGGTGAAAAGGTTGCGTGCTCGATCAACAACAAAGTCGTCGCGAGCTACGACAAGTCTGCGCTGGTAACTTCAGGCAAACTCAAGTCAACTGACGGTGTGTACGGCATCCGCTTCGCACATAACACAGAGGCCATCGTGACCGGCCTCACGCTCACAAAACCTTAGTTTGACACGCGTTGAAAATCCTCTTGAGCCCTGCCTAAGCTTCGAGTGTTCGACCGAAACATCAATTGGCGGAGGGGTTAAAGGGAACTATTAGCGCGGCATACGCCTGCTGCATTCACCAGCCGCAGCAGGCGAAAGCATAGAGCCTGGTGCGCGAGCCCCAGGGGAAGGATACAAAACAACCGAGCCCGTGATAAACGGGCGACAGTGTTGTCGGATCGACTGTCGCCCGTTCCACGGGCTCCAACCGTACAGCCTCTTTCCTGGGGCTCACGCCCCAGGCTTTATGCTTTCGCCCGCTTTGTAGGCTGATTGTTTGATGGCGCAGTATCGACCGTGAGAGTTATCATCCCCGCTCAGCAGTGCGGCTTATAGCGACGGCAACTGCCGTTGGTAGGGTTGGAGGAGTAAATGGGAATGAACAATCCACGAACTGCCGTTAGTGGGGGTCAGAATTGTTTGCATTCGAGTCATTCTTGGCCGGCGGGGGCAATCCTCTATTTCTGTCAGATCCAAATTGATTACTCATTCAATTAAGAGCGGCTAGATTTCCTATGGGTAAACTATTCCTGCTACTCCTTGTCGCAGCCGCTTCTGCGCTGAACGTTGCTTCTCAGTCTGGAAGAAGAATCACCACTCCGAGGCCCACGCAAACAGGCCCCATACAACCACCACTCAACCCGGAGCCTGAGCTCAGCTCGCCCGTCGCGCCGTCGGGGTTGCTTTTCCTGCCTGAGAATCTTCGCGAGCGGCAAATTAAGTCCCTCAACAGTGGCAGCTTCCGCTTCGCGGACTTCCACGGCAAAGTCGTTGTAATAAACCTCTGGGCCTCCTGGTGCGGTCCCTGCCGTATGGAAGTTCCGGAGTATGAGAAAGTTCGTAAGGCTTATCCAGGACGCGACGTGGAGTTCATAGGATTAACGACGGAAGACCCGCGTACTTCCTCTGACCGTGTGAATAAATTCTTGCGCGATATCAGTTTCGGCTTCCGCCTTGGCTGGGCCGACCGTGAGACCGCGCGCACGTTGATGAACGGCAGGAACTCGATCCCTCAGACGTTGGTGATCGACGCTGACGGACGTGTCGTCAACCATTGGAGCGGCTACTCGCCTGGACAGAGTGGAAACAAGTTAAAGCAGACGATTGATCAGGCCCTGCAGACAGCACGGCGGACGTGAATCGCGTCAGCGGTTTCGGACCAGTTCCATTTCAAATGCCGCTCCGTTTCAATTCGCTACACGGAACGGAGTGACGTGGTGTAGGCGAGCGGTAGTGTGGACAGGGGTGAACAAGGCGGCTGGCGTGGGAGAACCGGTAGATGAGGAGATTGCGATTTCAGTAAGGGGGTGAAGGTCCTCTTTAGCGGACTGTTAAAGGAAACATCGATGAAGCAAAGAATTCTCAACCTTGTTTGCATCAACGCCGTCTTCTTCACGATGTCGCTTTCAATTTGCGCTCACTCCCAACTCGGCTTGCCTTCGAAATGAAAGCTCGCCTACGTCGATACTTCAGCGCTTCAGTCGGCTTCATCAGACGCAATGTCAACCGTGCATGCAAAAACCCCAGACACGCGCGGCGGCGCCATCTTCGTTTTCCATACCGATGAGTTCTGGCTAAACCTACACCACTTCCTTTACGTCCTGGGGCGCGCCGAAAACAAGGAAAGGGATACCTCGCGTGAGGCGGTAGCGGGGGCACCAGGTGATCAGGAACGCGGCTTCGAGAAGCTGAGCGCGAAAGAGCAAACGATCTGGCGTGAAGCCGTTGCCTCGTATGCGGCGCGGCCGAGTAAAAAGGATATTGTTTTTGACGATCCGCTGCCCGCACTCACCAATGCTTTAGCGCGTGCAGGTGATTCAAGGTCGCTGACCGGATCAAAAGTCGATCCGGCATAGCGGCAATTCTTCAGCGCGCAGCGCCAATCTACCGGAAGGCGTGGTGGAAGAAGCATCACGACGCAAACCGGAACTGGCAAAGGGTCATTCAGTCACTCGTCGATCGACATGGTGCGACTGTTCTCGCTTTCATTACCAACACGTACAAGTTGCAGTGGCCGGCGGCGGGGTTTCCGGTACACGTATCGGCCTGGAAAAAACATTTTTCGGCTGCTATGATGAACCTCGGTATCCCCAAGCACACAACGTCCCCCCGGGTAGGTCCCTACAGTATCAATTAATGCACCAGTCAAATGAACGAGGATATCAGGATGAAAAAAACCTCTCTTAGCCTTCTAGCTCTACTACTGTGCGTGCAGTTCGCCGCTGCGCAGAAAGTGCCGGTGCAGGAAATGGTCCTGGACAACGGGATGCGCCTGCTGCTGGTACCACGCAAGGGCGATCCAAACGTGGCCGCCGGCTGGGTGGCTCGCGTCGGTTCGGTAAATGAACGTCCAGGTATCACCGGCCTCTCGCATCTCTTCGAGCACATGATGTTTAAGGGCACGCACGCCGTGGGCACGAAAAACATCGACGAGAATTTGAAACTCATAAAGGAAATGGACACCGTGCGCGTCGAACTCCGTCAGGAGGAGCAGACGCTCATCCGCAAGGCGCGGCTCGGCGAAATTTCCGACAACAAAGACCCGAAGTATCGTTCGCAGCGCCACAAGGAATTACTCGCTAGATTTAACGAGCTGACCAAACGAGAAAAAGACTTAATGGTCAAGGACGAGTTCGACCGTATCTACACCACAGCGGGCGGTTCCGGCATGAACGCCGGCACCAGCACCGATTTCACCGTCTATTTCATTAACGTCCCGGCTAACAAGCTCGAACTCTGGTTCTGGATGGAATCAGATCGTTTGCGCAATCCCGTCTTCCGCGAGTTTTATTCCGAGCGCGATGTGGTCCACGAAGAACGGCGTCTGCGCACCGATAGCACGCCGACCGGCAAGTTTAATGAACAATACGAGTCGATGTTTTGGCAGTCGTCACCATATGGTTGGCCCGTCGTCGGCTGGCCCAGCGATCTCGAAGGCATCACGCGCGAAGAGGCGCTCGACTATTTTGCCGTCAACTACGCACCCAACAATCTGACCGCTTGCCTGGTCGGCGACGTCGATCCGGTGCGTGCCAAAGAACTCGCTCAGCAATACTTCGGGCGTCTGCCGCGCGGACCTCGCTCGCCCGAGCCTGTACGCACAAGCGAGATGCCACAACTCGCGGAGAAGCGCATGGTGGCCTGGGCCGAGACCGTCCCGCAGGTGCGTGTTCGTTATCACACCGTTGCGGAAGGACATGCCGATGATTTCACGTTGGACATCCTGGCCAGCTTGCTCAGCGGCCGCACCGGACGGCTCTACAAGTCGCTCGTGTTGCAACAATCAGTCGCCAACAGCGCGGGTGCCGGGCAGGACGGACGCAAGTACGAAGGGCTGTTCGAGTTAAACGGAGTCGCCAAACCCGGCAAAACCCCGGAGGAAGTGGAGCAAGCGCTTTACAAAGAGATCGAACGGATGCAGAAGGAGTTGGTTGACGCAAACGAGTTGCAGAAGGTGAAGAACCAGTATGCCGCCAACAACTTTCGCGGGATCCAATCAAACTTCGGGCTGATGGTCCAACTCCTCTTGCGCGACAACAACCGCGGCTGGGAAACAATCAATACCGACCCCGCGCGCCACCAGGCCGTGACGCCGGAAGACATCCGTCGCGTAGCCAATACTCACTTCAAACCTGAGAATCGCACCATCGCCATCTACTACACGAAGAAAAAGGCTGACGGCGCCGTGGACGATCCGGCGCTAGCCGGCTTGACTGATCAGGAGAAGATCCAAATCGGTCAGATGAAAGGGATGCTCTCACAGGCGAAAGCCGAACAAATTAAAATGATGCTTTCCCGGTTTGAACAACAAGCGAGCTCAGCTCCAGCCGATAAACAGAATTTCTTCAAGGTGGTCAAGAAGATGCTGGAAGATCGCCTCAAGCAACTCGAGGGAGGTAATCAGTAATTATGAGACCCTGCATGAGGAATCAACAGAGGAATCTAAGGCCACTTTCCGGACTTCTGGCCCTGGTCCTGCTGGCGCTGTCGCCAACAAGCGTGCTGGCCCAGACGCAGCAAATTCCCGCGCACCCGCGCGAGTTGAAATACACGACGCTGACTTACACGCCGCCGAAGCGTGACCAGTATCGGCATGTGCTATCCAACGGCGTGGTTGCTTATTTCGTCGAAGATCACGACCTGCCGCTGGTGAACATCTCGACCCTCGTCCGTACCGGCTCATATCTCGACCCGGCCGGCAAAGAGGGACTCGCCGCGCTTACCGGTACCCAGATGCGCGTTGGAGGCACGACCTCGAAGTCCGCTGACGAGTTTGACGAAGCCGCCGATTTTTTGGCCGCAAACATCACAAACTTTATCGGCCCGACCCAGGGCAACGCTAACCTTAATCTGCTGGCCAAGGACGTCGATCAAGGCCTGGCGCTTTATTTCGACATGCTCAGGAACCCACGATTCCAGGAGGATCGTATCAAGCTTGCCAAAAGTCAGATGCTTCAGAATATGGAGCGGCGTAACGATCGCACCGACGCCATCGAGGGCCGCGAATGGTCCCGGTTGATGTACGGCACTGATCACTTCTCGACGAAAGAGACAACCAAAGCATCGATCGACAGCATCACGCGCGAAGACATGATCGCCTTCCATCAGAGATACTACCAACCTGCCGGCTTCATCTTCGCCGTCTCCGGCGATTTCAATACGAAGGAGATGCTGGCCAAACTGGAAGCGGCGACGAAGGGCTGGCCCGTCAACAAGCAGGCCGTCCCCTCAGTTCCCAAACCGGTGAATACACTCGTGGCCGGCGTCTATACAGTGCACAAGGCAGACGTGAATCAGGGTCGCGTAAGCATAGGGCACGCCGGCGCACTGCGGGATTCGCCGGACTCGTACGCGCTTGAGATCATGAACGACATCCTCGGCGGTGGTGGTTTCACCTCGCGCATCATGTCGCGCGTGCGCTCGGACGAGGGACTCGCCTACAGCGCGGGTTCAAGCTTCGGGCTTGGCGTTTACTACCCGGGCAACTTCCGTGCGTCATTCCAGTCGAAAAACCCTACCGCATCGCAGGCCATCGACATCGTCATGGAAGAGATCAACCGCGTGCGTGCAACCAAGGTAACGGACGAAGAACTCGAAACCGCGAAGAACTCGGCCATCGAGGTTTTCCCGCGCATCTTCGCAACCGCGGCGCAGGTAGCCAGCACCTTCGCGCAAGACGAGTATACGAAGCGCCCGGCTGACTACTGGACGACCTATCGCGATCGCATCCGGGCCATCACGGCTGATGACGTGCAGCGTGTGGCGCAGAAATACCTCCAGCCGGACAAACTGGTAGTGCTCGTCGTTGGCAATATTGACGAGATTGGCAAAGGCAATCCCGACAAGCCGCAATATTCGCTCTTGAAGATTGCGAAGGACGGGCAGATTCGGCGCATCCCCTTGCCCGATCCTTTAACGATGGTCTATCCGAGCAATCCATAAGGCGCGTCTCGGTGGGAACGAAGTTATTCTTTGAGATGACCTTCGCCAAAGGTTGCGTCAAAAAGGCGCGATGCCGCGTCAAAGCAGAAGCGGGAGCGGTAGAGACAGAGTGAAACCCAATTCTGCAGACTTGGCTACACAAACGTACACACATCCTCAAGTCTCTTCCTCTTGATGTCAGGCACAACCGCGTCTTCGGCTGGATAGCCGACTACCAACACCAGAAACGGAGTTTCATTGCTAGGTCTTCTCAATATCTCATTCAAAAACTTCATGGGACTTGGCGTGTGCGTGAGCGAAACAAGGCCCACCTGTTGGATCGCCGTGATTAGTAAGCCGGTTGCTATTCCCACCGACTCTTTCGGGTAGTAATGCTTAACCTGCCCACCAGTCGGCAACCTTCCATAGCGTTCTTCAAATATCGCTATCAGATACGGAGCTATCTCCAGAAATGGCTTGTGCTCGTCTGTCCCCAGAGGCGCGAGAGCCTCTAGCCACTCTTTAGGCGCACGCTTGTTGTAGAACTCTTTCTCCTCTTCCTCGGCAGCCACTCTGATTTGGCGCTTCACGGATGGATCGGTGACGACTACAAAGTGCCAGGGCTGAAGATTGGCGCCACTCGGCGCTGTTGCTGCCGCAAGGATACACTGCTCTATGATCTCACGAGAAATAGGACGATCGGAGAACTGACGCACAGTACGTCTGCTTCGCATCTGTTCATAAAATGAAACTGCACGCTGTCTCATTTCATCAATGTGATACTCATGATAGTCCGTAAGCGCGATGAATTTCGGTGATGACACCCCCGACTCCTTTCAGGCAGGTTGGCAATTCTCCATGATCGCGGCAGCTTACTTCAACGCATTAACCGCCGCGCGGATTTCATCATTGGTGGGACGCTGCTTGTAATTTGATTCGATCTTAATCCAGGCGACGCGGCCTTGCTTGTCGATCACATAAACCGCCGCATACGGAATGCCATAACTCTTCTGGCCTTGATAAGCGGGATCGACCAGGCCGTACGCATCAATGGTTCGATGTTCAGGATCAGACAAGAGCGGAAAGGCAACCTCACCTTTTCCATCCGACGCTATCTTCTTTGCAAACTCACGGCTCGTCTCGGGAGGATCAATGCTGATCGCATAGAGACTCACCTTTTCATCCTTCTTCGAGAACGATCGCAGACCGGCTAACTGCCGGGAGCAGAACGGTCACCAGTAACCGCGATAAAAAACAAGGACCACCGGATTCTTTCCGCGCGATTCGGACAATGTGATTTGACGCCCATGCTGATCCTTGAGGGTGAAGTCTGGGGCCTCCGTTCCTGTGACAACGGGCGACTTGCGCTCCTGGGTTGTGCTCAACGCCCGGCAGAGGGACAGTGAGGTACTAGCTAAAGCCAGAATCAGCAGACTTATTAGAATTTTCGCTTTCATATCCTTCTCCTATGTAACGCTCTTCGTTTCCGCTGCGCCGCAGATAGTCAAGGAAACGCTTGATTGGCATGTTCGCGATTGTGTAGAGGTGATTGAACGACACGCCGTAACGCGCCAGTAAACTCGCGCTTGAAATCTGCTTCAATGGAGGCCTGCGGCGGCGGCAGGAACGCTCCAACCGGATTGTAGACGAGATTTAAGACGAAGCTACTTCCGTCAACTCCGTAACCGACGGCGTTTAATCTAAGGAGAGCTTCGATAGATTTATGAAAAACTCCGTGCCCCCGCTGCGCGTCCGTCTGCTGTTCGAGAAAGTAAGGCAGTGAAGAGACTACTTCCACTTCATGCCTGCGGAAAAAGTCAGGCAGATCGCTTTGCCCGGGATCGAACATGACCGTCAGATTGTGCCGCACAATTACGTGTGTCCCGAGGTGGCGCGCCTCCGAGACTAGATGCCGGAAGGAAGGATTAAGTTCAGGGGCATCTCCGCTTCCTGCTGAAACGCGCACTCAGGACACGTGATTACCGAACGTTTTTGCACGGTAGCTCGATCTGCTTCCATCAAGCCCCTTTGTGCACGTGCTCACTCTCGACGGGCAGCCCTGCATCGATCCAGTCCTGCTTTCCTTCGGCATAGTCGAGCACGTTTGTGTAACCCAGCGCCGCCAATTCACGGGCAGCGTTTTCTGATGCATGTCAGGTAAAGCTGGCGCAATAGACCACAATGTCGGCGTCTTTGGCGGGCAAGATTTGAGGAGCCAGTTCCGCCACTTGATCTGGGGGCAGATTGATCGCGCCCGGCAGATGCGCGTGGGCATAAGCTGTTTTGGACAGCGTCTCAACCAGCAAGAACTTCTCGCCGCGATCAAACTTCGCTTTCAACTCATCCCTTGAAATTGTCGCTACCATGATTTTCACCTCTTGTTGAAACTATCTTCTGGACGAACCATGCCGAAGGTGCTTACAACTTTGTAGTCACTTGGGTTCCCTGCGCCTTTGCCCAGCTTGCTTTGCCATTAGATGCACGAACATCTTCCGCGAGCAGTTTCTGTATCACCTGTTCAGTCTCGTCGTAGCGTCCTTCACCAACATGCGTCCAACGAATGCGACCCGACTTGTCGAGTACAAAGATTGTCGGCCACGCTTTGACCTTGTAGGCACGCCAGATTTCGTATTCATTATCCGTGACTACCGGAAATCGAATGCCCAGCGAGGCAACTTGCCGGCCCACGTTTTCGATCTTCTTTTCACTGTCAAACTCCGGCGAGTGCACCCCGACAATCCTCAACCCCTTTTCGCTGTAGCGTTCGTGCCAGCGGTTTAATCTCTCGCTGGAGGCGGCCGAGCCCTGATTGGCCACGCATTAGCGTTTTATAGAACTCAAAGTGCGCGCGCAGGGAGGGCGGATTCAAACTGTGGATTTTCAGAATATTATCCACTCCTCCCCAAGGCTCCTGCAGTTGATCATACAACTGCTTCAAATCGCCGCCAGCAGCATCTTCTTGAATCACTTTGTTTCATGCCATGATCTATGCTCCATTATGCTCGATGATAAACACGCACGCCGGTGATTGCTGAAGCCCGTGATCGTGGAGCCAAGTTTCTCCCCTAAGGCTTTCTTTAGAAGCGTAATATTTGGCTTCGCTACGAGGTACATTGCGCCCCTCCGGAGCTAAAGAATTCCTTCCGGCAACATGGAGCTATAAACATTTGGCGCTCTGCGGCCAGGACACGATTTGCGGTTAGAACTCTAGAGACGCCACACTAGCATATACAATCCAAAGAATCCGAAGGCTGCAATCCATCCAGGGAGAGTAAATGAAACCTAACGACGAAAACGGCAAGCTGCCCAGGTCCGAGCGTCCTCTACGTGTGCTAATTCTCTCAGGATCTGACCGGCGACAATATAACTGCGCCGGCGTTGATTCAAAATCGCGAACTTTGATGCTGCGCATGGCCGAGCGTCTGCCGCAGGAGTGGGAGATTAGACTTCGAAGACCTGGGTAACGTCTTCGCTCGCGAGCATATCCAGAGCTGCAACGCCTGCGTCTCGACCTCGATGGCGCTTTGTGTGTGGCCCCTGCAACTGTTACGAGAAAAACAGCCGCTGGGAGCCCGATCTGATGTGGAACCTCGACCTGTACTCTCGGCTCGACCTGGCGGACGCGCGGGCTATCATCGGCCCCATCAACTGGTACGCGCCGACGATTAACTTGAAACTGATTTCAACAAAGACCAGACGCTCACCGAAGAAGAGCGAAGGTGAGAAATTGCGGGATTTATGACTCGCTCCTGGAGTGAAGTTCTGTTTTATTTCACTCGCTGTCTTCTTTCAAGATGATTGGTTTTGAGACTCTTGTTCGGTCATCCCAAGATAAAAAACAAAATATCCATAACGTTCACCTGACGGGAGTTTTTGCGCGGCGTCATTACGCCGAGATCAACACATAATTGTGTTCTTGGAATCAAAGCAAAAACTGTGTATAGTCACACGCCCCGACGATACGGATGAAGTTTGCAGCGCCGTTTCTCCCGATACCCGCAGAAGATACGTTGCGTCAGAAAGTCTCGGTTGGATCAAGAAACTCATTCAAAAGAAAGACATTTTGAAATTAAGAACAGAAAAATTGAGAGGAGCAAATATGAGGAAAATTTCCTATTGGACTGCCGTCCTACTGATCGCCTGTTTAACTGTATTGACGCCGTTAACAGTATCAGCGCAAAGCGGAAATATTACTTGCGAGAGTATGCTTGGGCAATACCAGTATTGTCCAGCAGACACGCAAAATGAAGTTCGTCTCACGACGCAAACCTCCAGCACGAGTTGTACGAAGGATTACAGTTGGGGTTATGACTACCGCGGAATTTGGGTGGATCGCGGATGCCGCGCGGAGTTTGCGTACGGCAGAAGCAGCGGCGGCGGCAAGGGAGGTCTCATTGCTGCAGGTATACTCGGCGCCATTTTCCTCGGCGTAGCGGCGGGTTCTTCCAAATCAAGGAACAGCGGCGGTGGTGGAAACGTGGACCCTCAAAAAATGGATACTTACAATCAAGGTTACCGCTATGGTGGGCAGGATTGGGATCAGGGTATACCGCCGAACTACCGGTCGCACAACAATCACTACACGTCTCAATACGAAAGTGATTTCGCGAGCG
>MWWB01000153.1_pt1 | contig 14864 bp, 27 predicted proteins | sample 1047291 | NCBI WGS metagenome assembly MWWB01 (sample SAMN06349976, study PRJNA376086) | soil metagenome | isolation source: MS4-1 sample Antarctic (ecotone) soil | place: Antarctica | reverse complement strand
CGAGGACGATGATGGCCCCGATGAGTGCGGGCAGGAAGGTCATGAAGCTGTTCAACGCGTTGACGAATGACGCCCAGAGGGCGTCGGTGGTGTCTCTGATTTGCATGTGAGATTCTCCTTATCTAGTACTCCGACCGCCTGATTTTGGTGGGTTTGAGATTGTGCTGAAATTGTTCAGTCGTGCAATAACAAACTGATTCCTGGTATTTCAACCCGTCATCTTTAGGCGGTCAGAGTACTAGTTATGTTCAGACTGAAAGGGGGAAGAGAGCTACTAAACTCTTCAGGGCTAACTGCCACGGTCGAGGGTTAAAAGGGGTTTTATTGCGTTTTCTAATCAGTATTCCCTAACCAGACACTGATTGTTTATGCAGCAAATCTTGTTTGCTCGAAGAGGAGCGTATAATAACAGTGCAGGTTCTGGTGTCATCTTAGAAGGACAGCAATATACGTTCCTAAAGAAAATGACTGTTTGCTTAAACACTAACCATCAGGGCAGCGTGTGGATGCATCAATTGATGCATGCAGAGCTTCAGGTTTTCCTGAAGCTCTGACTCAATCGGAAGCGGCGAAACCAGCGCACCAGCCAACGAGCAATGGTTGCTTCGGAAGCTAACTACACTAAAGAAGGGACAGCGAGCAGATACGCATAAATACATATCTGTGGCGAGAGCGGAAGCGGCAAATACCGCAAGTGCGGTATTTGATTTAGCGACACTAAAGAGCGGGCAACATGCAAATACATCAATTGATGTATTTATGACTCAACCGGAAGCAGCGACATTTGAGAAACCAGCCGGCGCTTTCTTGCGCGGACATCAACTTCCCTTCCGGTCGAGGATAACAATCGCGAGCGTCAATTCCTTGAGCTCGTAGTGCGCACCGCGTAGTGAGAGCACGATTGCTTCGCTTGTCGAAAGGTCGAGTACGCGTCCTTCAACAACTTGCAGATTGAAAATCGCGCTGGTGATTTCGGCGCACGCGCGGTCCAGTTTCGCGGTTAGTGGTTCGTCGGTGTTCATGTCAGTTAATCTCGGCATTCGTCAATTCCTTTCTGCGAGGACTGGGGTTGGCGAGGGCGAAGGGCCGGGGGGCTTGGCTTCTCACGCCCCCGGCCCTTTGCTCGTTTAGCGCTGTGCATCAAGGTAGTTCTTGATTAGTTTGTACGCCGCACGATGACCTGCTGCTGGCGGTCGCTTTAGCGTTGTGGGCGGGGCAGCGACCGGTGCCGCAGTTTTTTAATATCTAACGCCGGCCAGTTACGGCGCCGTAAGGCTGGTAGTATCTCACCCACACACGCGCAGATAAAAATTGAATCCTCACGACGTCGTGAGGATTCAACGATCACGCCCACCCGCGCGACCACAGCATGTAGTGCTTTCGCGGAAGTGTCACAGCGCACCGCTAATTGTCACGACACACATGACAGACGCGCTCAGACGCGCACAAGCGCGACCACAGCATCTTGTGCTCTGCGCTAAAATGGCGCGTCTGCAACATAAAGCTGTGAAGAAGAGCATCCGATAATTTGTTTTATGTCGAAAGCGGATGTGCTCCGATGATAAAGAGACGCTTAGTTTGATTACGCAGGCTGCTAAAGGGAAGCAGGGACATGGCCGAACCGTTTGAACGGTGAGCCAAAAACATGGAAGCGCTTCTGCTCTGAAGTGCTTGGCTATGATGCTGCGTACATCCAGAAGATTGCGGAAGGCGTCGCAGTACTCGAAGCGCAAGGGGTGCACAACCCCACGGTGCCACAAGCGTTGGATGCGGCGACACGTGCTGATAAGTTTGATGGTTCTGAGCTATCGAAGCCTGGAGGAGACCGGCGGAGTGAGAGCTTTCAAGGTGCTGTCAACACCTTGAAACGCAGTAGCACCAACGCCGACTACCTCACCGCACGCATCGCACGCGATCATCCAGCTATTCTTGCACGCATGAAGCGCAAGGGGTACACGCTCCAACAGTCACGCAAGCGGTAGATGCAGCGACACGTGCTGAAGTAGCGAAGCCGCAACTCACACTTAGCGAAGCAATGCTGGGGAATAAGAATGCGTCAAAGAGCGAAAACAGCGGTGACAACGTCACCGCTGTTTTCCATAGAGGTAATAGCGCCGACTACCTCACCGCACGCCTTGAACGCGACTATCCCGCAATCCACAAGCAAGTAATCAGCGGCGAACTATCGGCACACGCCGTTCTAAGACGGCGATGCTCACCGTCAACTCCTTAAGCTCGCGTGAAGCGATGAGTAGCGCGCAAGCAATTGAGTCTGCCGTCTCGTAGTCGAGCAGCCTTCCTTCGGCGGCTTGCACGTCCAGAAAAGCGCGGCCTAATTCTCGGCGCGCAATCTCGAGCTTCGCGGTTAGTGTTGCGGGTGAATCCTCCCGCCGGCGTGAGGATGGTTGCGTTCGTGTCAAGTGATTCGTTAATCTCTGCATAGTCAATTCCTTTCTTGCATGGATGGGGGTTGATGAGAAGGGCGAGGGGCGTTTGTGCACACACGCTTACCTTGCCCTTCGCTGTTAGTGTGCATCAAGGTAATTCTTGACCAGCTTGTAAGCCGCACGATGCTGACAGGGTTGGCCGTGCTCGAACGCTTTGCACTGGCAGACACCGTTCGCTTCGTAAATCTCATTGCTGTCTGACAGCACCAGCAAGCTGTGGCCGGTGAAGTGAATGTACGGGTTGCCGCTTTGAAGTAAGGCCGCTGCGTTCAGGATTGCGTTTGTCCACCGCTTGTTTCCGGCGACCTTTGCTTTCGCCGCGGCGACTACTTCCGCTAGTTTCGTTTCGTTTAAGTTTGTCATTGTCTTTTCCTCTACCGTTTCTGTTTTCCAAGTGACAAGAAGATAATAACATAACCTTTTTCCAAGTGTCAACAGGTTAATGTAAAATAATTGCTTGCTAAGTGGAAAAAAGTTTGCGATACTACGCGGCATGGCAAAAGTTGACCCTGACGAGTTATTGACCGTCACACAGGCAGCCGACGAGCGCGGCACGACGCGCCAAGCGATCAACCATCTGATCCGGCAAGGAAAGCTGAACCCGACCGTGATCGCAGGCAAGCGTTTTGTTAGTCGCCGGGAGATTGCTGCTTATGTTCCAGACAAAGGCGGGCGACCAACTGAGAGTAAGAAGGGCGGAAAGAAGTGAGCGATATTTACTCAGCGTGGGGGAAACTTCTCGAAGAGGACTTCACGCCTGACGCCCTTGCGGATTTGGTTGCCGAGGCAAGGCGTCAGAAGTGGACGAAAAAACAATTACGCGCGGCACACCAGCAAAGCGAAGTGGAAGCGAGAAAACATGAGAAAAGAATCCACCGAGCGGCCGCGCGCGCGCACGCGCAACCGAAAAAGGAAAAACAACTCCCGACGATTGAACAATATGCGCAACGTTTCATCGAGGAGATGCGAGCCTTCAAGAATCCGTATTCTTCAATTCTCAAAGAAGGCCATCAGATGATTCACCATTTGGATGATCTTGACGATGCGCTCGCCCACCAGCTCGGCGATGAGATCATGGCGATGGTGAAACGTCATTCATATTTCGCGCTTTCCCTCGCGGAAGCGTTTGAAGCAACCAACCGCACGCGCCTTCGCTTGCCTGTCAAAGGAAAGGAAGGATGATGCTGCGAGAGCAACAAAAGCGCGCCACAGGGCGAATATGCGTCACTAAAGGCACAACTGCGGGTAAGAAGAAAGGCGGGAAGAAGTGAGGATAACGAAGGAAGAGATCGCCTATGACCTTTCGTATCTGGGCGAAGACGAAGATTTGTGGCGGCAGATCGTGGAGGCAATCGAGCGGCTGCCGGAAGAGGTGAGGGATTTCGCGCTAGATCGTTGCCGATTCCTCTCCGTCGCCCGGACGACTCACGGCATGGTGTTGCCCGGCAGGATCGGCACTCACGAGGTCACGAACGAACCCACTTGGCTCGTGCTGCTCTCCGAAGCAATCCCCGCCGAAGACGTTCACGGCGCTATTGCGCATGAAATAGCACACGCATGGTTGGGACATGATCGGCTCGCTTTCCCGCCCGACGACTGCGAGATTCAAGCGGCCAACCTAACAATGGAATGGGGTTTTAGTGGCGTCGGCGCTGATGCCGAACACTGTCATGTGTAACTAAGGAGAAGGGCGGTAAGCGATGACGCAGCAGGATGAGTACCAAGCCAAGTTGGAGCGCGACCACAAGCAGATGCGCGAGGCGTTGGAGTTAGTCTGGAACCTGCTCTCGCCGACGGATGAAGCCGTCGCGGTCGAACGGCTGCGGGGGCATGTACAGGAAGTACTGACGAACTTAGAAGTCGAAAGCGCAAGCGGGAAGGCGGCAAGCGATGAGCGAAGATAAAACACAGGATATTCAAGCGACGCGTCAGCCACGTCTGAAGCATTCAAACAATTGTACTTTGAATGCGCTTCAAACTATTGTACTTTGAACAATTGTACTTCAAACTATTGTACTTTGAAACGTTCTGCACCGGGAGAAGCGCCGCATGAAGAAACCTGAACCGGAAAAACACCAAAGACCCGTGACCTTCTACGTCAGCGCTGAAGAGTACAAAGAGATCGCGTTGAATGGCGCGGTGCTCTTCGGCTCAGTCTCAAACTATGTGCGCTCCAAGTTGGGGCTTGAACCCATCTGGCGTGGCGCCCCGCGACACAACACAAATAGAAGCGCTCTTTGGCGGCAGCATCAACTCGCACAAGCTTTCCTTATTGCCGAGCGAGATATGAAAACAGAGAGGCGGCGACAGATGAGCAAAGTTGAAACCTTCGTGACACGAAAAGCAGGCCGCCCGCCCACCGCCGGAAAGCGCGCCACAGGGCAACCGCGCGCCCGCACGGGCGTATCTGCAACTAAGAAGAAAGGCGGGAAGAAGTAATAATGAAAGTAAAAAGACTCATGGGTGACACCATTGAGCCACGCGGCATAGATATTCGGTCGGAGGACGCGCTTGTAATCCTTAGTCAGCAGGCATCGTCGTCTGCTGGATGGACGGAGAATGACGCGCGCTACTTGCTCGACAAGATTAACAAGTTAAAGAAGGCGGGGACGTGGCCGAGTCGTTTAGAAGGTAAACCGAAAACATGGGAGCGCTTCTGCTCTGAAGTGCTTGGCTATGATGCTGCGTACATCCAGAAGATTGCGGAAGGCGTAGCAGTACTCGAAGCGCAAGGGGTACACGCTCCAACAGTCAGGCAAGCGGTAGATGCGGCGACACGTGCTGAAGTAGCGAAGCCGCAACGCACAAATAGCGAGGGCAAACTAGGAAATAAGAATGCTTCTAAGGTTAGAAACGACGTTGACAACGTCAAAGTCGTTTCTCAGGGAGGTAATAACGCCGACTACCTCACCGCACGCATCGCACGCGATCATCCAGCTATTCTTGCACGCATGAAGCGGGGCGAATTCAAAAGCGTTAGAGCGGCGGCTAAGGAAGCAGGGCTTGTGCGTGATGAGATTAGAGTGCTGCGCGATCCGCATCTTGCAGCGCGTGCTTTGAAGCGCGCCTTCAATCGTGCGGAGATAAACATGCTTATAAAGGCGTTAAGCGAAGATACCAAGTAATGTTTGTGAGCGCCGGGATGAGGCATCTGCAACTAAGAAGAAGGGCGGTAAGCAATGAGCGAAGAGATTACCAAAGACCAGAACGGCGCACGGCCATTTGAAGAGCGGGTGCTGTCCATGCTCACCGAGATGCGCGCTGATTTCAACGCGCGGCTAGAGCGGCTAGAAGCGAAGCAGTACGACACTAAGCCGATCTGGGAGCGGGCGCTCACCGAGATCGTGGAGGTCAAGGAGCAACTCGCCGGGTTGGATCGCAAGTTCGACGTGCTGGCGAGGGACATGATCCAGTTGCGCGCCGACCAATCGCACATCCACTCCCGGATAGATAAGCTTGAGCCACAGCCAAGCCGTTAGCGGATTATCTGGCACGCACACCGGGTGTCGAGGCTGTCGGTCGTATCTTTCGGAGCTTGTCGTACCTATGAACAAAAAAGAAACGGCGGCTGAGTTAGGTATCACGACGCGCACGCTTGAACGGCACATGAGCGGAGGCCGGATAGCATACGCGCGGCGGCAGGGCAAGACCGGCGAAGAAGCGTTCTTTGACCCGGCAGAGATCGCCCGCTTCAAGGCAGAATTGCGCAGCGTGACCCACTCGCCTGCGGTGGCCGCAACAGAAGCCCCGACAAGCTCCGACCAGCCCCGACAAATGCCGTCACAAGCCCTAGAACGCGCCGGTGGCGCGGAAGGTATGCAAGCGTTCGCGTTGATGATTGCGGACGCGCTACGGGACGCGCAGGCGCACGCAGACGGGCAAGCGGGCGCGCCTTCGATTGCCGATCTCGCTCACAAACTGGCGCTCACTTTACCGGAAGCGGCGCGTGTTTCGGGTTTGTCGGCGAATCACTTGCGCACGGCAGTCCATGACGGGAAACTAAAAGCGCGGATCGTCGGCAGAGGTTGGAAGATCAAGCCGGAGGAGCTGCGCGCCTACGTTGGCAAGGTGATGAAGTAGAGATATGAGCGTGAAGGTAAAAACACAAGGGGGGGCTACTAAGGAAACTGCAACGCAAAAAACGTTGGTGGTTCCTTGTCCTTACTGCTCAGACCTGAACATCTTTGAAAAAGCCTTTGCGACACCCATTGAACGTAGTGAAACTGCATGGCTTCCACGTGTGCGCAACATCTGGCGCGCCGCTCCAGACGCAAGCAACCTGATAAAGCTTAAAGAAAAGGAAGTTATCCGGGGGGATTATCGGATTATCACTGTTACAGGCCATGATCTTGCAGAACAATTAGATGATTTTACGATTGAAATACTAGGCGTGAGATTCATAGAAGAGCCGCCTTTTCCACCACCCGATCAATTCTTTAAACAGGGCGGAGAGGTTCATTACGACCATCACGCGAAGACCGAGAAGCAGTTTTGGTTCCTCTACAACATCTATCGCGTTACTCACAGCAAAACTGATTTAGTGGTAGACGTGCATTGGTGGCCCGAGCATGGACGAATCGTAACCATTCAAGATTTTTCCGCCGCCGGAGCTTCTGCTACGGAGATTCAGGTAATCAACGAAACATTAAAACTCTTTCGTATCGAAACACGCGGCGGCATAAAGATTACCGAGGAGCGGATCAGGCAAGTATTGGCTGGGTCAGGCCCTAATCTCATGCAGAAAGACGCCGCGCGGTGGTTGGATGTAACTGAAAACGGACTGGAGAAATGGCGCGCGCGACGGGGCATTTCTACTTGGCAAGAGGTTATTGAACGGTTCTCTTAGTTAGCCATACATTTCTTTATTGCTTTCTATGGCTACCTATGCAACAATTTTTAAGCAGAAAAGCAGCGTGCTCCGCCAAGAACTTCGCTGCTTCTGCACATAATAACCGCGCATTGAAGTACGGTTTTTGTCTGAAGGAAGATTAACCCGAAAACCGTGATGCGCGCAAGGAACTTCTTTTGATCGCTGCATCACGACCAGCTAGGTAGCTTTTAAAATTCTCACGCGTTGCCCGTTGCGCGCGAGGGAAAGACAAACGCGAATGCTTACGGAGTCGTGACCGTTGAGCATTCGCGTTTTGTTATTTGAACAAACGAAGCCCTAAGCGTTGATCGCGCTTATTTTGGACTTCGTTAAGTTTTAGCCTGATTTGTTGAAAGGACGTTCAACAGTGAAAGTATATCAGAAAAAGTCGCAACAAGACAAAAAAGAACACTGGACACCCAGCCAACCAATCCCGCGCCGAGGCGAAGACTTAGAGCCGAACGCTATTAAGGCGCTCGAAAGAAACGCCGAAGCTTACGAACAATTCAAACGCGACGAACAGCAGCGGCGAGTTGCAGATCGGAGGGCAGCATGAACCCTCAACCAACTGTCCCGCTGGAAGATTACAAACAACAGCGCGCGCTTTCCGCCGTCGCCACGCACCAAGCGCGAATCAAAAAGCTGACCGTCAATTCCTTACGTGCCCGCGCGCTCGGATGTGAAGCGCACATCCTCAACTGCGCCCTTTGCACAAACCCGCCGCCACCATATCTAACCGTCAATGAACTTCTCGGGGACACTTCCCTGTGGATCGGTGGAACTGGAATCTTCGTTCCAAAGTCAGGCGGCAAACCGGTTGACTATCTGCTGTGCCCGTCGTGCTCAGAATGGATCGAGTCGGCCACGCCTGAAGAAAAGCAACGGCTGTTTGTTAAAATCGAAACAGGAATGTCAGCGGAGGTGACCCGATGATGACCACACACACCGCCGCGAACAGCCGTTATCAGCCGCGCTCGCCGCTTGTCCCCATCGTTAAAACGAAGCGCAAATGTCCAATCTGTGATCATAAAGATTGGTGTTCGATTACTTCAGACGGCGCGCTCGCCTTCTGTATGCGCGTCTCGTCGGGTAGTTTCAAACAAGCGCGCAACGGCGCATTCCTTCACCGTCTGATTGACACTTCGCCCGCGCCACGACAACCACAGCCGCCACTTGCTCCAACCATTGCCGACACGCCGCGTGCTGAACAAGCCACAATCGTTGCCGTGTATGCCGAGCTGCTCCGGCAACACCTTGTTTTGAGTGCGCAGCACCGGCGACAACTTCATCCGCGCGGACTGGACGATCTAACGATTGAGAGACACGGCTACCGCAGCACGCCGACGCCACTATTCGCAACCAACATCGCGCGGGCGCTTTCACGCGAACATGATCTGCGCGGCGTGCCGGGATTCTACCGCGACCGAGGCGCGTGGCGCATGGTTGATTACGGCGCTGGCTTCTTCGTGCCGGTGCGTGGCGTAGACGGTCGCATACAGGGCTTGCAAATTCGACGCGATGAAGGGAAGCCGAAATATCTTTGGTTCTCTTCAAAGGATCGCAACAGCGGCGCATCGTCTGGATCGCCGGTTCATTACTCGAAATCTGAGTTGCTGAAGAGCGCTTCATCAGTAACACTCACCGAAGGCTCACTCAAAGCTGACATCGCCGCGCACCTGACGAACGCGCCGGTGATTGCCGCCGCCGGGGTCTCTAACTTCGGTGCAGACTTCGCCGTCAACCTGAAATCACAATTCCCACAACTCCACACGATCTTCATCGCGTTTGACACGGACTTCAACACGAACGTAGCCGTGCGCCGCTCATTGTTTCGACTTACCGCACAACTCGAAGTAGCGCGCTTTGTGGTGCGCGTCAGGACGTGGCCGCCGGGGTGGAAGGGTATTGACGATTACCTGTTGGCAATCTCACAGAGGGAGGTGGCCGCCTAATGAGCACCATCACCGCCACTTTCCATGACTTCACACCGGGGCGTTTACAACGTCAGATGAAGCAGACGGCTGTCGAGCCGCACGGGGAATCAATCTTCTCCGACATGGCAGACGGTAATCTCGCCACTGAATTCATCTTCTCATTCGCCGGGTTTAGCTACGCCGAGAGTCAATTGATCTTGACGCTTTGCGGCATCATCGGCGACGGGCCAGACACAGTTAAACTCTTCGACGAAGAGGTTGCCAAGATCGCATCCTGCAACGAACGCACGGTTCGCCGGTGGCGCAAGGCGTATCTTGAGAAGGCAAAACTCCTCAACTTCTGGCCGCTTGAAATCATCGAGGGCGAACTCTGCAAAGAGACGTTGCGCTATCTCCCGACCGCGTATCGCATCACGTTCGCCGATACGCTGGAACAGATCGTGAGGACGGCGCGTGCCTCGGCGGAATATCGAAAGGATCGGGTTAAGGCAATCGAGCGCGCCTCGAGTCTCCACTACGAAGACATTGAACAAGCCCCGCCGAAACTCCGGAAGCGAAAACCGCAGCAGGCGCAAAAAACCCCGCTGACGCATTTGCGGTGCGCCGCCAAGAATCTTGGCAGCGCGCAAAACTTACTCGGCTTCATGACGGAGAGCCAGCGCGCCGCCTTCGTCAACAGGCAGCGCGAAAGCTTGCGCGAAACACTCGACGCCATGCGCAAACAGATGGCGGAAATAGAAGCAGTTTTGTCCGGCACCCCCGCAACTGTTGAAGACATTCAAGTTAAGGGAGTACCGGACAAAATGTCCGGCACCCCCCCCCCCCTGACGAAAAGCCAGCGGTTGATGTCCGCGATCAAGAAGAAGAAGCACGGACACAAGCTGAAGAGCCGGAGCACGTCCATTCGCCGGAAGACATTGCGACGTGGGATTCGATTATCGAGGCGCGCCGTCAACCGCAAGTAACGCACACTGAGGTGGAAATTGAGGCGCGTCCGGCGGAATCACCGCCGGATGAGCTTGAATACTGCTTTGACGAACCGGAGCACTACGCCGAAACGGAAATATTTTCCGATCTGGAAAGCACAATTATTGTGGATTTACCCGCCGACGAAACCGACGAGGAGCGCGACGAACGTGAAGCAATACAGGCTGAAAGCTGTCAGTTATTAGAGTGAAAGCGCAGGATGAGGTTCAATTATGAAAGAACCAAAGTTTTTGCAAAACGCCTACTACGAACGCTTGATCGAACTTCGCCGGGAGAAGCCCGACGTGTTCTCGACACTTTCACCCGCAGCGCGCCTTGCACTCAGCTATTACGAATGCCAGAAGCGAAGGCAAGCGCTACTTAACGACGAGGAAACAATATTGCCACCGGCGAGACGAAGCAAACCCAAAGGTGGCTTGGAGAGCGGTTAAAAGAGCGCGGGTGCAGGACGGAACGCACCAGAAAAGAGCGTTTTTGGCTTGGCATCGGACTCATAAGGGAGGAAAACGACTAACGATGCGTCACGATGCGTCACGTTTTTTCGATGCGTCACGCGATGCGTCACGGCTGCAAGTTGCTGCATTTTCAACTGCTTGCGGAACCAAAGAAACTGACCATGACGCTGTGACACGATTTTCCACAACCTTCCTAAGAAAAATAAGCCTTACGCGGAAGTATTGGAAAAATGCGTCACAGCGTCACGATGCGTCACGATGCGTCACGATGCGACATGACACGAAGCACGGTGAGGAGGCCACCGCATGACCAAAATCCACCTCGAACACCGCGAAGAAGGCGTTCGCGTCAGGTTCAGCAGCGACGCGCCGGCCCTCATCCGGCGCCACATCCAGTTGCTCAAAGAGTGCATCTGCGCCGACCATCTCCGCTATTCGCGGGCCGCCAAAGCGTGGTTGATTGACCCGGCGGCGGATAACGACGATCTTGATAATTGGCTCGAAACGGCGGAAAGTTATGGCGGCAAGATCCAATGGTCGTTTGCGGAGCCGACCCCAGAGCCCCGCCAGCCGGCTCCCAACGACGCGGTCGCGGTGATGTACTTTCGCTTCTTCGGGCGGAGCAGTCGGAGCACTGAAACGCATTAACGCTCGCCTTGATTGATGAGGAGACTCAGAATCCGAACGGCGTTCACCATGCTATTGACAATGTCAATAGCACACGACCAGACGGAACATCACGCCAGGCTGCGCTTCGTTCGTTTGAAGTTTATGTTCAATTGGACATAGAGTATCGACAATGTATCAACAAAGAAAGGAAGATTTGAGATGAACCCAATCGACATTTTTCGCCAGCGCCGCGCCGCCGCACGCGAAGCAGCGGAAGAACTGTTTCAGGCACGCGCCGAGGCCAACCGAAGAGAAGCGATGCGGCATGCATATTTAGAGCAGGGCGGCGACGAGTTTTATTTTGAACAGTCTTATCCGCGCTTGCGGCAACGCGCGATTGAAGAAGAAGCTGTCGCAGCTTTAAGGAAAGGAAGGAGACAATGAGCAACACGATTTCTTACGAGAAGGCGCAGGCGGAACTTGCCGCGCTCGTCTCTGAACAAGCAACGCTTCCGCACAAGCTCGCCGAAGCCGTGCACGCCGGAGATGCGTCGGCAATATTGAAGGCGCAGAAGCGTAACGACGAGTTACCCGCGTACGTCTTTGTAGCTAAATCGCGCATGTTGAAAGCGCGACTCGCCGACTTGGAAGCGCGCAAGACGCAACTCGCTGAGGAGCGCGCGCCCGTCTTCGCCGAGATCGAGGAGGCCGCACGCCGCGTGCGAGAAGCGAAAGCCGCGCTCGCGGACGCACAGCAAGCCCTTCAGAACACGAAGAGCGCGGAATATGACATCAGCTACCAGATCGGGCGCACGAAGATCGAGTTGGAGCGGTTGATTGCCGAGAACTCGAACGCGCACGCGCCGGTCGTGCGGAGCCTGCCGCACGTTAAACAGGCTGGGGCGGAGCAAGGGCGCTAACGACCGCAAGATATGGGCGATCATAATTTCTTATTATGTCATTATGCGGTGAAAGGTTTTGAAATCTTTTGCAAGGTTTGACGAAAAAACAAGAGGCGGCGATAGCGGCGCTTTTGTCAACTTCGGTGATGAAAGACGCGGCGGCGCAAGTCGGCATCTCCGACGTTACTTTGTGGCGCTGGCTACAACTCCCGGAGTTTGAAGCCGCGTACCGCGCGGCGCGCCGCCAAGTGGTCGAGCGCGCCGTAACAGAGCTGCAAGCCGCGACGGGCGAAGCGGTCGAGACGCTGAAGCGCAACCTACATTGTGAGAATGAAGCCGTCGAAGTGCGCGCCGCCTCGATCATTCTTGAGCAGGCTGTCAAAGGCGTCGAGTTGATCGAACTGCAAGAGCGCGTTCAACGCCTGGAAGAGTTGAGCGCGAGTCAGGAGAAAGTGAAAGGTAAACGATGGGCTTAGAAGAACGTGTAAAGCGATTAGAGCAAGCGGGCGTGAACGCTTCGGGCGTCTGCGCGCTGTGTGAAGAGAGAGCGCGTAAGCAACTTGAGAACGAACGCGGCGGGCGGCGCGAGGGTTGGGCGGCAACGGAAACGTCGCGGTCGGACGCCACTTGCCCCGCGTGCGGACGAGAGTTGCAGATCGTCGTTCGCGTATTAGAGCGCGCGGCATAGAACGAGTGCACCGCCTTTCACGTCAACGAACACGCGCGCAGATAAAAAGGTTCTAATCAGCATAGGTCAATTGACCTATCCCTCACGCCCACACGCGCGCAGATAAAAAGAATTTGATTCGCTGATCATTGATATTAAGGAACTCACGCCCACGCACGCACGGATGCAGAGACGCGAGGTCTCGTCCTCAGGGCGAGACCTCGGTCACGCCCACGCACGCACGGATGCAGGCACGCATACCGTGTTCTTTAATATCAATGATGAGTCACGCCCACCCGCGCGCAGATAAAAAGCTTTATCAAAAGATAAAGCTGCGCGTTGTCCACTCACGCCCACACGCGCAGAGGTTCATTGTGGGGGCAGCGTGCAGATACATCATTTGATGTATCACGCCCACACGCGCAGAGGTTCATTGAGTCAGGTTTTCCTGACTCTGCTCGTTGCCCCATCACGCCCACACGCGCAGAGGTTCATTGTCACAAAATTGTGACTCTGCTCGTTGCCCCCAATCACGCCCACGCACGCACGGATGCAGATGGGGGCAAAAGCACCTATTTGACTAAACCAGAGTCACGCCCACGCACGCACGGATGCAGGGGTTCTAATCAGCATAGATCAATTGATCTATCCGTCACGCCTTATGAATATGCATTGAATATTGCGCACTTGATTGGGATATATCAGAGAAATGAGTTGTTCCGCAATGCGGAATCCGCAACTCCTTTTTTCACAAGACTTGCGGAAAGACTAAAAATATCTACCATTGAACGTTGCGCCTTTGATTGGGATATATCAGAAGGAAAACGAGTCTTTTTCCCAGGGAAAAACCGCAACTCCTTTTTATGCACAACTTGCGGCAAGGCTAAAAATACTCGCATCCGGCTTAAACTTTTGGCAAGTGTATAAGTAGTGAAAAGAAACGGCTTAACAGATGTCGCGTTCTGAGAACGCGACATCGCGTCTCTTACTTCAACAGATGTCACGTTCTGAGAACGTGACATCGCGGGATGGTTTCACGCTTTCTACTGTGACCTTAAGGTAATGGTAATTTTGTTAAGTGAGTGAAGCCATTCGTGCGCGTGTGGGCGTGATTCGCTGCTGCCCGCGCTGCTTTCACCATTACCGCCTTGCACCTGCTGTCTCCTCCTTGCTTCGCAATTGTAGACAGTCGAAGCGCTTCTTAACCCAGCTGCGGATCACTTCCAGAAATACTCCGGCGAGGTGCAGCAACTCTCCCCTCACGGATCGATTGCGGCTGCGCGGCAGCGGCCAGGTTCTTGCCGCTCTCATACCATGATTCAGTGATCTTCGCCGCCACCTCTCGCCCGCCCAGCCCGAATGCGAGGCCTACGGCGAGTGAGATGGATCCGACCAACCCGATAAACAAAGTGTTGACCACCGCGGCCGCGATCCCCAATTGACTGACGGCTGCAATGATCGCAAATCCGAGCACGGCGTATCTGGTTAGAGTCGCCAGCAGATTAGGATTCCCGACACCTAGCTCCGACACCGAACCTCGCACCAAACCCGAGAGGAACTTCGCGATCAGTGCGCCAATGACAATGATCACCAAAGCGACCACCACGTTCGGGATAAAGAGGACGATGCTATTGATGATCGCCGTGATCTGCGGCATGCCTAAAATGTTAGCGGCCGCTTGAATGAAGATGAGGCGGATGAACCATTTGATGAGCTCAGCGATAATCTGCGAAGTGGTCCACTTGGTCCCGGAACGCATGATAAAGTCGTTGATGCCGGAGTGCTGGACGGCGCGTTCAAGGCCGATGGCGCGCAAACCCTTCTCGATTAGCCGAGCCAAGAAGGCTGAGATGATCCAGCCGATGACGAGGACGATGATGGCCCCGATGAGTGCGGGCAGGAAGGTCATGAAGCTGTTCAACGCGTTGACGAATGACGCCCAGAGGGCGTCGGTGGTGTCTCTGATTTGCATGTGAGATTCTCCTTATCTAGT
>MWWB01000152.1_pt1 | contig 14888 bp, 7 predicted proteins | sample 1047291 | NCBI WGS metagenome assembly MWWB01 (sample SAMN06349976, study PRJNA376086) | soil metagenome | isolation source: MS4-1 sample Antarctic (ecotone) soil | place: Antarctica | reverse complement strand
ATCTGTTTATATGTATGGGAGGCGATCAAACCTTATTTATAAAACGATCTCTCTTTAATCTTTGTAATGGATTTAGAGAAGATATGAAGATTATGGAAGAAATATGAGTTTTGTGAAAGAGCCCGGAAACGGGTTAAATACAAGATATTGAAGGGCGAAGTATTGATATCCGCCAGAAAGTATGAAACCAATAGCTGGCTTCAGGTGCAGCTTGCAAATTTTAAAGTGGTTCGCATGTATAAAAAAGGTGCCTCCCAAAAGGATATATTAAACACTTATACAAAGCTGCTCAAATACCGTAAAAATTCTTTTTAGATTTCTGGTTAGAAGCAATGCTATAAAATTCTTTACAGTTAAACCCAAATAATGGTGAAAGGCGTATTTATAATATGCAACTTAAATATGCACGATTATATTTCGGGTATACAGCAAATTGGCATTGGAGTAAAAGACGCGTCACAATTGTTGAATGAATATGCACAAAGGTTTGGGATGAACACATTAGTTTTTGATGATGTATCGGAGGCTAAATTAATGACAAAATATACTGGTGGTGAAGTGTATAAAAGGCAGGCATTACTATTACTTAACATGAAGGAGCTTTTTAATCACTTTCTTTTCTGCTCTTTTGGTTTTCTTCTTTGTCTTTTGATAGGATAGAAATTCTTTTTTCCTGTCTTTTATAATTACACCTGCTATGCCTTTGTTTGTATTGCTTTCTTATTAGGTTATAGCTTACATAAACTTTGTTGCAACAATCCCATAGGAGTTTTACAGGTGTAGGAAAACTGATGCGGCTTTCATAACAGGTAGCATCCTGGCTGCTGATATTGGTTTGTGTTAGTTCGGGCTTCCAGTACCGGGCAAATTCTTTTTGCATAGCTGCAATATCTAAGTGCTCACCTATGTACCCACGCCAGTAACTGGGCAGGTTGGTATCCTTTATTACTTCGCTGGGTTTTAACTGTATGCCACAAAAATATTGCATGCTCCAGTCGGTGTTGATGCGCTGGATGAGCAACTCGTCGCTCAGGCATAAATAGTGTTTTAAGAACTGTAAGGCTATTGCGCCTTTTACATCAAACCAGGGCTTGCAGCCCTTGCCGCTTATAGTGTGCTTAGGTGCTGGTAAAGTGGATGCCAAAGCATCAAAAGGAATGGATAGATACAACTGCCCTAAATCAGTTTGTAAAAATCTTTGGTGCAGTAAATGTTGATGAGGAAATAGTAAATTTGTCATGGATCTAAATATTAACGCTGCCTCACTTTGAACATATTTAATGCCATTGTGGGGCTTTTTTAATACTTAGTTATCACCAAAGCCTTATCAGATGTGGATTACGGGTTTTCAGGGAGACCCTAAAATGATTTAATGTGTTTTACGTTTTTCGTTCAACTGCCGAAGGTATAAATATGCGTAACCTGCACCTTTAATCAACTATTGTATTTGATGCTATCATATAAGGGTACCCTATGCACCTAAGTCTGGTATATCAGTAATTTTCTTTGATTGATGTTTCTCAGTAAACTCGCTTGGCGTTACATTGAACTGTTGCATAAAGCACCTTGAAAAGTAGGATGGGGAATTGAAGCCGGTCATATACCCTACTTCTGAAATATTATGTTCCCCACTCAATAACATTTTTGCTGCATTTTTTAAACGGATCAACCGGATAAATTCATTAGGAACGTGACCCGACATTGCTTTCAGTTTCTTATGGAGGCTTGACCGGCTCATAGCCATTTCCTTACTTAATTCTTCAACCGATAATTGAGGATCTGTAATTCGTTCTTCAATAATCGAAATCAACTTTTCTACAAACTTCTTATCATGTGTGTTGGTAGTTAAAGTATTTACATCAGCAAAAGGCTGTTGTGTAAACTTGTTCTTTAATCTTACTCTTGATGCAAGTAAATTTTTAATAACAACAGTTACATGTTTCCATTTAAAAGGCTTAATCATATATGCATCTGCACCATTTTCTATACCGGCTATCTCTGCATCTGAATTACTTTTTGCTGTAAGTAATATTAATGGAATATGGCTATAGTTCACATTACTTTTCACCTTTTTACAAAATTCAATTCCATCCATCTCCGGCATCATTACATCGGAAATAATCAGGTCGACAGCGTTTGCCTCTAACATATTCAAAGCCTCCACTCCATTGGTAGCTCGAATACTTCTATAGTTTTCTGTCTTCAGGCTTTTTGAAATAAATTCAAGTAACGATGCATCATCTTCAACCACTAATATAACCGGCCTGTCTTCTTCCTCTTCTTCTCTATTTAAAACAGGGTTACTAATTTCGTTTTCAACAGCAATCACTTCAGGCATTTCATAAGGAATCATAACAGTAAAAATAGTTTGAACTCCTTCTTTACTTTCAACTGATAATTTCCCCTGATGTTTTTCGGTGAGGGATTTTGCGAGTGCAAGACCTATTCCTGTTCCCCCTAAATTATTATACTGGTGTTCTCCTGAACTTACTTTGAAAAATGTCTTAAATATATTATCCAGTTGGTTTGCAGGTATTCCAATTCCATCATCAACTACACTTACTGAAAAGAATTGTTTACCATCTTCTCCCTTAACTGCTTCATTAATTCTTATTTCTACTTTAGTACGGGTAAACTTAAATGCGTTTATAAGAAGGTTAGTCAAAATTTTTGTAAGCGCTTCCGGATCAGCCTGCCCTTCCAACCGGTTTATATTAGTAACCATCGAAAACTTAATTCCTTTTTGGTATGAAATAGCGGAGAAGCGCGAATACAATGAATGAATGAAAGAGATCAACTCCACTTCTTCTGTTCTTATAGTATAAATGTCACTTTCTATTCTTCTAAAATCTAATAATTGATTAACAAGGTTGAGCAGACGGTCGGCGTTTTCATCCATCATTGTAAGTTGCTCTTTTATTTCAGGCTTCCATTTTTCGGCGTTTAATAACTTTTCCAAAGGGGCTATAATAAGCGATAAAGGTGTACGGATTTCATGCGCCATAGCAGTAAAAAACTCAATTTTCTGGTTGTAAAACTCATGCTCTCTCTGGTTCTTCAAACGCTCCAGTTTAACCTCATTTTTCTTTCGTGCTGCGCGGATAGAATAATTACGGAAACCAATAATACCTGTAATAAACAATAAGATATAAATTATGTAAGCAACAACTGTACGATAAAAAGGTGGCATTACCAATACTTTCATGTCGGCTGATTTCTCGTTCCAGTTGCCATAAATGTCAGTGGATTTAACTTTGAAAGTATAATTGCCCGGAGGAAGGTTTGTGTAAGTTGCTTTACGTTGGCTGCCTACATAGTTCCAGCTTTTATCAAATGCTTCCATTATGTACGCATATTGTATTTTTTCAGGAGCCAGGTAGCTCATAGCAGCGTATTCAAAACTAATAACAGATTGATTGTTTGTTAATGTTATTTCGTTTACAAACCCTATCATTTTATCAAGAGGACTATCCTCTTCATCAACCACTACATCTTTATTAAAAAGTTGAAAATTAGTAAGTGCAATGTAACTGGACAACTTAGCATCTTTTAAACTATCAGGGTAAAATGCATTGAAGCCATTTATTCCGCCAAAGTACATTTTACCATCAGATGCTTTTAAAGCAGCATTATAATTGAACTGGGTACTTTGTAAATTATCAAGATTAGTATAAACCCTTGATTTTTGCGTTTGAGGAGAAAATTTTATAATTCCATTGTTAGTAGAAAGCCACAATTCACCATTATCATCCCTTAATATGCCATATACGATAGAGCTGATACCCTGCTTCTCATTATAGACTTTGAAAGTTTTACTACTTATATTAAAGCAGTTTAATCCTCCTCCATCGGTACCGAGCCAAAGATTACCTGCATGATCATCAAGTACAGAGATAATCTTATTGGAGCTTATTGAATTTGATTTTCCATCTGCAGAGTACCTTACCCATTTATTGGTCTTTTTGTTTTTGCCAACCAGGCCATTATCATACGTAATAAACCAGATGTTGCTGTTATCATCTTCGTAGATGTTATATATAAGACTGTGTTGTAATCCTATATCATAAACGCGGTGAAACAGATCCTTCCCGGGATTATATACATTCAGTCCTTCAGTTGTTCCAACCCAAATATTACCTTCTTTATCTTTATAAATAGAATAGATATTATTGTTACTAAGAGAATTAGAATCAAGAGGATTGTGCTGGTATTTTTTTACCTGGCCTGTAGATGGATTATAAATGTTTAAGCCTGCACTAAAAAAGCCTATCCACAGATTTTGTTTATCATCTTTAAATAAAGAATGTATGTTATGATAAGACAGAGGTTGTTGTGAAGAAGTAAAAGGATATTTTTTAAATGTTTTAGTATGAGAGTCATAATAGTTCAAACCTCCGTTCTCTGTACCCACCCAAAAATATCCTGGCTTATCTTCTAAAAAACAACTAACAGCATTACCTGATAAAGAACTGCTTTCCCCGGTAGCATAGTACAACTCGAACCTGGATCCCTTTTCGGGAAAATAATTTATTCCACCAAAAAAAGTTCCAAGCCAAATGCCTCCTTCTTTGTCAGGATATATTGAATAAACCGCATTATCACTTATGCTATGCGGATCATTACTTTTATTTGTATAGGAAGTGAAAGTTTGCCTGGCAACATCTAAAACATTCAATCCTTGTTCGGTACCAACATATAATTTTTCAGGAGATGGTTGATAGATAGCCCTGACAATGTTATCGTTGATAGAACCAGTCCCGCCTTTTTTATAAGTTTTAAAACTATCTGTATTCTTTAACCAAACATTTAAACCACCCAAACTGCCTGCCCACATATTTCCCTGCAGGTCTTTGCATAGAGTAATAATTTGGTTGCTGTTTCTATCCCCTTTATTTATCTCAGCTTTATAGTGGCGAAACTTCATGGTTGCCGGATCGAGAACATCAATGCCTTCTCCAAAAGTACCAATCCACACATGCCCCCTATCATCTTCTGCCAGTTTCCTGATCTGGTTTAAAGAGATGCTATTTGAATTAGGTGCACCCTTCGTAAAATTTATTGTCTTCTTATCACTCGCACGATAACTATACAAGCCGTTATTTCTTGTTGCTATCCACATGGTACCTTTACTGTCGCGAAGGATATCATACACCAAATTATTTTTTGCTATATCAAAATGAGTAAACTTTTCATTCTCCAGGTTTAGAATGTACACTCCGGCTTCGGTGCCTATCCAGTAGGTTTTACTATCATACTTACAGATAACATGGATAAAATTATTTCCTATCGAATTCTTGTCTTCTTTATTAAACCGGTATGTTTTAAATTCATAACCATCAAACCTGTTAAGACCATTTTTTGTACCAAACCACATGTAGCCTTTATCATCCTGCGAAATGCTCCAAACCGTATTGGAACATAATCCATCGGTAACTGAATAATTACGAAATAGTATTTGTTGTGCATAAGATTGATTCCACAGCAGCAACAAAAACACTAGTCTACAAATAAACTTCCCCATCTCATTCATATTAGCAACATCGTTGAAATGTAATTTAGATGTGATCTTTACCCAGAAATTTTGAAACGACTTCTTTATTACGTCTTATTCTTCTTTACTTTTAGCTGCAACTGCAGTTAAATCTGCTTCTTCTGCATTTACACTTTTTTTCCAATTGTCTAACACGAGCTTCAATTCTTTTACTTTCGCAGGCATTGTCTTTGCCAGATCATTTTTTTCCGAAGGATCATTTTTAATATTGTATAGCTCTAATCTTTTGTCCTGGTAAAATTCAATTAATTTAAGATCACCTTTTCTAACAGCACTTGCCATTCTTGGTTTCCACTTACCTGTTTCAGATATGTAATGCCAAAACATAGCATCTCTTTCAGGTGCTTTTTTATTTGTTAGAAGTGGCATTAAACTTACACCATCTAAAATATTACCGGTACTGTTTTTGCCACCTGCAGCTTCAAGAAATGTTGGATAAAAGTCAACGCTGTTTACCGGAACATCAGTAGTGGTATTTGCATCTATTTTTCCCGGCCATCTCATTACTAACGGCTCTCTTATACCACCTTCATACAACCACGACTTTCCCGCCCTTAAATTACCATTGTTACCTACTTTACCGGGTGCCCCATTATCAGAAAAAAAGATGATCAAAGTGTTTTTATCCAATCCTGTTTTTTTAAGTGTTTCCATTACCTGTCCAACGCCTGCATCAATACGTTCTAACATTGCAGCTATATATGGATTATCTCTATGGTCTGCTTCATGCCTTTCATTGTTCTTACCATAAAATTTTTCAGCTTCACCCTGGCCATATTTAGCATCAAACTTTTGCATGTACTTGTTAACAACATCTTCAGGCGCAGCAAGTTTAGTATGAACACTATAAAAAGGCAGGTATAGATAAAAGGGTTTATCCTTGTTTCTTTCTATAAATTTCGACGCTTCAGCAGATTGCCTGTCAGTTAAGTACTCATTATCTTCTCCGGTAATAAAAGTGGCAATCTTATTATAAGGGAAAAAGTAATCTCCGTCAGCAATATATTTTGTTTCGGTGCCAATAACTTCGTCAAACCCATGTGCTTTAGGGCCACCTTTATTTGTTTTATAATCAGTATCTAAATGCCATTTTCCAAAGATGCCGGTACGATAACCAGCCTTAGAAAGAGCTTCATTTATAGTAATATATTTAGCGGGATCAAGCCAGCGATCTGTTTTAGCGGGAAGGAAATCCGTGATACGAACTCTTGCAGGATATTGACCGGTCATTAAGCTTGCTCTTGTAGGAGAACAAATTGGAGCGGCTGCATAGGCCTGGTTAAACTTTAAACCTTGTTTACAAAGTTTATCGAGATTAGGTGTTTCATTGAAGGTATTTCCATAACAACCTAATTCAGCAGAACCCAGATCATCAGCCATAATAAAAATAATGTTTGGCTTCTGGTTCTTGTTTTGCGCAGACAATGAAATAGTAAGAAGAAGAAAATATACAATTGGACTTGTGATAATTTTCATATTACTCTGCTTTAGTTTCTTTGTTGTAAATAATATCCATTTCCGCTCCCTTATCGCCCTGCTGTTTCATCCATTCTTTCAGCTTGGTTGTATAATCATCAATTTGCTTTTTGTATGAAGCATCGTTTGCAAGATTGTGTAATTCATAAGGGTCTTTTTGAAGGTCGTAAAATTCTACTGCTGGTCTTTTCATAATTCGGTTAGTTAGATTTTTTGCTGTAGCAGAAGTTTCAGCCACTTTTAACCAACCCATCCAGTAACTGTCTGTTTTTGCAGGATTCATCATGTACTTGATATGATAATTTTTATCAGGAGTAAGATTTAATAACAGCTTATACTTTGTACTTCTTATGCCCCTGCTCGGGTAAGCCGGACCTTCGGGAATATTATTATGAATTCCGTAAGCATAATCCCGAACTCCCGCTTTACCTGACAGAACCGGTAAAAAACTTTTTCCATCAAGACTATTTATTGGCTTACCTCCTGCAATTGCTATAAGTGTAGGAGTTACATCTTCATATTGAACAAGGGCTTCTGTTTCGCTGCCTGGTTTTACTATACCGGGCCATCTTACTATCATTGAACTTTTTACACCATTATCCCACAACGTCCATTTACCTCCCGGAAATTGCGGGCCTTGCTCGCCTAAAAAAACCAAAATCGTATTCTTATCCTGCCCTGTTTCTTTTAATAATTTCACTACATCACCTACCTGGTTATCTAACCTTCTTACTTCAGCTAAATATTTAGTAAACTCTACTCTTACATCTTTTGTATCTACCCAATGTGGCGGAAGTACTAATTTATCCGCATTAAATTCTGAAGGATCACCCATTGTCCATGGGGCATGCGGATTAATGCTCATGATAAATAAACAGTAGGGCTTTTCATTTTTCTGTGTAATAAATTTTCTTACATCATCTAACTCATAATCATCTGTTGGCGATACACAATTTGGCTCAAACCCTTTTAAAATTTTAAATGGAAAAACAGACACTGGCTTTGTACTATGGTTCTTGCCTGTAAGCGCGACAGTATAACCCAAATCACCTAAATAATGACAAACGCTTTTAAGATGCATGCTATCATATACAGGTTTATGATTTTCAAAAGAACCGTGGCGAACGGGGTAAAGCCCTGTAAACAACGAAGCTCTTGTAGGTACACAAATAGCTTCAGAACAAATCATCTGGCTAAACTTCATTCCCTCCTTTGCTAAAGCATCAATGTTTTTTGTAACAAGGTTTTTTCCTCCATAACAACTTAACTGCCTTGAATCCAAATCATCTGCCATTATAAATATTATGTTAGGCTTCTGCCCGGCGCTAATATTTGCTAACGTTATAAAAACAGATAAATAACAAATCTTATAACTAATCAAGCGCTTCAGTAATGAACTTTTCATTCTATATATTTTTTTTAATTTTCACATGCTACATCTTACCGGCTTCTTTTACATTTCACATTCCCACTACTTTTTTAACTTTTGAATTTCCTGCAGGTATCAGTTCAATATCATCAACCCAAACCTCATCTCCCGGTGCAAGCTTTCCAAAATATAATGCGATGCGATAAGTATCATCTGAAGGAATTTCAATAGATTGATAAGTTGACCTGCCTGCTTTCTTTGAAACTTTTATTTCCTGGTCAATTACTTTATCAAAATTTCCGGCTGCTCTTTCAAGACGTAACCAGAAGGAAGTATTATTATTTGCTTTTGCATTTAATGCTACCTTAAAAGTCTCGCCTTTATTTGCTTTAAAAGGCCAGTTCATTAATACCCCTGCAGGTTTGTCCCCAGGTTTAACCATCGAAATATGTGCAGCGTTTTTGCCTGTTAACTGGCTTGTTGTATCAATTACAATTTCAGCTTCAACATCAGGATTTTTCTTTACAACCCAACCGCCAAGCTTAGTATCAAAGCCGCCATTGATCTTTCTTCTGTAAGTCTGCATTCTTACGCCATATTCTCTTGTATCAAGGGGGAAAGCATTTATACTTTTAGCCCACTTCGTCCAACTGTTATACATACTGTTTACTCTTTCCTGGCTGGTTGAAGCAAGATTATGCTGTTCAGAAGGATCTGCCTGCATATCATATAACTCCAGGTTTTTCTTGTCGAGTTGTTCGTTTTCATGGGTTTTTGCAACCAGTTTCCATCTGCCATCCCGCATTGCAATGTTCGCTTCATGCTCCCAATAAATAATACCTCTATTATTTGTTTTGCCAGAGAAATGCGGCACTAAACTTTTACCCTGTAAGGGTATGATAGTGTGCCCGGCAAATTTTGTTGGATAAGTTGCTTTGCCCACCTCTAAACATGTAGCCATAATATCTGACACATGCCCATACTCACTAACAAATGTATTGTCTAAGTTTTTACTGATACCAGCAGGCCAACGAACGATTAATGGAGTTGCTATTCCACCTTCATGTGTATAATGTTTATATTGCTGAAAAGGAGTACTGCCGGCATTAGCCCAATTAATACGATAACTTTCAAAAGTTTCTTCTGTTCCATTTACTTCCTTGCTCTTTCCACTGCTTATAAATTCAGCGCATGCTCCATTATCGCTCATAAAAAAGATAAGCGTATTGTTCAATTGATTCTTCTCTTTTAGCTTAGCAACAATTTTTCCAATGCCCTGATCCATTGCATCAATTTGCGCAGCATAAATAGCCATGCGCATTGCCATTTCATTTTGCTTTGCAGCAGGCAAATCATTCCAGGCAGGTACAGCAGTATCTCTTGGAGACAGCTCAACAGTATTTGCAAAAAGTCCTATTTGCTTTTGTTTTTCAAAACGTTGCTGCCTTAATTTATCCCACCCTATTTTATATTTGTCTTTGTATTTATCTATATCCTTTTGCAATGCATGCAACGGCCAGTGAGGCGCTGTATAAGCTACATACATAAACATTGGATTATTATTTTTTGCAAAATGGTTTTCGATAAATTTTACACTGGTGTCAGTTATTGCATGTGTTAAGTAGAAATTTTCAGGAGCTTTATAAGAACTATTATCACTATAAATAACTGGGGTAAAATAATTTGCTCCACCAGGAACAATACCAAAATAACGATCAAAGCCGCGTTGCTTTGGCCAGCTTTCCAGCACTTCACCATCAATTTTTCTTTCGTTTGTTAAGTGCCACTTTCCCGTCATGTAAGTACCGTAACCGGCAGTCTTTAACACCTCTGCTATAGTTACACATTCTTTATTTAAATCATCCTGGTATGCGGGTGTTCCAAGATCTGCAGCAGCCATCCACCCCATTCCTGCCTGGTGCGGATATAAGCCTGTCATTAATGAAGCTCTGGTGGGACAACATCTTGCAGCATTATAAAACTGTTTGTAACGCAATCCCTCTTTTGCAAGCTGATCAATATTAGGTGTATTTACTTCTCCGCCATAGGCTCCAATATCAGAAAAGGCCATGTCGTCTGCCAGTATAACTATAATGTTAGGTTTTTGCTGTGCATATACTTTTATAAAGAATAAACACAAAATGGTAAGTAAATTTATCCTGGTTATTTTCATAGTTCAGTTTTAATACAATGTGTTGTGAGATTAGGAAAGTGAGAATTTGCAGAACTGCTTTTAAGTAATCGCTCTGTTAAACTTACTAAGAATTTATAATTGTCCTGTTTACTCCTACTCTTTTCTTATATATCTTTTAAGAAGGGAAATAATAATTTGTATTATCATTATTTCCCTTTTATGTAATTCATTTTAGCCTTACCATCCAGGGTTTTGAGGGCCGAAGTTTGGATTTTGAAGTATTTCTGTTGATGGCACGGGAAACAACAAAAACTTAGGAAATGTTGTAGGAGTAATAGCAGGTGCATAAACTGCATTTGCATTACTGTATTTTTTTGTTGTTGTATTATAAGTAGGCAGAACCTGTGGTTTTGTTGGTAAAACTACTCTAACCTGGTATTCATACATAGTTTGTACAGGGCTAAGCGGACTACGCATTCTAACAAGATCAAACCATCTTTGTCCTTCGGCAATAAGCTCTAAGCCACGCTCATCAAATATTTTCATTCTGAATTGGTCTTTTGTAAGATTGGTTGCAACATCTGCAGGAACTGATCTTGCTATACCTGCGGCTTGCCTTGCACGAGCCCTTACCTTGTTAAAAGCAGCCCGAGCAATTGCTGTGGGCCCATTCAACTCATTTTCTGCTTCTGCTTTTATTAAGTACACTTCTGCCAGCCTTATTATGAAAAAATCATTTCCATTGTTTCTGCTATCCTTACCTGAAGGATCTATGTATTTTGCAATTAATGGGGTGTTTATTGTACCTTCTGCAGTTGTTGCGGGTATGTTTGGATAGACAGCATAATATTTATTCTGAATGCTATTAAAACCTCTTTGCATAAATGCCCTTTCGTTACGATAATCTATAACCTGTGTTGCTCCTGTATCTGTTGCATAATCATCTGTACGGTAGTAGTCTGCAATCCAGGACATAGGTTTTATGCTTGCATCTCCCTGACCATTAGGAGTATTACCGCTCACAAAGTGTGTATTAGGTGCACCAAAACGTAATGCAAATTCTGACCCTGCAGCCGGTTGTGCTCTTGCCTGTTGGTCAGTTTGGAATCTTACACCAAATATCACTTCTGTATATGCACCTGTTTCTTTAGTAATTTCAAACAAATCGCTATAGTTAGGAAGCAAAGCGTATTGGTTACTATTAATAACAGAATCTGCATATAGTTTAGCACTCTCATATTGTGTTGTTGGAGTTCCTCCTTTTAATGCTAACTGGTTTCCATAAGTTAAATATGCCTGCGCTAACAAAGCCTGAGCTGCACCTTTTGATGCTCTTCCTAATTCAGCCTGTGATATTTTAGAATATAAAGGCAACAGTTCTGATGCCTTTTTAAAATCTTCAAATATTTGTGCATATACCTCATCTACAGTATTTCTGGCTAAATAAAAGTCACTATTAATATCTACAGGTTTTAATCTTAACGGTACTCCGCCATATAACCTGACTAAATAATAATAACTAAAAGCTCTTAAAAAATATGCTTCCCCATAAGCTCTGTTTTTAAAAGCACTGTCAAGTTGTAAATTATCTAATGTTTTTATAAGATCGTTTGCATTTGCAATGGTAGAATATAACTTATTCCAAAAGGGTGAAGTATTTACGCTGTTATAACTTCTGCGCGAATAGTTTCCAAGCTCTGCACCGGCATCGGAATAAAGATCATCAGCACAAAGAAATAACATCATCATTCCCTGAAATTTAAATGCAGCTGCATCATTGAATTGTGAATAACCTCCATTGATAACAGCGGTAACATCGCTTTCATTTTTTATTATTGATGGTGTTGGAGTATCAATCAGTTTTTCATCCAATCTGCATGAGGGAATAACAAGCAGTATTATTATTAAAGGGGCAAGTGAAAAATATTTTAGAATTTCCATTTTTAGAATTTTAATTATTTAAAAAGTAATTTCTAAACCGGCCGAAAATGTACGTGGCTGTGGAAGGGTACCAAAGTCGGCCCCACTATTTAATGAATTATGGCCAAATGCATTTACATTAGGATCGTAACCTGTGTACTTTGTTATAGTAATTAGATTTGTTCCGGAAAAAAATACTTTAAAGGCATTTATTTTAGAAGCCCCGGATAAGTTGAAACTGTAACCGATGTTAAGACTCTGAAGTCTTACAAAAGATGCATCTTCTACCATCCAGTCAGGGTAACGTTGGTTTAACCGAACACTATTAGTAGTTACTTTTGGATATAAGTTACTTGTGCCTTCACCACGCCATCTTCCATCCCATGCATCCTGAAGCAAATTATAATTACCGGTTGTATTATTGCCTCCCACAATCCACCTCGTTATATTAAGTAGCTCAGCGCCTTGACTGCCAAAAATACTAAAGCTAAATGATAGTCTTTTGTAGGATAAATTGCCATTAAAGCCATAAGTGAAATCAGCACTGGGATTGCCAATAACTGTTTTGTCTGCATCTGTAATTTGCCCGTCACTGTTCAAATCTACCCATCGTACATCTCCTGGTTTTGATGCTCCTGCTGCAGGATCTTTAGCAACTTCAGATGCATTTTGATATATACCATCCGTTTTATATCCCCAGAAAGAAGATATTGGAAAGCCGGGTTTGGCGACTTGCAGAGCTTGGCCAAGCAATACGGCTCCTCCGGCAAGATAAGTTCTTCCATAAATGATTGCTGAAGGTCCCATGTTGATAACCTTATTATCAAAAATGGAGAAGTTAGCCCCCAAATCTATCTTCACTTGCCCTCTGGGCAAACTATAATTAGCTTCAAAATCTACACCTTTGTTCATTACTTCCCCTACATTAGTAAAGTAATTGCCAAAACCGACAGACCCGGGAAGCGCAAGATTAATTAAAAGATCAGTAGTAGTTTTTCTATATGCATCTACAGTAAAAGTAAACCTATCGTTAGCAAAACCGAAATCAGCTCCTGCATTTATCTGCTTTGTTGTCTCCCAACCAAGCAAAGGATTTGCAAAATTGTCTATCACATAACCAGGTACAATAGATGATCCGACTACAGCATAATTAAGTCCATAACTAGCCTGTGTTGCACCAATAGCTATGTTTTCGTTTCCTGCAACTCCATAACTTGTACGTAGTTTTAAAGTTGAAAGTACTTGCCGGCCGAAGAATTTCTCGTTCGAAACATTCCAGCCAAGCCCCACTGAAGGGAATAAATTCCATCTGTTTCCTTCAGCTAAACGTGTTGCACCATCGTACCTGCCTGTCAAGGTTACTATATATCTTCTGTCAAATGCATAGTTTATCCTGCTAAGAACCGATTCGAGAGACCTTCTCTCATCTGTTGTATATGTTCTTCCGGGAGATGCAGCACTTGCCATATTAAAATAAGTAAGCGCATTGGATGGGAAGTTTTGGTTAGTAACACTGCTTTGTGCATTTCGCCATGTTTGGTAAGAAAACCCGGCAACTGCATTTAAAGAGTGTTTGTCATTAAAAATTTTCTTGTAGGTAAAAATATTGTCAACCAAATAATTTGAATTTGAATTATCTGCCCGTGTAGCCGAACCACCCGGAGCCGTGTTTCCTATAAAAGTGCCTGTAGGATAATAAAGATTGCGTAATGAATACAAATCATTAACACCTGCCCTCAATTCATATTGTAAATTGTTGGTGATTTTATAACCGATAGTAAGATTTGAAATAATCGTGCGTATTTGCGTCCTGTCTTTAACAAGATTGACAACTGTAAGTGGATTATTGACCAAATCTTCATCAATATCACCATCTGTATCAAAAGGGATATTTAAAGGATTAAATGACAATGCGCCCATAACAACAGAAGAACCTAATATTCCTGTCCAGTTGGATTGTTGACCATAAATTCGGTTTGAAAGAGACATATAGTTACGAATACCAACTTTCAATCTTGGTGAAACCTGCCTTTCATAATTAAACCTTAGTCCATATCTTTTATAACTTGCCTTCCTGATTATTGACTTTTGGTCAGAATAGTTTCCGGATAATAAATAATTACTTTTTGCATCTCTTCCGGAAAAAGAAAGTTGATGATCTTGTGAAAGCGCCGGGCGGTAAACAAGATCTTGCCAGTCAGTATTAGTTTCTTTGGAAATAGAATCTAACTGGAAATCGCTATATAAAGAGTCCTTGCCATCATTTTTCGCGGCCTCATTACGATACTTCATATAATCATAAGAGCTAAGCAATTTCAACTTTTTAGGTAGCTGGCTTAAATCGAAACGGGTGGAGTATGTAAGTTTATCATTACCTACTTTACCCGATTTTGTGGTAATTAATACAACGCCGTTTGCACCTCTTGACCCATAAATAG